>Ga0265318_10000162_pt1 | contig 59560 bp, 44 predicted proteins | sample 4821metaG_FD_192431 | JGI IMG/M metagenome (GOLD analysis project Ga0265318, IMG submission 192431) | Rhizosphere microbial communities from Carex aquatilis grown in University of Washington, Seatle, WA, United States - 4-8-21 metaG | ecosystem: Host-associated > Plants > Roots > Rhizosphere >... | reverse complement strand
CGGGGGAGCCACCATTGCCGCCGACCGGAACGGGAGCGCCGATGGCCGCGGTGAGAGACTCCGGGCTCGTCACCTCGACGGCCACCCCGTCTTCGTCGATCAGCACCGTGCCGCTCGGCGTACCAACCACGGCGTTGGTCAACTTGGACGTGTATTCGTCGAAGGTCTCCGCGGCGAACCTCGGATCGCGCTGCGAGGTGTCGCAGCCGGCCAACCCGGCCACCATGGCCGCTCCTGCAAGCCCAACCGCAACCATCCGGGAAATCCTCTTCGAGCGGGCGTATCCGTCCATGACCGTGCCTTTCCGACGCGATGTCAGAGCCGAGTCATTCCAGTTGGGAGCCGGCGGCGACCCCAGGCGGCTGCCCGAGGTCAAGCTCCCCACGCGTTGAACGGCGAAGCCGGAAACTATTCCCGGCCGACCTCGACGTTTCTGGACGCCGTCAAATCACGGCCAGGGGCCGAGGCTCCTCGACCCTGCCTACTTCCCGTTCTTCACGCACTTCTCGTGGAACAGCTTGGTCATCTTTCCGTCGGCGCCGAGGCCATCGACCTCGGACAGGTACTCGGTGTCGGTCTTGCGCGTGATGACCTGCTCCACGCGCATGTGCCCACCATGCTGGGTGGAATCGCCGACGAACTTCAGACCTTCGTCGGTGAAGCTCGGAGCGGCAGCGGTCATTCGCCCACCCCCGACAAAGAAGAGCGCGAGGGTGTACTCCTTGGTCTGCTCCTCGTACCCGAGATAGCCACGCGCCAACCGCGGGACCGGATCTTCCTTGGTCCGGTCGTCCTGGTTCGTCACGAGCTGAAAGAAGCCACCCATCGCGCTGTCCCACTTGTACGTGGCCTTCCCCTTCGTCAGATGGGCCGGCGCCGTTCCGGTCGGCTCGACCACCCCCGTACAGATCCAGGTGCCCCGAAAATAGTCCAGGCGCTTGAGCTCCACGGGCAGCGGCGGGCGGCCGCTGGACGAGGTCTTGGCCGCCGGGACGGCGTCGGCGGCCTGCGCTCGGCGCGCGAGACCGCCACCGAGGAGGAGCGCCGATGTCAGGATCAGCGCCAACGCCCCTGTCTTGCCGGTGCTCCGGACGCATGCAGGCAGGATCTTCGCGGACGAGGGGGGCATCTTCTGGGCATCGGCCATGGGTTGGTCCTTTCGGGTTGGGCCCACACCATACCGAGCCGGGACGGGTTTCGGCGAGGGGAACCCGAGCCCTCGGTGCCAGGACCGCGGACCGGTGTTGCGATCCGGGTATCGCTTCGGTCTCACGGCAGGGCCTTCGTTGCCCCGATCCGCGGGATCAGGCTGCTAGCCCCCTGGAAAGGGGACTAGAGCACCATCTTCGGCAATCGCACGGAGAAGACCGTCCCGCCCTCGAGCGTGCTCGCGACCTCGATGGAGCCCGAATGGGCCCGCACGATCTGGTCCGCGATGTAGAGCCCGAGGCCCAACCCGCGCCGGCCGGGCTGGGCCTCGACAGCCGCGGCGCCGGATGGGTGCCCCGAGATGGCGTGCCCTGGCCGGAAGGGCTGGAACAGCTGGGACAGCAGCTGCGGTGGGATGGGCGCACCCTGGTTGTAGACCTCGAACAGGACGCTCTTCCCGCCCGAGATCGCGCGAATCCTCACCCCCACCGGCCCCCGGTCGGTCCCGTGGGTCAGGGCGTTGGCGAGCAGGTTGGACGCGACCTGGGCGATCCGCGCCGCGTCCCAGGTGCCCCTCACCTCGACCTCGTCGTTGACATCGAGGTGAATCTGCCGCCCCGGATTGGCGGCCAGGGTCTCCTCGATCACGCCGCGAATCACCTCGACCAGATCCATCGGTACCGGAGCGATGGGCAACCGGGCGCTGAACCGGACGTCCGCGAAGTCGAGCAGGGTCTCGATCATCTCCGCCATCCGACGAACGCTCCGATCGATGCTCGACAGGGCCCGCCGGCGATCCTCGAGGTGCTCGATGGACAGCAGGTGCCCGGCCCATCCCTGGATGGCGTTGAGCGGATTGCGCAGGTCGTGGCCGAGGATCCCCATCACGCGGTCACGAAAATCGAGCGCGTTGGCCAGCTCGCGCTGGGCCTCCTTGGTCGCAGTGATGTTGGTGGAAGCCCCCGTCAACCCGAGGATGTTCCCCTCCGGGTCGGACAGCGGGGCCACCGTCAGCACGAAGTGGTGGCGCTGACCGTTCCGGAGGACATGGACCTCCTCGCGCGCCGGCACCCCCGTTCGCAGCACCTCCCGCTTGAGGTCCATCAACCGACCCGCGTCTTCCGAGCCAAACAGCTCGGCGTCGGTCCTTCCGATCACCTCCGCGACCGGATAGAACTGGGTCGGGTAGATCCAGGTGTAGCGCAGCTCCCGGTCGTGCTCGAAGGCAATCACCCCGGAATGGGAGAGGGCCAGACGGAATCGCTCCACGCTGCTCGACCACTCGCCCCCGGCGCCCGCCTGCGAGACCACCCCACCGGTTCGGGAGGGATCCGGAGGATCAGGCGCGCTCTGCCCCATCGACACGTCCGAGGATATGTCGCAACTCCTGCGCCCTGTCGAGGGGATTGAGGGTCGACCACGCCACGCCACGCCACGGGGTCGTCCCCACCAGCCGGGGCGAGATGTTTCGTGACGACGAAGATCGCGGAACAACCCGTCACGCCGCCAGCGACGCCCGCTCGACTTCTGCGGTCACGATCTCGAAGGACACCAGCCTCGACTCGCCGAAGGTCGTGGTGATGGCGCAGTCGGCCGCGTCGCGGCCGCGTGCCATCAGGATCCGGCCGATCCGCGGGACATTGTGGCGTGCGTCGAAGGTGTACCAGCGGCCGCCGAGGAACACCTCGAACCACGCGCTGAAGTCCATGGGCGCGGCCACGGGTGGCACGCCGATGTCGCCGAGGTAGCCGGTGGCGTAGCGGGCCGGAATGTTCATGCATCGGCACAGGGCGATGGCCAGGTGGGCGAAGTCGCGGCACACCCCCACCCGCTCCTCGTACGCCTCGAACGCCGTGCGGGTCGAGCGCGCGAACGGATAGCCGAAGGTCAGGTGGCGGTGGACGTAGTCGACGATGGCCTGAACCCGTGCCCAGCCCCGCGGGGTACCTCCGAAGAGCGACCACGCGATGGACGACAACCGGTCGGTTTCGCAGTAACGACTCCCCAGCAAGAAGCTCACCGCGTCCTCCGGCAACCGGGCCACGGCGACCTCCTCGGCCCACGGTGCTTGCTCGTCCGGGCGGCCAGAGTCTTCGATCACGAAGTCGGTCGAGAGCCTGAGTGTTCCGGCTGGCGCGATGGTGCGCGTCCGAAGATTTCCAAACTCGTCGGTGTTGGTCGAGAGCAGGGCCCAGCCGTCCGACGTGATGATGGCCGGGGTTCGAAGATCGCCCGCTCGGGACGGATGCACGCTGAGCAGCGCCATCAATGGAGTTTCAGATTGGCAGGCAATCGCGATACGGTAGCCGGCTCGGATCAACATCGCTTCATCCCTTTCTGTCGCCCCGGGGGCGCGACCTCGCATTCTTCGTGGCAGTTCGGAAATCGGCAGAGCCAGAGTGCAAGGAGCGGGCCCACGAGTCTTCGGGAGCCGGAGCGGCCGCCGAGCCCTGGCCCGGTGGGATGTGGGCTGCGGTCGGGTAACGCCGAGGGGGAGTGCGTTACCGGCCCGGAACGAGAGGCGAGAGGCGAGAGCGAGAGCGAGGGGAGGAGAAGGGAGAGGAGGAAGAGCGAGCGGGCCAAGGTCCGGTCCCATTTTTTTCCAAAGTGTGTATATTGGCGGCCGCTCTCAACGGGAGGTCGGCATGCCCCGGTTCAGCCTGCTCGTTCTGGCGGTCGTCGCGCTCTGCTCGTCCGATGGGTGTAAGGTGGCGTCGGTGCCCTCGACCGGAGGCGGAACCGGGGGCAGCGGCGCCGACAGCCCCATCCTCACTGGCCTGCTTCCAGATGCCGCACGCGAGTACTTTAGCTCGGCGGAGGCCGACGTTCGCGGCCCGACCGAGGACGCGAACTGTCAGAACCAGCCCTTCACGGTCGTCGCGCCCCCGCCCGATCTGCTCATCGTGCTCGATCGCTCGGGCTCGATGAACGAGAGCCCGGAAGGCTACAACTGTCGGTTCGACCCGACCTGCGTGAGCAAGTGGACCCAGGTCACCGCGGCCATCAACCAGGTGGTGTCGAGGACCGAGAAATCCATCCGCTGGGGATTGAAGTTCTTCGGAAATGACGCGGTCTGCGGGATCACGCCTGGAGCCACCGTCGATCCCGCCCTCAAGAACGCCGCCTCCATTGCCGCCGCCATCGCCGATCCCGCCAATCTCCCTGCCAGCCGGACCCCCACCCGGGCCGCCGAGCTGTCCGCGGGGGAGTACCTGCAGGGCCTGTCGGCCACCGACACCAATTCCAAGTTCGTGCTGCTGGCCACCGATGGCGAGCCCAACTGTGTCGAAGGCTCCGACGACACGACCATCGACGACACGATGGCGGCCATCGGCTCGGTCGCCACGGTGAAGGCCATGGGATTCCCGACGTTCGTCATCGGGATCGCCACCGAGGGGGGAACGGCGGACATGGCTCTCAACAGCATGGCCACCACCGGCGGCTATCCGCTGAGCGGCGGGACGACCCAGTACTACTCGGTCTCCACCACCGACGACCTGGTCACGGCCCTGAACCGGATTCAGACCATCGCCATGGGCATGTGCACGTATCCCATCGGGACCACCGATCCCAACGCGGATCCCACGCGGATCACGGTGACGGTGGACGGTGTGAAGAGCCCGCGGGACGATCCCAACGGGTGGCACTACGACCCGGGAATGACCACGATAACCTTCAGCGGGACCACCTGTGACTACCTGATGAAGGGGACCCTGAAGACCGTTCAGATCCTCTACGGATGCAAGGGCTTCATCATCTGAGCCCGAGGTCGCAGCGGAGGTCGACGCGGCTCGTCGATGCCACTTTCCGGTGCCGCGGTGCGAGGGGCTCACCGATCGGCGGTATGGTGGTGGTCACATGGCTGGGCGAACCTTCGCGATCGGGGACATTCACGGTGAGCCGGGCCACCTCGCGACGCTGCTCGGCCGCCTTCCGCCGCTCGACGCGCGGGACACCTTGGTCTTCCTCGGGGACTACCTCGACCGGGGCCCTCGCTCGAAGGCGGTGATCGAGCTCCTCATGTCCTCATCGGGTCTCGCGCCGGCCAAGGTGGTGTGCCTGCGCGGCAACCACGAGGATGCCTGGAGCCGGGTCATTCGCGAGGGCTGGGACGAGTTCATCCTGCCCCCGGCCAACGGGTGCCTGGCCACCCTGCGCAGCTTCACCGGGGGGCGAGTCCCCGCGGAGGGGGAGGAACCGCGCCCGGACGAGATGCAGGCCTTCACCACCGGGTCGTTCTTCCCGCCGGGCACCGCCCGCTGGCTCGAGAAGCTCCCGTTCTGGTACGAGGACGACCACGCGATCTACGTCCACGCGGGGTTGCCGCGCGCGGGCTCGGAGTTCCTGCATCCGTCGCAGGTGGACAACCCGCTCGTGTTGCTGTGGATCCGAACCCACGACTTCTTCGTGAACTACAAGGGCAAGCGCGTGGTGTTCGGCCACACCCCGAGCCAGTTCTTGCCCCAGGAGCTCTCGTCCTACACGCCCGAGGACGCCACCGATCTGTATGTCGGCGAGAACGTGATCGGGGTCGACACCGGCTGCGGGATGGGGGGCTTCCTGACCGGGGTGGAGCTTCCCCGGATCCAGGTCTTCGAGTCGCGCTGACGACAGCGCGACCCGGGGCGGGTCACTGCACCCAGATCACGCCAGCCATGAAGTCACCCGAATCATCGGGCCCGTGATACTGACAGTAGTAGGCGTAGTACCCGGCCGTGGGGAACGTGAAGGTCTTCGTGGCGGATGTGTCGGTGGTAATCGCAATCGGGTTGCCGTTGAGCGTGCCGCGCTTTGTCGAAGGAAAGAGCGGGTGTTGGGAGAAGGTCTCGGTGCCCATGCCCTTGAAGGTCACCATCGCGCCGGCCGCCACCTTGAGGCACTTCGGCGCGTACACCAGGTCCGTGCCGCCGAAGGCGATGGTGTTGTCCGCGGCGGTCACATAGTCGGTGGCGAGGTTGCAGGGGTTCACGGCCATGAACGCCGCCGCCGCGCCCCCGGTCCCGGAAGCTCCGCCCGAGCCGGTGGCGCCGCCCGACGCCGCGGTGGCCCCTCCCGTGCCGGTCGTGCTCGACGACGAGCCACAAGCCATCAGGAACAAACCGAGGGTCGGGATCCAAGCCCTGCAAGCTCTGAGCAATCCGTGCTGTCGCATCTCTGGCCTCCTCCTTTGATTCCGGGACGTACGCCCATGCATCCGCCACGGGTACGGAGGTTACCCGAACGAACGGGCTGGACGGCGGCGAAAAATGAACTAGAATTCATTTTCTGCAATGAAGCCTCATAACTTGCGTTCTCGAATCAAGGAGACGGTGTCGGGCGCCATTCTCGACGGCGCCGAGCAGGTGGCCGCCGAGGTGGGGCTCTCCGCCGCCAGCCTTCAGGCCATCGCGGCGCGAGCGGGGGTCTCGGTTGGCACCATCTACAACCACTTCACCGACCGGAACGAGCTGTTCGAGGAGGTCTTCGCCCGTCGCCGTGCCGAGCTGCTCGCGACGCTGGATGACGTCGGCTCGACGGCGACGGCGACGGCGACGGCGACGAAGGAGTGGAAGACGACGGCCAGCGGCTCCTTCGAGATGCTCCTCACCTCGTTCGTGCGGACGGTCCTGGTCTTCTTCGACAGCCGGCGGGCGTTCTTGCGCATCGCGCTCGAGGGCGGTGTCGCGAAGGCCGCGGTCGCGCGGTCGAGCCGGGCCGCAAGCGGCTCGTCGGGCCCTGCGTCGGGCGCTTCGTCGATGGAGCAGCTCCAGGCGCGCGCCGAGCGGATCGTCCGGGCGGGTCTCGCCGAAGGGCGTCTGCGGAGCGACGGCGCCGAGCTGCTTGGCCCGTTCCTCATCGCCGCGGTCCGGGCCGCGCTCGTCGCCCGCATCGACTCGCCCCTGCCGCTCGGGGACGAGACCGACCGGGTGATCAGGCTCTTCCTGCGGGGAGCAGCGGCGTCGTGAGCGCCGCCTCGGCGAGCGTCGCGCTGTCCACCCCCTCGCCCGCCCCCACGACCAACAAGTGGGTGGTCACGGTCTCGATCGCGTTCGGCTCCCTCATGGCGGCCATCGACACCTCGATCGTGAACGTCGCGCTGCCGCAGATCCGGGGAGCGGTCGGCGCGACCATCGAGGAGATCACCTGGGTCTCCACCGCCTACATCATCGCCACCGTGCTGGTGATGCCGCTGACCGGATTCCTCGGCTCGTTCTTCGGGCAGAAGCGGGTCTACCTGGCCAGCCTGGCGCTGTTCGTGGCGGGCTCGGCCCTCTGCGGGCTGGCCCGCTCGCTGCCCATGCTGGTGCTCTTCCGCGCCCTCCAGGGCTTCGGTGCGGGTGCGCTGCAACCCACCCAGCAGGCGATCTTGCGCCAGACCTTCCCACCCGAGGAGCAAGGGATGGCCATGGCGATGTTCGCCATGGTCATCATGGTCGGGCCAGCCGTGGGACCGACGCTGGGCGGCTACATCGTCGACAACTACAGCTGGCCCTGGATCTTCTACATCAACCTCCCGATCGGTGTGGTCGGGACCCTCATGACCATGCGCAACGTGAGCGAGCCCGCGGACGTCCTGCGCGCGAACCGGGCCCGCGCCATCACCCAGCGCGCGAACCTGGACATCGCCGGCATCGTGCTCATGTGCATCGGCGTCTCGACTCTCCAGTACGTCCTCGAGGAGGGTCCGCGCGACGACTGGTTCGCCTCGCCGGTGATCACCATCGTCTCGGCGGTGGCGGCGGTGGCGCTGGCGGCCTTCATCATCCGCGAGCTGACGGCGGTGGCGCCGGTGGTCAACCTGCGCCTGTTCCGGGACAAGACCTTCGCCTCGGGGACGGCGATCGGCGGCGTGATGTACGCGATGCTCATGGGCAGCATGTTCCTGTTGCCGGTGTTCATGCAGGAGGTGCTGGGGTTCGACGCCACCCGCTCAGGCATGACGCTGATGCCGCGGACGCTGGCGATGATGGCGGTGACCCCCATCATTGGCCGCCTCTACAACCGCGTGCCCCCCGCGGCCACGGTCGCCCTGGGCGGGCTTTTCTTCGCGCTCGGCTCCTACGAGCTCAGCCACATCACCCTCGCCAGCTCGTCTGGCGACATCGTGGTGCCGCTGCTCATCACCGGGGTGGGCTTCGCCTGCCTGTTCATCCCGCTCACCACGGCCGCGCTCACCTTCATCCCGAGGGCGCAGGCCGCCGATGCGGCCGGGCTCAACTCCTTCGTGCGCCAGATCGGCGGCTCGTTCGGTCTCACGGTCTTCGCGACCTTGCTGTCGAGCTTCGGCAAGCGCGCCACGGCGTCGGTCGGCTGGCACGTCTCGAACCTGCGTCCGGAGGTGGTGGCGCGCCTCGACTCCGTGGCGGCTGGCCTGCAGCGGGGCGGTGGCCTCGCCTCCGACGCTCATGTGACGGCGCTGCGCGCCCTCGGCGGCGCGGTGGCCCGGCAGGGGACCGTGCTGGCCTTCGAGAAGACCTTCCTGCTGCAGGGTGCGGCGTTCCTGGCCGTGCTGCCCCTGCTCTTCTTCCTCCGCGTCCGGGGGTCCGCCGCCCCGAGTGAGCCCGTCGAATTCAGCATGGAGTGAGCAACGATGACGACCGCACCCGCAACGAATCCCACCAGCCTCGACAGCGCGCGCGCCCCGAGGGAGATGCCCGTCGCAGCGGTCCCGGTGGGGCGCAAGAGCCGCGCGCGGCCCTACGCGGTGCTCGCCGCGGTGGTGGCCGTCGCACTCGGCGGCTATCTCGCGATCCACCTCTTCACGAGCGGCCGGGAGAGCACCGACGACGCGCAGATAGGCACCGACATGGTGCCGATCGCCGTGCGCGTCGGGGGCCTCCTGCTCGAGGTCCCGGTGACCGACAACCAGGCCGTCAAGCAAGGCGATCTCCTGGCGCGGATCGATCCCAGCGACTACCGGAACCGCGTCGCGCAGGCCAGGGCCGAGCTCCGGGCGGCGCAGGCGCAGGCGGCCGCCGCGGCGGCGCGCACGCGCATCGTCGAGGCCAGCTCGAAGGGGGGACTGTCCACGGCCCGCGCCGCCCTGTCAGGCACGGCGTCGTCCATGGCCGGGGCGGACGCGCAGGTGGCGGGGGCCAAGGCCATGCTCATGAAGGCCGAGGCGGATGTCGAGCGGTCCGACACCGACCTGCGACGCGCCGAGGAGCTCCGCCGGAGCGACGCCATCCCCCAAGCGCAGCTCGACACGTTGACCTCGCAGCGCGCGGCCATGCACGCCGCCCGCGACTACGCCCGGGCGCAGGTGGCGGCCGCCCTCGAGGCAAAGAACAGCGCGCGCACCCGCGTGGCGGAGGCGGTCGGGCGCGTGGAGCAGACCGCCCCGGTCGATGCCCAGATCGCCGCCGCCCGGGCCGACGCCGAGCTTGGCGCCGCACGCGCCACGGCCGCCGAGGTGGCGCTGGCCGAGGCTGTGCTCGACCTGTCGTACACGCGGATCGTCGCCCCGCGGGACGGTCACATCTCGAAGCTGGCGGTGCGGCCCGGCCAGCTGGTCCAGCCCGCCCAGATTGTCACCAACCTCTTGCCCGACACCACCTATCTCGTGGCCAACTTCAAGGAGACGCAGGTCGGTCGCATGCGTCCCGGCCAGGCTGCCGACGTCCTGGTGGATGCCCTGCCCGGCCGTCGGTTCCACGCACGCGTCGAGAGCCTGGCCTTCGGCACCGGGGCGCAGTTCTCCATGCTGCCTCCCGACAATGCCTCGGGGAACTTCGTCAAGGTGGTCCAGCGGGTCCCCGTGAAGCTCACCTGGACCGATCTTCCTGCCGATCTCCACCTCGCGGCCGGCCTCTCCGCCGACGTGACGGTCCTGGTCAAGGACTGAAAGCCCCGCCCCCGTCCTCGTCGCCGGGCCGTGCCGACCACCTGGATCTGCGCCGCTACAGCCGGTCGTCTGACCTCCACGAACCCGGGCGTCCTCGTCTCACCGAGAAGGCTGCGCCAGCGGTAGATCCGCTGCGTCTCCCAATCCACGCGGCCTCGGCAAACTCGCGCACCGAGAGCCCGGACACCGCCATCCCGACAACAGCCTGTGCATCGGCGACGGTCCAGCGCTTCTTCATCTGCGGGGACGCCAACTGCGAACGGTCGGGAGAAAAGCGCGGCATTGGGGCACCTCTGGCCCCCCTTCATCCCACCCTGCCGCCACCGTCCGTCTCCCTTTCAATACGGCGCTTGTGGATGGGTTACGGTCGTTCAGCGCGCGCGTTGGCGACCGCGAGTTAGCGCCGGAGCGTCACCAACTCCATCTGGTGCGGAACGATACGAGCGGCCTTTGGCCCGCGTTTCTTGGGGGCGAGGGCTGTTCTCCTGGGCTATCTCGTGCTGCCAAATCGTCAGGTACGACGAATACAGCCCCTCGCGACGGAGTAGCGCCCCGATCGCTCCTGGCTCCTTTGCACGCATCGGCTTGTCGGATGATATCGCGCTTGAATTTGCGGTACTGTGTGCCCTTTGGCCTTGGCCACGACGTCGGTCTCCTGCGACTGCACTTCCTGCAACATGGTCCTGGTTCCTGGCTCGCCCTAGCAGCCCGTGGTGAAAGTCTCCGCGTCGCCGAAACGGGCGGGGCAAGGCCGTCTGCGGCGTCGCCGCTCGCTTGAATACCGCCAGTATTCCGCGCTTCGCTGCTCCTTGCATCCGGCCTCGCCGCGCCCGCTTCGGCTCGGTCCGACTTCCACCACGGGCTGCTACTCTGGGCCGGTGTCTCAGGTCATGTTGGCAGAGAGGGTCGCCGAAGCCCCGTTGGCTGGATCACGGGCCACGAATAGCTCCGCGTGCAACTCCGAGGCAATGAGCCTCTGCCGAGAGGTACACCAAGGACTCAATACAAGGGATGAGGAAATTCATTCCAGGATCCTACGAAAGTTCCAGGCCAGTGCCGTGCCAAGCGTGCATGACTTGGATCAATCTCTCTTTCATCCAGCGTCAGCGGCACCGCCTCGGGAACGATCACTTTTACGATTCGGAGGTCGGCAGCGACGGCTTCCGGGGTGGTCAATGGAACCGCGATCCCAACTGAGGCCGGCATTGGCCAGCAAGACTCCCAAGTGAGTCAATCGCGTCGTGGGCGACTTCGGGATGTCGGCGTCCAACGCCTCGAATGCAAGGCTGGCCTCCCCAGGGATGAAATCTAAGGCGGAGGACCGAGCCCGGCCTGAGCGACGAGCCGGGGGGCGTCGGCGCCGGGAGGACGAAGCCAGGTCGCGCTTCCAGTACGGTCCGACCTTTGGTAGGGTCATTGGTTTCGAGCCAGGCTGGATCGCGCGCACCCGGCAATGCCGGATTGGAGTTTGCCCGATGACGACTCGAATCGTTGGCCAGGGATCCGTGTCAGGCGCCGGGGCTTCTTGCGAGGCCCTGCAGGGGCCGCATGTCCTTGCGATCTCCGGGGGGATCCGGGGATTCTTGGGGACCTTCGGAATCTGGGCGCTGCTGACCGGTTGCGTCGGGCACGTCGGGAGCAACGGTCAGGGTCTCGGTGGCGGTGCGAGCCAGACGAACGGCGGCACGGGCACCGGCTCACCGCCCGGGTCCGCGGCCGGGGCCAATACCGGGACCGGCGCGGGCGTCGGGGCCCCCGGCGCCTCGGGCACCGGAGCCGGCACCACGACCACCATGGGCTCGGCCCCGACGAGCGGGACCACGCCAGGGGCGGCGCCCCCTACCACCTGCACCGGTCCTCAGGCGGCCGCCGTCCGGCTCCGGCTCCTGTCCGGCACGCAGTACGACAACTCCGTGCTCGACCTGCTGCAGGTCGGGGGCGATCCCGCCAAGGATTTCGGCGATCAGGTCTTCCAGCAACTGGACGACACCCGGGTCGAGCAGCGGGCCAACGCGGCGGCCGCGGTCGCGCACCAGGCGGCCGCCACCCTGTCGACCTGGTCTCCGTGTTCTTCGCCCGCGCCGGGTGCGACTCCGGGCGCCGCAACGGGTACGGCCACGGGTGCAGTCACCGCTGCCGTGACCGCCTGCGAGCAGCAGATCATCGACCAGGTGGGAGCCAGCGCCTTTCGCCATCCGCTGGCCGCCGACGAGCGCGCGTCCATGAAGACGCTGTTCGACGCCGGCATCACCGAGAAGGACTTCGCCACCGGCGTCGAGTGGTTCTTGACCGGCGTCCTGCAGTCACCGGACTTCATGTACGAGATCGTGAAGCCGGCGGTCGGCGAGGTCGCCGGGGAGGTCCGGCCGCTCGCTCCTTACGAGTATGCGAGCCGGCTGTCGTACTTCATGTGGGACTCCCTGCCCGACGCCAAGCTCTTTGCCGCCGCGGCGGCGGACGAGCTCGGCGATCCGACCAAGCGTCAGGTCCACCTGCAGCGCATGATCAAGGATCCCCGATTCATGCGGGGCGTCGAGCGGTTCTACTCGAGCTGGCTCAACGTCGGAGCCTTCAGCGAGGTCGCGCGCGACGCCGCGGGCTTCACCGGCGACGTGGTGACGGCGCTGTCGACCTCGCTCCTCATGAGCGCCACCCAGCTCTACGCCGCCGACGCACCCAATTTTTCCAGCCTGTTCTCTGGCGAGACCTACTACCTGAACGACGTCCTGCGCACCTTCTACGGGGTTCCAAGCTCGGGCGTCGCCGGCTCGGGCACCGGCTTTCAGCCCGCGACCCTCGGCGGACAGGGCCGGCACGGCATCGTGACGCACCCGGCGCTGATGGCCCTGCTCGCGCGCCCGGCCGAGAGCTTTCCCATCGCGCGGGGCTTGTTCGTGCTCCGGTCGCTCCTGTGCATGGACGTCCCGCCCCCGCCCGCGGGCCTGACCATCCCACAGCTCCCCGCCATCCAGGACGGGCTCTCGACCCGCCACCGCCTCGAGGCCCACGTCACCGATCCGGCATGCAGCATCTGTCACAAGGTGTTCGACCCCCCGGGCCTGGCCCTCGAGAGCTTCGACGAGGTCGGCAGGTACCGCACGATCGACCACGGCGCGCCGGTGGACACCGCCGTCACCATCGCCCTCAACAGCGATCTCGACGGGAGCTTCAGCCAGGGTGACGCCTTTGTCGCGAAGATGACCAGCAGCGTGAGCGTGAGGAGCTGCTTTTCGCGCCAGGTCCTCGAGTTCGCGCTGTCGCGACAGTCGATGGACCCCGCGGACGCCTGCTCGCTGGACGCGGTCGCCAGGAGCTTCGCCCCCTCGGGAGATCTGAAACAGCTGGTGGCCTCGGTGGCGAGCAGCGATGCCTTCCGCTTGCGCCTGGCCGAAGGAGTTGCCCCGTGAAGCTGTCCGCCCACCACCCCATCCAGCGCCGCGACCTCTTGAAGCTCATCGGTGGTGCCGCCTGGTTGCTCCCCGGGCTCGAGCTGTTCGAGCGCGAGGCGCGCGCCCAGACGGCACCCAAGAAGTCCAAGTACGCGGTCTTTTGCTACACCCCCGACGGGGTCAACCAGCAGGCCTTCTGGCCGACCGGCACCTCGAGCAGCTTCACGCTCAGCGCGACCCTCAGCCCCTTCGCCCCCTACCAGGACAAGATGCTGATCATCGGCCCGCAGATGTCGGGCACCACCCCGACCTCGGGCACGGGGCTGAAGTACATCTCGGCCACGCCGCAGCACCAGGCCCCGGTGACCCTGGCGGCGCGCGCCGGACACAGCTGCAGCGGGAACAACTGCAACGGCTCGCTCGGGTTCAGCTACCTCCAGCAGGCGACGGCGGTCAACAAGCTCGATGGCCCCTCCATCGACCAGGTGATCGCCCAGGCGGTCAAGGGGACCAGCACCTTCGGATCGCTCAACTTCGGCCTGCACCCCATCGGGGGCGACACCCCGTCGGACATCAACTTTCAACAGGACGGGACCGCCCTCAAGCGCCTGGCCGGCGCGGACGAGGCCTGGACACAGGTCTTCGGTGCCACCACCGGCGCGATGGTCCCGGCGGCCGGGGCGGCGGCATCCCCCTCCCCCGCGCACGAGCTCAGCGCGGTCACGGAGTTCCTGCACGCGAGATTCGCGGCGCTGCGCCCGGCGCTCGGGGTGGCCGATCGGGCAACCCTCGATGGGCACCTGGCTGCCCTGCACACCTACGAGGATCGCGCCAACTCGCGCCTGGCCATGGCCACGACCGCGACGACGACGACGACCACGAGCTGCTCGAATCCGGCGCGGGCGACGGTGCTGACCGACGCCGACTCGATCCGGACCGGCGCCGACACCGAGACCCTGTCTCCGTTCTTCATGGACATCATCGCGACCTCGTTCGCTTGCAACCTCACCAAGGTCGCCTCCGTGACCTTCGGGTATCCAGGCGGAGGCGACGCGGGTGGGCTGCGCATGCCGTGGCTGGGGTTCACCGATCCCCTGCACTTCGTTTCGCATCACAACAACGACGCCACCCTGCTCGCGAAGTACCAGAAGATGAACCAGTGGATCGCCGGCCAGGTGGCGGGGCTCATGCAGCGCCTGGCCGCCCGTCCATCCGCCACCGGGACCGGAACGTTGCTCGACGAGACCACCATCTACTGGTTCAACCGCCATGGCGACGGCAATGGACACACCAACTATGCCTTGCCGAACATCATCCTTGGCGGCACCGGCGGGTACTTCAAGATGGGCCGCTGGCTGCAGCTGCCAGCCACGAACCCCACCAAGGTGCTGATCTCGATCGCCAACGCGATGGGCGTGAACCTGACGAGCTTCGGCGAATCCAGCTTTCAGGATACCTCCCCGCTGACCACCCTGATTGGCTGATCCGGGCGCCTAGACCGGGGGGGGAGCCGCCTCGCGGCGGGGGAGGCGGGTCAGGGCCACCAGGAGCTCCGGCACCGACTGGACCTGGGCCCGCTCGCGCGGTGTCAAGCCGGCGACCGCGTCCTCGAGGCTGTGGGCCGCCCGGATCTTGAGGTCGGCGGTGGCCTCCTCGGCGCCGATCTCCGCGGTGTCACGGGGCTGGTCTCGATCGGTCAAGGCCAGGTGGCGCTGCAGCTTCACGCTGTCCGCGGCGATGGCCACCAGGTCGGGCGTCCTCGCCACCACGTCCCGGTAAATGGAACAGGCCGCCATCATCTGCTGCCGGACCGCCGGCGGCTCCCCTTCCTCCGGCGTTTGTAGCAGACGCCAGCGGCTCGGCCAGCCACCCACGCGCGGGGAGCCCGTGAGCAGCGACAGCGGCACGGCGGCCACCATGCCGACCGCGGCCGGCGAGAGCCACGCCACCATCTGCCACGAGATCGAACGCCCCGCGAAGGCCAGGAGCAGCCCCGCGACGACGTGCCAGCGGTGCCGGTAGGCGACCTCCGCCCAGGGCAACGTCTGGTCTCCCCGCCGTTGCGGGCTCCAGCCCGAGTCGCGCCCCGCCAGGATGTTGGCGACCAGCCCGCAATGGATCAGCATCATGATCGGCGCGATCAGGGCCGAGAGCACCACCTCGAGGGCGATGCTGAACGGGAGCAGCAGGGCCTCGCTGGCGCGCAGGCGTCTGCGGCTGCCGGAGGAGGACTCGAGGGGGCCGAGGGGAGCCAAGAGGAAGCCCAGGATCCCGAGGATCCTCGGCACCCCCAGGAGCGCCAGGCTGATGAGGAAGGTGCGAAACGCCCGCACCGGGTCGATATGGGGCCAGATCGGAAAGAGCGTGATGCTTCGGGTGAAGTACTCGGGCCGAGCAAACTCGTTTTGCACCCCGAGCCCCAGGGCGGCCAGGATGAAGAGCAACCACAGCGGCGACGAGAGAAACGCGAAGATCCCCGTGAGGAGGTGAAAGCGGCTCACCCAGTGCAGCCCCCGGGTACCGATCACCCGGACATGCTGCAAGTTCCCTTGACACCACCGACGGTCGCGGATCGCCAGATCGACGAGCGTGGCCGGGCTCGCCTCGTAGGAGCCTGGCAGGTCGTCGGCGATGAGCACGCTCCATCCGGCCCGGCGGAGCAGGGCGGCCTCGACGAAGTCGTGGCTCAGGATGGGACCGCCAAAGGGTGGCCGACCGGGCAACTCTGGCAGCCCCGCCGAGTCCATGAACGCCCGGACGCGAATGATGGCGTTGTGACCCCAGAAGTTCCCCTCTCGCCCCGTCCACCAGGCCAGCCCGGAGGCGAGCACCGGTCCATAGACCCTGCCGGCGAATTGCTGCATGCGCGCCACCAGCGTCCGGCCGCCGTGCAGGCGCGGCACGGTCTGGATCAGCCCCGCATCCGGATCCTTCTCCATCCGGCGGCAAAGCTCGATCATCGTCGCGCCCTCCATCAGGCTGTCGGCGTCGAGGATCAGCATGTGATCGTAGGCGCGGCCCCAGCGCTGGCAGAACTCCCGGATGTTCCCGGACTTGTGCGCGGTGTTGCGCTGGCGCCGCCGGTAGTAGATCGCCATGCCGTCGCCGATCCGCTGGCGCAGCGTCCAGACCACCTCCTCCTCGGCCAGGGCGGTGTCGCCGTTGGTGGTGTCGCTGAGAATGAAGAGATCGAAGGCTCGCCCCTCTCCGAGCCTCACGAGCTCGCGGACCATGGCTTCGAGCGCGGCGGCCGCCCCGGCGGGCTCCTCGTTGTAAAGGGGCATGACAATCGCCGTCCGCCCGACGAGCGGACCGGTGCCGGCGGGACGCCGCCGGCCGAGCACCATCCGGAAAAACCCGGCGATGGCGGTCGGGACCGGCAGCGCGATCCACAAGGTGTTGATGGCGAACAGCACCAGCACGACATCCTCGAGCGCGGTCATCCCGTCGACGTTCAGGACCAGCCGCATCTCGTTGATGCAGATCCCCGCCAGCAAGGCCGCCCCACCGAAGGCGAACGAGCGGCGCAGCGCCGGGGCCCATCGTCCCGGCGGATGCACCGGGGGGTGCCACGGGCGCTGGTCGACCCGCGCCGCGAGGTCCTGAACGGCCATGCGGCCAGGGATCTCCGGCGGAAGGAACGCCGGACCAACCTCCCCGGGCGCAGGCGCCCGGGCCGGCTCCGCGGGGCTCAGGGCCGTGCCGTCCATCGAAACATCCAGGTTTCCGCGCGCGCGCCGCTGGCGAACGTCAGCTCGGCGCGCAGCTCGGCGGCGCTCGCCCGGCGGGGATCGAACACGAAGCTCAGCCGATACCCGCCGATGGCGGGATTGTCGGCCACCACCGCGTCCCGGATCTCTCCGGCCGACGCGGAGATCTCGGGGCGCGGAAGAGGCGTCCGGGCCGCACGGGACATGCGGGCGGACGGCAGGTAATCGATGACGAACCGCCGCACCGGGGTTGGACCGCGAACATCCGCGCGGCCGCTGCGGGTCGCCACCACGCGCGCCAGCTCGAGCGCGGCCGGGGGTCCGTCGCCCCAGGACGCGCGGTAGGCGTAGCGATACTCCGTGCCGGCGGGGATCGGCGCCTTGGGGCGCCAGAACGCCACGATGTTGTCGTGGATCTCGGCGTCGCTCGGGATCTCGGTGAGCACGACCGCCCCTTCCCCCCAGGGCCCACGCGGCTCGATCCACAGGCTCGGGCGGCGCTCGTACAGCGCTTCCAGGTCCTGGTAGTCCGCCGGATTCCGATCCCGCTGGAGCAGACCGAAGCCCCGGGTGTCGGAATCGACGAACACACTGACCTCCACCTTCGCCGGATTTTGCAGCGGCCGCCAGAGGTGCTCACCGCGGCCATTGAACACAAGCAGGCCGTCCGAATCGTGGACCTCGGGGCGGAAGTCGTCGGCGCCGGTGCGGCCGTTGGCCGAGAACATGAACATGCTGGTGCCCGGCGCGAGCCCCACCTTGGCGAGCGTCACCCGGGGAAACAAGACGACTTCGACGTCCATGGTGGTGACCTTGGTCGGGCCGTGGGCCGGGCGGATCTCGAAGCGATAGGCCCCGGAGACGCTCGGGCTGTCGAGCAGGGCGTGCACGACCAAGGTCTGGCTCCCGCGGGAGGTCGGGGCCTCGATCCAGAAGGCGCGAAAGGCTGGGAACTCCTCGCCCCCGGGCTCGGCGGTCGCGCTGGCGAGGCCCCGCGCCGAGAGCCCGTACACCTGGCCTTCACCGAGGGAGCGAAAGTAGCTGGCGCCCTGGAAGACGCCGATCTCGTCGAAGACCGCTCGGGTGTTGATGGGAAACAGCGCGCGGAACCCGGAGAACCCGACGTCGTCGGCGGGCAGGGGGGTCTTCATCACGGCCCCGGTGGTGAAGAAATCTGGGCTGTAGGCAATGTGGGTGGCTCGACCCTTGGCGACCAGGGCCAGCTCGACCGGATCGACGAACACGAAGCCCCGCGAGAGCACCTGGAGCTGGAACGCGTTGCCCGAGCCGGCCCAGATGGTGCTCGAGCTGCGCGAGCGGATGTCGCGGTAATGATCGTAGTCGAGATCCGCGAGCGCCTTGGGGAGGGGCGCTTTGGGCGGGGCGAAGGCCGCGTGGGAGAGCCCGCGGGCCAGCTCGGCGACGGTGCCCGAGCCAAAGGGCCCGTCGTGGACGTACAAGGTGTCCCCGCGGGCGGCGCGCGGCGAGGGGCCAGCGACGACGGCGGCGGCGGTCAAGAGCACGATCGCGATGCGCGCGCCCGTCCGGCGCTCGTCGAGGTCCGCCGCGAGGTGCCGGAGGTGGATTTTCGGTCGGATCGCCATTTTGCTTCTCCCGCCGGATTCCAGATCCATGCCATCTCGAGCGCGCGTTCCGATCAACGTTCCTCCGGGACATTGGCCGCAGGATCCGGCATCACTACGGAAATGAAGCTCCTGTCGACGCTGTGTTGTCTCTCGTCACTGCTCGCCACGGCCAAAGCCTCGCCCTTTCGGGCGCCGGGGTCCCCAAACACCACAGTCGACGCGCGCGTCGAGGGGATCCTCGGGCGGATGACGCTCGAGGAAAAATGCGGCCAGCTCAACCAGTTCTCCGCCGGACAGCCGACCGGTCCGGGCACCGACCGCAACGCTTACGAAACCATGATAGTGGCCGGCCAGATGGGAAGTCTGCTGAATGTAACGCGTGCCGAGCAGGTGAACGCCTACCAGCGCATCGCGATCGAGCGATCCAGGCTACACGTCCCCCTGCTGTTCGGCCTGGACGTGATCCACGGCTTCCGCACGATCTTTCCAGTCAATCTCGGTCTGTCCGCCACCTGGGACCTGCGGCTGGTCGAGGAGCTCTCGCACCTGGCGGCCGAGGAGGCCGCGGCCGAGGGGATCCGCTGGACCTTCTCGCCGATGGTGGACATCGCGCGCGACGCACGGTGGGGCCGCATCGCCGAGAGCGCCGGCGAGGATCCGTACCTCGGGTCGGCCTTCGCGCGCGCGTACGTCCGCGGGTACCAGGGGACCCGGCTCGACGCGCCGACCTCGATCCTCGCCTGCGCGAAGCACTTCGTCGGTTACGGCGCGGCGGAAGCGGGCCGCGACTACAACACCACGGAGATCTCCGAGCGCACCCTGCGGCAGATCTACCTCGCTCCGTTCCAGGCCAGCGTCGCGTCGGGCGTCGGCACGATCATGTCCGCCTTCAACGCCCTCGATGGCGTGCCCGCCAGCGCCAACCCCGGCACGCTCCGCACGATCCTGCGCAAGGAATGGGGGTTCGGGGGCGTCGTCGTGAGCGACTGGGGGGCGATCGGGGAGACCATCTTGCACGGGACCGCCGCGTCGGGCGCGGTGGCCGCGCGCAAGTCCTTCCTGGCCGGGGTCGACATGGACATGGAGAGCGGCCTCTACCTGTCGGAGTTGCCCCGTCTGGTCAGGTCGGGCGTCGTATCCCCGAGCGAGCTCGACCACGCCGTCCGCAGGGTCCTGCGCCTGAAGCTCGACCTCGGGCTCTTCGAGCGTCCCTATGCGCCTGCGGACGACGGGGGTCAGCAGGGCACCCGCACGTCGACCAAATCCGGGCTATCACGCGAATCGCGTGCCTTGGCGCGGCGGGCCGCCGAGGAGTCGTTCGTTCTGCTCAAGAACGCCCCCTGGCGCGACGAGCGCGCCCCGGTGTTGCCGCTGCGGTCGACCCGCGGCCGCACCCTCGCGCTCATCGGTCCGCTGGCGGACAGCGCGGAGGACATGCTCGGCTGCTGGAGCGCCCAGGGGATCCCCGCCGACGTGGTCACTCTGCGGACGGCGCTGGCGGCGCGCGCGGCCGAGGCCGGGATGACGATGCTCTACGCCAAGGGCGCCGAGATCCTGGGCCACGACCGTGCCGGCTTCGCCGAGGCTGTCCAGCAAGCCCGGGGCGCCGACGTGGTGATCCTGGCGCTCGGTGAGAAGGCCGATCGAACCGGCGAGGCCGCATCGCGCGCCCACCTCGACCTCGACGGAGAGCAGCAGGGCCTGCTCGAAGCGGTCCATGCCGCCGGCAAGCCTGTGGTGGTGGTGCTCTTCAGCGGGCGTCCGCTCACCATCGGATGGGCGGCCGAGCACGCCTCCGCCATCGTCGCGGCCTGGTTCCCCGGTGTGGAGGCGGGTCCCGCGCTGGTGCGGATGCTCTTCGGGGACGTCTCGCCTTCCGGACGTCTGACGGCGACCTGGCCACGCGCGGTGGGACAGGAGCCGCTCTACTACGACGCGCTCGCGACGGGCAGGCCGATGCAATCGCCGGGGGGAATCGCGGCCGCGTACCGCTTCACCAGCCGGTACATCGACGAGGACAATGCGCCGCTCTATCCCTTCGGCCACGGCCTGTCGTACACGACCTTCACCTATTCGCCAACCACGGCCGAGGTGCCCACCGGGAAGGTCAGCGCGGCCGCCATCCGTCGCCGAGCCGGTGGTGGCGGCGGCGCCTCGGTGCGCGTCGGGGCCAGCATCACGAACTCCGGCGACCGCGACGGGACGGAGGTGGTCCAGTGTTACATCCGCCTCGGCGGCACCAGCGTCGCGCGGCCCGTGCGTGAGCTCCAGGGGTTCGAGCGCGTCCGGCTGGCACCGGGCGAGACCCGCCGGGTGGAGTTCACCCTCGCCTGGGAGGAGCTGTCGTTCTGGGACCTCGAGATGCGCCGCCGCGTGGAGCCGGCCACCCTCGACATCTGGATCGCGCCGGATTCGACCCGGGGCGTCCCGGCCCGCGTGCTGATCGAGCCGTAGCGGCGTCCCCGGTTGGAAGACCGACGCCGCACACACGATCCCCCTTGGCCTTGCCCTTGATATACGCGAAACAATGTGACTAATCTCACTGCGGTCCAAACCTCAACCAAGGAGATCGCAAATGAAGCTCGTCCGCACCGTATTCGTCGCCATGGCTGTCCTGCTCCCCGTCTCTTGGACCGTCGCGAAGGCAGCCGACCCCGTGCCGGCCGCCGCCGAGGGCGACAAGAAAGAGAAGAAGGCCAAGAAGGCCGACAAGGCCGAGACCCCTTCGGGGGACAAGGCCGAGAAGAAGACCGAGAAGTAGGCCCGGCCGGTCGGCCGCTTCCGCACGTCCCAGCCCGTGTGCTGTGCTCCTCTCGCGAAAGAGCGACGACGGTGCGCCGCCGAGGGAGGAACGCTATCGAACTGGAGCCGGAGCGGGCCGCATCGCGGGCCGCTCCGGCGGGCGGGGACTCGCAGGAAGGCGCGTCGGGGGCGGGGGCGCGTTCGCGGTCGGCGGGGCTTCCCCAAGGCTCGACGTCGCGCTCGACACCAGCCCCGCCACCCCGCCATCGAGCCAGCCCCCGGTGAATCCCGCGCTCACCAGGCCTGCCCGGAGATAGGGGTTGGTCTTCATGAGGCTCCAGATCCGACCGGTCCGGAAGTTCTCGATCATGAGCAGGATTGGCCCCTGGTCGATCGCCACGTACTGGTCGTCGAACCAACCCGTCTTGGCCGAGGGGCCGTCCGCGAAGGAGAGATTGAACGCGTCCTTGAAGCCGTACTTTCCGTAGAGGCGCTCGCCGAACCGGGAGCGGAACTCGACGAGGGTCGGGATCGCCAGCTCCGGCGCGAACGGCACCGAGCCCCCGGCTGCGGTCACCGCAATGGTTCCATCGTCCCGGCGGTCCGGTCCAGCCCCGCGGGCCCAGTACGCGTGGAAGGGTTCGTCGGGAGCGGCTCCGTCGGCGCCACCCACCCGCTGGAGGGGGCCGTCCGAGGCGGTCAGGCCCCAGACGGTCTCGCCATATCCGGCCCACTTGGCTGGGTTTGCGATGCAGTAGGCCCGATTGGCGTACGTCGCCCGCGTCGAGTTGATGAAGTAATCGATGCCCTTCGCCCGCATGTAGGGGTCCTGGATTCCACGGAAGTCGATCCAGACGTGGGTATATTGGTGGCCGAACAGCGGGTCGAAGGCCACCCGCGGAAACCCGTCGGACGCCTCCCATCGATAGGTCGAGGTCCACGCCTCCCACGCGTGTGAGTCGATGGGGTGGGTGGGCGAGCCGAGCGCGAGCAGGTAGAGGATCATGGCCTCGTTGTATCCCTGCCAGTCGACGTCGAGCTGCCCGTGCTCCGGGGTCCAGCCCATGCTGAGCAGCTGGGGATGCTTGCTGGACGACGCCCAGGCCCAGTCGACCCGGAGGTAGAGCCGATCGGCGAGGGAGCGGATGGTGGTCTCGGTCGCGTCGCTGCGATCGAAGAAGGCCTGGCACGAGAGCACCCCGGCCATGAGCAGGGCCGTGTCGATGGTCGACAGCTCCGAGCCGGCCGAGCGATATCCGGTTCGCGCATCGAGGAAGTGATAGAAGAACCCCTTGTAGCCGGTCACCCCTCCGGGCCCCGGTCCCTGCGGGGCGCGCCACAGGAACCGCAACGTGGACAGCGTTCGCCGCGCCGCCTGGGCGCGGGTGATCCAGCCCTTCTCCACCGCGATCGGATAGGACGTGAGCGCGAAGCCGACCGCCGCGACGCTGGAGATGTCGAGCCCGGGAAAGCGATCCGACGTGAGCCCGTGCGCGCTCGCCGACGCATCCCAGAAGAAGGCGAAGGTGTCGTGCTGAAGGCGATCCAGGAAGTGCTGCTGGTCGCCGGAGAGCTCGAAGGCGGCAGGGCTCGCACAGGCGGTCCTCGGAGCCTGAGCGCGGCTGGCGAAGGACAGCGCCGTCAGGAGGGCGAGGAGCCACCGGCAAGGGCCGGCAAGCCTTCGGCCGCTCGAACTGCGTACCACTCGGTAGAAGGTAAGCCGCGATTCGTCTGATTCAAGGGAATTCGCCGCCTGATCGAGATGGTCGCGCGTCGTCGACACCGCTGCTGGCGGTCGCCCGCCTCGCGTGACGTGCGCGAGACGTGCACGGACGTGCGCGTGACGTCGTGGTGATGGTTACCTCGGAGTAACCAGGTGCCGGCGCTCATGACGAAGGCAAGGTCCTGCTCAAGTTCTCTCCCGATCGGGTCGATGTGGAGACGCCGAGGTACACCCGTCGCGTGTGCGGGCCTCAGGCCAAGCTGGAAGGCCGGCGGCGAAGGAGTCATGGAATCGAAGACACAGACTCGTGGGTCTCCTGGCGGCGGGACGCGCGGATGAAGGCCCAAGCTCCGCGACTCTCCCGGATCGAGCGCCGACGGCCGCTCTCGCTGCCGCCGTCATCGTCGTCGTCCGCGGCGTCGGCGGCGAATCACCGGCTCGGGGCCGCCAGGCTGGACGCCGCGGCCATCGACCGCTTCTTCGCGCTGTCGCCGGGCATGATGTCCATCGCGGGATTCGACGGCTACTTCAAGTTGTTGAACCCCGCCTGGGAGGAGACGCTGGGCTATTCGGTGGACGAGCTTTGCGCCACCCCCTGTCTCGATCTCGTGCACCCCGACGAGCGCGCCCAGGCCACCGACCAGGCCAACGAGATCCGCGGGGGCCACTCGGTGTTTCGTTTCACCCACCGGTTCCGATGCAAGGATGGGGCGTATCGATGGCTGGCCTGCAGCGAAACGCCCTGTCCCGCCGAGGGGCTCATCTACGGCTCCGCCCGGGACATCACCGACAGCACCCGGATGGTGCAGGGACTGGTCGAATCGCTCAGGCGGCTCGAGGACGCGGCGAGCAGTCGCGAGCTGCAGCTTCGCGCATCGACGGCCAGGAACCACACGCTGATCGAGCTCGGCCGGTTCAAGGACGAGCTCGCCACCATGCTGGTTCACGATCTCAACAATCCGCTGTCGGTGGTCCTCGCGAACTACGACTACATCCTGAAGGGCTTCGAGGGCACCACGGACCGCCGGCAGGCGCTGCAGGATTCGCAGACCGCGGTGCACCGGATGCTGCGGCTGTTGTCGAATCTGGTCGACGCCACGCGCCTCGAGGACGGGACGTTCCGCGTTTCCGTGTCCGAGCTCGACGTGCTCGGCCTGCTCCAGCGCCTGGCCGAGGAGCGACGGGTCCTCGCCCGCGAGCACGACATCTCGATCGTGGTGGTGCCATCCTCCGGGGTCACGGCCACCGTGGATGTGGATCTGCTGACACGGACGCTGGAGAACGTGCTCGACAACGCCCTTCGACACACGCCCATCGGCGGACGCATCGAGATCCGCTTGCTCGCGCTCGGCGACGACTTCGAGATTCGCGTGGGCAACTCGGGCGCGGCAATTGCAATCGAGGCGCGTCAGGCCATCTTCGACAAGCACGGACAGGTGGGCTCCGAGATCGCCCGCCGGCGTCCGGGGTTGGGGCTCTACTTCTGTCGACTCGCGACCGAGGGCCAGGGGGGGCGGATCTGGCTCACGGAGACCGAGGGTCTGCCAACCGAGTTTCGTATCCAGCTGCCACGGCGGGTCCTGATCGCGCTCCAGGCGACCTCCGTCGGCCGAGGCGATGGCATGGCCTGACGCTCGGGAGCTCAGAACACTGGCAACGGAAAGCCCGGCCCGGGACGGGCAAACAAGAATCCTTGATAGAGATCTCCTCCCAGATCATTCAGGCAGTCTCGCTCCTCCACCAATTCGACCCCTTCGGCCACGATCTCCGTGCTCATCTCCCGACACAGACTGGTGAACGATCGAAAGAGCTTCTGCTTCACGGGCGACTCATGGATCCCATGCACAAGGGAGATGTCGATCTTGACGATCTCCGGCTCGAGCTGCGCGAAGCTGCACAGGCCGGCGTAGCCGGCCCCCAGATCGTCGAGCGCAATGCGATATCCGAGGGCCCGCAGGCGCAACAACGCCGCCGGAAGGCCCGCGACCTGGTCCAGCCCCGCGCGCTCCGTCACCTCCAGGACCACCCGCTGCGCGAAGCCCGCCAGCGCGCCATCCTCGGCGGACAGCTCGTCATCCACCAGTTCGGACGGGTGAAGGTTGACGAACAGGTTGATGTGGGGCGGCGCCTCGACCAGCTGGTCGGCGATCTTTCGCCGGATCCGGCGACCAAGCTCGGCGGTCCGATTCAGCCGCACGGCGGCGTCCACGAAATCGACCGGACTCTGCAGGCTGGGCTCGCTGGTGCGCAACAGCGCCTCGTATCCAAAGACCGTGCGGGTGTGCCATGACAGGATCGGCTGCATCGCCATGCGGATCCCATCGAGCGCCAGGGTGAATCGGGCCTCGAGATCCTTGCGATCCTCCTCGAGGTTGCCCGCCAGGGCATCGGTTGCCTGTCGGCTGAGCAGGACCATGCGATGCAAGCGCCCGGCCCGCGCCGCCAGGGCCACCAGCTCTCTTCCGTCGAAGGGCTTGAGCAAGTACCTGAACGCGCCATGCTCGACGGCCTGGATGGCCGTCTGGAGATCGGGGCTGGCGGTCATGAACACAACGGGCACGTCCAGATCGCGGCCGCGAATGGCGCGCAGCAGACCCAGTCCGTCGAGCCCAGGCATTCTGATGTCGCTGATGATCACGTCGAACCGGGTTGATTCGACCAGCTTGAACCCCTCGGCCCCGTCGCGGGCGATGGTCACCTGGTTTCCCGCGTCGCCGAGCAATCTGCCGAGGCTCCGGGCGATCGCGGGCTCGTCGTCGACCAGGAGCACGCGAATCGGGGAGTCCGCCTCCGACCATGGGTCAACGTCGGTCGGTCTGGGGGAACGCGCGCCGGTTGTCATCGGTTGATCCTCGCTTCGTGAAGACAGGACAACCGGTCCCGGGGGCACAGACGCGCCCCCAGGCCACCGCCACCGAGATCACGCTCGCGCTCAGAGTACGTCTTTATTCCCGGGATGCCAAGGGCGGCTCCAGCGCGGTTCCTGCGCGGTTCCTGCGGGGCTCCTGCGCAGCTCGCGTGCCGCGATCCCGGGCGACCGGGGTCAATAGGTCTTGCCCAGCTGCAACTCGGTGATGAGCACGCCCATGGCGCAATCGTCCTGGCAGTTCTTCGGACGGAACGTGCAGGTCGCGAGCAGGTTCCTGTCGTCCAGCCCGAAGGCGATCACGTTCGTGTCCGGGGACTTGGTCAGGACCTCGTTCGCGCAGCGCTGGTACAGTGCGTCGATGGTGGAAGGGAACGCGCCGGCTTGATGACTGCCCACCGCGCCTGCCCGCTCCTCCCACTGGAGCGTGGCGGGCAGGAGGGCCCCGGTCGGACCGACCGTCGAGCTCTCGTAGCGGCGGTAGGTGACGACACCCGCCTCGACTTGAAGCCCCGTCCGACTGACCCATCCGGTGAACGAGGAGGTGGGGAACACATAGCTGTACGTGTCACCCTGGGCCTGGACGAGCTGCTTCCATGTCGCGAGGCTGCCTTCGAGGCGACCTCTCTCCACGGCGTTGTCCTCGGACGCGCCCGAGCAGGCGATCCCCAGCGACGCGAGGATACCCAAGACGGCCAGGCCGACCGCCCGACCAGGGAGAACCCACTGCGGGCCTCGCGTCATCGCGAGCATCGTTGTGGACATCCTTGCGGAGACAGCAAGTCTTGCGCCGCATCGGCCATCGGCCATTGGCCCCCGGACATCGGGCTTTGGATATGGCCGACACGGGGCACGGCCGCTGTCCGTGATGCTCTCCGCGACTGGAATGTCGCGCTCTCGTTCGTCCACAGGGCCTGCCGCCCGGCCTGCCCGCGCGATTGCGTTTACTTCCCGGACGGGGGAGCCGCCGCCGACGGCGTGCCCTTCGACTTGCTCTTGGCCTTGGCCTTGGCCGGCTTGGCCTTGCTGGCGGGGCCGTGGGCCTCGCTCCCTCCTTCGGCCGTGGCGGATCCGGGCTTGCTCGCGCCCGTCGCGCCAGAGCTCCCACCAACACCGCCAGCGACACCGGTCTTGGCGCGAGCGAACTGCGCCGCGGCCTCGACCGCTGCGGAAGGCTCGAGCAGCCTGAACTGCTGGTTCTCGCCCGAGTGCCAGGTGAACTGGTTGATGGGGGTGCCATTCGTCGTGGCGGCTCCCTCGATGTCCAGCCCCTTGCCGCTGTGACGGGCGATGAGGCGCAGGGCTCCCTGGCGCCCGTCCGCCAGGATCCACTGCTGGTTGGAGCCGCCGTTGCAACCGAACTGCTGGACGTGGGCGCCCTCGGCCACCGACGCCCCTTCCACGTCGAGACACTTGCTGGTGTCGGTGTTGATGAAGGTCTCGTAGCCCCCGGCGACCGGGGCCACCTTGAACTGCTGCGCCTTGCTCCCATCGCACGGCGCCAGCGAGGCGCGGGCGTGATCACTGGCGGTTCTGCCCGCGAATTGCACGCACGCTCCGACCATGGGCGAATACAAGGTGTAGGGCTTGTCGGCGTCGATGGTCAGGGCGGCGCGCGCGGGCTCAGGGGGCACGCTCACGGGCGCCGTGCTCGGGGTGGGCGGGGCGACCTCGCGCTCGACGCATCCCGCGGACGAGCCGGCGAGAACGAGGAGCACCAGGGCAACCCGTCGGATTGGGTGGGACATGCATTCTCCAGTCGAGAGTATCGAGAGTCGAGAGTCGAAAGTCGGAGAGCCCGCAGCCTGCCTTGGCCGCGAGGGAAGTCAAGCCACCGGGCCGACGGAGGCCGCGGCGAAGTCCTGGACGATCTTGAGGGTCGCGTCCGTCTTGTAGATGCCGTACCAGCCCTGCTGCTCGTGCGGTGGATCGCCGACGAAGGGATCGCCTCGCCTCCAGAATTCCCCTGGCCGAGGGGGGCGCGTATCGCCCGACCAGGCCCAGGGCATGATCCCGGCCAGGGTCGTGCTCGGGATCAGCGATCGCACGAGCCCGTAGATCTCGGCGAAGTATCGATCGCGCAAGACCGTGGTGGAGTCGGGATCGAAGCTGCCCTTGTCGCGCGGAAATCCGAACTCCTCGAGGAGCAGCGGCTTGCCGAGCTTGGCGGCGCGGGAGGCGTTGTCGTGGATGTACCTCTTGGCGAGCTCGAGCGCCTTGGGAAAGCCGCGCTCGAGGTTTTCGGGGCGTATCCAGCCCCAGTTCTGCGCCCACAGGTGGAAGGTGATGAAGTCGATGTTGGGGCTCTCGTGGTCACGCACGATGTCGGTCCCCGAATAGAAGGGCGTGGCGGTCTGACCCTCGCTGCCGGTGGTGACCAGCTGGCTCGGCGCCAGCGCCTTGATGAGCCCGGCCGTCTCGTCGATCCAGTCGTGAAACGGGCCGAGGTTGTCGATGCCACGAGGCTCGTTCGCCAGCTCCCAGATCACCGCCGGGCTCGACTTCAGCTGTGGGACCAGCATGCGCAGGAACGCGGCGAATAGCTGCTTGGCCCGGCCGCTGGAGTAGAAGCGGGCGGTGTGCTTCTGGAAGCGATCCCAGCTGCCGCCAGGGGCCGGGGGTGGATAGGGGACGGGGCCCTCCCCGGCCCAGGCGAGGTACTGCGCCATGCCGCCCGACCAGTGCCAGAAGTTGTTCATCATCACGATCGCGGTGAGCTTGCGCCGCTCGAGCTCGGCCACCAGCCTCAAGAGACCGTCGACCGAGGCGGGATCGTAGACCCCAGGGCCGGGCTGCAGCGACGGCACGATCCGGTAGGGCTCGGTGTCGGGACCTTCGGTGCCGCCGATGATCCGGAGCAGGTTGATCCCGAGGCCCTGCATGGCGTCCAGATCGCGCTGTACCTGCGCCCAGCCAGCGTCGTTCCCCGCGCGCGACAGCGGAAGGCCGGACCAGTAGTTGAATCCGCTCGCCACGAAGGGCTGGCCATCCCGGAAGAAGCGCGAACCTCGCACCTCGAGGGCGCCGGGCAGCCTCGGGCCCTGGGGCACGGCGGAAGCCGGCCGCGGCGGGGTGTGCGCACAGGAAGGGGCGAGCAATCCCCCGGCGGTCGCGCTGGCTGCGCGAAGCATGTCTCGTCTCGATGGCATGGTGATTGACACCTCACGCGCCCGGAGGCGCCTCGGGCGGCGAGCCGGCAGGAGGACAGGACAAGAAAGAGAAGAAGAGGAGAAGCGAGTCCCGCCGAGCCCCAACAGGTGCAACAAATGAAAGAACCGCGGCACGATAGCACACCCGTTTTCACCAGCGAATGGCCCGACAGGCGAGCGCCGGGAAGGGGGCGGGACGGCCCCCGACGGTCGTCGTGGTCGACCTTGACAGCGCCCACCCTCCGGTCAATGGATAGACCCATGACCTCCCCCGCCCCCCTTTCCAGCTTCACCGCCGTGGTGCTGTCGCTCGCGCTCGGCGCCTGCGCCGCCAGTCCCGAAGGATCCGCTGGCTCACCGACCGGCGGCTCCTCGGGCGGCCTGGCGGGACAGCCCTCGGGCGCGGGCGCCGGCGGAGGTGGAGGCGCAGGTGGAGCCCTGGCGGACACCACCACCCGCGCCTACACGGCGGACGATCCCGGCATCGCGTACCTGGGAAGGGTGAGCTTCACCAATCCGAAGCAACCGCGCTTCGATCTCGGCGGGGTCCAGATCTCGGCGCGCTTCAACGGAACGGCGGTGGCCGTCTCGCTGAAGGACGAGTTCCGCTACGGGAAGTACGTCAACAGCTACGACGCCGTCGTGGACGGGGTCACGGTCATGAAGGTGGTTCCCCAGTCGGGCGTCGAGAAGTACGTGATCGCGAACGGCCTTCCCTCCGGCGAGCACGAGATCACCCTCGTCAAGCGGACCGAAGCGGCGGCGGGCGCTGCCTGGTTCACCGGATTCGCGTTCGCCGGTGACATCTTGCCCGCCACGCAGCGCCCCACCCGGCGGATCGAGTTCATCGGCGATTCGATCACGGCCGGCTCGGGGATCGAGGCGGCGAACGGAACCCCGCCCTGTACCGGCCCGCCCGATGGTTGGGGGTTGATGGTGGAGAACGCCTACAAATCCTACGGCCCGCTGGTGTCGGCGGCGCTCGCAGCCGACTACCACCTGATCGGCGTGTCGGGCATCGGGCTCGTGCGCAACTACAGCAACATGTACGACGCGAGGACCATGCCCGAGGTCTACGACCTCTACTATCCCGAGCTCATGGACTCGCCGGGGAAGATGGATCAACCGCGCTGGGACGCCACCCAGCGGATGGCTTGGGTCCCCGACGCCCTGGTGATCGGCCTTGGCACCAACGACTTCGGCCCCGGGGACATGACCGACACCACCCAGCCCTTCCCGCGGCCGGCCATGACGGCGGAGGCCTTCTCGGCCGCCTACGTCACCTTCGTGACCACCCTGCGCGGCTACTACCCGGCCGCCCACATCTTCCTGGTGTCGAGCCCGGTCCTCGCGAGCCCTCCGCTCGAGGCGGGGCTGCAGATGACCGAGGACCACTTCGCGGCGGCGGGCGATCTGGCGGTCCACCACTTCGTCTTCGGCAAGGTGAACGGCCTCGGATGTGGAACCCATCCCAACGCCGACCAGCACATGGCGCTGGCCAAGGCCCTCGCCCCCTTCATGCAGGAGAAGCTCGGCTGGTGAGGGCCCGCCCTGGGGGCGCCGCCGGGCGAGGGCGAGGGCGACGCCCACCAGGACCGCCCCACCTTCACGGAAACCGGACCGAGAGCGCCGCGCCGGAGTACACCACGGTCTGGTCGGGCTTGAACGAGAACGAGAAGGGCGCGCGCTTTGTCGGCGTGACCACCACGAGCTGGAAGGTTCGTCGCCCGAGCATCTGGGGGAAAGCGCCCTGGCGCGCGCCGAGGGCGAGGGTGCGGGTGGCCTCGCTCCAGCGGAGATCGATGCGGGTGAAGGCGCCACGCTCGTAGTCGTTGCCGAGCCCCTCGTCCTCGTAGAGGGTGAAGGCCCCGTCGGCGCCGGCGTAGATCACGAGCGTGATGGGATCCGCGGGCTTCTCGTCGGTGTACTGCAGCTCGGGGCCAAAGGCGAGGATCGAGCCCGCGCGCACCTGCACCGGGATCTCGTCGAAGGGTGCCCGCACCTCTGTCCACTCGGGCCCGCCGGATGGGCCGGCCTTGCCCGCCGGGGTGCCGGTCCACAGGTCGTACCAGCCGCCGGCCGTGGCGGGCAGATACACTGTCCGCGCGCGGGCCCGATAGGTCGTCACCGGGCTCACCAGCAGCGCCGGGCCGAACAGGAACTGGTCGGCGGTCCTGCGGGCCTGAGGATCGGCGGGGAAGTCCATGACCAGCGGGCGCAAGATGGTCCCGCCCTGATGGGTGACGGCGCCCGCCAGCGAATAGATGTACGGCAAGAGGCGGTAGCGGAGGCGGTCGAACTTCTTCTGGGCCTCGAGCGCCGGGCTGCCGTCGCCACCGAACTCCCACATCTCGCGCTTCGGGGCCTGGCCGTGCACGCGCAGGAGGGGCAAGAAGGCCGCCAGCTCGAACCAGCGCGTGTTGAGCTCGCGCCACTCCTCGAGCTCGGGCGACCCGCGCGCCGGCGAAGCGAAGCGCGGCGGCACCGAGAATCCGCCCGCATCGAGGGTCCAGTACGGCATCCCCGAGAGCGAGAAGCCGAGCCCGGCGGGGATCTGCCTGCGCAGCGCCGTCCAGGTCGATGAGATGTCCCCGGACCAGGACGCGGCGCCGTAGCGCTGCTGTCCGGCGAAGCCGTTGCGGGTGAGGATGAACACCCGCCGGTCGGGTGCGGCGGCCCGCTGCCCCTCGTAGACGGCCTCGCTGTTCACCAGCGCGTAGGCGTTGAGCATGCGGGCGCCCGTGCCGGCGGCGGTCGGGTGCATGTGGGTCCGGTTGGCCTCGACCTGCGCCGCCACGCTCTTGAACGGCCCTTCCACCACCTCGGGTTCGGTGGCGTCCATCCACCAGGCGTCCACCTTGCGCGAGAACAGCTCGCGATCGATCTGCGACCAGTACAGCCGGCGCGCCGCCGGTGAAAAGGCGTCGTAGTAGGTGAAGGCCTGGCGCAAGAAGTCCAGCCTGCCCTCGAGCAGGTTCGGTCGGTAGAGAAAGCCGGCGGCCGCCAGGGCCTCGAAGTTGGCGGTTCCCCGGTAGAACTTGGGCCAGACCGAGATCATGAGGTGCGCATGAAAGCGGTCGTGGATCTCGGCGATCCAGCCGGTCGGATCGGGAAAGCGGCGAGGGTCGAAGGTGTGGGAGCCCCAGGTCCCCTCCGGCCAGTAGCGCCAGTCCTGCACGATGTTGTCGACCGGGATGCCCCGGGTGCGGAAACCCGCCAGGACCTCGAGGCTCTCCTTCTGGGTGGCGTAGCGCTCGCGGCACTGCCAAAGCCCGAAGGCCCAGCGCGGTGGCAGGGGCGCCACGCCCGTCAGCTGCCGATAGCCCGCGACCACCTGGTCGAGGGCGGGGCCGTAGACGAACGTGTAGTCGACCCCCTCGCCGACCTCCGACCACAGCGCCGTCGCTGGCGCCGTCGGAGCCGCGGCGACGGGGGGCTTCCAGAGCAGGCGCAGGATGTTCACGCCGATGTCGCGGGTCCAGCGCAGCTCCACCGGCACGGTCTGGCCGGCGGTGAGGTGGACGCGCGCCAGATCCTCGTTCGGCAGCCACCCCTGGCGCCAGTGATCGATCACCCACGCGTCGCCCACCCGGACCTGGATGCCGCCCGCCGAGTAGGTGCGAATCTGGTAGTCGCCGGTGACGGGAGCCACCACCGTGCCGGACCACTCGACGTGACCGCGCTCGAGCCCGGCGACGTCCCCAGCCAGCGTGGTGCCGGTGCCGGTGGCGCCGTCGTTCGCGCCCGAGGCATAGAGGCCCACCGCGCCCGGCAAGGGCACGGCCTCCGTGAGGTCACCGAAGCGGGTGAAGGAGGTGTTGTCCCACAGGAGGCCGTAGCCGCGGCTCGAGACCAGGAACGGGATGAAGATCTCGGTGTTGTACTGCCGCAGATCGAGATCGAAGCCCCGCAGATCCATCAAGCCCTGCTGATGCTGTCCGAGGCCGTAGAGGGACTCGTCGGGGCTCGATTCCCATTGCTGGCGCACGTGAAAGGTCTGCTCGCCCTGCACCTCGACTGGAACGAGCGTGCGGCCATCCGCCCGCTCGCGCAGGATCGTCCGCCCCTCGAGGTCCCGGAACTCGACGACCCCGCCCCTGGTGTCGATGCCGACCGAAAGCCGCGAGGTGGTGATGGTGGCCCGACCCTTGCGCTTGTCCTCGGTCACCGAAAATGGCGTCGCCGGGCACTTCGCGACCGCGGTGGCCAGCGAGACGCGCGCGAAGAAGTCCGACGATGTCGTCGTCGGCGCATAGCTCACCCGGATGATGTTCGCGTCGCAGACACCGATCCTCAGCTTGCCCGTGCCGATCGCGAACGTGCGCCCCCCCGGGCGGCCCTCAGCCGCGGTGGAAGCGGAGCTGGAACTGGAACTGGACTTGGACTTGGACGCAGGCGCCGCCCCCATCCCCACCATCGGAGAGGCGACGACCGACACCAGAGCAGCGACCACCGAGGCCCGCATGCGTGATCAGTTGGAGAGGTAGCGGCCGAGCATCGCGTTCGCCCACAGGCGGTTCATCGACCGGTAACCCACGTCGTTCGGATGCACGCCATCGGCCGAGATCTCCTCGGGGTGGTCCCGGAACCAGGCGTACAGATCGGGCCCGCAAGGCAAGCCGTTGGCGGTGCTGATGCGGTCGATGACCCCGTTGAACATCGGCAGCGTGGTGGGGGCCTGCGTCGAATAGGGGATGCGCGCCAGGATCGGCACCCGCCCGCTCGCGAGCACCATGTCCACCATGGTGTTCATGTTGGCCTCGAAGGTGGTCACCGCGGCGCCCTGCTTGTCACCCCACGAGTCGTTGGTGCCGTACAGCAAGCCGACGTTGCGGATGTCGGGATTGAGCGCGAGCCAGTCGGCGAGGTGCCCCACCCCCATGGCCGACAGCTCCCCGCCGATGCCCCCGTCCAGCATCGCCGGGGAGAACGCCGGTCGAGCCGCGGCCACCAGGCCCGAGAAGCTGGTCGAGGGCCCGAACTGCCGGCGAAACGCGTTCACGGTGATGCTGTCGCCCATGAAGAACCAGGAATCGGCGGGCAGGTCGGTGCCGGCCGCCGACACGTCGTAAAGGGCGATCTCGTCGATGCTCACGGTGGCGTTGGCGGCGGTGTTGACCGCGGCCGAAAAGGCGATCTTGACCCAGTTCTTGCCCGCGAACGGGAAGCGGTGCTCGCGCTCACGCACGGGATTCCCGGCCACCGTGGCCACGGTCTCCCAGGTGCCGTCGACGCCGTTGGTCGAGTCGCCCGAGGTGGCCACCGTGTAGTCCGCCGGCGAGCCGCCCGAGGCCGGGGTGTTGTAGTCGGTCCACCCCACGTCGGCCCAGGTCAGGAGCAGACGCTCGGGCCCGGCGGCGAGCTCGATGGCGATCCACGCCGGGAGCATCGCGACCGCCACCGACATGCCCGAGTGATCGTAAAGCCCGTCGACGATCTTCTCCGGGTTCGTGACCCCGGCGCTGGCTTTCACCGGGCGGCCCACCGAGACGATCGGATTGGGGGTGGCTATCTGCGTCCCTGCTCGGGGCGTGGGCTGGCAGCTCGGGGCCGCGTAGACCCCACGACCACCGGCGGCCGTCTGGCTCCCGCCCCCGGCGCCGCCCGTCCCGGCGCCGACCGGCGTTCCCCCGCTCCCGCTGCCGGCACCGACCGGACCGTAGACCGGATTGGCGGCGCAGCCGAGGACCCCACCTGCGAGGCCCACCGTGAGGAGCCGCACGGCGAGGGCGCGCCCACCCCTTCCCTCTGGCGAGCCCGGCAGTCTGGTCGGTCGTGGCGTTGACTCCATCTGTTTGTCCTCACCTCTTGCGTTGAAGAGAGTCCGGTGGTCGGCGGCGGAGTCTGGAGCAAAGTCCTTCCGCCGGCAACGGCTTTGAAGCGCGGCTCCCCCCCGCCGAGGCGGGGGGCCGGTTGGTTGACGCACGACCGCCGTCTTGCGGTGGGAGGGTTTTGGAACTAGACGTTGGGCGCGTGCTCTTCAACGTTCGCTCGCCCGGCGTGGCCCGTGGTCGCTCGCCTCTCCTCGGATGGACGCTGGTGGCCTGCCTGTGGGCCACCGCCGCAGCCGCCGGGTGCGCCCAGGATCCCACCTACGGCTCGACCTTGCCCCCGGGCAGCGACGGGACCTCGGGGGCCGGCGGCGATGGGTTGTCGGACGTGCCCGATGCGCCGGTCGTGCCGGTCGGCCCGGTCATGCAGGGGCTCCACGTGGTCGGCAATCACATCGAGAACAGCGACGGGCTGACGGTGAAGCTGCGGGGGGTGAACCGCGCCGGCAGCGAGTATCAGTGCACCAGCAAGGCCGGGATCTTCGATGGCCCGGCCACCCTGGCCTCCATCCGGGTGATGGCCGAGTGGAAGATCAATGCGGTCCGCATCCCACTCAACGAGACCTGCTGGCTCGGCATCAACGGGCTCGGTGCCGCCCTTTCCGGTGACGCCTACCGGAAGGCCATCGTCGCCTTCGTGAACCTCTTTCACCAGTACCACATCGTGCCGATCCTCGATCTGCACTGGGCCGCGCCCGGCACCACCGTGGCCGACCGGCTTCAGCCGATGCCCGACGCCGATCACGCGGCCGCCTTCTGGGCCGACGTCGCCACGACGTTCATCGATGACGACGGCGTGATCTTCGAGCTGTTCAACGAGCCCTTCCCGGACCACAACCGCGATTCCGTCGCGGGATGGTCCTGCTGGCGCGACGGGTGCACGGCCAACCTGTCGGTGCCGACCGGGCAGCCCGCCACCACGTACCAGGCGATCGGGATGCAGGCCCTGCTCGACGCCATCCGGGCCACCGGCTCGAAGAACCTGGTCCTGGCCGGCGCCCTGCAGTACTCCAACACACTGTCGCAGTGGCTCACCTACGCGCCCGTGGATCCGGGCGCCAACCTCGGCGCCGCCTGGCACGTCTACAACTTCAACGCCTGCAACGACCCCGGGTGCTGGGACAGCGTCATCGCCGGGGTGGCGGCGGCCGTCCCCATCGTGACGACGGAGCTCGGTGAGGCCACCTGCGGCGGAACCTTCATCGGATCGCTCTTGACCTGGGCGGACGCGCACGGCCTCGGATATCTGGCCTGGACCTGGAACACCTGGGGGGCCTGCGTGGCGCCGGTCCCCCCGGCCACCATGGGAGGGCGGCCCTGGGCCCTCATCCGCGACTTCGCGAGCGGAACGCCCAACAGCGGTTACGCCCTGACGTACCACGATCACCTGGCAGGCGCCGGCGACGCCGTGGCTGCTTCGCCTTGAAGCAAGGGGGTCGGCCACCCGTTCCGGCGACGGATGTGATACACGGTCCAACCATGCGCGCACGCCGCCCCCAGACGCCGAATTCGCCCCCCCCGACCGCCTCCGCCCCGCCCTCCGCCCTGACCAACCCCACGCGGCGCGATTGGCTGCGCGGGGCGGTCGCGCTGGCACCGGCCGCCTCGTGCCTGGTTCCGAGGGTTCGCGGGATCGAGGTGCCGCCGGCCCGCCGCGCCGGCGTGCCGGCCCCGGACCTCGAGGCGCTGCTGGCCCAGATGACGCTCGACGAGAAGATCGGCCAGATGACCCAGGTCGATCGGAGTGCCATCAAAGACGGCTCGGAGATCACCGAGCTCTTCCTCGGGTCGGTGCTGAGCGGAGGCGACTCGCTGCCGCGGCCCAACACCCCCGACACCTGGGTCGACCTCTACGACGGCTTCCAGTCGCGCGCGCTCGGCACCCGCCTCGGGATTCCTCTGGTCTACGGGATCGATGCGGTCCACGGGGACGGGGGCGTGCGCGGCGCCGTCATCTTCCCGCACAACGTGGGCCTCGGGTGCACGCGCAGCCCCGAGCTCGTCGAGGCCATCGGCCGCGTCACCGCGCGCGAGGTGGCGGGCACCGGCATCGACTGGACCTTCGCGCCGTGTCTGGCCGTCCCGCGCGACGAGCGCTGGGGCCGTACCTATGAAGGCTTCAGCGAATCACCCGAGGTCGTCGCCTCGCTCGGCGCCGCCTCGATCCGCGGGCTGCAAAACGGGGTGCCCTCGAAGCAGGACGGGACCGCGATCATGGCCTGCGCCAAGCACTTCGTGGCCGACGGGGGAACCGAGCGCGGCAAGGATCGCGGGGCGTCCCATGGCTCCGAGGAGGATCTGCGGCGGATCCACTTGCCGGGGTACGTGGCCGCCATCAAGGCCGAGGTGGCCACGGTGATGGTGTCCTTCAGCAGCTGGAACGGGCAACCGATGCACGGGCAGCGCGCGCTCATCACCGATCTGCTGAAGGGTGAGCTCGGCTTCTCGGGATTCGTGGTCAGCGACTGGGCGGCGATCGATCTGCTGCCCGGGGACTACCCGAGCGACATCGAGACCGCCATCAACGCGGGCATCGACATGGTGATGGTGCCGATCAAGTTCCGGCAGTTCATCGACAACCTGCGGCGCCTGGTGCTGTCCGGGCGGGTGCCGATGGCGCGCATCGACGATGCGGTTCGCCGCATCTTGCGGCAGAAGGCCCGCTTCGGTCTGTGGGAGCGGCCGTTCACCGACCGGGCGCTCACCCCCGAGATCGGATCGCCCGCCCACCGCGCGGTCGCCCGGGAGGCGGTGCGCCGCAGCGCCGTCCTGCTCAAGAACGATGCCGCCACGCTGCCACTCAGGAAGGAGGCGCGGGTGCACCTGTGCGGCAGCAAGGCCGACGACCTCGGCATGCAGTGTGGCGGCTGGTCGGTGGGGTGGCGGGGACGGCGGGGCGCCACCACCGTCGGGACCACCATCCGCCAGGCCATCACCGAGGTGGTCGGCGAGGCCCGGCTCGACTTCTCCAAGGATGCCGCCGGGGCCAACCGGGCCGACGTGGTGGTGGTGGTGGTCGGAGAGGAGCCCTACGCCGAGGAGAGCGGGGATCGCTCGAAGCTCGAGCTCTCGCACGAGGATCAGGCGCTCATCGCCGCCGCCAAGCAGAGCGGCAAGCCGGTGGTGGTGGTCCTCATCACCGGACGGCCGCTGATCCTCGGTGAGGTCCTGGACGCCGCCAGCGCGCTCCTCGTGGTGTGGTTGCCGGGGACGGAGGGCGGCGGCATCGCCGATCTGATGTTCGGGGCGGTCAAGCCCCAGGGCAAGCTGTCCTTCTCGTGGCCGCGCGCGATGGCCGATATCCCGATCAACGTCGGCGATGCCTCTTATTCGCCGCTGTTCGAGCTCGGGTTCGGCCTGTCGTGGGGTTGAGCATTGGGTTGACGTGAGATCGCTACGACACTCGAACACCGAGGTTCACGCGAAGAAGATGATGACCAAGAAGATGAGCGCTCGAAGGGCCCTGGTGGTGATGGCTTCGCTGGCTGCCTCGGCTGGTTTGGCAGGCTGTACGGCGGCGCCCCGGAAGAAACCGGTCGGTCAGGCCACGGGGCTGGCGCCCGCGGATGCGCCGGCGCCTCTCGTCGGCCACAACCTGATCCGCAACTCGAGCTTCGCGCAACCCGGGCGCAGCCTGCCCTGGACGGCGTCCTTCTCCGCCCCGGCGGCGGGTCGCACCTACGTGGACAAGGGCGAGCTGTGCATGGAGATCCAGAACAAGGGCGTCAACCGGTGGGACGCCCACCTGCGGCAGCAGAATCTCCTGCTCGAGAAGGGTCACACCTATCACGTGCAGTTCAAGATCCACGCCTCCGACAAGACGCGGGCCTACCTCAAGATTGGCCTCGCCGGGCCTCCCTACCGCGAGTTCTGGAAGTTGCTGTTCGACCTCGACACGGCTCCCCAGGTCTTCGCGGGAACCTTCACCATGGCGACCGATGACGGCGTCGGGGTCGAGATGGCGTTTCACGCCGGCGGCGCGCTGGCCAAGGCCAAGGTGCCGTTCTCGGTGTGCATCGACGATGTGCGCATCGACGATCCGCAGTACACGGAGGCCTCCGACACCGAGTCCGCCCCCGTCCCAGGGGTCCTGGTCAACCAGGTGGGGTACTTCCCGCGGCGGGCCAAGCTCGCCATCGTCAAGAACCCGGCCGCGGTCCCCTGGGAGCTGGTGGACGCGCGCAACCAGGTGGTGGCCTCGGGGACCACGGTCCCCTTTGGCGCGGACCGGGCCTCGGGCGATCAGGTGTCGGTGGCCGACTTCTCGACCTACGCGGTCGAGGGGACCGGCTTCACCGTGCGGGCGGCCGGCGCGGTCAGTCATCCCTTCGACATCAGCGACGGCCTCTATGGCCGCCTCAAGTACCACGCGCTGGCCTTCTACTACCAGAACCGCAGCGGCATCCCCATCCAGATGCCCTACGCCGAGGATCCCAAGTGGACCCGCGCGGCGGGGCACATCGGCGTTCCGCCCAACCGCGGGGACACCCAGGTGACGTGCGCGCCGCTGCCGCTTCCCCCCGCGACCCCTCCGGCCACCACGCCGGGTGCGGCAGGCGCCCCGGCGGCGGCCGCCGCACCGGATGCGGCCGACCGGGCCTGCACCTACTTCCTCGACGTGAGCGGTGGCTGGTACGACGCCGGTGATCAAGGGAAGTACGTGGTCAACGCCGGCATCTCGGTCTGGACCTTGCTCGACCTGTGGGAGCGGACCAATGCCCTCGGCTGGTCCGCCGCCGACTTCGGCGACGGGAAGATGAACATCCCGGAGAACAAGAACGGCGTCCCCGATCTGCTCGACGAGGCCCGATGGGAGCTGGAGTTCGAGCTCAAGATGCAGGTGCCCGAGGGCGAGCGGCTGGCGGGGATGGTCCACCACAAGATGCACGACGCCAAGTGGGCCCCCGACGTGATGTCGCCCCCGGACGATCCCTTGCCGCGCTACCTGCAGCCGCCGAGCACCGCCGCCACGCTGAACCTGGCCGCCAACGCCGCCCAGGCCGCGCGCATCTGGCGAAAGCTCGACCCCAAGTTCGCGAAGAAGTGCCTCGCCGCGGCCGAGCGCGCCTGGTCAGCCGCGGAGAAGCACCCCGAGATCTACGCCCCGCCTGGCGGCGACGGCGGCGGCCCCTACGACGACAAGAACCTCGGCGACGACTTCTACTGGGCGGCGGCCGAGCTCTTCATCACCACCAAGGAGGCGACGTACCGCGACTTCATCCGCAAGTCGGAGCACTTCAAGCAGGTCACCGTGGAGTGGACCGACAACCCGGGGATGTTCACCTCGATGACCTGGGGCGACACCCGCGCCCTCGGGTCGATCTCGCTGGCCATCGTCCCGAACGGCCTCACCAAGGCCGAGGTGGCCGCCATCCGGAAGAACATCGTGGACGTGGCGGACGTGTACCTCGGGCTCATCCCCAAGGAGGGCTACCGGCTTCCCTTCGCGGTCCCCCAGAAGGGCTATCCCTGGGGGTCGAACTCGTTCGTGGCCAACAACGCCCTCATGCTGGCGCTGGCCTACGACTTCACGCAGGAGCCGAAGTACCTCGACGGGGTGACCCAGGGGATGGACTACCTCCTCGGCCGAAACCCGCTCGATCAAAGCTTCGTCACGGGCTACGGGGACCGCCCACTCGTGAACCCCTACCATCGATTCTGGTGTCACCAGGCGAACGCCAAGTACCCGTCGCCCCCGCCAGGAATCCTGTCGGGTGGCCCGAACTCCGAGCTGCAGGATCCCTGGGTGCAGTCGGCGGGCCTGGCCGGGTGCGCCCCGCAGAAGTGCTTCATGGATCACGGCGGCGCCTGGTCGGTGAACGAGATCACCATCAACTGGAACGCGCCGCTCGCGTGGGTGGCGGCGTTCCTCGACGAGAAGGCCCGATCCAAGCCGCCGGCATCGGGCTCGGCGGCAGCGGCGAGGCCCTCACGCGCCTCCGGGTTGACGCGAGCCAAGAGCGAGCGCTGACGGGGACGGGGCCCTGGCTCTACTTGCGGATCGGCTGCATGGTGGCCGCCAGGCACTCGGAGCAGAACATCGCGTCCCGCCCGAGGTGCCCGCACACGCGACACCGGAACGCGGGCGGGCCCTCCGCCTCCCGCACGGGCTGCTCGCGCGCGGCCTTCCGCTCGGCCTCTTCCTTGCGCGCCTGCACGGGATCCACGAGACGCTTCAATGACTCGACGATGGACATGGCGGACCTCGTTTCGAGCTTGACCGCACGGACGCCCCGAGACCAGGGGCGGTGTCATTTTTCGGCAGCCACGGCCCCGTGATGATGGCATAAGAGGCCGGCATGACGGCCATGCTGCGGCCCCGTTGCTCGGTGTTCATCGCCACGTCGCTCGACGGCCACATCGCCCGCCGCGATGGTACGATCGACTGGCTCGGCGCCGTCGAGCGGACCGGTGAGGACTACGGCTTCGGGGCCTTCTTCGGCGCCGTGGACACCATCGTCTGCGGCCGGCGGACCTACGAGACGGCGCTCGGGTTTCCGACCTGGCCGTACGCCGGCAAGACGTGCGTGGTCCTGACCCACGCCGCCCGGCCGCCGAGGCACGGAGAACGGTTCCACGCCGGCGATCCGGCGCCGCTGCTGGAACGTCTGGCCGCCGAGGGCGCCCGCCGGGTCTACGTGGACGGCGGCGTGGTGGTGAGCGACTTCCTCGCCGCCCGCCTGGTCGACGACCTCACGATCTCCATCATCCCGATCTTGCTCGGCGATGGCGTGCGCCTGTTCGGGCCGGGTGGCATCGAGCAGCCGCTCTCCCTGGTGCGGACCCAGGCCTTCCCGAGCGGTCTCGTCCAGGTCGAGTATCGCGTCTGAGGATGGCCGCCACGACCCTGACCGCGGCGCAGCCCGCCCTTCCACAGGCACCGCCCTTGCGCCAGATGGAATCGCGCGCGCCCGGGGCCGAGCTGCCACCGGTGTAGGCTCACCCCCATGGCCGTCGGATTTCGCCGTTGGACCGTCCTTCCCCACGCGCCGATCGAGGTCCTCGCGCCCAACCTGTGGCGCGTCGAGGGGCGGATGAACGCCTACAACAAGCGCGTGATGGTCCTCGCGCGCCTCGCCGACGGGCGAATCCTCATGCACAACGGGATCGCCCTCGATGAGCCGAGCATGGCGCAGATCGATGCGTGGGGCACGGTCGCTGCGATCCTGATCCCGAATCGTTTCCACCGCCAGGATGCGCACATCATGCAGGCGCGCTACCCTGGCGCGAAGGCGTACGCCCCGAGCGGGGCGATGGCGGCGGCCTCGCGCGCCACCCCCTGCGCGGGGACCTACGCCGACGTCCCGGTCGACCCGAGCGTCTCGTTGCGCGAGCTCGAAGGGATCGGGGCGCGCGAGGGCGTGCTCCTCGTGCGCAGCCCCGACGGGGCCTCGGCGGTGTTCTGCGACACGCTGCTGAACCTGCCACGGCTGACCGGTCTACTCGGGGTGTTTCTCCACCCCACCGGCACGCTGTCGGTACCAAGGCCAACCTCGCTCTGGTTCGCCAAGGATCGGCCGGCGCTGCGCGCCAGCCTCGAGCGTGTCGCGGCCGAAGATGGCCTGGTTCGGGTCATTCCGGGCCACGGCGACGTCGTGGCGTCCGGCGCCGCCGCGCGGCTACGCGAAGCGGCCGCACGACTGTGACCGCCCGACCCGATCCGCGGGGCACCCGGTCGAGGGCTCGACCGCGGGACCGGGGGAGCACTCAGGGCACACTTGGGGTAAGCCGCGAAATGAGTCACCCGGAACAGATGTCCGATGGGAGGGGACCTCATCCCAGAGACAGGAGGGCGCGAGGGTGCATAATCGCGGGTAACGCTGGAGCGGACCGGGGGCCACGCGATCTCATGAACCGGACTTGCAACCTCGGCCGTATCGGCGGCCTTCGCTTTCGCCGGCGCTGGCGCTGGTGTGCCGGGACCATCGCCGCCGCTTTGGCTTTGACCGCCGCCGCCGGGTGTCGGCCGCGGTCGGAGGATGCGGCGTCGTATCAAGGCGTGGTCGAGTACGAGGAGCGGGATCTCGGGTTCGAGGTCAGCGGGCGCGTGCGGGAGCTGGCGGTGCACGAAGGCGACGTGCTGCCGGCGGGTGCGCTGATCGCTCGGGTCGATCCCGAGCTCGAGCGGAGCGCGCTCGCGGCGCGAGACGCGGAGACCCGCGCGGCCGAGCAGCAGCTCGCGCTGCTCCGCGCGGGGACGCGCCCCGAGGAGGTGAGCGCGCTGCGGGCCCGGCTCGACGCCGCCAGGGCCAGCGAGGCGCTGCTGAAGCTGTCGGCCGAGCGGACGCGCGCCCTGTTCGCCGGGCGAGCGGTTCCGCAGGCGGCGCTGGACCAGGCCGAGGCCGAGTGGACCCGGGCAACGGCCGACCGCCACGCCGCCGAGGAGACCCTGCAGGCGGCCACCAAGGGGTCGCGCCGTCAGGAGGTGGCGGTGGCCGATGATCGGCTGGCGGCGGCGCGCGCCAACGGCGAGCTGCAGCGCCAGCGGGTGGCGCGCTTCGAGCTGCGCGCGCTCGAGCCGGGCGAAGTGCTCGAGGTTCACCTGCGCACGGGAGAGACCGCTGCCGCGGGCCAGCCCGTGATCACCGTCGCCGACACCGCGCACCCGTATGCCGACGTGTTCGTCCCGCAGGGGGCGGTAGGCGGCGTACACGTGGGCGCGGCGGCGACGGCCCGGGTCGACTCGCTCTCGCATCCGGTGGCGGGAAAGGTGGAGCGTATTCTCCGGCGCACGGAGTTCTCGCCCCGCTACATCTTCAGCCGCGACGAGCGCGCCAAGCTGGTGGTGCGGGTGCGCCTGCGGTTCGACGATCCCGGCCACGAGCTGCACGCCGGCGTGCCGCTCTTCGCCGAGATCGCGGGCCAGGGCGCGGGCTCCTGACCGTGGCCGGAATGGCGACCGAGACGGCGACGGCGACCGAGACGGCGACGGCGACGGCGCCTGACCGGACGGGCCCCGGGGCGGCCCCCGGAAGCGCGGTCATCGAAACCCACGCCCTCTCCCGACGGTTCGGCGCGATCCTGGCGGTGAAGGACGTGTCCCTCACCGTTCGAACCGGCGAGATCTTCGGCCTGCTCGGCCCGAACGGGGCCGGGAAGTCGACGACCATCCGCATGCTGTGCGGGATCCTCCGGCCCACCGGCGGCAGCGGCCGGGTCGTCGGCTACGACATCGCCGAGGACGCGGAGCAGGTGAAGGCGCGCATCGGCTACATGACCCAGCGGTTCAGCCTCTACGAGGACCTGACGGTCGAGGAGAACCTGCGCTTCTACGCCGGCCTCTACGGCGTTCCAGGTGGGCGGGGCGGCCTGCGCGCGCGCGTGGACGAGGCGATCGCCCGCGCGGATCTGGGCCCGCGGCGTGGCCAGATCACCGGGACCCTCTCGGGTGGGTGGAAGCAGCGGGTGGCCCTGGCCAGCTCCACCATTCACCGCCCGCCGCTCCTGTTCCTCGACGAGCCCACCGCCGGGGTCGACCCGGTGAGTCGGCGCGACTTCTGGGATCTGATTCACCGCCTGGCGGCCGAGGGGACGACGGTGCTGATGACCACCCACTACATGGACGAGGCTGAACGGTGCCACCGGCTGTCGTTCATCTTCGACGGGTCGGTGCTGGACACGGGGACCCCGGCGGAGATCGTGGAGAGACGCCACCTCCGCGCCCTCGAGCTCGAGGTGACCCGCCCGATCGAGGCGGCCGATCGCCTGCGCGCCGCCATCGATCCGCACGGCGGCCCAGGCATCGAGGAGGTCGCTCACTTCGGCGCCATCCTGCGGGTGACGACCCGGGGCGCGGCCGACCCGGAGCCGCTGGTGAGGCGATTGCTGGAGGGCGCCGGTCACCCGGTCCGCAACTTGCGCCCTTCGCGCGTCTCGGTGGAGGATGCCTTCGTGGCGATGGTGCGCGAGGACGAGCGGCGCAAGCTGGCGCAGGCCGACGCCACCCTCGGTGAGACGGGTGCACCGCCGTCGAAATGACATCATGTTCGGCCGCCGAGCCGACAAGCGCGGAACGCGTCGCCAGACGGCGTGAACGTCTCTCAGATCCGGAGCCCCATCGCGAGCTCGTCGACCTCGACACCGCCCACCAGGAACGCTCCCATCAGCCGTCCTTCGGCAAAACCCGAGACGCTCGTACAGCCGGATGGCTCGAACGTTGTCGGCCCGAACCTTCAGGGCAACCCTGGTGATGCCAGCTCCCTTCGCCTCCGTGAATATGGTCTTGCAAAGCGCGGAGCCAAGGCCCACTCCCCAGAAACCCTGCCGAACCGAAAGGCCCAGCTCGGCCACATGGCGGATCCGTGGACGGGGTGAGCGACTGAGCAGGGCATTTCCCACCATCTCCCCCGCGACCACGGCCTTCACCATCATTCCCTTCAACGAGGCGGGATCGGCCAAGGATTTCAGGAACGCGACTTCTTGATCGAGCGTCATTCCAAGCTCGCCGGGACCGAACGTGAGGAAGTCGGTCTCGCCCGCGATTCCTTCCAGGTAAGCGAGCAGCCCGGGAGCGTCGTCCTCGATCACCCTTCGAGGGTCGCATTGCGCCCATCCCGAAGGTGAGCTGTCGCAAGGATCTGGCCTCTCGTCCGAGACACCCGTGGCTCCAACCCCGTATTCTCCCACGACTCATCGTCGGAGCCCACAGGCACGAGCCCGTCGCGCGCTTCCCGGCTTGCGCCCGGCGCGGGTCTCGGTGGAGGATGGCGTCGTGGCCACGGCGCGCGAATATGACCGGCGCGAGCGTGTGGAGGCCGACGCCACCCTCGCTCCGGTGGGCGGGGCCAGCGCAGGTCGCGGCGGGGTGGTCGGCTGATGCGCCGACCGCTCGTCATCGCCTGGAAGGAGCTGATCCAGCTCCGCCGGGATCACCTGACCATGGCGATGGCCGCGGCGTTGCCGATCGTGCAGATCACCCTGTTCGGTTACGCCATCAACACCGACGTTCGCCACATCCCGACCGTGGTCTTCGACCAGGACGCGAGCGCCGAGTCCCGCGATCTCGCGGCCACCCTCCGGGCCACGCAGTTCTACGATCTCGTGGGGGAGGTGCGGAGCTACGACGACATCGACCGCGCGCTGCGCAGCGGCCGAGCCCACGTCGCCCTGGTGGTGCCGCCCCGCTTCTCCTCGGATCTGCGGCGGGGGCGGCCGACCATGGTCCAGCTGGTGGTCGATGGCTCCGATCCGCAGACGGTGGCGAGCGCGATCGACACCGCCTCCGGGGTGGTCGCGGATCGCGCGGCCCGCCTGACCACCCTGCGCCTGGGTCGCCTCGGGCTGCCGGCGGTGGCGCCGGCCTTCACGGTCGAGCCCAGCACCTGGTACAACCCCGAGCTCAAGACCGCCATCTTCGTGGTGCCGGGGCTGGTCGGCGTGATCCTGACCATGACCATGATCATGCTGACCGCCATGGGGATCGCCCGCGAGCGCGAGCGCGGAACGCTCGAGCAGCTGGTGGTCTCGCCGGTTGGGCGCCTCGAGCTCATGATCGGGAAGATCATCCCCTACGTGGGGATCGGCTACACGCAGATGACGCTGATCCTCTTGATCGGGACGGTGGTCTTTCACACGCCCTTCGTGGGCTCCCTGCCGCTCCTCTACCTGCTCTCGTCGCTGTTCATCGCCGCCAACCTCGCGCTGGGGCTGTTCTTCTCGACCCTGGCCCGGACGCAGCAGCAGGCCATGCAGATGTCGTTCTTCTTCCTGCTGCCGAACATCTTGCTGTCCGGGTTCATGTTTCCCTTCGACGGCATGCCACGGCCAGCGCAATTCCTGGCCCAGGCCCTGCCGCTCACCCACTTTCTGCGCATCGTGCGCGGCATTGCCCTCAAGGGCGCGGGGCTCCGGGATCTGTGGGGCGAGGTGATCGCGCTGGGGGCGATCCTGGCGGTGCTGATCATCCTGGCGGCGGCGCGGTTTCGGAAGACGGTCGACTGACCGGGGCGGGGCGCTGCGTCGCCAATCCGGCCGAGCTGCTCCGTTGCCGGCGCGCGATCCCATGGTCCCCGCCCCCAAGAAGGGGAGACGAGGGCGACAGGCCCGGCCGCGTCGCGGCGCCGTCGAAATAGCGTCAATACCGAGGCCGACAAGGCTGAGATCGTCGGCCGAATATGATGTCATTTCGACGGCGGTGCACTAGGCTCCTCTCGGGAGCCGACCCCCGAATGCGCCGCCCCAACCGCAGACAGTTCGCAACCAGCCTCGGCGCGAGCCTGCTCCTTGCGCCGTTCCTGTCGGTCGGCCTCGACCAGGAGCGCCCCCGCGCAGCGGGGGCACCGAAGACCAAGCGGCTGCTGCTGTTTTGCACCATGGGGACCTACCCACCGATCTGGACCCCTCCCGGGATCGCTGGCGAGACCATCACCGCCTTCAGCACCTGCACCTCCCCGCTCGCCGCCATCCAGGACAGCCTGGTGATGATCGAAGGGCTCCCGAGCGGAAACCCCGGGGACAACCACGGCAGCCCCGACGGCCTCACCGGGCTCGGGTTCGGTGATTATGGCGGACAGCTCAAGATCTCGGTGGAGCAGTTCATCGCGAGCCGCATGATCGCCGGCGGGATCAAGCGACCGATCGCCTGCTTGCTCCTTGGCGGAGCCACCAACTCCCCGGGCGGGAACACCATGTTCTACGGCGGCAGCGGGGGGAACAACCTGCCCACCATCGGCTCGCCGCTGTCGGCTTACACCACCGTCTTCGGCGGTGCTCTCCCCGCCGGGATCTCGCCGGCTGCGCTGCTGGCCCGCCGCAAGAGCATCCTCGATCTCGTGACGGCCGAGGCCACCGCCCTCAAGAGCAGCCTCGGCCGCCAGGAGGCCGCCAAGCTCGATCTGCACCTCGACTCCATCCGCCAGCTGGAGAACAAGCTGACCCACAGCGCCAGCGCCAGCGCCGGCGCGGGATGCATGAAGCCCGGCATGCCCGCCCCCGACGGCACCTTCATCTACCGGGAGATCGTGGACGCGATCGCCACCAACCCGATCCACCAGGACATCATCGTGAGCGCCTTCGCATGCGATCTCACGCGGGTGGCGGCGCTCGAGTACGGCAACGATCAAACCCTGATGGTGAACCTGCCCGGACGTCTCCCCTTCGACGATCAGCACGGAGGGTTCATTCACAGCGGGGCCGACAGCCACTTCGCGAACCTGATCGAGTTCGAGAAGTACCTCTCGGAGCAGTTCGTCGCCCTGATCGGCAAGCTCCAGAGCTTTCAGGATCCCGAGGATCCTTCGAAGACCCTGTTCGACACCACGCTCGTGGCCTGGTGTCGCGACATGGGCGACGCCGACGCCCACGACCAGAAGTCCATGCGCTTCGTGCTGGCCACCGGGAAGGGAGGCTACCTCGAGACCGCGCCCGGGGGCCGGTACCTGTACTCGACCGAGCGCCACGAACGGGTGCTGCTCAACCTGTGCGAGGCGGTGGGGATCACCAGCTACGCGGGCTTCGGTGATCCCGGCCTCCCGGCGGCGAGCAAGCAGCCGTTGCCGGGCCTCGCCGCCTGACGACGCGTTTCTCGCCGTCCACGAGAAGAGAGCTTGGACAGCGGGTATACTCCCCGCCGGGCGGACCGATTCATGAACCAGCCCGGGTGGAGGGCCTCGTGTCGAACGTCACTCGAATCGTGAGCATGGTTCTCTCCTTGGTCCCCTTGGCCCCGGACGCGGGGACCGTCGCGACCGGCCCGCGCAGGCCCGATCTGTTTCCGCACCTGCAGGTCGAGCCCGCTCCCCAGGCCTCGACCTCCACGCGGGCCAGCCAGCTCCTGCTCCCCGCCGTCGGGACCACACCACCCCGATCCGACCAGTACCAGCTCCGTCCCGCCGGGGACGGCACCGGCGATCTGGTCTACGAGGGCTCGACGTTCACCGCGCGCATCGCCGCCGACGGGGTGGTCTCGTTTCGCGACCGGCGCGCGTCGTTGCTCTCGCCCCTCGCCATCCTCAAACCGGTCGCGGCCCCGCGCAACGTCCCGTCGCTGCAGGGCACCGTGGTCGGTCTGGTGCAGAACGGAAAGCCGCCGCCGGGGGACGACCGGGCGCAAAATGACACATCCTTTCTGCTCGTGGCGCCGCCCAGCCCGAACCACGCCGATCCGCGCGAGGGTTGCAAGAACTGCAGCTTCGACGATCCGCTGTTCTCGCTGGTCGCGTGGCGGTTCGACGTGACCGACGAGGTGATGCGGCTGTCGGGGCGGGATCCCAACCGTTACGCCAAGGCGCGCTTCCTCTACGCGACCCGTGACACCCGCGCCCGGCGGGCGGCCGAGTTTCACGCCGAGAGCATCCGGGCGGCGCGCGACCGCCTGCCTCGGCTGCTCGAGCAGATCGCGGCCGACGACCGCCGATCGCCCCGCGAGCGGCGCGCGGTGTTGCTCAGCCTGCGCGACGAGCTCGACGGGAGCTCGCCGGATGCGCAGGCCGCGGCGCGCACCATCGACGCGTTCGTGGCCGCGCGCTTTCCGCCCCGCCCCGCGGCGGGGGCGCCGCCGAGCGCCGCGCCGAGCCCCGATGGGGGGACGCGGCGCGAGTGAACGGAGGGTCTCCCTCGGCCGCCGGCTTGGGGCGCGCGGACCTTGCCGGGATCGGTACTGGTCCTTAGGCTTGGTGGATGAAGACCATCGGTATCATCGGGGCAGGACACATCGGCAGCCAGCTGGCCCGGCTGTTCTTGAAGAGCGGGTACGATGTCACGATCGCCAACTCGCGGGAGCCGGACACGCTGGCCGAGCTGGTGAAGGGCCTGGGGACGGCCTCCGGCTCTGACGGAGTCCCCGGGGTTCCGACCCGGGGCCGGGCCCGGGCTGCCACGGCGAGCGAGGCGGCGACCGTGGGGGAGCTGGTGGTGGTCACCATCCCGCTCAAGAACTATCGGCAGGTGCCAGTGGCCCCGCTGGTGGGGAAGGTCGTCATCGACACCAACAACTACTATCCCGAGCGGGACGGTCACATCCCGGAGCTCGACGACGGGTCCGTCTCCTCGGCCGAGCTCCTGCAGGCGCACCTCCCGCGGTCGATGGTGGTGAAGGCCTTCAACCACATCCGCGCGGCGGAGCTCACCACCCACGGGCAGCCCCGTGGCTCGAGCCAGCGCCGGGCGCTCGCCATCGCGGGAAACGACCCCGCCGCCAAGCTCACCGTCGCCGGGATCATCGACGGGTTCGGCTTCGACACCGTGGACCTCGGCCCGCTCGCCGAGAGCTGGCGCATCCAGCCCGACACCCCTGGGTACGGGCCGCGCCGCACGGCCGAAGAGCTTCGTGCGGATCTGCAGGCGGCCACCCACCCCGGGAAGGCCGCCCACCCACGCTGACGGGTCGGGTCGAGACGGGCATCGGTGCGGTCTCGTGGTCGAGACCGCTACCGGCCGGCTCACTCGAGCGAGAAGCTGTCGACGTAGAAGACCGCGGGCGTGGGCTTGGCGGCCGTCGCGTTGCCCTGCCCCGAGGTGATGTGCAGGCCGTAGGTGATGACCATCTTGGGATCGAAGCCACCCGCGGTACCCGTGCTCGCGTCCACGACGAACTCCTGCCAGCCCGTGCCGAGTTGCACCATGGTGTAATTGTTGATCTGCACATAGGCGCTGGTGGTGTCGACGATCGCCTGCGCCCCGCACAGCGCGTACATGTCCGTGCCGAAGCCGGACGCCACCTTCATGCGGACGTGAAGCTTCTTGCCGGTGAAGTCCAGCAACGGCTTGAGCATGGCTGTCTGCACCTCGACCCACTGGTTCCAGTCGGTGAACGCGGCGGTCACCTTCAACGAGCCGGGCGTGGGGCTGCCCTCGGTCGAATCCCAGGAGACCGCCGTCCCGGTCGGGGCGGTGACCGCGAGGTTCATCTCCGTGGGATCCGCGTACTGCGACAAGATGAAGCCCGCCGAGTCCGTGTCGAAGGTCTGGAGCGGCGTGCCGACGATGGCCCCGAGCGAGGGCAGCGCGGCGCTGCCACCGCCTCCAGTCGTGCCAGACTTCCCGCCGGTGCCGCCCGTCGTCGCGGGCGTTCCGTTGGGATCCGTGCCACAAGCGGCGGCCAGCATCCCCAGCGTCGACAGCACGCCAGCCAGCACCAGGCTACGGTTTCTCTGCGCGGTCTTGTTCATGACGATTCCCTTTCCCTGCGTTGATTAATCGATCCATGGCGCGTGCGCGTCGCGCGTGCGCCATGGCGCATGCGCAGCAATCCATTGAGGGCCTCTCGACCGATCTGATTTACCACCACAAGGTCGCAGCGAGCGACAGTGCGTCGGCGTCGGCCTTGGCCACCCAGGCGTACGGGAAGTTGGGGTAGGCCGCCCGCCCGAGGAAGTAGTGCGAGTAGGCGAGCGTGATGGTCTCGTGGGTGAGAAACTCGGTCCGGAAGACGACGCGCCCGGTGAGCAGCTCGAAGTTCAGGTCGCTGCCGCCGGGGTTGCCGAGCGGGACGTTCGGGTTGCCGGCCACCGCCGGGGTCCGCGAATAGGCGGCGTCGAGATCGGGCTGTACCACGTCGAAGCGTGCCCCGACCCCGACCCACGACAGCGGGTTGTAGAAGGCATCGAACCCGAACTTCAGCTTCTTCGTGCTCATGTCCCAGGTCTTGGCCCGAGCCGGATCGCCCGCCACCCCGGCCGCTGGATCGCCGGTGAGCGCGATGGCCGGTGGCTTGCTGTCCACGATGGAGAGGAACCCGAACGCCGTGAGGACCAGATCGCTTCCATCGCCCCAGAACTCCTCGGGTGCGCGGGCGTACTCGGCGAAGCTGAAGGAGTACTGCGCGCTGATGTTCTGCACGATGCCGGTCTCGTTCTGCGGGCCGTCGTACACCCCGGTGTGGGCGTTGAACGACTCCCCGAAGTAGTTCTGCTTGAAGCCGGGGCCGCCGTAGGAGTGGCCAATCTCCAGCGACTCCGCCAGCGCGTTGATGTTGCGCGCGTCGATGTGGGCGTACCCGAGGTATCCGTACCCGAGCGGCCCGCCGCTCAGCTTCACCTCTCCGCCCCAGATCTCCATGCTGCCCTGAATGGGGCCGCGGGCCCGCGGCACGGCGGCCTGGACCTGCTGGGTGCTGACGCTGATCTGCCGCGAGTTGATCGGGCTCCAGTTGTCGTCCGGGGTCCAGGTGAAGAGGTAGTGCAGACCGAACGTCAGCAGGCTGCGGTACTTCGCCACCAGGTGCTCATGGTGCAGGTAGGTCGAACCCTGCGGCACCGGGCCGGCCCACGGCAAGTAGTCGGGCGAGCGATCGGACAGGTACGGGGATCCATTGTTGGCGCCGATGGGGACGTTCTGGAAGACCTGGTAGTTCTGATTGTTCAAGAACGGAACGACGTCCAGCTTGGATCCGAAGCCGGCCTCGGCGATGAGCGACCAGTCCCCGGCGGCGTCCACGTTCGAGAAGTTTCCGGTCCAGGTCGATCCGGCGATGTGGGTCCGCCCGAAGAGGTAGGTCTCGTACATCCCGGCGTCGTACTTTCCCGCCACCCCGTAGCGGTTCTGGAAGGAGCCGATGTTCCACACCAGGCCCCCGCGATCCCCGAAAGCCTCGGGGAAGTTCATGGTCAGGAAGACCTGGTCGATGCCCTGCTGGGCCTGCAGGTTCCGATAGCTGCCGTCGGTCTGATTGTACGAATCGACGATCACGGTCCCCATCACCCGCGAGTTACCGTACGAGAAGTCGAGCTGGGTCCAGGGCCCCCCGATGGTGTTGGTGAAGGCCCAGGTCGTGTAGCTGTATCCAGGGACCCTCGGCGTTCCGTGCAGCTCCGTCCCGGGCGGAGGGGCCTCGCCCGGCGCGTAAGGGGCGCGGAAGCTCCCCTTGGGGCCAGGGTTGGTCGCCGGATCGTAGATGCTCGGTTGAACCGCCGGCGTCGGCGGACCCCAGCTGAAACGCAACGGGGCGCGCAGGTAACCGTGCACCTGAAACTTCCACTCGTCGGTGGTGTGGGACGTGCTGGAGGCGAGCTCCTCCATCTGGCGCGCCGACACGTTCGAGGCGCTGCCGATCTGGGGGAGCGAGGGCGAGAGCCCCGCGCCCGCAGGCACCACCGAGCCCGTCGGGCGCGGGGGACCTTCCTCTTTCGAGGCACCGAGGTTCGGCGTGAGCTTGACCGGCGCCGCGGCCGCTGCGGGTGCGGGCGCCACCGCAGGCCTCGGCCCGCCGGTCGTCGCGGGGGCGGGAGCGGCGGCGGCTGCCGCTGCGGGCGCCGCCGCCGGAGGCGGAGCGGGAACCGCCGGACGCGCCTGAGAAACCGGGGCGGCAGGGGCCTTGCCACCCGCCCCGCCGGCACCGGCGGCCGAAGCTTGTGCCATCGCCGCCGGCGATGACAGGACCGTGAGCACCAAGATTGCGCGAGCGATTGACGTCATGATGTTCCTTGGGTGGAAACGTGATGGGAATCGACGGGCGGCAAGGGTCGAATCCGGGACATCTGCCCTCGAGGCCGGGTTGAAACGGCGGGGGTAGTGTCGAGTCGCGGCCTGTCGTTGTCAATCATCGTCGGGACTTGGGAAGGCCGACGCAGAGGGATCGCCCCGGCCCCCTTGACGTCATCCCGCCGGACCGGATATCTACTGCCCGCGCTTCCCCGGCGCCCACCTCCTAGCCCGGAGCGACCCCATGAGACGAGATCCGTTTTCGCCGCGCGTGCCACTGGCCCTGCTGACGGGCCTGGCGGCCGTCTCATTCGGTTGCGTGCCCTTCGGCCAGCGCGCCGTGAGCGATCGCCCGCCCACCTTCCAGGCCTGCGGGCCCGACGGCCTGATCGACGATTTCGAGGACGCCAACAACCAGATCGCGACGCTGGAGGACCGCGGCGGCTACTGGTACACCTATGCCGACAAGGAGGGCTCGACCGTCGTCCCGGAGCAGGGCGACAACGGTGGAACCTTCACGGTGGCGGAGGGAGGAAACGCCTCCCGGTACTCCGCCAACATGAAGGGCAAGCTGGCTGCGGCCCCCATCGTCTACGCGGCCATGGGCCTCAACTTTCGGGATCCCAAGGAGGCCTTCGACGCGTCCAAGTACGAGGGGATCACCTTCTTCGCCAAGCGCGGCGCCGGGTCCACCGCCAAGCTCTTCGTGAAGCTCCCGGACGGCAACACCGATCCGGACGGAGCGATCTGCAGCAAGTGCTTCAACGACTTCGCCGCGGAGATCACCCTCGGCGAGCAATGGAAGCGATACGTGATCCCCTTCCGCGACATGGCACAGGAGCCGTTCTGGGGAGCCCCGCGCCGTCCGCACATCGACCGGTCCCACCTCTATGCGATCCACTTCGAGGTCAAGTCCTCCGGGGCCGACTTCGACGTCTCGGTCGACGACATCGCCTTCGTCTGCAAGTGATTTGTTTGTATCGGGAACGTGGCTCGCTGCCGCTCGCACGTCCCCGCGCGGCGATTGTATCGCAGACGTGGCTCGCTGCGCTCGCACGTCCCCGCGCCCCTCTCGCTCCGCGCGGCAAGGCCGCGCTACGCTCGCCTGATCAGCGGGAGCTGAACGAGGCGCTAAGGAGATCCAGCCGGCGGGTCGAAGTCGACGTGCAGTCGATTCCCGTCGGGATCGCGCAGGTTGACGACGATCCGGCCGCTTCCGGTCTGGAGCGAGCGTCTGTAGGCGATCCCCTGCGCCTCGAGGCGCTGCTGGAAGGACTCCGGATCGTCCGCCGCGAACGCGAAGTGCTCGAGCGTGAGGGGGGTGAGAGGGTCGCCCGGTATGGCCGCGGCCGCTACCCCCGGCTCGCCCACCAGGTGCACCACCGGGCGCTCACCGGCATAGAGCCAGGCCCCGGGAAAAGCGAAGGGGGGCCGATCGCCGAGGCGCAGCCCCACGACATCGACGTAGAAACGCACCATGCGCTCGACGTCGGCGGTGCGCAGGTTCACATGGTCGAGCCAACGAATCATGCCGGGAAGATTACGCGGTTTCGGCGCGCCAGCGGGCCCAGTCGCCGCGCACGGCGATGGCCAGGGCCTCCGCCCGATCGCGGAGCCATCGGCCCTTCAGCCTTCGCAGCTCGGAACGAATCGTCGCCCGCGCCCCCGGGGTGCCGAGGTGGATGTTGGCGGTCTCGAAGCCCATCGCGTAGAGCAGCCGCTCCTCGTCGTGCGCGTCCGGCAAGTCGGCGAGCTCGATCCGGGTGCAGTGCGGGCCGAGGCGACGCACGAGCCACTGCCCGGCGGCCACCCGCACCGTCGGGTCGGGCACCCGCACCGCCCTGGCCAGCACCCTGGCGTACATGAGCGTCCTGGCGCTGCGCCGGTTGGCCCAGTTCCACGCCGAGGGCGCCATGGCCTTGGCTTCGCGTGCCACCTTCCCGCCCTTCCAGGCGGCGATCCCGACGAAGCGAGGGCGCCCGAGGCTCCCCATTCCCGCCACCCGCCGTGCGAAGCGGATCGGCGTGCCGGCGGCGGAGGGCATGGCCTCGACGATGGCGGCCCTGGCCCCGCCATCCACCGAACGGGCGGTCGGGAGCGCGTCCAGCTTCCGCCAGAACACGTCGGCCTGGCGGAGCTCGGAGGTGGCGACGGTGCGCAGCCAGGCGTGACCTTCTTCCAGCACGAACGGTTGCCCACCCGAGTCGACCCCGTCCCGATAGCCCTGCAAGATGGCGTCGCAGGCATCCCGGCGCGCCAGCCGCACGTGAGAGTCGGCGATCGCCAGGTGCGCGCTGCTGGCGAGGCGAACCAGATCGTGTGGCCATGGCAGGACGGCCGCCTCGTCGAAGTCGTTGATCCCCCAGATCAGGCGCCCCTCGGCGTCTCGCCAGGTTCCGAAGTTCTCGAGGTGCAGATCGCCAACCCCGAGCACCGGCGCGCGGCCGGCCAGATCTCCGGCCGTCCTGATCCACAGCGCGCACCAGCGGTAGAAGGTCGCGCGCATGAACGAGAACGGACCCGCGCGCATGCGCCGGTGCTTCTCCGCGATGTCGGGGCGCACGAGCGACATGAAGCCCCCGAGCCAGGTCTCGTACCGCCGCGTCGCCTCGAGGATGTCCTCCACCGGACGAGGATACGCCGGATCGCGCGCTCGCCGGAGCGCCGTCGCCGTCGCCGTCGAGTCAGGCCGTCAGACGTGAACCACGGCGTTCGGATCCCAGCTTGCCCCGGCGTGCGCCCGCAGCGCGACGTGGACCGCGAAGTTCACCAGCGTGATGGCGAGGGCCGCCAGCCACAACGTCCGGCGATCGGCGAGCTCGAACGAGGCGAGGACCTTGTCCGTCAGCCACAGGACCACCACGTTCACGATGAGGGGAAAGATCAAGAACAGAAGCCCGAGCGTCAGGATCGCCGGCAGAAACAGCATCACCTTGACCAGCCACCCCACGGACCAGTTCAGCAAGCTGAAGACCACGGCCACCGTCACCGCCGTCGAGGCACCGCGAATCCGAAAGCCAGGCAGGACCCGCGCGAGGAGCAGGACCGTGATCGTGAGCACGGCCAGATGTAGGAGCGTGTACATCCCCCGATTCTAGTGCATCGGACCGGAAGAGCATTCCGGGTTCCACGAAGGGGACGGAGGGCCGGTCACGGAGCCATGGGCGCCGGGCAGCCGACCCGGCCCTGCGTGCTGACGGCGATGTCGTCGAACCACATCTTGCCCACCGAGGGAGCGTTGGTCGGTTGCGCGTTGTACGCGCCAATCGCCAGGTAGTTGAACTGCGGAGCCGTCCAGACGTTGGGGCCCGTGCAGCCGTCCCCCACCCCATCGACCGTGCGGGCCAGCTGCGAATCGATGTAGAACTGAATCTCATTCTTCGGGCCGTCGTAGCTCCACTCCCAGCACATCCAGGTGTTGAGGGGGATGGCGGTGCTCGGCGCCGGCCGCGCCCAGCAATCGCTTCCGTTGCCGTAGTAGTTGAGCAGGACCTTGCCAGTCTGCTCGCCCACGTTGTACCAGGGAGTTTGACCGCCGGTGGGGGCGGCACGAACGAAGTCGGTGTGGCCGGCCGGAAGGCTCTCGAAGTACATCATCACGCGCCCGTACATGGCGTTCTTCGGCAGGGGAAACAGCGGACTGCCGGTCTTTTGCAGCCATCCCCCGCGCTGCCCCGTGGCCATCGTGATGGCGAGGGCGCTCTTGCCGCTGAAGGCGTGGGTCCCGTCGATGGCCAGGGTCCCGCCGCTCTCCATCTTGACCCACCCATCGAGGGCGCCACTCTCGAAATCCTCGCAGACGATGGCCGTGGTCGGACAGGTTGCCGAGGGACCGAGGGCCCCGCCCGCGCCCGCCCCCCCGCCCGCGCCCGGCCCCGATGCCCCACCCCCGCCGCCCGTCGACGAGCCACCGCCCGTGCCAGGGGCCAGGCCTCCGCCTGAGCCTGCGCCCACCATGCCAGCGGGGCCTCCCGCGCCAGCTCCACCTGGCGAAGGCGAGCCGCCGGTGGCGGCTGGCGCCCCGCCCGACGAGGTGCTGCCTCCGGTCGATGCTGGCCCGGCGGCCCCGTTCCCGCCGGAGCCGCCCCGAGCCCCGCCGGTCGCGCCCTGGACTGGCTGGCCGCCCGACCCAGCCACGGTCTGCGGCCCGCCACCAGTCCCGGCCGTCGAGGCCGCGCCACCGCCACACCCCGCGAGCACGGTCGCGAGGACGCATACGCACCGACGTCGCAGTGAGGCACCACCAGATTGACTCGCGCGATTCGTCATCGATTGCTCGGGCATCCAGGTGCAAGGGCACGCCCCCACCGGAACCTTTCGCTCCCGAGTATGCCTCGAATCTGCTCTGGGGACCGCGCGCGCGTCCGAGCTATATTCCCGGCTTGGCCTCCAAACGATCCCCGGGGCGCGTGATGCGCGGCCACGGATTCGGCTCCCGCCCGCCTGGCCCGCCTCGACAATCGGAGCCCGACGCCACCCTGCTGGGCGCGCTCGAGCTTCTGCGCCAGCGGCGCGAACCCTACGCCACGTTGCAGGCGCAGATCGTCGGGGAGACCCTGGAGCGGTTCCCACCCCTGCCCGAAGGACCGATCGTCGAGCTCGGCGCCGGGACCGGTCAGCTGCGCGAATGGCTTCCTCCGGCCCTGCGCGAGCGGCTGATCCACACCGACCCGTCCGATGCGGCCCTGCGCGTGCTGCGGGACCGATCGCCCCACGCCAGGACCCGCGTCGCTCCGGCGCACCGGTTGCCGTTCGACGACCGGAGCGTGGGCGCGATCGTCGGTCTCTGTGTGTTCGATGCGCTCCCGGACGCCGCCGCCGCCCGCGCCGAGCTTCGGCGGGTCCTCGCTCCAGGTGGCCGCTTCGTTCACTTCCTCGACATGGCGACCCTCCTCGAGGCCCCGTTCGCGAAGCTGGCGGCCTCTCGGCTCGTCCCCATCCCGAACGTCTTCGGAGATCCGGGTGACCACGAATGGCCCCTCGACATCGTCCTCCTGCAGGGCGCATGGATCGAGGGCTTGCTCCGGTTGTCGGGCGCTGTCGACCACCCGTTCGCGAGCGAGCTGCGGGCCTACTTCCGGAGCTTCCTCGCCGAGCCCTTCGACACGAACGCGGCCACCAGCGCCTTCAAGGTCCTGGCGTCTCACGGCGACCGGCGCCGCGCGCTCCTCGGCTTCCTCGAGCTGGCCGGGCGCGCGGCATTCGCTCAGGGGCTCCCCGCGATCGAGCCACTGCCGTTTCACTCCGGTCGCTACCTGCAGAGCGTGATGGAATCCGCGTTTCGCGGAGCGGACGACTTCGTCATCGAGCTCGACGAGATCGTGACCCGGGCGGGATGGCGCGCCCCATCCGTCCTGGTCCCCACCTCCCCCGCCGCGACGGGCAGCCCGCGCTACCAGAGCCTGTGTGTTGGGCATCAGCGGCTCCTCGAAGCGCCGCCGCGCCGCCTGCTCGACGCTTCGGCGCTGCGGCTGTTGGGTGACAGGACAGCACCAACGTCGGACATTCTGATCGAGGTCGGGACGTTCGTCTTCGTGGCGCGGCGGACCGGCTGAAAGAGCAGCTCGCCGTGCGTGGCACCACGTGTCAGCATCACGCTGCCGGTTGATTTCCAATCCGATGACAAATGAAGGTCGACATGGCCCCAAAACCCACCGACACGCTACAGCCACATATGCCAGCCCATGTTGTATCATCCAGCCTCCGACGCAAACGGTCGGCGTCAGCTCGAACGGCGTCAGGTCGGACAGTGTCAGCTCGGACAAGATGCTGCGACATCCGTCTCGGCGCCGGAACATAAAGAAGAGGCCCCCTATGAAGGTTGCAAGAATGCACTGGTTTCGTGGGTCGATGGTTCTCTGTTTCGCGGCAGGGATCGGCCTTTCGGCTTGTACCGGGTCCGCGAGCAACGTTCCCCCCGGTGCGCCCTCCGGAAACGGCGCCACCGGAACCGGCGGTAAGAGCCCCGGCGGGACCGGCAGTCCTGGCTCCGGGGGCGCATCCGGTCCCGGCGTCGGCGGCGGCTCCGTTGGATCTGGAACCGGCAGTGGTGGGAGCAGCACCGTGGGAAGTGGTGGCGGAACGACCGGCGCGGTGGTCTACCCGCCCGGGGGCCCCGGGCCGACGGCCCTCCCGATCCGCCGCCTGACGAACGCCGAGTACGCCCAGTCGATTCGCGATCTCTTCACGCAGCAGGTCAAGCCCGACGGCACGATCTACGGGGCCTTCGACGTG
>Ga0265318_10000157_pt1 | contig 60876 bp, 58 predicted proteins | sample 4821metaG_FD_192431 | JGI IMG/M metagenome (GOLD analysis project Ga0265318, IMG submission 192431) | Rhizosphere microbial communities from Carex aquatilis grown in University of Washington, Seatle, WA, United States - 4-8-21 metaG | ecosystem: Host-associated > Plants > Roots > Rhizosphere >... | reverse complement strand
AGGATGAGTCCCGCGGGCAGCGCCGGGGGCGCGCCGTCGCCCCTCACCCTCACCAGCGTCCGCCTCACCCGTCCCATGGACTTGATGCGCGCCATCACCTCCTGCCCGGTGTAACATCCTTTCGAATACGATATGGCCTGCGCATCCAGGCCCCCCTCGTTCGGGAGGTCCGCGGGCCCGATGTCCGTGGGCACGGACGGCATGCCCGACCCGATCCGCATCCGCTCGACCTCGCCCGCGCCCGCAAGGCGCGCCCCCGACAACGCGCGCGCCGCCGACGCCGAGTCGGCCTCGCGGCAGAGCCATTCCCAGTTCTCATCCGTGGTCCTGCGCCCTGGGAAGAACAGCCCGGGGCGCGGCTCCCCGGCGAGCCAGCTTCCGGCGCCGGCGCCGATGAGGGAGATGCCCGTCCATCCTCCGGTCTCGTCCAGAATCTCAACATCATCCGCGACGATGTGGTCCCCAAGATGGCGCGCGATGACCGCAGCCGGCGACGAGATGCTGGCGATCCAGTACCCGTCGGGGCCCTGTGCCCGGATCACATGGCTGTCGGCCACCACATGCCCCTTTCTGTCCAGCCAGAGCCCATACATGGAGCCGCCAGGTTTCACATGCCTTAAGTCGTTGGTGAACTGGCCCTGTAGAAAATCAGCGACATCGGCTCCGGTCGCCTGGAGGAGGCATGCCGGGCGGTAGGTGAAAACGGCCGTGGAACCGGAAATAATCATTAACTATAACAGATTAACCATAAGTCGCTTAGCAAGCAATCGCGGTATTTTATGGTGCCCTCTCTTGACGATTACCGCAATGCGATTACGTATTGGACAGTAGATTTTTCCACTTCTCCCGCCTAGCGGGAGTTTTGGGGTAAACAAGAAAGCAAAGGCGGGCCGTCTAGGGGTAGGCGGCCCGCCACTTTTTTTGCCCAAATTTGTCCGCCGCGGGGTCCGCGCCGCCAAAATCCCTTGCGACCTGCGCCGATGAGCGCTTCTTCACGGGACCCCATGCAAAGAACCTCGGACATCAATGTCGTCGAGACACGCCAGCTCCCGTCCCCCTCGGCGCTCCTGGAGACAATGCCGAAGAGCGAGGCCCAGGCGGAATTCGTCACGCGGTCGCGCCAGGACATCCACAAGCTCATCTTCACCGATGACCGCCGACTCCTCCTGATCGTCGGCCCGTGCTCCATCCACGACGTGGACGCCGGGCGCGAATACGCCGGGCGGCTGTCGGCGCTCGCCCGCGAGGTCGCCGATCGCGTCATGATCGTCATGCGGGTGTACTTCGAGAAGCCGCGGACGACGGTGGGCTGGAAGGGGCTCATCATGGACCCGAGGCTCGACCGGTCCAACGACATCGCCGCCGGGCTCCGGATCGCGCGCGGCTTCCTTCGCGACGTCCTTGACCTCGGTCTTCCGACGGCGACCGAGCTGCTGGATCCCATCACGCCCCAGTACATCGCCGACCTCGTCTGCTGGTCGGCCATAGGGGCGCGCACCGCCGAGTCCCAGACGCACCGCCAGATGGCCTCGGGCCTCTCCATGCCCATGGGCTTCAAGAACGGGACGGACGGGTCCGTGCAGACCGCGATCAACGCGATCCGCGCCGCGTCCCAGCCGCAGACCTTTTTCGGGATCAACCTCGACGGCGCCGCCTCGGCGGTTGTGACCGCCGGCAATCCCAACTGCCACATCGTCCTGAGGGGCGGGTCGTCCGGCCCCAACTACTCGCCGGAGCACATAGCGGGCACGGAGCGCCTGCTCGAGGCGGCGGGGCTGATCAAGTCCATCCTGGTCGACTGCTCCCACGACAACTCGGCGAAGAAGCCGGAGCGCCAGCCCGAGGTGATGCGGGCGCTCCTCGCCCAGATCGCGGCCGGAAACACCTCGATCATGGGTGCGATGATCGAGAGCAACCTGCTGGCGGGCAGCCAGCCCTTCCCCCAGCCCGTCGAGAAGCTGAAACGCGGCGTCTCGATAACCGACGGCTGCATCGACTGGCCGACGACCGAATCCCTCATCCGGGAGGTCCATTCCGCCCTGGCCGCCCGCTTTTCGCCGTAGGCCGGCGGCGGAGCGGCCCGCCGGGCGGGCTACGCCTCGGCGTCGGCTATCCGCTCGACCGATCCCACGAGAAATATGTAGGAGAGGGCGCCGGTCAGCGCCACGGCCGAAACGAACGCCAGGGCAGGGGCGAAGCCCCCGTACTTGACGATCACCCCGATCACGAGCGGGACCACCATCGCCGCCAGGTTGCCGAAGAAGTTGAAGACGCCGCCTGTCAAGCCGAGGAGCCTCCTGGGAGCCATGAGGGACACGAGCACCCACGTGATCGACGCAAAGCCATTGCCGAAGAACGAGACCGTCAGGAAGAAGACGATCCATCTCGGGTCGGAGACAAAGTTGGCGCCGACCACGCAGGTGGACAGGAGCATCCCCCCGATGATGGGGATCTTCCGGGCGGCCGCGGGCGACACGCCGCGCCTGACGAGCCTGTCCGAGAGCAATCCGCCGGCGATCACCCCGCAGAACGCGGCTATGAACGGAAGCGACGAGAGGACCCCCTCCCCGGCGAGGTTTATGTGGCGGCTCGTGACCAGATACGTGGGAAACCAGGTGAGGAAGAACCAGGGGACGGCGTTCAGCGAGAACTGGCCGATGTAGATGCCCCAGAGCTTGCGCTTGGTGAGGACGAGGCGCAGGTCGGCGGCGTTGAGCGCAAGCGCGCGGTCGGGCGCGTGTTGCCCGTCCACCCAGCCCCCGCCTGCGCGGATGTGGTCGCGCTCTTCCGGTGAGAGTCGGGGGTTCTGCGACGGATCGCGGTATGCGAGGTACCAGAATGCGGCCCAGGCAAGGCCGATGCCCCCGGTGATGAAGAACACCGAGTGCCAGCCAAACCTGGCCTGCGCCCGGACGAGCACGTAGGTGATGAACGCGAGTCCGGCATACTGGCCCGCCGTGTAGAACCCGATGGCGCCCGCGCGCTCGCTCTCGGGGAACCAGGCGGTGGCCAGCCGGTTGCATATTGGAAACGCCGGGGCCTCGAAGATCCCGAGGAGCAGGCGAAGCCCGAGGAGGACGAGGAAGGTGTGCGCGAACCCCTGCGCAAGGGTCGCGAGCGACCAGAGCCCGCAGACCGCCGCGTACAGCGGCCTCGGGCCGATCCTGTCCACGAGCCAGCCGCCCGGAACCTGGAAGAACGCGTAGGTCCAGCCAAACGCCGAGAAGATCAGGCCCTGACGGACGGGATCGAGCCTGAGGTCGCGGGCCAGCTCGGTGGCCGCCACGGAAAGGTTGCTCCGGTCGAGATAGTTGATCGCAACCGTGACGAAGAGCATGCCCGCGACACGGAATCGGACATGCGTGGTGGCGGGGCTTGGCATCTGGGCCTGCGCGCCGGCTACTCCGCCCCCAGGGGAAGGCGCACGGGCCTGCCGTCGCGGGTGGCGCGATAGATGGCCGTGAACAGCTCGACCGTGCGCCGTCCGTCGGCGGCCGTCACGGCCGGCGGGCGGCCGGCGAGGACGGCGCCCAGAAAATCGCTTATCTGGACGCGGTGAAAATACTCCATGGGGTCGCCGTCGCCGAAGACCGCGGCATCCTCCCGCTTCCACTTCTCGGGCATGTTCTCGTCGCCGGGAATCGTCCAGACGTCGTTGAACGCGGCGTCGGCGATCTTGGTGCTGCCGGCGATGAACATGGCGCCGCCGTCGGTCTGGACGCCGACCGATGCGCCGTTGGCTCCGTGCACCGAGACGCGGGCGTTGATGCCCGGGTTCTGGCTGTTGCTGACGACGATGCTGCCCAGGGAGCCTCCCTTGAACCGGACGACGGCGACAGCCGTGTCGTCAACCTCGATGGTGGGGTGGTTCAGGTTTCCCCAGTAGCCGAAGACCTCCTCCGCCTCGCCCATGTACCACAGGAGAAGGTCCAGCTGGTGCGGGGACTGGTTGACGAGGACTCCGCCGCCCTCGCCCGCCCAGCTGCCCCTCCAGGGGTCGCTTCGGTAGTAGGCCTCGTCGCGCCAGCCGAGGATGGTCGCCGTCCCGAGCACCGGCCTTCCGAGGCGGCCCGCGTCGAGCGCGGCGCGGATCCGCTGGCAGGCCGGATAGAACCGGCGCTGCGAGACCACGCCGATGACCGCCCGCCCCGCAGCAGCAGCGGCCATCATCGCGTCGCAGTCCGCCAGGGTCGACGCCAGCGGCTTTTCGACCAGCACGTGGACACCCGCGCGGGCGGCCTCGATCGCGGGCGCCGCGTGGCCGGGATGGGGCGTGCACACGCAGAGCGCCTGCGCGCCCGTCCTCCGGATCATTTCGCCGACATCGCTGAACGACGGCACGCGGTACCTCTCGCCGAAGGCGCGAAGCCGGTCCGACGGATGGCCGCAGACGCCCACGAATTCCGACTCCGGCAGCGCGCGCAGCGCCGCGGCATGGAGGTGGGCCACCTTTCCTGCACCGACCAGGGCGGTCTTAAGTCTTCCCATGGGTTTGTTGCCGCGGCGTGTCCTTCCCCAGTGTTCAGGGCAAGAGCAGGACCTTCATGAGGCCCTTCTCCTTCGAGCGCAGCCGCTGGAACCATCCCGCGCCCTCCTCGAGCGGCGCAGCCGCGCTGATGAAGTCGGTCACGTTGACCTTCCCGCCCGCGATCAGCCCGAGGCATTCGGGGTACTCTCCGGCGGACGCGCACATGCCTATCAGCGTCACCTGCCGGGTGACGACGGCCTGAAGCGGCAGCTCGGCCCGCGCCTCGGCGTTGCCGACCAGCGTCACGCTGCCGCCCTTGCGGACGCAGGCGATGGCGGCGCCCACGGTCCTTGAGAACCCGACGACCTCGAAGGCCGCGTCGGCGCCGCGCCCGCCGCAGAGGCCGCGGACCGTCCCGGCCAGGTCGGCCGAATCCGCCCGCAGCGCCGCGGTTGCTCCGAGCCTCAGCGCGAGCTGCAGGCGGCCGTCGTCGATGTCGATTGCGATCACCCGCCCGCAACCCGCCGCCCTCAGGACCTGGACGACCAGCAACCCGATCATGCCGGCGCCCACCACCTCAACGCTCGCGGCCGCCTCGAGCGGCGTCCTCCTCACGGCGTGCACCGCAACCGAAACCGCCTCGACCATCGCCGCCTTCTCGAATCCCAGGCCTTCCGGCAGGCGGTAGAGTATGCGCCCGGGCACGGCCACGTACTCGGCAAAGGCGCCGTCCCGCCGGTACTCCGCGCAGGAGACCCCCAGCACGCGGCGCTCGTCGCAGAGGTTCACCTCGCCGCGCAGGCAGTGCCAGCACCGGCCGCAGTACACCGTCGAGTCAAACGTGACCCGGTCGCCGCGCCTCCAGCCCGCGACCTCCGCGCCCATTTCGGCGACCTCGCCCGCGGCCTCGTGGCCCATGATGAGCGGGGGAATGCGCCTTCCGGTGCTGCCGTCCATGCCGTGGACGTCGCTTCCGCAGATTCCGCACGCCCTGACCCGGACAAGCACCTCGTCCGGCCCGGGCCGCGGCCTTTCCACCTCCTCGACCACGAGGCGTCCGTATTCCTTGAGCACAAGAGCCCTCATCTCAGAAACCAGCGCCCCGCGTCTTGAGGCGGATGCGCATGACGTAATGATCCGCCGTCATGTACAGGGTCGAGCCGTCGTCCCCGAAGGCGCAGTTGGAGGTGACCTGCCCCGTGACGATGGTGCCCAGATGCCGGCCCTCCGGGCTCAGGATCAGGACCCCGCCCGGGCCCCCTCCGAATATGTTCCCCTTCCGGTCGACCTTCATCCCGTCGGGAAGGCCCTTCCTGCCGGCCCGGACAAGCGCATTCGCATCAAAGAAGACGCGTCCGCGCGCCACGTTCCCGTCGGGCAGGACGTCATACGCCATCCACACCGCATTCCTCGGGTCCGACACCTGGACATAGAGCGTCCTCTCGTCAGGGGAGAACGCGATGCCGTTGGGAAACGTCAGGTCCCGAATCACCAGGGACACCCTCCCGCGAGCGTCGAGCCTGTAGACGCCGTTGAAATTCAGCTCCTTGCGCGGGCTCTCATTCTGGCCCTGGAGCCCGTACGGGGGGTCCGTGAAATAGAGGTCGCCGTTGGAGCGGTAGGCCAGGTCGTTGGGGCTGTTCAGCCGCCTTCCGTCGTAGCGGTCCGCCAGCACCGTCTTCGTGAACTTCCCCTCGTTCAGGCGCGCGACCCGCCGGTTGCCCTGGTCGCACAAGACCAGGCGGCCCTGCGGGTCGAAGGTCAGCGCATTGGTGCCCAGCTCGGCGCCGAACGGCTCATCTTCCGCGAAGCCGGCCGGCCGCAGGAAAACCGAGAGCCCCTCCCCCTTGCTCCACCGGTAGACCGTGTTGTTCGGGATGTCGCTGAAAAGAAGGTAGCCGCCCTTCTTCCGCCATACCGGGCCCTCGCTCCACGCAAAGCCCGACCCGATCACCTCGATCGCGGCGTCGGGCCCGACAAGGGCGTCGATCGACGGATCGAGGCGCTCGATCGATCCGACGCGGTCGCCGACCTCCTGGGCGCCTGCGCCGAGGGGGAGGGCCATGCCGGCGAAAAGCGCGATGATTCTCCGGATGTTCATGGGATGGGGTGCCGCGGCGCCGGGCCCAAATGACCACAAAAAACACGGCGCTGCAATCTGCCAGAGGGCCGGCCCCCGGGCCCGGCCGCGCGCAAATTTCCTTAGTGCGCTCCTTCCCAAAACCGCTACATTCCGCCTTCCCATGAAATCACCCATACGCGTGGCCGTAACCGGCGCGGCCGGTCAAATCGGCTACTCCCTCCTTTTCAGGATCGCCTCGGGATCAATGTTCGGCGCCGACCAGCCCGTCATCCTTCACCTGATAGAGATCGAGCCGGCCCTGCCCGCCCTGGGCGGCGTGGTGATGGAGCTCCAGGACTGCGCCTTCCCCCTTCTCAAGGGAGTCGTCCCGACCGCGTCGCTCGACGAGGGGTTCAAGGCGGTGGACTGGGCCCTCCTCGTGGGCTCGGTTCCCCGCAAGGCCGGCATGGAGCGAAAGGACCTGCTGGGAATCAACGGGAAGATCTTCACGGGTCAGGGGCGCGCGATCGCTAAGAACGCCTCCCCGGGGGTGCACGTCCTCGTGGTCGGGAACCCGTGCAACACCAACAGCCTGATCGCGATGAACAACGCCCCCTCGGTCCCGAGGGACCGCTGGTTCGCGATGACGATGCTCGACCAGAACCGCGCGGTGGCCCAGCTCGCCCAGAAGTCGGGCGCGGCGACCACCGAGGTCACAAACCTCGCCGTCTGGGGCAACCACAGCTCGACGATGTACCCCGACTTCTACAATGCGAGGATCGGCGGCCGCCCGGCGATCGACGTGATCCATGACGAGGCGTGGTTCAAGGACACCTTCCTGCCGACCGTGCAGCAGCGGGGCGCGGCCATCATAAAGGCCCGCGGCCTAAGCTCGGCCGCCTCGGCCGCGAACGCCGTTGTCGACACCGTCCGCAACCTCACGACCCCGACCCGCGCCGACGACTGGTTCAGCGTCGCGGTGTGCTCGGACGGCTCGTACGGCATCGAGAAGGGGCTCATGTTCTCCTACCCGATCCGCAGCGACGGCTCGAAGCGGCAGATCGTGCAGGGCGTGAAGCTGACCGATTTCTCCAAGTCGAAGATCACCGCCACCGAGAACGAGCTGAAGGAGGAGAAGGCCCTCGTCTCGGAGCTGCTCCCGAAGTAGGCGGGGGCCCGGCCGGTTTAGGGCAGCCGGGCGCGAAGCACCTTGCGAGTCTGGGCGGAGCGGTAGGCCTTGAGCGCCCGCGAGACCGCAGGGTCGCCGTGGGCGATGATCGCCGCGGCGAACAGGGCCGCGTTCACCGCGCCGGGCCTGCCGATCGCAAAGGTCGCGACGGGGATGCCCCCGGGCATCTGGACGATCGAGAACAGCGAGTCCAGGCCCTTGAGCGACTGGCTCTCGATGGGCACGCCCAGGACAGGCACCGTCGTGAGCGCGGCCGTCATGCCGGCCACGTGGGCCGCGCCGCCGGCGCCAAGGATCAGCGCCCTGAATCCGCGCCGTTCGGCGCGGCGGGCGAACTCGATCATCAGCTTGGGCGTGCGGTGCGCGCTTATGACGCGCTTCTCATAGGGGATGCCCAGGGCCTCGAGCGTCTCGGCGGCATGGCGCATGGTCTCCCAGTCTGAGGTGCTGCCCATGAGCACCCCCACCAGCGGGGTGCGTCTGGAAGGGGATTCCCTGGCTGCGTTGCGTTTGGATGGCATCGGGGCGTCGCCTACCTTGCAACGCCCGATGTGAGAATTTCAACAGCCTTCTTTCAGACCAGCGACGTGCCCTTGGGATGGCGCACGACCACGGTGCCGGCGATCTTGTCGTGCCAGCCCTGCTTCTCGCGGTCGAGTGCGATCCAGATGAACCCGAGGCCCACGCAGATCAGCGAGAAGAAGCAGGCCAGCGCGCGGACGATGACGGTCACCCACTCGGACGGCTGCCCGTCCACCCGGACGACCTTCAGCCCGAAGATGATGTCGCCTATCGTCGCTCCGCGCAGCTTCCACAGGATCGCCCCGTAGGCGGCGAGCACGAGCAGGAAGAAGTGGCCCAAGTGGGTCATGTGGGTGAGGATCCCTATGAGGATCACGTCGATCGTGAGCGCGACCATCCGGATCCAGAAGCCGGCGCGGGGAAGCGCCACCTCGGACACGTGCGCGGCCGAGGCTGCCATGGCCGGCGGGACTGCCTCCGCCACCGGAGGCTGCGGAGCGCCCGCAGGGGCCTCCTGCGGCACGAGCCCAGCTGCCGCAAGCGCAGGCGGAATCGCGGCGGGAGCCACCGGCGCCGGCGCAGCCTTGGAGGACGTGAAGAGCGTCGTCAGGGCGCAGGCAAAGCCAAGGAATGCCACCAGCACCCAGAGAGCCAGGCCGATAAACGGGATCAGGTAGAACAAGACGAACACGACCGCGCCGAGGATGACCGCGAGCGAGGGATGCACCTGCTTGCCCGCGATGGAATGCCCGACAATGCCGTAGACCGCCGACTTGCCGAAGATCACGGATGCCAGGATGCCCAGCGGAAGGACTACGAGCGCGACGGGGATTCCGACGATCGTAATGCAGAGAAGGATGAAGAGGACCGGCAGGCCGACCATGGTGAGGAATCCGGTGAGGAGCGTGATCCCGGGACGCTGCATGAGCGTGTCACCGCACTTCTTGACGCCGCCCGGGAAGAGCAGGGCCAGCAGGGCATAGAGCGCAATCAGGCAGATGTTGGCGAACCACACGAAAAGCAGGTGCGGGCCAAACGCGAGGGGGCGGCCCATCTTGAGGCCATGGTGCCACAGGGACGACGCCGCTGAGTTCTCGTCGATGGCAAGCCCTGTGGCCTGCTGCACGAGATTCCCGCCGACGACGGCGCCAGGCTCCTTTATGACTCGGCCCGCGGCGGCGACGGCGTTGCCGTCCACCCTCGCATTCGGCCCGAGCCTCATCGTCCCGAGGACGACGACCGCGTTGCCGTGGACAACGCCGTTGATCGTGTTGGATCCAAGAATGGAAACCGCGTTGCCGTTGACCGTGCCGTCGACGGTGACCGGCCCCATGACGGCGACCGCGTTGCCCTCGACCGTCTCGTTGGGCCCGACATAGGTCGAGCCGTTCACGGACACCCGGTTGTGCTGGTCGTCGTCGAAATCGGCGCGATTGCCCATGGATATGACTCCCTTAACGGCGGCGGCGGTCGCGGCCTTCGTGGCGGCGGCGGTCGCGGCATTGGCGGCGGCATTGGCGGCCTTGGTGGCGGCGGTCGCGGCATCGGCGGCGGCGTTGGCGGCCTTCTCAGCGGGAGCAGCCGGTGCTGCGGTCACAGCGGGCGCGGCTGGTGCTGCGGGCGCGGCGGCTGTGCTGTCGCCTATCTCGTGGAGGTCGGACTCCGGCTTGGGCGCGGCGTTGTCCTGGGGCTTTGCCGGGTCGGCCGCGTAGGCGGCCGGCGCAAATGGTATCAGCGCTGCAAGCAGGAGGCCTGCGATGAGCGCCTTGTATGTGGGTTTCATGGAATTTCTGGGGTTCAGCGGTTTTGACGCGCGAATGAGAGGGCGCGGTAGGTGGCCGCCCCGATGGCGGCCAGCGTGGCGTAGCAGACGGCGATCGTCCCGATGACGCCGTAGAGCCAGAGGGGCGGGATTGCCGCGATCAGCATCCTCACCTTGTCGCTGACGGTCGCCACCAAGTCGCGTGCGAAGAAAAGCCAGGCGATCGAGTTCGAGACGCCGCCGGCGAGCTCGTGCGCGCCGCGGCTCTGCCCGGCGTAAATGAGGGCGGTGACAACGAGACCGGCGGCGATCGCCGATCCCGCGAAGAAGCAGGCGCGGACCGTCGAGGGCCAGTAGGCGAAAGACTTCTTCCACCACGGGAGCGCGGCGCGCCGGCTCAGCTCCGCGAGGACGCGGCCCTCTAGGCCCGTGGGCGCCTTCCGGTCGGGAAGGCTGCGCAGCACACGGTGGATCGCGGCCTCAAGCTTTTCAGATTCGTTGGAGTTCATCGTGATATTAGTTTGCCAGCGTCTCCAGGGACTCGCCGCGGGAGAGGATCTTGGCCAGCGCCGCCCGGGCGCGCAGGATGTCGGTCTTCACCTTTGCGAGGGACACGCCGAGCCGCCTGGAGATCTCGTCATAGGGAATTTCTTCGAAATGGTACAGCACCAGCGGGACGCGCTGGTGGTCGGGCAGCCTTGCAAGGGCCTCCTCGACCAGGGCGCGACGCTCGCCCGAATCGATCCCCTCGAAGAAGGTGTCGGGGGCCGCGAATTCGACCGCGGGGGTCTCCTCGCTGTCCGAACCGGATCCTCCCGAGAATTCCGAGAAGAACTTCCAGCGCTTGCGGTAGCGCTGGACATGGTTGAGCGAGAGGTTGGTGGCCACCGTCTTCAGCCAGCCGCCCGCGGATGGGCTGGTCGAGAGCATCTCGAAATGCTCGTAGGCCTTGATGAAGACCTCCTGCGCGATGTCCTCCGCCTGCGCGTCGTTCCTGACGATTCGCGCCGAGGTTGTGAAGACCATGTCCTGGTATTTGCGCATGAAGGTTGTGAAGTCTTCCGGCGGGGCTAGCCCCGGGGGTTGGGTATGCACTGGGGGTTCATCGTTCATTTCCATAACACCCTTGGGGACCTGAAAGTCGCACAAATGCGGGCAACAAAAAAGCCCGCTCTTTCGGGCGGGCTCGTTTATTAGGGTTTGGAAACCTCAGAGCACGTAACCTTCTTCCCCATGCTCGGTTACGTCTAGGCCCTGGCGCTCTATCTCGGTGTTGGGGCGCAGGCCAAAAGTCGCCTTCAGGGCGAACCCGATGATCGCTGTGGCCACTACGGCCAGGACCAGGGTCACGCCTATGGCCATGAGCTGTTCCCGCCACTGGCCGCCCTTGGCCACCAGCTCGGCCAGCCCGTTCGCCTTTGCCGCCGGGTTGCCGGAGGCCAGGTTCGGGTTCACCGAGGCCGTGGCGAGGACGCCCGTCAGGAACGCCCCTATCGTGCCGCCGACGGCGTGCACGCCGAACGTGTCGAGCGCGTCGTCGTAGCCGAACACCTTTTTCAGCTTTACGCAGAACACGAAGGGGATGGCGCCCGCGCAGAGCCCGATGATGACGGCCCCCGTGGCGTCGACGAAGCCGGTGGCCGGGGTGATGACCACGAGGCCGGCCACGGCGCCCGAGCAGAAGCCGAGCACCGAGGCCTGCTTCTTCGTGATGTATTCAAGGGCTCCCCAGGTGAACGACCCGACCGCCGTCGCGAGGGTGGTCGTCATGAAAGCATTGGCCGCGATGGAGTCGGCCCCAAGGGCCGAGCCGGCGTTGAAGCCGTACCACCCCACCCAGAGCATCCCGGTGCCGACCATGCAGAGCACGGTGCTGTGCGGCTGCATCATCTCGCGGCCGAAGCCGATCCGCGGTCCCAGGATGAGGCACAGGACCAGGGCGGACCAGCCGGAGGACATGTGGACCACGGTGCCCCCGGCGAAGTCGATCGCTCCTATCCTCGCGCCCGAGTTGCCAGTCCCGTTCATCAGGCCGTCCACGCCCCAGACCATGTGAGCGAGCGGGAAATAGACCAGGAGCATCCAGGCGGTCACGAAGAGGAGCAGCGACGTGAACTTGATGCGCTCCGCGACCGCCCCCACGATCAGGGCGGGGGTGATGATCGCGAACATGAGCTGGTACATCGCGAAGACGTTGTGCGAAACCCAGGCCCCGTAGTCCAGGTTCGGGGCGGAATCGACGCCCCTCAGGAAGGCGTACTTGAGGCCGCCTATGTAGGGGGTCCCCGGGGCGAAGACGAGGCTGTAGCCCACCATCCACCACAGGATTGAGACCAGCCCGGTGATCCCGAGGCACTGCGCGAGGACCGAGAGCACGTTCTTGCGCCGGACAAGGCCGCCGTAGAAGAGCGCGAGCCCGGGCAGCGTCATGAAGAGGACCAGGGCCGAGCTGGTCATCATCCACGCGTTGTGGCCGGGGCCGGGGCCGGCGACCCTCGAGGTGACGTTGGGCGTTCGCGCCCCGTTGTTCACGTAGGCCTCCAGGTCCGCTACACGCTGCTCCAGCGTGGGTTCAGACGGCTTCGCGTCCGCGCCGAGCATTCTTGGCGAGCCGGCTATGCAGGTGAGGGCGAGGGCCGCAAGCGTGACGCGCAGCCATTTGGATCGGGTTTTACGGTGGGTCATTGGGTTTGGAAACCTTCGCGGGCGGGCGTTTGGGCGACGCTTACCCGAGGGATTAGCATGTGTTCAATCCATCTTACGAATCGTGGTTCCCTTGCAAACTCATAGCGCTGCGGAGACAATTTTCACTGCCGACAACGGCCCTTGGCGCACGATGACAACAGAACCCCAATTCCTTCAGGCAGATCCGTCAATTGAGGCCTCGGTTCGGTCGATTGGCGAGGCGCTATTCAGGTCGATGGACGCCCACCCTTCGCCGGGCATCCTCTCAAAGAAGGGCGCCTATGCGCGCATCATGGAATGGTCGATGAAGGACCCGGCCTTCAAGACGCAGCTGTTTCGCTTCGTCGATGTGCTGCCTTCGTTGAACTCTTCCGCCGATGTTGTCCGCCATCTGCAGGAGTACCTGGGGGACAAGGCCGTGGAGCTGAATCCCGCCCTGAAAGCGGGCCTCGCCGCCGCCTCCTTCGCCCCCGCGCTGATCGCGGGCCCGGTCAAGGCGCAGATCGTGGACATGGCCGGCCAGTTCGTCACGGGCAAGGACACCGGGGACCTGATAAGGCAGATTCGCAAGAACGCAAAGCAGGGTCTCGCGGTCACGATAGATCTCTTGGGTGAGGCCGTGGTCAGCGAGGCGGAGGCGGACATCTTCCTGAACCGCAACCGCGAAGTACTGGACGACGTCTCGGCCTTTTATGGGAAGGAGAAGGAGCCCGCGGCGAGCGACTTGGGGCCGAAGGGGCCCCTGCCTAGGCTCAATCTGTCGGTCAAGATTTCGGCCCTTACGCCGGAGGTTCATCCGGCCGATCCGGAACATTCCGTCGATGCCCTGAAACAGCGCTTGCGTCCGATCCTGCGGAGAGCCGCGGAGGTCGGGGCTCTGATCAACTTCGACATGGAAAGCTACAAGCTGAAGGACCTCACCCTTGCGCTTTTCAAGTCGATCCTGGAGGAACCGGAGTTTCGCCAAAAGCCCGAGATCGGCATAGCGCTCCAGGCGTACCTGCGCGACTGCGAACGGGACCTGAAGGATCTCGTTGCCTGGGCCAAGGCGCAGGGGCGCCATCTGAATGTGCGCCTTGTTAAGGGTGCCTACTGGGACTTCGAGACCGCGGCCGCGCAGCAGCGCGAGTGGCCGGTTCCCGTCTGGTCGCGCAAGCCCCAGTCGGATGCCAACTATGAGAAGCTCACGGCGTTCCTTCTCGACAACATCGACACGGTGACGCCGAACTTCGCCTCGCACAACGTCCGCTCGGTCGCCCATGCGATCGCCCAGGCCGAGAAGCGGGGCATCGACCGGAAGGCCTACGAGTTCCAGGCCCTGTACGGAATGGCGGATGATCTGAAGGCGGCGCTCTTGCAGGGCGGACACCGGGTGCGCGAGTACTGCACGATCGGCGAATTGCTCCCGGGCATGGCCTATTTGGTGCGTCGCCTGCTCGAGAATACCTCCAACGAAGGGTTTCTGCGGATCAAGAGCACCGGCGAGGCATCCCTCGAGGAACTGCTGCGCAATCCGGTGGAACTCATCGCCTCGGCCCCCGAGCCCATGGCCCGAAGGCCTCGGTCAAGCGCCTTTGTCAACGCCGCGAATCTCGATTTCACGCTCGCCGCGATCCGTGAGAAGCAGCGCGCGGCTCTCCAGGCCTTCGAATCAGGCCGCATCGGCAGGAAGTATCCGGTCGTGATCGATGGCCGGAAGATCTCCGACCGCCCGTTTCTACCCTCCGTCAACCCGGCGCGCCCGGACCAGGTCGTGGGCTACTGGGCCAAGGGAACGATTGCCGATGCCGAGGCGGCGGTGGCGGCGAGCGTCGCCTATTTCCCAAAGTGGCGCGCGACTCCGGTCGACGAACGGTCCAAGATGCTCGAGCGGGCGGCCGACCAGATGGAGTCGCGCCGCCTCGAGCTGAATTCGCTCCTCATTCTCGAGGCCGGCAAGCCGTGGATGGAAGCCGATGCCGACACCTCGGAGGCGATCGATTTCTGCCGCTTCTACGCCCAGGAAATGCGCCGGCTCGGCCGGCCGGTCGTCACCCAATCGGTGCCCGGCGAAGACTGCCACCAGGTCTGGACCCCTCGAGGGGTGGGTGTTTCCGTGGCACCCTGGAATTTTCCCATTGCGATCCTCACCGGACTCACCGTGGCGCCCCTGGTCGCCGGAAACTGCATGATCATCAAGCCGGCCCGCCAAACCTCGATCATCGGGGCGTTCCTGATGGACATCCTAGTCGAAGCCGGAGTGCCGGCTGGCGCCATCCATTACCTGCCCTGTTCGGGCGCGGACGCCGGCGCCCATCTTGTCGCCCATCCGAAGGTCGATTTCATCGCCTTCACGGGCTCCCGTCAGGTTGGCTGCGGCATCTGGGAGGAGGCGGGAAAGACCCGTCAGGGGCAGCTCAATTTGAAGAAGGTGGTGTGCGAGATGGGGGGCAAGAACGCCCTTATCATCGACGTCGATGCGGACCTGGACGAGGCGATCCCAGCCGCCCTCTATAGCGCTTTCGGCTATGCGGGCCAGAAGTGCTCTGCCCTTTCCCGACTGATCGTGTTGGAGGGCGTCTATGACAGGTTCGTCGAGCGTTTCCTCTCAGCCTGCCCGGCCTTCACAGTCGGAGACCCCTCACGGCCGGGTACGCTGGTCAATCCCGTCATCGACGCCGACGCCCAGAAAAGCATTCTGGGCTACATCGAGAAGGGAAAGCTGGAGGCCCGCCTCGCCTGGCAGGCCACCTTGTCGCCCGAACTCGTCAGCAGCGGAGGCTATTACGTCCCGCCGACCGTGTTTGTTGACTGCAAGCCTGAGCACACGATCGTCCGCGAGGAGATCTTCGGGCCGGTCCTTTCGATCCTCAAAGCCAGGGACTTGGACGAAGCGTTCGCGATGGTCAACGCCGCCGATTACGCTTTGACGGGAGGCATCTTCTCAAGGAGCCCTCGGGCCATCGAGCGGGCCAAGGAGGAGATTCTCGTGGGCAACCTCTACATCAACCGCGGCATCACCGGCGCCGTCGTCGAGCGCCATCCCTTCGGCGGTTTCAAGATGAGCGGCGGCGGCACGAAGGCCGGCGGGAAAATGTATCTTGAGAACTTCCTCTTCCCCAGGGCCATCGCGGAGAACGTCATGCGCCGCGGGTTCACGCCCCCGGAGCAGCCGGCCTAGTCAGAGCGAGGTGTAGAGGCGGTAGAGGACCTGCGTCCCGAACTCCTCCCATCCCTTCCCTGCGACCCGGTCGTAGAGCATGCGCGCGCAGCCGAGGCCGGGAAGCTCGAGCTTCATCTCCTCCGCGCACCGGATCGCGATCCCGATGTCCTTCCGGATGTGCTTCACGTAGAAGCCCGGGGCAAAGTCCCCGCCGAGCGCCCGCGGGCCAAGGTTGGTCATGGCCCAGCTGCCCGCGGCGCCCCCGCTGATGCTCCCGAGGACGCGCGCGGGATCCAGGCCCGCGCGCTTGGCGTACGCGAGCGCCTCGCACCAGGCCACCATCCCGACGGCGCACGCGATCTGGTTCGCCATCTTGCAGTGCTGGCCGGCGCCCGCCGGACCGTGGAGCGCCAGGTTCTTCCCCAGCAGCGACAGGACCGGGCGAGCCCGCTCAAACGCCGCGTCGTCGCCACCCGCCATGATGACGAGCCTCGCCTCCCTGGCGCCCACGTCGCCGCCCGAAACGGGCGCGTCCAGCGCCTGCAGGCCCTTGGCCGAAGCGGCCTCCCATATCCGGCACGCGAGGGTCGGGCTGGACGTCGTCATGTCGATCAGGAGCGCCCCCTGCCCGGCCTTCTCGACGATGCCGCCCTTTCCGAGGTAGGTCTCCTCGACGTCACGCGGGAACCCGAGCATCGTGATAACGATCTCGGCCTGCGCCGCGGTGCTCCCCGCGGACGGGTGCCAGTCAGCCCCCGAGTCCAAGAGCGGACGGGCCTTCTCCTTCGTCCGGTTGAAGACGTGGAGGGCGTGGCCGGCGGCCATGAGGTGCCCGGCCATGCTCCTGCCCATGACCCCGGTCCCGATGAAGGCGATGGAAGGCTTGTCGCTCATGGCGCTCCTCAGCGGTCCCAGCTGTCGGCGGAGTCCCTGACCAGCTGCTGCAGCACCGGGAACCGCAGCTCCCCATAGTTCATCGCGTACGTGAGCCTGCCGTCCCGGAAGACCCAGGTCGTGGGAATCCACGAGATCGGGAGGCCAAGGAGCTCCGTCACCTTCTCACCCCTCGCCCGCGAGTGGTTCGGGTGCGTGAGCAGCCGGACGTTCTTGCCGGCGCCCACCCCGTTCTTCTCGAGGACATCGCGACCGTCGGCCGCGCTCCAGATCGTCACGAACACGAAGTTTACGCCGGGGTTCGCGGCGATGAAGCCGCTCCAGCCCCCGTTCGCGAGCTCGGCCCTGCAGTTGGGGCACCACGGTGCCCAGAAGTGGACGACCGTGACGCCGGCCGATTTGGTCGCCTCGGCCACCTGCCGCTCCAGCGCGGACGCCGGATCGTCGGCCGCGCGGGCGGCGCATGATACAAGGGCCGCCGCCGCGGCCGCCATGAGGATTCTTCGGATCATCGGCCCACGATTGCACAATTTCCGCGCAAATGCGAAGCCTAGGAGATCCCGAGCCAGGCAAGGCCGGCGCGTATCCACAGGGGGCTGGTGACCAGCCCCGCGGCGGTCGTGGACAGGACGACCTGCACGGCCGTGAGGGGCTGGCCGCCGTAGTACTGGGCGAGGAGGATCGGAAGGACCGCGGCGGGCATCGCGGCCTCGACCACGAGCACGCGCTTGAGCTCGACCGAGCACGGCAGCCAGTTCGCAAAGCACAGCATGAGGACCGGCATGATCCCCAGCCGGACCACGCACGAGGCGAACGCCACGTTCCTGTGCAGGAGCTTCAGGGGCTCGTTGAGGTAGTCCGCGATGTTGACCCCGGTCATCACTATGCCGAGCGGAACCGCGCACACGCCCAGCGAATGCGCCACGCCCCGCACAAGCCCCGGGACGTAGGGCGCCAGGCCCGTGACGTTGATCGCGATCGCCGCCACGAGCGTGAGGAGCATCGGCGTGATGAGCCGCCGCCACCCGCTCCGCGCCGAGGCCCCCGTGAGCACGAGGAGCCCGACCGACCAGATCGCCATGTCGACGCCCATGTTGTGCACGAGCACGACTCCCTGCGCCCGCTCTCCCCAGATGCCCCCGACGATCGGGAGCGGCAGGTAGCTGTAGTTGCAGACCCCGGCCGAGATCGCGAACGTCCTGAGTCCCGTGCCCTTGGCGAGCCCGATCGCGCGCGCGACGAGGTACGAGACGCCGAAGCCGGCCGCGGTCGACGCGAAGCCCGCGATGGGCGGGAGGAGGAGATTGCCCGGGTCGCGCAGCGACGGGTTGCCGATGATCGCGTCGAACGCGAGGCACGGCATGCACACGTACATGGCGAAGCGGATCATGCTCGTCTCCGCCGCGCCCTCGATCCAGTGGAAGCGGCGCAGGGCCACGCCGACCGCGATCAGCGCGAAAACCGGAAGGATAAGTCTGAAGAGCTCCCCGATCGTCATTCCGCGTGTGCGAGGGATGACGCATTCGCGCGCGAAGGCACGCGAAAAAACGGGCGCGGCGCGTCAGCTGGCCGGGGGCGCCGGCGGCGCGGGCTGCTCCGGCCCGGACCTGCGGCTGTTCGCGGGCAGCGAGTCGAAGATCTTCATCTGGTCGGGGGTGAGCGCGGCCCGTATCTGGGCGCGGGTCAGGTCGCCGATCAGCTTCCTCCGGGCGCGCTTGTCCACCTTGGAGAGCGTGTCGTCTCCCCTGAGCTCCTTCACCTGGCTGGCCGAGACGGCGAGGATGCCCGCCACGGTCTTCTGCTGCTCCGCCGTGAGGCCCAGCTTCGCGGTCAGCTCGGCCAGCACAAAGGCGCGGCGGCGGCCGGAGCGCGCCGGCGGCGGCGGCCCGACGTCCGACGGGCTTGTCGTGACGCCGGCCGGCGCCGCAGGGGGCGCGGGCGGGCTCGACGGGTCGTCGGCCCGGGCCTGGGCGAGCGACAGGGCGATGCAGGTTGAAAGCAGCGGTACCGAAAGCGCGGGGATGAATCTCATGCGGGTAATGACGCGTCGCGCGCGATTACGTTACACCTTTCGGCGCCGATGGTCTTGCCCCGGGGGCCGGTTGGCCGCACGGTACCCCCCAATGATTGAGGTTGAGGCGCTTACCAAACGATACGGCACCTTCACCGCCGTCCGGAGCCTTTCATTCTCGGTGCGGCCCGGCGAGGTGCTCGGGCTCGTCGGCCCCAACGGGGCCGGCAAGACGTCCACGCTGCGGTGCCTGGCGGGCATCATCCCGCCGAGCGAGGGCACGGTCCGCATCGCGGGCCACGACCTCTCCGTCGACCCGGTCGCCGCGAAGCGCGCCCTGGCGTTCTTCCCGGACGAACCCCGGCTGTTCGAGTACCTGACCGTCCGCCAGCACCTCACGTTCGTCGCGCGGATCTACGGGGTGGCCGACTACGAGGCCCTCGCGAAGCCGCTCCTCGAGGAGCTCGAGCTCGCCGAGAAGGCGGACGTCCTGCCGGGGGAGCTTTCGCGGGGCATGAAGCAGAAGCTGGTCATCGCGTGCGGCCTCCTCCACTCGCCGAGCGTCATGTTCTTCGACGAGCCCCTGACGGGCCTTGATCCGCTCGGCATCCGCCGCATGAAGGACTCGATCGTGCGCCGCGCGCGCGAGGGCGCGGCCGTCGTCCTGAGCTCCCACCTGCTCCACCTGCTCGAGGAGGTGTGCACGAACGTCCTCATCCTGAAGAAGGGGAACAAGGTGGCCGACGGCACCCTCGCGGGCGTCGCGGCGCAGTTCAGCAATGGCGAGGCGGACGTGAGCCTGGAGGAGGTCTTCATCCGCGCGACGGGCGGATCCGAGACCTGAAGGGCGACGCCCCCACCCTCCCGAAATGATCGGCGCGCTCCTCTACCTCCGGTTCACCTCCCTGCTGAACCTGGTCGTGCACCGCATCCGGAGGCTGCGGCAGCCGAAGTACCTCGTCGGCGCCGCGGTGGCCGCTGCGTACTTCTATTTCGTGCTCGGCCACAGGCCCGGCACAGGGGCTGCGCAGGGGATTGCGGGCGTTCCCGGGTTCGCGGGCGACCGGCAGATCGGCTTCGCCATCATCTGCAGCTTCCTCTGCCTTCTCGGCCTGGTCCGCATCGCGTACGCATGGATCTCGCCGCCGGAGAAGCCCGGGCTGCGCTTCAGCGAGCCCGAGATCGCGTTCCTCTTCCCCGCCCCGGTCACCCGCAGGACGCTGATCCACTACCGCCTGCTGAGCGCCCAGATCTCCATCCTCTTCTCCGCGATCCTGATGGCGTTCCTCTTCAACCGCTTTGGATACGCCGGCGGCTCCCGCTGGCTGCACGCCATCGGATGGTGGGTCATCCTCTCCACCTACGACCTCCACCTCAACGGGACAAACCTGACGCTCTGCCGCCTGAGGGAGAAGAGCCGCCACTTCCTCCTCTGGCGCCTGGGGGCGGTCGCGGCGATCGCCGCGTACGTGGCCGCCGTGTTCTGGTGCGCGATCGGGCTCGTGGAGGCGCTGCTTTCCGGAATGGGCAGCGCCCGGTCCGGGTCCGAGCACTTCATGGAGCAGATCCTGGACTCGCCCGCGCTCCACTGGCTGACCCTCCCGTTCAGGATCGTCTTCGGCCCGTACGCCGCGGCGGGCCTCGGCGACTTCGCGGCCGCGATGGTCCCGGCGCTCCTGATTCTCGCAGCCCACTACTACTGGGTGTCCGGCACCGAGGCCCGGTTCGAGGAGGGCTCGATCGCTCTCGCGGAAAGGCGCGCCGCGATCCGGGCCGCGGCGCACCGCGGGGACATCCCCGCAATGGGGGGCGCCGTTCCCAAGGCGCGGCCGGGTCCCTTTCCGCTCGCGCCGACCGGCGTTCCCGAGATGGCGTTCCTCTGGAAGAACCTCCTCTCGATCCGCAGCTCGCTCTTCAGCAGGCGGGCGCTCGTGCTGTTCCTCATCGTCATGACCTCGATGTTCATCGGCCCCCTGTTCTCGGCGCACGCGTCGTCCGTCGGGTCCGACGCCATGAGGAAGCTCGTCGTGGCGCTCTGCGGCATGTTCGCGGCCTACACGATCCTCGTGGGCCCGCAGCTGGCGCGCCAGGACCTTCGCAACGACCTGCCGAACGCGGACATCCTGAAGACCTATCCCATGGAGGGCTGGAGGATCGCCCTCGGCGAGCTCCTTGCGCCGACCGCGATCCTGACGGCGATCCTCTGGTTCCTGCTCCTCGCCTCCGCCTCCGTCCTCGACGCGGGAGAGGGCGCCGAGTGGCTGACCAAGGGGGTCCGCCTGACGGCCGTGGCCTGCCTCGGCCTGGCGGCGCCCCTCGTCTGCCTCATCCAGCTCATCGTGCCGAACTGGATCATGGTGCTCATGCCGGGCTGGTACCAGGCCTCCCGGTCCCGCGTGGGCGGAATCGAGACCTTCGGGCAGCGCCTGATGTTCGGCGTGATCCAACTCCTGTTCGCGCTCGCCGTGATCGTGCCCGCCGCGGGCGCCGCCTGGCTCATCATCTTCTCATCACAATGGGTGATCGGGGTCGGGCCGGCCGTCGTCCTTGCGACACTCGTGGTCCTGCCGATCCTTGCGGGCGAGGCCGCGTTCGGCCTCTGGTGGCTGGGCGAAAGGTTCGAGAAGTTCGACCTTTCGACCGAATCAAGATGAGGGGGTCGCGGCTAGTGAGCCTGGCCTCGGGGGAGGTTGCCGCGACCCAGCGCAGGCTCCCGCCCGACATCCTCGAGGCCGCGCGCGCCGTGCCGGTCCACTTCGAGCCCCGGCCGGGCGAGGACCTGCTGGCCGAGGGAATGGAGCCCGATCTCCTCGGGCTCTTCTCCGGAAGCCCGTACGGCGCAGGCAGCTCCGCCGATGATCCTATGCCGCCCCAGATCCACCTGTTCACCGCCAACCTCTGGGATTACGCCGAGAAGGACGAGGCGGCCTACAGGGCCGAGGTCCGCCTCACCTACCTGCACGAGCTCGGGCATTACCTCGGCTGGGACGAGGACCAGGTCGCCGCCCGCGGCCTCGACTGAGGCCCCGGCGGCAGGGAACTAGCGCCAATCCGCGCTTTCCAAGTCGTCTACGCCGTGTTTTAACCATTTGGCCGGCCCATCTAGCGGGCCCCCGCCTCCATTACCAAGAATCCAGCCATGAACAAACTGCTCGTTTTCCCCCTGATCGCGATCCTGGGCGCCGCATCCGTGCGCGCCAATGATTCCCGCACCTCGCGGTCCGACCTCGTCGTGCGCGTCGAGACGTGCGAGGCCATCATCAGGGAGTTCATGGCAAGCCCGGCCACCTCCATTCCCCCGGCCGTGTTGCAGAAGGCGCGCGGCGTCATGATCCTGAGCCAGTTCAAGGCGGGATTCATCCTCGGCGTGAAGGGCGGCTACGGCGTCCTGATGGTGAGGAAGCCCAACGGGCGGTGGAGCCTGCCGGTCCTCATCGACGCCAGCGAGGCGAGCCTGGGCCTGCAGGTCGGCGCGAAGTCGGTCGACACGGTCTGCGTCCTGACGGACGACGCGACGCCGCGACTCCTGTTCGCGAGCCGGTTCAACATCGGGGTCGACGCCAAGGCGGTCGCCGGCCCGAGCTCGGCCGAGTACGAGAACGACGCCAAGGACACCTTTATCGCACCCGTGCTCGTCTACACGAGATCGGTCGGCCTCTACGCCGGCGCCACGGTCAAGGCCGGGCATGTCCAGCGCAACGATCCCGCCAACTTCACCCTCTACAACACGTCCTACACCCTGCCGGAGCTCCTCTACAGCGACTGGGTGACCCCGCCCCCCGAGGTGCAGCCGCTCATGGCGTACGTTCAGCAGATTTCCCGCTGACCCAGCCCACCAGGGCGTCCAGGGCGGCCCCGGCCGCGCGCTCCTGGACGTCGACCCGGGACAGCCCGGTGCAGTCGACGCGGCCGCTCAGGGTATCGAACGTGCCGGTGGAGTGCCGGCGGGCGAGCCCCCACCAGGCGAACGGCTCGTCGATGTTCCACTGCGGGGACGGTTCGGCGTAGCCCGTGGTGGCGATCCCGAGGTCGGCGCCGAAGAGGACGCACGCGCCCCTCGCCATCTGCTCGGCGACCGCCCTCGACACGCTGTTCACCGAGCCCGCCGCGGCGCGGTCGACGCCCAGGTGGCGCACCTTCCCCTCGAGCGAGTAGGCGGTGATGCCCCCGAGGAAGAACTCCGACGCCCCCGAGATCGCGCCGATCCTTGCCTGGAGCCGGCCGCACGTGAGGCTTTCGGCGACCGCGAGCGTCAGGCGCGGGCCGCGCAGCAGGAGGCTCTTGAGCTCGCTCATTTCGCGGGGGCCTCGCTGATCCTCTTCAGGTTCGCCAGACCGGCCTCGAAGTCCGGCCCCACGAGCCTGTCCATGAACAGCCCGAACCAGCGGTTGATAGGGCTGCGCCCGAGGTCGCCCTCCATGCCCATCGTCACCCGCGTCGTCGCGCCGGGGCCCGCCGCCAGCTCCATCGTGCCGCGGGACGCCAGGCCCATGTCGGCGAACTCCATCCTGTATTCGAAGTACTCCCCGGGGCGGACCGCCGTGATCGTCATCTTGCCGTCGCCCTGGCTCTTGCTCTTCCACTGGCTCCACGCGCCGACCTCGGTCGTGGCGGGCGAATAGGCGACCTGCATCGCCGGGTCGCGGCTGAACCAGACGCCCCACTGCCTCCACGCCCTCAGGTCCCCCACGCGCGGGAACACGGCGGCCGGCTGCGCGGAGATGACGGTCGAGCGCTCCACCTTGAAGTGCCCCGGCAGGACGAACCCGACCAGGAGCAGGAGGAGCCAGAGCCCAACCAGCCCACCAAAGATCCATGCGACGAGCTTCATGGGCGCCCATGTTGGGCGGGGACGCGCCGGCCGCCAATTAATTTCCGGGGGTCAGCCCAGCTCAAGGCCCACCGGGCAATGGTCGCTGCCCATCACCTCCGGGCTTATCCAGGCCCGCCTGAGCGCGGGGCGCAGACCCTCGGCGGCCACGAGATAGTCGACCCTCCACCCGATGTTCCTGGCCCTGCAGTCGCCCATCTGGCTCCACCAGGTGTAGTGCCCGGGCCCCTTCTCGAACTCGCGGAAGGTGTCCACGAAGCCGCCTCCGAGGAGCTTCCCGAAGCTCGTCCGCTCCTCGTCCGTGAAGCCTGCGTTGCGCCGGTTCGACCTGGGGTTCGCCAGGTCGATCTCGGCGTGGGCCACGTTCAGGTCCCCGCAGAACACCGCCGGCTTCCCCCCGGACTGGAGCCTGGAAAGGTATCTGCGGAACGCCGGGTCCCATTTCCCGACGCGGTAGCCGAGGCGGGTCAGGCCCCTCTGCGAATTGGGCTGGTAGACGTTCACGAGCCAGAAACCGGGAAGCTCGACGGCCAGCACCCTGCCCTCCCTGTCGTGCTGCGCGGCCCCGATCCCCCTGCGGACCTCGCCGGGCTTCACCCGCGTCAGCACCGCGGTCCCGCTGTACCCTTTCTTCTCGGCGCTGTTCCAGATGACCTCGTATCCGCTCGGCCACTTGACGTGCTGCACGTCGCCCGGATGCGCCTTGGTCTCCTGCAGGCAGATCACGTCCGCACCGCTCCCCTCGATGAAGTCGAGGAGGCCCTTCTTGAGGGCGGCCCGCACCCCGTTGACGTTCCAGGATACTATCCTCACCGCTTCAGTGCCACACCGCCAGCAGGGCGCCCTGGACGGTGCACAGGGCGACGTCGTGGCCCGACACGATGAGGAAGTGGCGCAGGCTTCGGCACTCGAAGAGCGCGTTGGTCCCCTCGCGGGCCGCGACGAGGCCCGCGGCCACGAACAGGCCGAGTTCGGCCCCCTTGAGCGGGCCGGCGCAGCGGTGCGCGGCTACGAGAGCCGCCAGCGTGAAGGTCGACACGATCGTGCACAGGACCGCGCCCGACATCAGGAGCGGCACGCGCCCGGCGCTGGCCTTGATGGACTCGGGCGTGAGCTTCATCTCCTCCATCCACGCCCTTGCGAAGAGGAACTGGGAGTACCACAGGGTGCCGAGGCCGAAGCCGACGAGCGCGACGACCAGGATTGCGACGGGACTGAGGCTGGAGATGGCATGGATCATGGGAGGGGGGGTTGGGCCGCGCCGGAAGGAACGCCGCGGCCGGACGCAGGCTAGCCCGCCCCGCCCTGGAAAAAAAGCGCAATCCAAGACGCCCGCATGACACGGAAGGCGCCACGTTCCGGTTGCCAAGGGCCCGGTCGCGCCAACACTCCCCGGGTCCGATGCACGCCTTCGCGCACATCCCCCTCGGCACGCCCATACCCGACAGCCCCCACGCGGTGTCGTGCAGCCTGCCCACCATGGCCGCCGTCCGCGGCTACGAGGAGAAGGACCCGGCGGTCATCGCAAGCCTCCAGACCGGCTACCCGAGGTTCGTCGTCCATCCCTTCGCGCGCCGCCTCGCCGCGGCGCTTACCGAGAGGGGCGGGCTTGCGGGGCGGACCCTCTGGCTCGCCTCGTCCAGAGCGATGGCGGACGGCCTGCTCGCCCACCTGCGCTCGGCCGGGGCGGGCGCGGGCGCCTCGCCCTTCGAGGGGAACGGGGTGCACGGCGTGTCCCATCCCGGGTCGCCGGAGCTCGCGCAGAGGGCGAGGCTCTACCTCCAGAACATAGGGGGGTTTCTCTCGTCGCGGGAGGCCGAGGACCGCCTCGCCCAGATCGGGGTGGGGCCGGTGCCCGGCGGCGAGGAGGCCTTTGCCGGCGACTCGCGGGAGGAGGTGCTGCAATTCCTGCGGCCCATGTTTGCGGGTGTCCCCGACGAGAACCTCACGCTCGCCAACAGCGGGATGAACGCGGTCTACGCGGCGTTCCGCGCGGTCAACGGCCTCCAGGCGCCGAAAGGCAGGACCGCCTGGGTCCAGCTGGGCTGGCTCTACCTCGACACGATCGCGATCCTGAGGAAGTTCACGGCCTCAAAGGACGATTACATCCACGTGCGGGACGTCATGGACCTGGCCGGGCTCGAGCGCATCTTCGCGGAGCGCGGGGACCGGATCGCGGGCGTCCTCGCGGAGGTCCCCACGAACCCGCTGGTCCAGACCCCCGACGTCGGGGCGCTGGCGGCGCTGTGCCGCAGGCACTCGGCCAAGCTCGTCCTCGACCCGTCGCTCGCGTCGGCGTTCAGCGTCGACTGCATGCCCCATGCCGACCTGGTCGTGACGAGCCTCACGAAGTACACCGGCAACGAGGGTGACGTCATCGCCGGGCTGGTCGCGGTCAATCCCGGCGCCCGCGGGGCGGACGTCCTGCGCCGCGGCGTCGCCTCCGCCGTCGAGCCGCCCTACCCCCGCGACCTGGCGCGCCTCGCCGCGCAGATCAGCAACACCGCGGCCGTGCTCGGGAGGATCGAGGAGAGCACCCCAAGGGTGGCCTCATTCCTGGCGTCGCATCCCGCGGTCCGCACGACGCACTGGGCCCTCGAGCAGGCCTCGCGGGACAACTACATGAAGATCGCGAGGTCGCCCGGCGCAACCGGGGGGATCATCACTTTCACCCTGCGGGGGCGGCTTGAGGCCTTCTATGACAGGCTCCGGCTGCCCAAGGGGCCGAGCTTCGGCATGCGGACGACCCTCATCTGCCCCTTCATGTACCTCGCCCACTATGACCTGGTGAAGACGCCCGCCGGGCGCGCCGAGCTCGTGGCGAACGGCCTCGACCCGGATATGCTGCGGCTCTGCGTGGGCACGGAGCCGGCCGACGAGATCATCGGCGCGCTCGCCGAGGCGCTCGGCGCGGACTGACCGCCCGGCGTCAGGCGCCGTGCGCGCCCCCGGGGCGCGTCAGCCGCACAAACCTGATCCCGAGCAGGACGGCCGCCGCCGCCAGGCCCGCGGCCAAGCCGCTCCAGATCCCGGCCGGCCCGAATCCGGCGCTCACCCCGAGGACGTATCCCAGCGGCAGCGCGATGACCCAGTAGGCCACGAACGTGATGGCGGCGGGCACCTTGACGTCGGTCAGCCCCCGGAGCGCCGCCGAGTTGATCACCTGCCCCCCGTCAAAGATCTGGAAGACGCCGGCCACCGCCAGAAGCAGGCTCGCCACAGAGACGACCTCCCGGTCGCCGATGAACCAGGACGCTATCGCATGCCCGCAGACAAGGAAGAGGACGGTCATCGCGGCCGACACCACGAGGCCCATGAGGGTCCCCCCGAGCCATATGGGCCGCAGCCTCGCGTTTTCGCCCGCGCCCGCCGCCGCGCTCGTGCGCATGCCGACCGCCATCGAGAGGCCGAGCGCCACCATGAAGGTCATCGCGGCGCATGACAGCGCGATCTGGTGGGCCGCCAGGGACACGGCCCCCAGCCAGCCCATCATGACGGTCGCCATCGCGAACGCGCCGCTCTCAAAGAGGAGCGCGCCCGACGCCGGCAGGCCGACCGAGAGCATCCGCCTCATCCGCTCCGCGGACAGGGGCGCCATCCAGCGCCTCGGCCATGCGGCCCGCATCTTGGGGTCCAGGCGCAGCCAGGCAAAGAGGACGGCGGACCCGAGGGTGCGCGAGATGAGGGTCGAGATGCCCGACCCGGCCAGCCCCAGCCGGGGCGCGCCCAGGTTCCCGTAGATGAAGACCCAGTTCAGCACGACGTTGAGCAGGACCCCGCCCATTATGATGACCATCGGCACCCAGGGCCTGCCCATCGACTCCGCGAACTGGCGGAGGGCGAGATAGACGAGGGCCGGGACAAGCGACAGCCCGAGCAGCATGAAGAAGGGGTTCACGGCGGCCAGCACCTCGGGCGGCTGGCGGAACCACTCGAGGTGGAAGCCGAGCAGGACGATGAGTCCCACCTCGACGACGCCGGAGCCGAGCGCGAGCAGGAGGCCGTGCCTGAGGAATTCGCCGGCCTCGTCGTGGCGCCCGGCGCCCCGGGCCCTCGACGCGAACACCGCCACCGGCGTGAGCAACCCCACCCCGATGATGAAGAAGATGTTGAATATCCCGACGCCGAAGGAGGACGCGGCGAGGGGGACGGTCCCGGTCCGACCGATCATTACGCTGTCGGTGACGCCCATGAGCATCTGGCTCACCTGGCCGATCGTGATCGGAACCGCCAGGAGCAGAGTGGCCCGCGCCTCCCTATAGACAGCATGCATCGATGAGTGTTATTGCGGACCGCCGCGCGTTGTCCAACGATACGTTCGGTGAAGAACCGGCGCGTCATCCCCCTCCTCATAAGCGCGGCCGCCACGGCCGCTGCGCTCTGGGCCTACGGAACCCAACCGAGGCTGGCCGTCCGCGGCCAGGCCGCGGTCCCCATCGCGGACGGCAAGACGCTGGACTTCTCGAGCGGCAAGCCCGTGATCAGGGACGGCGCCGCGGACAAGGCCGCGCTCGACGCCGCGGTCAGGGAGATCGACGAGGCCTCCAAGGACGTCACGTTCCCCGCCGACTCCGGGAAGAAGAAATAGCCCCCGTCAGCGCGCCCTGCGGACGCGTATCGCGTACTTCTTCGCGGCGGTGACAGGGGCCGTGAAGCGCGCCACCTCCGTCGAGTTTCCGGAGATTGCCAGGAGTTGCCACGGCGCGACGGCGCCCACGGGCGCGCCCTCCCCGTCCAGGAACTCGCACTGGACCTGGACCTGCACGGGCTTTGCACCCCCGTTCTTCAGGTTGGCGACGACCTCGAGCCGCCCGTCCCCGAGCGTCCGCTCCTGCAGGCCGGTGCAGCTGACCACCGCCTCGGTCGCCGAGTCGAGGACGACGAACCGGTCCGTGTTCTCGACCGTGAACTTGGTCGTGTCCTGCGGCGCCTGCGGGGCGGGCGCGGACTCGCAGCCGGCGAACGCGCAAAGGGCGGCGAAGAGGAGGATGGGATGCCTGTGTGCCATGGGTCGGTAGGAGATATGGGCTGAGATTGCGCCCGCGCGAGCAAGTTCAGCCATTTTTTGGCAGGGGGAGTCAATCGTTTGCGAAAGCCCGCCGTGCTTGCGCCGGGCGGCGCGCGCTGCGACGATCCGGGGGCCGCCCCGCAATGACCCGCTGCGTCCTCGCCCTCGACCAGGGCACGACCTCCTCCCGCGCGATTCTGTTCGACAGGCGCGGCCGCAGTCTCGCAACCGCCCAGGAGGAGCTCCGGCAGCATTTTCCCCACCCGGGCTGGGTCGAGCACGACCCCGGGGACATCTGGGACACGACCCGGCGCACCGCGCTGGCCGTGCTGCGCAACGCGGGGATCCGCCGGGGGGACGTGGCGGCCGTCGGCATCGCGAACCAGCGGGAGACCACGGTCCTTTGGGACAGGGCGACCGGCCTGCCGCTCCACCGGGCGATCGTCTGGCAGGACCGGCGCACCGCCGCGGCCTGCGCCGACCTCGAGCGCAGGGGCCTCGGCCCCCTCTTCAGGAGGAGGACCGGCCTCCTGCTCGACCCCTATTTCTCGGGGACGAAGCTCGCCTGGCTCCTGGACCATGTGCCCGGCGCCAGGCGCCGCGCCGAGAGGGGGGAGCTCGCGTTCGGCACGGTCGACACATGGCTCCTCTGGAAGCTCACCCGGGGACGCGTCCACGCCACAGATGTCTCGAACGCCTCTCGGACGCTCCTTGCCGGGCTCGCGTCGGGCGACTGGGAGGACGAGCTCGCGCGGGCGCTCCGCATTCCGGCCGGCGTCCTGCCGCGGGTCTGCCCGAGCAGCGGGTTCTTCGGTGAAATCGACGGGATGGAGGCCCTGCGAGGCGTGCCCGTCGCGGGGATCGCGGGCGACCAGCAGGCCGCGCTGTTCGGCCAGGGGTGCTTCCGGCCCGGAATGGCCAAGAACACCTACGGGACCGGATGCTTCATGCTCATGAACACCGGGAGCCGGCCCGTCGTCTCCCGCCACCGGCTCCTTTCCACCATCGCGTGGCGGATCGCGGGCCGCACCGAGTACGCCCTTGAGGGAAGCGTCTTCGTGGGAGGGGCCGTCGTGCAGTGGCTCCGCGACGGCCTCGGCCTCATATCCCGGTCCTCCGACGTCGAGGCCCTGGCGGCGCGCGTCCCCGACAACGGGGGCGTCACCATAGTGCCCGCATTCGCGGGGCTGGGCGCGCCCCACTGGGATCCGGCGGCAAGGGGCGCGATCGTCGGGGTCACGCGGGGCACGACCGCCGCGCACCTGGCGCGCGCCGCGCTCGAGAGCATAGCCTTCCAGACGGCCGACCTGATCGGCGCGATGGAGGCGGACTCGGGGCGGCGGATCCGGGAGCTCCGGGTCGACGGGGGGGCGTCCGTCAACAACGCGCTCATGCAGTTCCAGAGCGAGCTCATCCGGGCTGCAGTCGTGCGCCCCAGGGTGACCGAGACGACCGCGCTCGGGGCGGCGGCGCTGGCCGGCCTCGCGGTCGGATTCTGGCGGGACATGGCCGAGGTCGGCAGCCTCGCCGGGAGGGACCGCACGTTCCGCCCGAGGCGCCCGCGCGCCGCCCTGAACGGCCTGCGCTCGGGCTGGTCGCGGGCCGTCGGCACCGCGCGGCACTGGGCCTCGCCCACGAGTTGACCCATTTCCATGCGCTCGAAATTATCCGCATTTCTGCTGTTGTCCCTTCCCCTCGCGGTATCCGCCGGGCAGTTCACTGGGGCGGAGGACCTGGTCGCAAGGCGCGTGCCCTGGCTGCGGGACCGCGTGCGGTTCGAAGCGCTTGCCGGCGCGCCAGGAGACGCGTTCGAGCTGCGGACCGAGGGCGGCAAGCTGGTCGTCAGGGCCTCGGGTGCGAATGCGGCGGCCGCGGGCCTCGGCTGGTACCTCAAGTATTCCTGCCACCGCTCCATGTCCCACGTAGGGGACAACCTCTCGCCCGTTGCCGTCCTGCCGGACCTCGACCGGCCGCTCAGGATCGACGCCTGCGTGCGCTACAGGTACGCGCTGAACTACTGCACCTACAATTATACGATGAGCTTCTACTCCTGGAAGGACTGGGAGCACGAGCTTGACTGGATGGCGCTCTCCGGGGTGAACCTGATGCTGGTCGCAAACGGCGAGGAGGCGGTATGGAGCGCCACCCTGCGGCGGCTCGGATATTCCGACGCGGAGATCGCCGGGTTCATCCCCGGCCCCGGCTACACGGCCTGGTGGCTGATGGGCAACCTCGAAGGCGTCGGCGGACCCATGACGCACGCCATGATCGCGCGCCGCGCCGACATTCAGCGCTCCATAATAACCCGGATGCGGTCCCTGGGCATCGAGCCGGTGCTGCCCGGCTTTTATGGGATGGTTCCCGCGAACCTCAGGGAGAAGCTCAAGGCCCGCATCGTCGACCAGGGCGACTGGAGCAGCTTCCACCGCCCGGGAATCCTCGATCCCACGGACCCCGCCTTCGCAAGCGTCGCGGGCATCTACTACGAGGAGCTTAAGAGACTCTACGGGCCGGACCTGCGTTTCTTCTCCGGCGACCCCTTTCATGAGGGGGGTGTGATGGCCGGCGTGGATCTCGGCAAGGCCGGCGCATCGATCCAGGCCGCGATGCAGAGCCATTTCCCCGGCGCCGTCTGGGTGCTGCAGGGCTGGCTGGAGAACCCGCGGAAGGAGCTGATCGCGGCAACGGACAGGTCCCACGTCCTTGTCGAGGAGCTCTTTGGTGAAAGCACGCACAACTGGGAAATCCGCCGGGGCTACGAGGGCACACCCTTCATCTGGTGCTGCATCGACGATTTCGGCGAACGAACGGGGCTATTCGGGAAGCTTCAGCGGTATGCGGACGAAACCTACCGCGCGCGCACCGGCGAGTTCGGCGCCAACCTGCAGGGCGTGGGCATCATGCCCGAAGGAATCGCCAACAACCCCGTCGCCTATGATATCGTGCTGGAGATGGCCTGGCGCCGCGACCATGTCGACGTGGCCAAGTGGCTCGAAGGCTACATCGGGTACCGCTACGGCCGGCCGGACCCGGACCTGAGCGAGGCCTGGGCGCTCCTGCTGCAGACGGCGTACGCCGACAACAAGACCGGGGGCATACCGGAGAATGTCCTCTGCTCCAGGCCGGCGACTCCCGCCACCGCGGTCACGACGTGGGGCAGCCTGGAGATCGGCTATGACCCGGCGGTGTTCGCCCGGGCGGTCGACCTGTTCGCCCGGGCCGCGCCCCGATTCAAGGACAGCGAGACATACCGACTCGACCTGATCACCCTGCGCATGCAGGCCTTTTCCAACGAGGCCTTTTACGTTTCCTCCGATATTGCAACCGCCCTCAAGGAGCGGAACCGGCCGGCGTTTGACCGCGCCGCCGGCCGTTTCCTGGGAATAGGCCGCGCCACCGACGAGCTCCTTGGAACTGAGGAGAGATTCCGGCTGACCACCTATGAGAACCAGGCGCTCAGCTATGGCGGCACCGCGGCTGAAAGAGAAGAATGCCTGCGCAACGCGCTGATGCTGGTCACCTACTGGGGAGGCAACGACAGGAAGGCCGATGATGACCATGACTATGCGTTCAAGGCGTGGTCGGGGATGATGGCTTCCTACTACCTGAAGCGGTGGGAGATGTATTTCGACTCCTGCCGAATGAAATGGGACGGAGCGGATGTTCCTTCCCCGGATTTCTTCGCGTGGGAACGCCAGTGGGTTGAGGAGAACGTCGCCGCCGGGACCACCCGTTAGGGATTGCCGGATGCCCTTGTGCCGGCGGGCTTGCCCGGGGCTGCCGAGGGCGCCGTGCCGGCCGGCGGGAACGGTCAGCGGGCCGACGCGAAATCGAGATCCGGCCTGAGCTGGTCGAGGATCGGAGAGGCAAGGCCCGCAACAACGGGATCCCGCGGGCCCTTCAGGTCCAGGATGACCACCTCGTTCGCGCCGCGGCGAAGCCAGCACCCCGGCGCGTACGCCGTCTGCGTGGGGCCGATGTCCCAGAAGCGGCCGAGACAGTGCCCGTTCACCCAGACCACCCCCTTTCCCCATCCCCGCAGGTCGAGAAACGTGTCGCCCGGCTGCGCCAGGCTGACGGACGCCCGCCAGAACGCGGGACCGGCGCCCTTCGGCGCGGCGCGGTACCTGAGCTCCCGGAGCATCCCCTTGTCCAAGGGCAGCCGGAAGATCCTCCAGCCGGCCAGCACGGAGCCTCCCAGCTTCACCGGGCCGATGAGCCCCTTCCTGTCGGCCATCTCCGGGCCGAAGTTGATGCGCCCCATCGGCTCGACGAGGATATCGAGCGTCGACGCCTTGGGCCTATCGGGGAGCTGAAGCCTCGGGTCGCCGCCCCGCCGGTCGAGCACGCCGGCGCGCTTTCCGTCGAGGTAGACGTAGCCGAAGTCGCGGGCAGCCGCCACCTCGAGCGCGGCGGCCGCGCCTGCGGGAACCGTCGTGCGGTAGAGGATGCAGCCGTATCCCTGGTCGTACGCTTCCATGTTGCGCGGCTGGGGGTCGTCCAGGGCGGCCGGCAGGTTCTCGAAGACGCGGGCCGCCTCGCGCGCCTCCACAGGCGGGAAGGTGATCACGGGGTTCCTCGCTGGCGGCTCTGTAAGTGATTCGCCCTGCTGGAGGTATTTGGCGAAGAGCTCGCGCGTCTGGAAGAATTTCTCGGTGGCCCAGCCCGCCTCGCTTATCGGCGCGTCATAGTCGTAGCTCGACGTGTCCGGCTTGAACGGCTTGTCGCAGCCCGACCAGAGCCCGAAGGTCGTCCCGCCGTGCGCCATGTAGATGCTGAACGACGCCCCCGCGTCCAGCATCGCCTTGAGATCGGCCAGGAAACGGGGCGTGTCGCCGGTGTGGTGCGGCTCCCCCCACGTGTCGAACCATCCCGGGTAGAACTCGCTGCAGAAGAGGGGGCCCTTCGGCTGGATCTCGCGCAACTTCATGAAGTTGGCCTCCGGGTCCTTTCCAAAGTTTGCGGCCTGGAACAGGTCGGCGCGGAGCCCGTTCCGCATCCCCTCGGCCGGGTTGCAGGCGAACAGCGGGACGTTGAAGCCCGCGTCGACCACCGCCTGACGGATCTCGCCCATGTACGCCGCGTCGTCCCCGAAGAGGCCGTACTCGTTCTCCACCTGCACCATGAGGATCGGGCCGCCGCGCGTGACCTGCAGCGGCGCGAGCACCTTGCCGACCTGGGCGAGGTAGAGCTTCGCCGCCGAGAGATAGGCCGGATCCCGCGTGCGCACCTTCACCTCCCCGTCCCGCAGAAGCCACCAAGGCGTGCCGCCCATCTCCCATTCCGCGCAGGAATAGGGGCCCGGTCGCAGGATGACCCAGAGGCCCTCCTCCTGCGCGATTTTGCAGAATTCGGCGGCGTCGGCCCGGTCGGACCAGTCGAACCGGCCCCGCACCTGCTCCACCTGGTTCCAGAACAGGTACGCGCAGACCGTGTTGAGCCCCATCGCCCGGGCCATCTGCAGGCGGTGCCTCCAGTACTCGCGCGGGACGCGTGCGGCATGGATCTCCCCGCAGCGGATCTGCATGATCCGCCCGTCGAGCAGGAACCCGCTGTCGCCTATGGCGAATGTGTGGGCCGGCGCGGCTGCGGCCGCGGAGGGCGCGATCAGGAGCGCGAGGAGGAGGGAGGCGACGAGCCGGCCCGAATGGGGGATGCCAGGGATGTTCATGGCGGGGTTTGTGACGCCTTCCCAAATACCGGTTCCCCAGCGACTCGCAACCACGGAGGGCCTTCGGTTTCACTCCGGAATTGTGGATTGTGTCCTTTTTGAAAGACGTTTTCATACCCTGAGCCCACTGCGACCATGAACAGAACACTCCGACTCGGTCTATTGCCGATAGCCCTTGCACTGGCCGGCTCCCTTCGGGCCGACGACAAAGCGGCAGCCGCGCCCCCTGTTGACGACCAGGCCTCGATCCGGGCGGACAACAAGCAGCTGACCGACGAGCTGGCGGCCGCGTGGAAGGAGTCCGAGAGGCTCAAGGCCGAGCTCACGGCCGCCCAGGCGGCCTCGGCGAAGGGCGCGGCCGACTCGGCCGACCTCCAGAAGCAGCTGGACGCGGCGAGGGCCCAGGTCCCCGCCCCGGTATCGGGAGATGCGGGCTCGGTGGCCGACCTTCAGGACAAGCTTTCGACCTCGCTCCGCAGCTTCTCGGTGGTCCAGGACGAGAACACCCAGCTCAGGGCCTCGGTGGACAAGCTCACATCGGACAACGCCTCGCTCAGCCAGCAGCTGGAAGCCGCGAAGGCCTCGATCGCCTCCCTTCAGGTGCAGGCCGCGGCGACGTCGCAGATCGAGCCCCTGCGGACCGAGCTGCGCCAGGCTCAGGACGAGACAAGCCGCCTCGCGTCGGAGAACGCGCTGCTGAGGACGCGCCTCGCCATCCAATCGCCGGGGCCGGGCTCCTCGAAGCCGACCCCCATGCGTCCCGCGCAGGCCGCGGCGGCGAGCGCGGCGGCGGCGCCGGCGCAGGCGGCTCCCCCGCCGCCGGCCCAGAAGACCTACGTGGTCGCCGAGGGCGACACCCTTACCAAGATCTCGCGCAAGTTCTACGGATCGTCCGGCCGCTGGGAGGACATACTCAACGCGAACAAGGACACGCTGAAGGACGAGAAGAGCCTGGTGGTCGGCAGCACGCTCAAGATCCCTTGAATGATGCGACCCGGGGCGCCGGCGGCACCGAGGCCCCTGTTGCACGCCCATTTAAGGATATTGCCGAGGAGAGCGCCATCCGCTAACTAGGGCTTCATCTCCGCCGCATGCCCGCCGCCGCAAGACAGTTCGAAGGCGTTTCAGTCCAGACCGTGGCAAACGTCTACTTCGACGGCAATGTCGTCAGCCACACGATCATCCTGCCCGGGGGCGCCAGGAAGACGCTGGGGCTGATCCGGCCCGGGTCCTTCCACTTCAACACGGGCGCCCCCGAGCTCATGGAGATTGTCGACGGAACGTGCCTCGTCACGATCGACGGCTCGGCCAGCGCGACCGCGCACGCGGCGGGCTCCCAGTTCGAGGTTCCCGGCAAGAGCGGCTTCCAAATCGAGGTGGAGAGCGGACTTTGCCAATACATCTGCTCATTCCTGGATTGAGGCGCCTCGCGGCGGCATCGCTGCTGCTGCCGCTGTGCGCCGCCGCGCAGGATCTCGGCCTCCCCGACGGCCTCTACGCCGAGATATGGACGCCCAAGGGGACCATCACCTGCCGGCTTGCATTCGAAAGGGCCCCGATGACCGTCGCAAACTTCGTCGGGCTCGCCGAGGGCACGCTCGGGCCGGAACCGCGCAGGCCGTTCTTCGACAACTCCAAGTTCCACCGGGTGGTGCCGGGCTTTGTGATACAGGGCGGCGATCCGCTTGGGACGGGCATGGGCGGGCCGGGTTACGCGTTCCCGGACGAGTTCGGGCCGGGCCTCGGCCACCGCGCCGCCGGCTTCCTGTCCATGGCGAACAACGGGCCGGACACGAACGGCTCCCAGTTCTTCATCACCCTGGCCCCCGCCTGGCGCCTCAATTACATTCATTCGGTCTTCGGCTGGATCGTGCGCGGCTCCGAGGTCCCCGCGAAGGTCGCCCGGGACGACGCGATGCGCGTGCGGATCCTCCGGATCGGGGCCGCCGCGCGGGCGTTCAGGGCCGACGAGGCCGCCTTCCTCGCGCTCTGCGCCAAGGCGCGCAGGTTCGGCGCCTACCGCGTGCCGGGGCCCATGGCCCACTTCGACGATCCCGACAAGCTCCTGCCCGCGAATCCGCCCGGCGCCCAGTATTTCAACCTGAAGCTTGGCAACATCGAGCGCGCATCGGGCCTGCGGATCTACGCAAGGGTCTTCGCAGCGTTCGCCCCTACCGCGCAGGCCGGGAGCCCCGAGGCCTTCGCAGACGGCCTCGCCCGGACGCTCGGGCTCCAGGAGAACGGCATGCTCGCCGTGTACTTCGCAAGCACGGGAAAGTGGGTCCTGAGCGTTGGGAAAACCACGGTGCCCCGGTTCACGGGACAGGCCGCCGACCCGCAGAAGGCCTCCAGCGGCGACCCATTAGCGCCCGCAATGGACATGTTTTTGGCAAAATTCGGTGAACGGGAGCGCCAATATCTCCAGACGTCGGGACCGGCTTTGACAAAAAATTTACAAACTTCAGGGGAAAAAATTAAGATCTCCGTGGATGCGTTTATCGATCAGGTATTGACACAATTAGCACTATAGAAAAAACTTGCACACGCTGCCTGCCGGATCGTATCCCCAATCTCCTAGGAACTTTTACAATTGGGCTGTGCCAAGGCCCGTGTTTTTCGCCAAGAATTATATGTTTTTTTACAAATTTTTGCCAACCCATTGCCCTCGTCTGTTATCTATTCGTGCGTTTAAACCCTAATAATGGCACACTCGGTATGGCCAACAAGCGCGGCCATACATCATGAAGACATTATACCCAGTCGCTTACCGGGGGTTTACCCTCGTTGAAATAATGATAGTTGTAGTCATCATTGGCCTCCTGGCCACGATGGCTATTCCTGCTTTCCAGCGAGTGACGACGGCGTCGCAGGACAAGGCAGTGCTCAACAACGCGCGGCAACTCTCATCCGCGGCGGACCAATACTTTCTGGAATCTGGCGTCTCGACGGCGGCGGTGAGCGACCTTGTGGGGCCCACCCAGTACATCAAGTCGCTCAACTCGATCGCGGGCGAGTCTTACCCGAGCAATTACACCCAGGCGCTGACCATAACCGTCAACAGCGTGGGCGGCACCCGAACCATCACCTATCATATGTGAGGGGGACGGCGGCTAGCGCCTCCAATTGAACCTGGCAGCCCCCAGGCTCGAGTCGTCTTCGCCTCGGTTGAACACCCTCACGGCGGCCCAGACGAGGACGGTGATCGTGAGGGCAAGGGCGCCAAGCGACAGCGGGACAGGAAAGAAGAATGTCCCAAGGACCGTGCCGCGCATGAGGTCGATGGCGTACGCGACAGGGTCGAGGTGCGCGGCGACCTGCATCCATCCGGGGGCGGCCTTGAGCGGATAGAGGCCGCCCGAAAGGAAGAACATCGGCAGGAGCACCGCGTTGCTCACGATGGGAAAGACTGTTGTCGACGTGAAGCGGCATGCGAAGGCGACGCCGATCGTGGAGAACGTGAGCGCGGCGAGCACCATGGCGCCCACCATCTCGACCCCCTCGGCCAGGTTCAGCGGCACCCCGGCAAGCGGCGCGAACGGCAGCAGGATCAGCCCCTGGGCGAGGGACTGGAGGGCCCCGGCGACGATCTTCCCGATCGCGATCGCCGAGCGGGGGACCGGAGCCACGAGCACGGCCTTGAAGAAGCCGATCTGCCGGTCGAAGACTATCGTGATGGCCGCGAACGTCGCCGAGAAGAGAAGCGACAGCCCCATCGTGCCGGGGAAGATGAAGCGCCGGTAGTCGCCGCCGCCCATCCTCGAGCTCGCCCCGATCCCGGCGCCGAGCACGAAGAGGTAGAGGAGCGGCTGGACAAGGCCGGCGACGAGCCGCGCGCGGTCCACCCAGAATCGCTTCAGGTCCAGGACGACGATTGCGAATATCGCGCGGATCACGGCTTGTTCTCCCCCTCGAGCCCGCGTCCCGTGAGCTTCAGGAATACGTCCTCGAGGCTCGGGGCGTGGACCTCCGCCCGGTCGACCCGCACGGGAAGGTTGCGCAGCAGGTCGGGGAGGACGGCGGCGGGGTCGGCGTGCACGAGCGTGATCCCCAGGCCGCCCGCCTCCGGGGCGAATCCGCGGCCCCTGAGCCACGCCCGGGCGCTCTCGTCGTCGTCGGTCCTGAGGCTCACGACCCCCCCGCCTATGCGCGCCTTCAGCTCGCGCGGCGTGCCAAGGGCCACGATGCGGCCCGAGTCTATGAGGGCGATCCTGTCCGCCACCTCGGCCTCCGCCATGTAGTGGGTCGTGAAGAAGATCGTTCTGCCCGCGTCCGCCAGGCCGCGCACCTGCCCCCAGAACACGCGGCGCGCGTCGACGTCCAGGCCCAGCGTGGCCTCGTCCAGGAACAGTATCCGAGGATCTGTGACAAGCGCGCGGGCGAGCTCGAGCTTCCTCCTCTGGCCGCCCGAGAGATCCCTCGCGAGGCGCTCGCCCGCCTCCCCGAGCCCGAGCTGCGCGAGGATCTCGGACGCCCGCCTCCGGGCGCCGGCGGGCGAAAGCCCGTAAAGCAGCCCCATGAGGAACAGGTTGTCGCGGCCGCTGAGGCGCTGCTCGATCGCGGGCTCCTGGAACACGATCCCCATCTCCCTGCGGATCGCGTCGCGCTCGGTGACGACGTCCCTCCCCATCACGCTCGCCGATCCCGAGGTCGGCGCGCGCAGGGTCGCGAGGATCGAGAAGAGCGTCGTCTTTCCCGCGCCGTTCGGCCCCAGGAGGGCGAACATCTCCCCCCGCCCGACCCTCAGGTCGACGCCGCGCAGGGCCTCGACCTTGCCGTAGTTCTTCCTGAGGGCCGCGACCTCGACGGCAGCCGACCCATTTGGGGAGGAGGTGGCCGGTTGGGTCGGCATCGCCGCTTGTGAAAGGCACCCCGGAGCCGATGGCAACACGTCTTTTGCAGAAAAGGCTTGTTGCCATCGGGCGCGGTGTGTTTTTGGTGCAAGAACCCCCAATGAGGAGCCTCATCTACCTTGTCCTTCTCGGAGTCGTGCTCCTGACGCTCGCGATGGTCGTGCGCTCCGGGATGATGGCCAGCAAGCACCCGGGTGAGCCGATCAACAGCTCGATGCGGGCCGCCCTGGCCGAGAGCGCGCCGCAGCTCTCGGCGGAGGACGCCGGCATCATCAGGAAGGACTACCCGACCGAGTACACGACGCCGTCGGGCCTCATGTACATCAACAGGGCGCCGGGAGCGGGGAGCCGGACCCCGAGGGTCGGCGACACCGTCGTCGCCCAGTACTCCGGCAGGCTGCTCAACGGTACCCCGTTCGACAGCTCATTCGTGCACGGGGGGCCCTTCACGTTCCAGGTCGCCACCGGCCAGGTGATCAAGGGCTGGGACGAGGCGTTCCTCACAATGAAGAAGGGGGCGAGGCGAACCCTGATCGTCCCCTACTGGCTCGGCTACGGCGAGGCCGGCCGGCCGCCGCTAATCCCCCCCAGGGCGACCCTGGTCTTCGACGTCGAGATGGTCGATTTCCACTGAGCCCTACTCGTGGTGGCGCGTGATCGGCGGCTCAAGGCGGTCCACGAGGGTGCGATCGAACATCTCGAACCTTGGATCCATCTCGGGCGTGGCAAAACGCACGGCCGCTACGCCCGCGGCAACAAGGGTCACATGCGCAAGTGAGCGCACGACCCTGACCCCCCTGGAAGCGCCGGATGCGGGCCGTTTCAGCTGCACGCGGCCGGGGGCCGCCTGTCTTTCTGGTTTCTTTGGCATGGCGGGCCGAGACCCGCCTCTACGACACCCGCCGGGGGGTTCCGTTCCCCTAGAGTCCCGCGTACCCGCCGTTGCGCTTTATCCAGGCCTCCGCCTCGCGCCACTTTGGGAAGACCTCCTCCACGCAGGCCCAGAATCTCGCGGAGTGGTTCATCTCCCTGAGGTGCATGAGCTCGTGGTGGATGATGTAGTCCCGCACGAACTCGGGGGTCAGGATCAGCCGCCAGTTGAGGGAGATGACCCCCGCGGCCGTGCAGGAGCCCCACCGCGAGCGCTGGTCCCGCACCGACACCCGGGTGACGTTCATTCTCGTCTGCGCGGCGAGCTCCCATGCGCGCGCGGGAAGCTCCACCTTCGCGCGCCGGAGGAACCGCGCCTCCATCACGGGCCTGAGGTCGCCGTCGAGCCTCGGGACGCGGAACACGTCCGCACCCACGCAGACCGACGGCCTCTCGCCGGCGGCCGCGGGGCGTATCTCGGCAAAGTCCCCGCGCCACAGGACCGCGGTGCCGATCGTCCAGGTGTCGGCGGCCCGCGGCCTGCGCCGGTGGCGCTCCCGGGCGCGCTCGAGCCACTCGCGGTTGAGCTCCACAAAGCGCTCCGCCTCGCGCTGCGAGCCCCGCACCGGGATCGTCGCGACGGCGACGCCGTCCCTCCTGAGCGAGAGCCGGTAGCCGCGCGCGCTCGCGCTGCGCTTGAAGACGATCCCCGGCCGCGGGCCCTCCCCCGCGGCGGGCGGCGCCATGTGCACGCCGTGCGCCGGCGTGAACTGCCCGAACCAATCCTGCTGTCGCTCGTCGTTCAATTCAGCGCCTTGTGATAGGTGGCATTCGTTGCGAGCGGCCGTCCTTCACAAAGTCTTCCGGGCGGACGGAAAGACGGCCGGGCTCGCGTGACCCGCGCCGTCGAACGCCTCGACTCCAAAGACGACATTGTCCTTCGAGACGCCCGGCACCGTGACCCGGTTCACGCCCTTCGCCACATCCAGCGAATGCTCCCAGAACGGGGCGGTCGTCTCGCGCCAGACGACCCTGTAGCCCGCGAGGTACGCTTCCGGGCTCGGAGACCACCTGAGCGTCGTGTCGTTCTCCAGCCTGGCCGCCTCGATCTGCACCCCGCGCGGCGGGGCCGGGGCCCGCGCGAGCACCGCGACGGCGGCCCCATTGATGCGGGCGACATCGGCCGTGTAGGCAAAGTCCACGTGGTCGGGGGTGTCGCCGTAGGGGATCCCCTTCTCCTCGCGGACGTCCTGGTGCTGGCGCCGAAAGTCCTCGGCCGGCTCGGTGAACCTCACGGCGGGATACCCCCGCTCGAGGAAGGGCAGGTGGTCCCCTTCCCGCAGATACCTGTCGGCGCGGTAGACCACCCGGACCCTGATCGACGGGACATACAGACCGGCGGCGTCCCGGATCGCGCGCGCGAGCTCGCGCGGCGGCGTGTCGTTCTCCCCGCCGGCCCGGATCAAATCGATTAGGCCGTCGTCGGGCGACGCCATGGGCGGGATGCCCTGGGCAAAGAGACGGACGGAGCCGCGGTCGATTGCGCCGCCCTCCGAGCGGCTGCTGCCGATGATGTCATTGTCCAGCATGGCCTCGATGTCGGCTCCGCGCTCCTTCGCCGCCTTCGCCCAGTGGGCGGAGCCGTACAGGCCCTGCTCCTCCCCCGCGACGGCCAGGAACACGATGGTGGCCGGAAACCGGTAGTGCGACATGACGCGCGCAAGCTCGAGCACCGCAGCCGTGCCGGACGCATCGTCATCGGCGCCCGGCGCGGCGCTCGCCGCATCGAGCGGATTGGTCGCCCTGGAGTCATAGTGGCCGCTCACGACAAGAGTCCGGCCCGAGTCCGGCTCCGTGCCGGGAAGCGTGGCCACAATGCTCGTGATCCCGACCTGCTGCGGGACCCGGGGCGGGGCCGGCGGCTGGTCGAATGTGTCGAGCTCGACCCTGAGCCGGCCGCCAGCCTCCTTTGAGGCCCTCTCAAACTCGGCGCGGATCCATGACGCCGCCCCGCCGATCCCGTCGCCGCTGGGTAGCGGGTCGGAGAGCGTGTGGCGCGTCTTGAAGCTCGTCAGGACGTAGATCGACCTCTGGACCCGGTCCGCGGAAATGCCGCCGACAAGCTCCTGGATTTCGGAATCCGGGGCCTGGGGCGGCGCCGGCGGCGGGGTGTCGGCGGCCGCGGCCGCCGATGCCAGTGCTGCTATTAGGATAGGGGCGCCGGGGCGCATGGCATTCCCAGTGAGCGGAGCCGTCCGGGGAGAGTCAAGGTGCGCGAATGCAGCCACCTCCGTTTGACCCCGGTCGGAGCCTGGGCCCGGGTCCCGGCGACCCGATGCGCAGGCGCAAGGATGGGCGGCTACGCGGAGAGGGAGCGGACCCTTCGCAACCGCCAGACGAGACCCGGCAGCACCGCGATCGCGAGGATCACCAGGGCATGGGACAGGCAGTTGGAAATGCCCTGGGCGGAAGCCCCAAGGGCGAGGTCCATGCTGACATGACCGGCCCCGCCGGGGACGGCTGGGCGGCTCGCGTGAACCTGGGCCATAGCGCCGATCAAGGCTATCAGGACCAAACCGACAGCGGGCCAGGCCGCCTTGAACCTCTGGCGGGCGGCGACGAGTCCGACTCCCCAGCCGATCAGGATCGGCGCGAAGTAATAGAGCGACTTGCCGACTCCAAAATAGAGAATTGCGAAACCTTCCAGCCGGACGAACGGCGTGTCGGTTCCCGGCAGAAAGATCCTCCAGCCGGACCACAGGATCAAACAGGCCACGAGGTAGCAGCCGGCCAGAAGGAGGGGCGGCGCGAGGCCGAACACAGCCCAAGGCGCCCGCGCGCTCCAGGACCGGAGCTGGCGCCGTCCAATCATCGCCTTGGCGAGATCGTCCATCCCGCCGAGCCGGACGAGCGCCGCGGACTCCGCGTCCGCCGGGCTGCGGCCCGCGCGCTCCTCCTCCGCCCTCAGGTCGGCCAGATGCTCGCCGAGTTCGGCCAGGTAGCGCCGCACATGCCGCGGCGCGACGCCTGCCCTCAGCAGGCGTTCGCGAAGCTCATTGAATGAGGTCGGCATGCTGCCCTCCCCCGAGCATCTTCTGGATTGCGGCCGCCAGGCTGGTCCAGCTCTCCGACAGGCCGGCCAATCGGTGCGCGCCGACGGCCGTCACGGAATAATAGATGCGGCTCCGGCTGTTGACGGTCTTGCGCCGCGACGTCAGCGCCCCGTCGCGCTCCAGCCCGTGCAGAACGGGATAGACGACACCCTCGCCGACGGCGATCACCGCGCCGGTGCGGCGGCGGATTGCCTGAACGATCTCGTAGCCGTACATCTCCTCGTGCTGGAGAAGCCTGAGGATGAGGAGCTCAGGAACCCCGTTCATGAAATTCGGATTGGTTTCGCGCGCCGCCATCAGGACACCTGTAGTACCTCGTAGTTCTAGGTATTGCAAGCTTCCAATCGCCGTCGTTGGCAACCGCTGGAACATCGGTGCCGGGCGGGAAGCGGAAGCCAGGGCGAGGCACCGCCTCGACAATGAAAGTGTCCCAATTTGATCAGGGCCTCACATTTTACGTAAACCCAAACGGTGCTATGAATACGAGCAGCCATTTCTGCGTCAGCCCTCCAGAGCCAAAGGAGAGCGCCCAACGTTGCCCTCGTAGCGGGGCGCCTAATTTCCGACCTGGATTTCCGGCGATTATTCCCCAGTGATCGGCGACACAACCGCAGGGAGCGTGAGCATGCCCGGGATCTGGTCACAGGCCCACTTTACATCGCGGCGCACCGTATCCTTGCAGAGGACGCTGGACGGCGCACTGATGCGATTCACCTCGTTGTAATCCACTCGCCGGTTGGCCCCGTGAAACAGGTAGGCCCAGTCGGCATTGATCTCAATGCCGCCGACATAGTTGACGCATCCTGGCTTCACCTCGAACCAGATCCCGCTCGCTGAGAGGTCCAGCGAATAGCCGTTTCCAGGACCCACGAAGACGATGGATTTCAGGTGATAGCGACCCGGCCGAAACTTCAATATCGGCAGGGAAAGCGACGTGGAGCCGGAGACCGCCGCCGTCAGGATGTCCGGGTGGCTGCGGCCAAAGGTATTCGCCAGCGTTCGCGATTCCTCAATGTGAGTCTCCAGGTTCTCAAACACGATGCTGTCCAGCACCAGTGGCGTTCCGACCGTCCCTATCTCGAGGCAGACGAGTGGCAGGATCGAAGGGTCCACGATCTTCTGCCCGCGCAAAACAGCTATCGAGGAGGCAATGAGGGTGCAGGGCGCCAGCATCAAGGCCGCGAGGCAAGCGCGCATCACATCGGGTCGCCGAAAATGGCTGGACGATTTCATCGATTCCCGGGCGCCTCCTTGTTAACTCCATGGCGCAGCCGTGGAAAGCGAAAATGGGCCGAAGGGGAAGAATGGAAAGGTTTTGCCGGTTTGGAACGCCACCGCGATAATCCCACCCTTGACACCCCCCCGTCCGTCAGGCACCTCAGTCAACTCTTAAACGCCACGACACCATGCAACCCACCTTCCGCCCGCATCGCAGGAAACGAGCCCGCAAGATCGGATTTCGCGCCCGCAAGTCCACCCGGGGCGGCCGAAAAGTGCTCTCCTCCCGCCGCAGGAAGGGCCGCAAGCGGCTGACCGTAGTTTGATTCCCGGAACCGCGGTTTCCATGCGCCTGCGCCCTGGGCAGCACCTTCGCCGCCAGAACGACATCCGCGACGTCCGCCAGCAGGGCATCCGGTTGGACTGCAGGGCCTTCACCATCTGGTGCCTGGCGCGCCCGGGGGGCGTTGCCCTCCCCCGCGCCTGCTTTGTCGCCTCCACGCAGTCGGTCGGCGGGGCGGTCCTTAGGAACCGCGCCAAGCGCAGGATGCGGGAGATGTTCCGCCGCCGCCAGGGCCTCATTCCCGCGCCGTGCGACCTGCTGATTGTCGCCCGCTCCCAGGTGAACGGCTGGGCCTTCGCCCAGCTTGACCGCACGTTCGCCGACGCGTGCGGGCGGATGGCCCCGCACCCGGGACCGCTTACACCATGACCGGCGGCACGCATCCGGCGACAGCCCATGGTCCGGGGATCACCGCGTCAGCCGCGGTGGGACTCATCCGCATCTACCAGTGGACGGCGTCCCCGCTGCTGCCGGCCATCCTGGGGCCCGCCTGCGGCTGCCGGTTCCACCCGACGTGCTCCCATTACGCGGCCGAGGCGATTGCGGTCCACGGCGCGGTCAGGGGCGCCTGGCTCACGGCGCGGCGCGTCGCCAGGTGCACGCCGTTCCACGCGGGCGGCCACGACCCCGTGCCGCCGGCCCGGAGGATGGAACCCTAATCCCGTGGACAAGAAGAATACATTCATCGGCGCGCTGCTGTTCATCGCCGCCTTCTCTGTCCTGTTCTACGGCCAGAAGTTTGCGCCGAAGCGCCCCACGCCCGCCGAGGTGCGGCGCGAGGTGAGCAAGGAGACCGCCGCCCAGCCCGCGGCGCCCGCGGCACCCGCGGTCCAGGCCGCGGAGGAGCCGACGTTCACGACCGCGCATGCCGACCTGTCGGGGGCGACGGTGACGAGGCTCAACAACGGCTTCGTCGAGGTGAACTTCACCGACGCGGGCGGCGCGATCCGCGACGTCGCCTTCAAGAGGTACCCCGACGCGATCGGCCGGCAGGAACCCTTCGTTTTCAACCAGCTTCACGCCGACCCGATGCTCGCCTTCGTCGGCGCCCCCGGGCTCGACCGCGAGGTCCGCTACGAGATCGTGTCCAGGTCGGACACGGACATCACCTACCGGGCGGTCCTCGAGAAGCGGATCGAGGTCACCCGCCACTACGTCGTGTCGCCCGACAAGGGCACGGGCACGGATCCCTATGTCATCCGGTGCGAGACGACGCTGCGCAACCTGACCGACACGCCGACCGCGCCGATGCGCGTCGCGCTCTCGATCGGCACGGCGGCGCCCAGCGATGCGCTGGACAACGGGCTCCAGCTCACGACGGAGTACTCGAACGGGAAGGACCAGACCCTTGTCCGGCGCAGCTCCCTGGAGGGCGGGAGCGGCTTCCTCGGATACGGGGCGAGCGAGCCGAAGGCCGTCATCTCGGGTTCGGGGCCGGTCAACTGGGCCACGGTGAAGAACCAGTTCTTCGCGGCCATCCTCACGCCCGATGATCCGGCGGCCGGGATCGAGACGCGCAGGGTGAAGCTGCTGCAGGCGCTGCCCGACGCCGACAGGCGCGCCTATGGGATCACGGGCACCGTGGACTTCGACCTGGCGCCGGTGCCGGCGCACGGCCAGCAGACGATCGCCGGGAGCTTCTACGTCGGCCCGAAGGAGTACCCAAGGCTCTCGAACCAGGACGTCTTCAGGAAGGACGAGGACCGGATAATGGACTTCGGGAACTTCGTGTTCCGCTTCTGCGCGGCGATCCTCCTGACGCTGATGACGTGGATCCACAGCTGGACCGCCAACTGGGGAATATCCATCATCCTCACGACGCTCGCGCTCAAGTTCGCCTTCCTGCCCATCACGCTCGCCCAGTCGCGCACGTCCAGGCGGACCCAGAAGGTCATGCCCGAGATGAACGCGATCAAGGAGAAGTACAAGGACAACCCCCAGAAGCTCCAGGCCGCGACGATGGAGCTCTACAAGAAGCACAAGATCAACCCCGTGGCCGGGTGCGTCCCGATGCTTCTCACGATCCCCTTCTTCTTCGCGTTCTTCAGCATGCTCCGGAGCGCAGCCGAGCTGAGGTACGCGCCGTTCCTCTGGGCGCACGACCTGTCGGCCCCCGACACGGTCGCGGTCCTTGCCCTCCCGGTCATAGGCTCCCTCCCCATCAACGTGCTGCCGCTGCTGCTTGGCGCCGTGAACTTCTTCCAGATGCGCGTGACCCCACAGCCGGCGGTCGACAACGCCCAGATGAAGATAATGAAGTTCATGCCGGTCATGTTCATCCTCTTCTACTACAACTGGTCCTGCGCGCTTTCCGTCTACTCTACCGTGAACGGCATCTTCTCGATCGCGCAGCAGCTCGTCGTCAACCGGTTCGCCGACACGGGCGACCCCGCGGATCGGGCGCGCCCGGGAAAGCCCACCAAGAACGTCACCCCGCGGAAGAGCTGATCCCGCCGGGTCTCCCCCTCATGGCCGGCCACAACAAGTGGGCGAAGGTTAAGCGCATCAAGGCGGTCCTCGACGTCCGCCGGGGCAAGGTCTTCAGCCGGCTCTCCCGCGAGATCACGATAGCCGCGAAGGCGGGGGGCGGCGACCCGGCGATGAACCCCAGGCTGCGCACGCTGGTCCTCAAGGCCCGCGACGCGAACATGCCCGCCGACAACGTGGACCGGGCCATAAAGAAGGGAACCGGCGAGCTCTCGGGCGCGGCCTTCGAGGAGCTCACCTACGAGGGGTACGGCCCCGGCGGCGTGGCGATGGTCGTCAGGGTCACGACGGACAACAAGAACCGCGCCGCCGCGGATGTTCGGGCCGCGTTCCTGAGGTTCGGCGGAAAGCTCGCCGGCTCGGGGGCCGTCCTGTTCCAGTTCCTGCACGCGGGGCAGTTCCTGGTCTCAAGGGAGGCGGCGACGGAGGACCCCGTCATGGAGGCGGCGCTCGACGCCGGGGCTAATGACGTCATCACCACCGCGGAGGGGTTCGAGGTCCGCTGCGACGTCCAGGCGTTCGACCGGGTCGCGCACGCCTTCGAGCAGAAGGGGATCAGGCCGGAGAGCGCCGAGATAGCGTACATCCCGACGGTGACGGTGACGGTGACGGACGTCGGGCTGGCCAGGACGCTGGTCCGCTTCCACGACGCCCTCGAGGAGCTGGACGACGTGCAGCAGGTTTTCTCGAACGAGGAAATGGACGATGCCGTGACCGCGGCGGCGAACGGGTGACCTCCCGGCCCAGGGCGTCATAAAGGCTCCGCCGCCTTGCGTCACCGCGCGGGCGTGGTTGAATGCCCCTCACCATGACAGATGACGTCCAGGCGGCGAAGGCGCCAGCACCCGGGCCCCGGCACCTTGCCGGGGATGACGTCGGCATTGTCCGGCCGCGCGACTTCACCCACCCCGGGCCCTTCACGTTCAAGAGCGGCCAGACCATCCAGGGCTTCACGCTGCGGTACGAGACGTACGGCGCGCTGAACGCCACCCGCGACAACGCCGTCCTGGTCTGCCATGCGCTGAGCGGCGACCACCATTGCGCCGGCTGGCATTCCGAGTCCGACGGCAAGCCGGGATGGTGGAACAACCTCATCGGCCCGGGCAAGGCGGTCGACACCGGGCGGTTCTTCGTCGTGTGCGCCAACGTGCTCGGCGGGTGCCAGGGCTCGACGGGGCCCAGCTCCGCGGACCCGGCCACCGGGCGCCCGTACGGGACGAGGTTCCCGTTCGTGACGGTGCGCGACATGGTCATCGCGCAGAAGCTCCTGCTGGACCACCTGGGGGTCGCCGAGCTCCACGCGATCCTCGGCGGCTCCATGGGCGGGATGACGGCGATGCTCTTCGCGATCGAGTACCCGCAGTTCACGAGGCGCCAGATCATCATGGCCTCGACGGCGAACGAGAGCGCCCAGGCGATCGCCTTCAACGAGGTCGGCCGCCAGGCGATCATGCAGGATCCCGCATGGAACAACGGCGACTACCCGCGCGACGGAGGCCCGCGGGTGGGCCTCGCGATCGCCCGGATGATGGCCCACATCACCTACCTGTCCGACGCGGGGATGGACCGGAAGTTCGGCCGGCGCAAGCGCGAGTCCGCCGGGGGCGAGTCCTACACGTTCGACGCCCAGTTCGAGGTCGAGAGCTACCTGCGCCACCAGGGCCAGAGCTTCATCAACCGCTTCGACGCCAACTCCTACCTCTACATCACGAGGGCGATCGACCAGTTCGACCCGGCCCGGGCCTTCGGCTCGCTCGAGCAGGCGCTCGCCCCGGTCCAGGCCGAGTCCCTCGTCGTCGGCTTCACGAGCGACTGGCTGTTTCCGCCCGAGCAGAACCGGGCGATCGCGCTCGCGCTCCTGCGCGCCGGGAAGAGGGCAAGCTACGCCGAGCTGTCGACCGACCTCGGCCATGACTCGTTCCTCCTGGAGAGCACCGACCTCTACGCCCTCGTCAGGGGGTTCCTCGAGCGCTCGGAGGCCTACGCCGTCGACTTCGCAATCTGACCCGCCGCACACCCATGCAAAGGCACGTTGAAAAGCGGACGGTCGACATGCAGGTCATCGGCGAATGGGTCGAGCCGCACTCGCGCGTCCTGGACCTCGGCTGCGGCAAGGGAGAGCTGATGGACTACCTGGTTCAGGCGAAGCAGGTGTCGGCAACCGGCGTCGACCTGGACTTCGGGCGCATCTCGGCGTGCGTCGCGCGCGGGCTGAGCGCCTACCAGGGCGACATGACCGAGTTCATGAGGGCCTTCCCGGACCAGCACTTTGACCGGATCATCTGCTCGCGGACCGTCCACGAGCTCAACGACCCGGCCGGTGTGGTCCTCGAGGCGCTGCGTGTCGGCAGCGCGGTCACGGTGGGGTTCGTGAACCATGGCTTCTGGAAGAACCGCCTCGGCGCGCTCTTCCGCGGGCGGAAGGTGCGAAACGCGGTCTACACGACCGCCTGGCACGAGAGCCGCCCCGCGAATCCTCTCTCGATCGCGGACTTCGAGGACTTCTGCCGCGAGAAGTCGATCCGGATCGCGCGCCGCGCCCACCTGCTCGGCGACTGGCGCACCCCCTGCCGCCTGCTTCCGAACCTCCTCGCCGGGTACGCCCTCTACGACCTTGCCCGGGCGTGACGCCGCAGCAGCCGCGCGGCCTGGATGAGGCACACGCAGTCGCTGCCGTCCTCGGTGTGGAACCAGTGGGGTTCGAGGTGGCCGAACTCGCGCTCGAACGCGTCGCGCCCCCCGCCCACCTCGATCATGAGTATCCCGCGCGGCCTGAGGCGCCGCGCCGACTGGCGGACGAGCCTGCGGACGAGCCCGAGGCCGTCCGGGCCGCCGTCCAGGGCGAGGCGCGGCTCCCGGCGGAACTCCTCGGGGAGCGCGTCCACGTGCGCCGACGGCTCATACGGCGGGTTGCTTAGGATCACGTCGTAGCGGCCCGCCGGCGCCGAGGCGAACAGGTTGCTTCGCACCAGCCGGACGCGGTCGCCGAGGCGGTGCCGCCTGACGTTCGCTTGCGCGACCTCGAGGGCTCCCGGCGAGAGGTCGATCCCGTCCACGCGGGCCCCCTTGAAGTGCCGCGCGAGCAGGACGGCGAGGCATCCGGAGCCCGTGCACACGTCGGCCACCCGGGTGATCCGGGAAGGTTCCTGGATCCAGGGATCGACCTGCGTCGGCAGGATCTCGACGAAGTAGCTGCGCGGGATCAGGACGCGCTCATCGACGTGGAAGCGAAGGCCCCCGAGCCACGCCTCCCCGGTGATGTAGGCCGCCGGGACGCGGTCGACAAGACGCCTCCTGAAGACCTGCGCGATGGCCGCGGATTCCCCTGCCGACAGCCTCCGGGCAAGGACGGACGCGTGGCTGCCGAGGGGCAGCCCAAGCGTCCTCAATATCAGGTACAGGGCCTCGTCGCGGGCGTTGGTCGCCGTCTGGCCCAGCGCGGCGCCGTGGCCGCCGTACATCCGCACCGCCCGCGTGAGCCATTTGCCGAGGGTCACGTGCGGAAGATGAGGTGAAACGCGGTCGGGCTGATAAGCTGGCAGAGGATCGCGTAGGGGGCGCAGGCCTCCGCCACGAACCAGCCGATCAGGTTGCGGGTCACGCTGATGTTGATCACCAAAAGCAGGAGGAGGCCGCCCCACCGCGACAGGCCCAGGTAGGTCTCCTCGGACATCCCGATGAAGCGCCTGAGTATCGAGGCGCCGTCGAGCGGCGGGATGGGAATCAGGTTGAACACGGCGAGGCCGACGTTCATCACCACGAGCCCCTTCACCAGCTCGCCGAAGCGTGGCTGGCCGGCCACGACGAAGGAGCCGATCAGAATGGAGACCAGGGCCACGAGCAGATTGGCGGCCGGCCCCGCAAGGGTGGCGAGGATGTCGTCGCGCCAGGGGCGCCTGAAATTGGAGGGATTCGTCCTGACGGGCCTGCCCCACCCCATGAACGCGAACCCGCCGCCGAACACGAAGATGTTGATGAGCGGGATGAGGACGGTGCCTATCAGGTCCCAATGGGCGCGGGGATCGAGCGTCACCCGGCCGTCGGCGCGCGGGGTGTCGTCGCCCAGCAGGTCGGCCGCGAGGGCGTGGCCCCACTCGTGGATCGCGATGCTCGCAACAAGCAGGATGAAGATGATCAGGCCGCTGCGGAGGAATAGGGGGTCGAAATCCATGCGGCTCCTATTTCCCGGCGTCGGAATTCAGCCGGGCAGCCAGCTTCTGCCTCTGCTGGGCAAGCGCCGGATCCTTCACGGTATCAAGCACTTTGAGGGCATCGTCTTTCTTCCCCATGTCCAGGAGGACATTGACCTCATGCAGGCGCATCGTCTGGCGCTCCACCTCGGATTGCGCCTTCGCCTCTAGTCCCTCCCAGGCCCTGAGCGCGCCGGGCCAGTCGGGCTCCTGCATATCATAGAACGACTCGGCATAGCGGTAGGTGAATTCGATGCGGTCCGGGGCCAGTTCCGCGGCCTTCCTGAACGCCTCGTGCATCGAGTGGTCGATGGCGGCCCGGCTCCACTCGCCGCTCTTCAGGAAGTCGTCCCGGGCCTCGCAAAGCAGCCTGCCGAGCTGGTAGTGATAGAGCGGCTCAGTGGGTTCGAGGTCGATTGCGGACAGGAAATAATTGAGCGCCTCTATCGGCTTGCCCTCCTCGGCGAGGTAGTTCCCGAGCTCGTTCTTGACCAGGGGAATATTCGGATCCAACTGGTTGGCCCTCAATAGGATCTCCACGGCCCTCTTTCGAACGCCGATCTTCCAGAGCATATACCCGTACGATGCGTAGCCGGCGGCGAAATCCGGATTGTCGCGCAGGAGCGAGTCGTATTCGCGGGTCAGCTGCTCGGCCTGCGTCTTGAAGCTAGCCTCGTCCAGCTGCTTGCCCTGCGCGACCGCGTCCGCAAACAGGATCTTTTGGTGCTCGGCGATGTCCTTGAGCCGGTGCTCCGCCATCGTTTCCGCCGGAGCCGGGGTCGCGGGCGTGCCGGCCCTCGCGCAGATCGCGAGGAGGGCGGCAAGAACAGCGCAAATCAGCTTTGGTCGAAGGAGCATGGGATGCCGGGGGAACACCGTGGACAGCGGGACACCCGCAGCGTTCAAAAAATCTGCCCGCTGAGGGTCGGCCAAGGCGACATTAATTGCACTATAGGCTTTAGAACCGCGCCGGTTGTCCCCACAATAACCCCCTTACATGGGTCAGGCCATCCGTTCCGTATCACAGAACCCATTTGGGACCTACCTCCCGCCGGATGTGCTCGGCGCGGCGGTTGACCGGTTCAACGACATCGTGATGGTCACCGAGTCCTACCCCATCGAGGAACCCGGGCCTAGGGTGCTTTTCGTGAACCCGGCCTTCGAGAAGGTCACGGGATACCGGGTGGAGGAGGTGCTGGGCCGCTCGCCCCGCTTCATGCAGGGGCCGGGCACCTCGCACGACGAGATCCTCCGGATCGAGGCCGCCCTGCGCGCGCGCAAGCCCGTTCGGGCCGAGCTGCTTAACTACAAGAAGGACGGCACGGCCTTCTGGGTGGAGATTGAGGCCAACACGACGGTGAGCCCGACCACCGGGACCGAATACTTCGTGTTCATCGAAAGGGACATCACGGATCGCAAGAGGATCGAGGCGGCAAGGCGCGAGCAGGAGCGCTCGATAGGCACGCTGTTCAGCAACCTGCCCGGGATGGCCTACCGGTGCCTCAACGACGGTTCCTGGACGATGGAGTTCGTCAGCGCGGGCTGCCGCGAGCTGACCGGCTACGAGCCCGAGGCGCTCATCGGCAACCGGCTGACGAGCTTTGAGGAGATCATCGAGGCCGACGACAGGAAGGCGGTGCGCGAGATCGTGTCCCGCGCCCTCGAGAAGGGCGAGGCGTTCGAGCTGAACTACAGGATCCGCACGCGCGAGGGCGGGATCAAGTGGGTGTGGGAGCGCGGACGGGCCGTCCCCGGGCCCGACGGCCCCGTGGGGGCGCTGGAGGGGTTCATCACCGACATAACGGAGCGCAAGCAGCTCGAGTCCCAGCTGCTCCAGAACCAGCGCCTCGAAAGCATCGGGACGCTGGCGGGCGGGATCGCGCACGACCTGAACAACGTCTTCGCGCCGATCATGATGGCGGGCGACCTCCTGGTGGACAAGGTCGCGGACAAGGATTCCTCCCAGCTCCTCGAGGTCGTCTCAGCCAGCGCGCGCCGCGGCGCGGAGCTCGTCCGCCAGATACTCCTCTTTGCGCGCGGGATGGAGGGTCCGCGGATCGCGGTGCAACCGTCCGCGCTGTTCGCCGACATCAAGACCTTCCTCGACAGCACGCTTCCGAAGTCGATCCGCGTCAACTTCGAGATCGCGCCCGGCGTGTCGGCTATCTCCGGGGACCCCGTGCAGCTCCACCAGATGCTCCTCAATTTCTCGGTCAATGCGATGGACGCCATGCCCTCGGGAGGCAGGCTCGCGATATCGGCGACGCCGGTCACCGTGCCCGCCTCGTCCCCGCGGCCCCACCCGGACGCGGTGCCGGGGGCCTTTGTCCGCATAGACATCTCGGACACCGGCTGCGGAATCCCCGACATCCTCAAGGGCCAGATATTCGACCCGTTCTTCACGACCAAGGGCGTCGGGCGCGGGAGCGGGCTCGGGCTCTCCACGGCCCGCTCCATCGTCAAGGCCCACTGCGGATTCATCACGTTCGTCTCGACCGAGGGAATCGGCACGACGTTCTCCATCTTCCTTCCCACCGCCGACGCGGCGCTCCCGCCCACCGTCCGCAGCGACACCTCAAAGCCGGTCGCGACCCCGATTCCCCACGGAAAGGGCGAGAACATCCTCGTCGTCGATGACGAGGAGTCGGTGCGGCTCATCATGCGCAGCACGCTCGAGAGCTTCGGGTTCCGAGCCGTGTGCGCGGCGGACGGCGCCGAGGCCGTGGGGCTCTTCAGGAGCGCGCCCGCGCTCTTCTCCATGGCCATCGTCGACATGCAGATGCCCGGGCTTGACGGGGGGAGGACCATCGTCGCGCTGCGCCACATGCGGCCGGACCTCCCGATCATCGGCGCCAGCGGGCTCGCCACCAGCCAGAACCGGGAGCAGGCGGCGGAGAACGGCGTCAGGCACTTTCTCGACAAGCCCTTCAGCGTCGAGACCCTGATCCGCACGGTTCACGCCGCGCTGTCCAGGGCGCAGTCGTGAACCTGCTCGACCGGCACATCTTCAGGAGCATCCTCACGACGGCGCTGGCGGCCGTTGCCCTGTTCGCGTTCGTGCTCACGACCGGGAACATCATCCGCGACCTGCTCGGCCCCCTGCTTTCCGGCCAGCTGCCGCTGGTGTCGTTCGGGAGGCTCGTGCTGCTCCTGATACCCTTTGTCGTCTCCTACGCGCTTCCCCTCGGGATGCTGACCGGCGTCCTCCTCACGCTCGGGCGGATGTCATCCGACAGCGAGATCACGGCGATGCGCGCCGCGGGGATCAGCGTGACGAGGTTGGCCAGGCCCGCGCTGATCCTCGGCGTCCTGGGCGTCGCGCTCGGCCTGAGGATCAACTTCGCGTCGATGCCCTGGGCGCGCGTGCAGTACCACCGGGAGCTGGCCACCGCCGTGCGCGCCAATCCGCTCAGCTACATAAGGCAGAAGACGTTCATCAGGGATTTCCCGGACTGCGTGATCTACGTCGGGTCGATGGACGCGGGGTCGAAGGAGGGGTCGGACCTGCGCGACGTCTGGTTCTGGCAGCTCGATTCACAGCGCCGGGTGTTCCGGTTCATCCGCGCGCAGTCGGGGCACGTGGAGTATGACGAGGCGGCGAACGAGTTCATCGTCACGCTCGCGAACGCGCAGGAGCAGGAGCACGACCGCAGGGCCCCCGAGGATTTCTCCCAGGCGCTCAGGGCCCCCACGGCCGGGCGGGTTGACCCGATCCGGCTGTCCCTGGCGAGGTACTTCGGGGTCGAATCCGTCCACCAGAAGCTGCAGTGGATGACCTACGCCGAGCTCACGGCCGAGAAGGCCAGGCTCGAGCGCGAGCCCGTCCCGCCGGACGGGGCGAGGCAGCGCGAGCGCGACATCATGAAGGTCAAGCTCACGATCCAGGACAAGATCAACATGGCGCTCGCCATCTTCACGTTTGCGTTCGCGGGCGTGCCGCTCGGGATCAAGGTCTCGCGGCGCGAGACGAGCGCGAACCTGGGGGTGGCCGTGCTCCTCGCGCTCGCGTACTATTTTCTCATCGTCGTGGTCGGATGGATGGACCAGCACCCCGAGTACCACCCCGACCTCCTGCTCTGGGTACCAAACCTTGTCTTCCTAGTGTTGGGCCTGTGGCTTCTCAGGCGCCTGGACCGGGCGTAAGAGGATCTTGTCCATCCTGACTACGGGCAGCGCGAGCCCGTCCGCCATCGGCACGTCAAAGCGCTCGGACGCACCGTACCCGAACGACGCGTAGAGAGGCTCGCCGGCCAGCGTCGACACGATGGTGACGCTGCGGAACCCGGCCGCTGACATCGCCATTTCGCACGCGGCCATGATGCTGCCGCCAATCCCCAGCCGCGCCCAGCCGGGGTGAACGAAGAACGCCCGGATGCGCGCGGGTTCAGTCTGCGGATCGAGCTCCCGGTCCTCGCCAATCCGCCCCCCATCGCCCCCGAACAGCGAGGCTCGTCGGCTCCATCCCCCGCAGCCGATGATTTGTCCCTCGTGCTCGACGACAAAAAAGGTCCCGTCACGCACGAGCTGGCGGTCGACGCCAAACACGCTCCCGATGGCCGCCTCAATCTGAATAGGCGAGTAATAGGGAGACTGCAACGTCCTGACCGAGAGCGGTATAAGCGCCTCCAGCGCAGGTATGTCCCCCTCCCGCGCCCTGCGCGGCTTCCAAATCCCCCGGACTCGCGGGGACCCGTCCGCAGGTCGCGCGCCTTCCATGCGCGTCAGCCGTTTCCCGCGCCGGCAGCCTGCGTCGCGACCAGCCCGCTCCGCCCGTCGATGGCGGCCATCACCTGGTCGCAGACAGGCACCGACGCCCTGTTTGCAAGGATCCGCCTTGCCTCGCCGTCAAGCCGGACGAACTCGACCCCGGACTTCCGGCACGCGACGAGCAGCTCGCGGAATATCGCGCGGCGGCCCATGCCCTCGATCTCCGCATGAAGGGTGAACACGTTGAGCCGGTCCGCCCTGAGCAGCGAGACAAGGTGCCCGGCTATCGCCGAATCCGGGTATTCGGGCCTTCCCATGAGCTCGTCGAGCGTCGGCAGCGTGCTCGGGATCTCCAGCGTACGGAACACGGTGCCGCCGATCCTCGGGAAGAAAGGGTGCGCCCCGCGCGTGTCGCTGGAGTACAGCAGCCCCGCCTCGTCGTAGACCTCCCGGCTGTTCGAGCTGCTCTGCCAACCCGCGGCGCCGGCCGTGCGCGCCTCCTCCCCGAATATCCGCAGGAACTCGGCCCGGGCGGCGACGAACTCGGCCCGGACCGCGCCAAGGTCCATGCGGTGAAGGTAATCCTGCCAGCGGTAGTGGCTGTAGCAATGGATGCCGACCTCGAAGCCGGCCGCGCGCACCGAGCGCATGGCCGCCGTGTTCCGGCGCCCGATGTGCGGCGCGGGCAGCAGGGTCCCGTTCAGGAGCGTCCTGATCCCGTACAGCCGGACGACGCTCGTCCGGCTCACCTTGCTGAAGAATCCCGGCCTCAGGACCCGGGTGATCGCCCTCCCGGTCTGGTCGGGTCCCAGCGAGAACAGGAAACAGGCGGCCGCTCCGAACTCGGCGCAGTCGGCGGCGAGATTCGGGATCCCGATGCGCGTCCCGCGGTCCGTGTCGGCGTCAACCTTCAGCGCAAGTCGGACCGGCATGGCCTCAATCCAGCTTATAGTCCTTGTGGGCCAGGTGATAGTCGAGCGTGAGCCTTATCGCAGTCTTGAGGTCCACCTTCGGCCGCCAGCCGAGCTGCTTCCTGATCGCCGCGACGGAGGGCACCCGCCGCTGAATGTCCTGGTAATACTTGCCGAAGTACTTGCCCGAGGAGACGACGACCGTCCTCGCCTTCGCAGCCTGGGTGCGGTACTCCGGGAAGTCCCTGAAGGCGGCGATGATGAGCTTGGCGAGCTGCGCGACGCTCACGTTGTTGCCGGGATTGCCGATGTTGAAGATCTGCCGGGAGGCCCTTCCTCCCTTGTTCTCGATTATGCGCAGCAGCGCATCGACCCCGTCGTCGATGAACGTGAACGACCTGCCCTGCCTGCCGCCGTCGACAAGCTGGAGCGGCTTCTCAAAGATCACGTTGGAGATGAACTGCGTGAAGAGCCGCGAGCTCCCCTCCTTCGGCTCCATGACGTCGTCGAGCTTCGGGCCGATCCAGTTGAAGGGCCGGAAAAGCGTGTAGTCCACGCCGTCGCGCACGCCGTAGGCGTAGATCACGCGGTCGAGGAGCTGCTTCGAGCAGGCGTAGATCCAGCGCTGGCGCCCGATCGGCCCGTACACGAGCGGGCTCGTCTCCTCGTCGAGCTCGGGGTCCGGGCACATCCCGTAGACCTCCGAGGTGGACGGGAAAATGATCCGCTTTCGGTACTTGGCGCACTTGCGGACGATCTCGAGGTTGGCCTCAAAATCGAGCTCGAAGACCCTCAGGGGGTCCTTCACGTACTGCACCGGGTTCGCGATCGCGACCAGGGGAAGCACCGCGTCGCACTTCTTGACGTGATACTCGATCCACTCGCGGGAGATCGTGATGTCCCCCTCGACGAACTTGAACCGCGGATGCCCGAGGCAGTCCCCCAGCTTGTGGTCGCCAACGTCCATGCCGTAGACCTCCCAGTCCTTCTTCTTCAGGATGGCGTGGGTGAGGGAGCTGCCGATGAAGCCGTTGGCACCGAGGATGAGGACGCGAAGGGGCATGGGTGTGGGACCCCGATTAACCACGAAATTCCCCAAATGACACGAAAGAACATCGCGTCGTCGGGCCACAAAAAGGCCCGCGCCCTGGCAGGGGCGCGGGCCGGCGGACGGCGGAACTCAGAACAAAATGCCGGTTTCCAGCGCGAAGCGGGTCTGCGAGGTGCTCGTCCCACTCGTGCCAAAGGCCGCTCCGGGCGTCGTGGAGGACGCCCCGACGAACGAGACCTCGCCGCGCACGAAGAGCACGCCCACCTGGTAGGTCGGCGTGAAGGTGAAGGACCACGCCTTGCTTCCCGGGCCGTAGAGGAGGTTGGCCGAGCCGTCCGACACGCTGCCCGAGGACGAGATGTCCTCGACGCGGGCGGAGAGGTTCCATGACGTGTTCGGCACCGCGTAGTTGACCAGGAGGCCGAATCCCGTCGAGGAAGTGGCCTTTACGCCAATGGCCGCCGCATTGCCCGTTTCGGCATACTGGAAATAGGCCTGGGCGATCCAGGCCCCGGAGGTGCATTGATAGATGATATTATAGAGCTGCGTGTCGTTGTTCTGGACCTCGGGCGTTGCGGAGGTGCCGTAGTCTGTTGTGCCGAAATTCGCGCCCGCGATGAACGCGAGCGTGTTAGAGGAGTTTATCGTCCAGGACACCAGGCCCGAGCCCCAGTTGAAGCGATTGGAGTAGAAGCCGTCGTTCCACGAGGCGCTGATGGTGACAGGGCCGGCGGTGTAGTTCGCCTGCACGCCGCGGCTGATGAGCGGCTCCTGGTTCCAGAGGAGCCCCCGCGAGATGTTCATGTTCTCGTAGGTGAATCCGTACTCGGCGCCGATGAGCGTCGGCAGCTTGCCGGCCTCGATTGAGAAGTTGCCGCTGACGAGCTTGATGAAGCCCACGGGAAGCGGGCCGAAGGTGAGGCTGTTCATGTTGCCGGACGTTATGTACGGCACGCCGACCGTCGGGAACGAATAGGTTCCCGCGTCCAGGAAGAACTGGAATGCGCCGTCCACCTTCTGGACAAAGACCTGCGCGTTGCTGATGTCGGCGATCCCGGATTTTTCGCCAAAGAACCGGGGCGTATCCGACAGGGCGATCGCCGTCACGGCGCCCGAGACGTAAATCTTCCCGAAGTCGGGGATATCGAAGCTTTCCGGCTTAACGTTGACCGTCAGGGGTCCCTCCATCGCCGGGGTCGACACCGGGGACGTTGGAGCCGCCGCCGGGGCTGCAGCGGCCGCGGGCGCTGCGGGTGTGGCAGGCGCTGGCGCGGCTGGAGTGGCCTGCGCCTGGGCGGACACTGTCCACGTGGAAAGCGCACATAGAAGCCCCGCGGCTATTTTCATTTTCGCTTGATTCATAACGTTTTGGGTCATTTGTAGTGGTCTGTAGTTTAACTGAGGCCTGGCGAACGATTATCCGCGTCCTGCCCCTCGCAGTGGCAGCGGGTTGGCCTTGGTTAAGCAAGATTCCTGCCAGATTAACAAAATGCTATTATTCTGGGGCATCGGGACCGAGCTCCGGCGTGTGGCCTGCCAATTGGTCCCGAATCCAGCCTAGAGTCATAACTAGAAAATCCCCAATGGCGTCCATTTGCCGCATTCTAGCGGTTGCGCCCGGCGGGCGGTAATCAAGTCTTGGCCGAAATGCGTCTTGAAATCGCTAAGCTCCGCCTGGAATCCCCACTTTCAACCTCGGCGCGCTGAGCGTGCCGCTCAATGGTGCGTGCGGGACAGGAAGAGAAACAGCGCGAAGAACAGCCCTATCCATCCCAATACGCCGACCGCTATCAGAAGCGCGGTGTACTTCCGGTTCTTCCACGGCTGCGGCGCCCGCAGCCTTTGGTCGCGGTGCGTGACATCGACCTTGTCGAGGTCCGCGAGCTCGCGCTTCATCTCCGCGGCGGACTGGTACCGCGCGCGCGGGTCGCGCTCCATCGCGTGCAGGATGACCTCCTCCAGGGCGGGGTTGAGCTCGAGGTTGAGCTTTCGGGGCGCCTCAGGGTCGCCGCTGACCCGGGCGTTCATGACAATGTAGGGACTTTCCCCCTCGAACGGGGTCTCGCCCGTCACCATCTCATAGAGGATGGCGCCGAGGCTGTAGATGTCGCTCCGGTGGTCCCCCCTCTTCCCCCTAACCTGCTCGGGCGAGATGTAATCCGGCGTTCCCAGTGCCGGGGTGAGCCCGACAAAGGTCAGCCTGCGGGCCTTCTCGACCCGGGCTATTCCGAAATCGAACAGCCGGAGACTGCCGTCGGAGCAGACCATTATGTTCTGCGGCTTGAGGTCGCGGTGGGCGATGCCGTTTTCGTGGAGGTACTCGAGGGCGTCGCAGATCTTCACCGCGTAGGCCACGGCCTCCCCCTCCGAGAGCATCTTCCTCTTCGCAAGGACCTCCGCCAGGGTCTTGCCCTCGAGGAACTCCATTACCAGGTAGGGCCTGGATTTCGGGGAGTCGACCTTGATGACCTTCAGTATCGAGGGATGGTTGAGCCGCGCCCCGATCTCCTCCTCGCGCTGGAACCGCTCGTAGCCCGCGACGTCGCTCTCGAGGGCAAGGAGCGGAATCTTCAGCGCCACGCTCTGGCCGGTCGTGCGATCGGTCCCCTTGAAGATGGACGCCATGTTGCTCCGGGCGACAAGGTCCGTGAGCTCGAACCTGCCGTCGAGCAGCGTGCCCGGGCCTGGCTCGCCGGTGCCGGTCGCCACGAGCGCCGCGGCGACGGCGGCCCTTTTCGGCGTCACGTCGGCCCCGAGAGCCACGAGGGCGGTCTTCGCGACCTCCTCCCAGTTGCGCACCTCGATCAGCTGCATCGAGATGTTGTCGTCGCTGCCCCTCTTGATCGCCAGGGCAACGAGCTCCTTGCAGGCGTCGTAGGGGTGGGACCGGC
>Ga0265318_10000156_pt1 | contig 61064 bp, 48 predicted proteins | sample 4821metaG_FD_192431 | JGI IMG/M metagenome (GOLD analysis project Ga0265318, IMG submission 192431) | Rhizosphere microbial communities from Carex aquatilis grown in University of Washington, Seatle, WA, United States - 4-8-21 metaG | ecosystem: Host-associated > Plants > Roots > Rhizosphere >... | reverse complement strand
GGTCAGATCCTCGCGCGGAGGATGAGGGCAACCAGGAGGATGAGGGCGGTGAGAGGGACGGGGGCCATGGGAGACGGGGGGAGATTGCATTGGCAGCCGGCACGGGGGATGGGGGCCTCGGCGGCGCCGGGGAGCGTGGGGCTGGCGCCGGTGCCGGGGACCTGCGCGCTCGGGCCGCCGCCTGGGCTGCCACCGGCGCCGTGAAGGACGACCGCTGGGGCGCCTCCGGTTCCGGAGCTCGGCGGGAGCTGATTGGGATCGGGCTTGTCGCACACGCCCGCGTGGCAGGCGGCGTTGCCGGGACACGCCGCACCCATGCAGGCATCGCCACACACCCCACCGCGACACACCTGCCCGGCGGGACAGGTCAGCGCCTCGCAGCCGGTCTCCACGCAGCGAGCGATGGCGGTGGGGCCCGCCGTGGCGTCGCACGTGTGTCCGGGGCCGCACGTGCGACAATGGCAGCTGCTGACACAGACGCCCCGCTCGCAGACGGTGTCGGGTCCGCACGCCACGCCCGCGCACAGATCCAGGCACACGCCGAGCTGGCAGTCCTGGCCGACCGGACAGGTCACCCCCTCGCAGCCGCCCACGCAGGCCCCGGCGCGACAGACCTGGCCACCGGGGCAGGTCTTGCCCACGCAGTCGCGGTGAATGCAGAGCTGGTCCTGACAGACGAAGGGCGGCACACAGTCGAACTCGCTGTTGCCGCAGGACCGGATGCAGGCGCCGTGAAAACAGGTCTCGCCGGCCGGGCACAGGCCCGGACCGTCGTCGACCTGACCGTTGCAGTCGTTGTCGAGGTTGTCGCAGCTCTCCGCGGTCGGGCCGACCTGTTGCCGGCAGACCGACTGGATGGCGGCGCTGCATTCCGTGAGCCCGGTCGAGCACACGCCGAGCTTCCCGGTGTCGCACGGCGAGCCACCCCCCTGGCAGGTCACGCCGTTGATGCGAAAGACCTTGTCGTTGAAGTCGCCGTCGTTGCCCTGCCAGGTGTTGGCGTCCGCCCCTGCCCAGTCCTCGAACCCGATGTAGTAGGTCTCGGGCGTGACCGTCGAGCGGTAGATGAGCGCCATCTTCCAGTAGTCGGGCGTCGTGCACCCGGAGCAGTAGACGTTCCGCATGTACTCCGAGTAGTAGATGGCCTTGCTGCCCGACTGATCGGTGAGCGCGAAACCGATCAAGCCCTGGGCGTACCTGGGGTTGTTGCGGACGTCGGCGCTGGTCACCACCTGCCCGACCGGCGTCCCGGCCGGGATGATCGGGAAGATCTCGGTCGGGGACTCGGTCGGCGAGGCCGGGACGTTGTACCAGGCGATCCCGTTGCTCCCGCTCGATTCCTTGAGCACGAGCGTGGCCTGGAATCCGCACAGCGGCTGGAAAACCCCGGGCGCGATGGCGGCATCCTTGATGGCGTCGATGCTCTCCATCTGCGCGGTGAAGTAGCTCTGCAGGCTGGTCTCGTTGTTGTACGTGTTGACCGATGGCACCTGGACGCCGTTCGGCTCGATCACCTGGGCGACCACCGCGCGGCCGGTCAGGCAAGCCGCTGCGGCGATCGCCACGAGCCAGACACCGTGTGGACGGCGTGCAGCGCCGGCGCGACGGAGATCACCTGCGGGACGGAGACCGGGACGGGGGGGACGTGCACCGACGATCCGCATCATGAGCCATCCTTTCGAACACGAGCCTGCGTGGGGAAGGAGTAGCCCGGGCCAGGCTCGACGGCTCGGCCCCTCGTTTTTGAGCCGGACCGGGCGCTCGGTTGGGTAACATCGAGATCATGCCGGACTCGCCGACGTCTACAGCCCCACCCTCGCCCGCCCCGCCCCACCCCCTCGTCGACCCCGTCGCGCTCGAGGCCATCTACGCGCACGCCCGGCAAGAATACCCCAAGGAATGCTGCGGGATCGTGTTCGGGCCGCGCGACCGACCCGTCGCCGACCGCGCGCACCGTTGCGAGAACATCCAGGACCGCCTGCACGCCGAGGATCCGCAGCGGTTCTCGCGTGACGCCCGCACCGCCTACACCTTCGAGGCCCGCGACATCTTCACGCTGCAGAAGAGCCTGCGCGGCGACCAGCCGGCCAAGCTGGTCTATCACTCGCACGCCGACGTGGGAGCCTACTTCAGCGACACCGATCAGGCCGCGGCCGCCTTCGACGGCGAGCCGGCCTACCCGGTCGAGTACCTGGTCGTCGACGTGCGAGCCGACGGGACCAGGGGGTCCAAGCAGTTCGCCTGGCACGCGGAGCACCGGAGCTACGTGGAGATTGGCAGCTACCCGTAGGGACCCCATCTGGCGGCGAGGGCCGAAGGCCGAGCACGGTTGTGTCCGGTGCCCGATTGGGCAAATATGCACGCGATGCCGTCGCCCCACGAGGAGAGCCTTTTCTTGCGCGCCTGTCGGGGCGAGGCCAGCCCACGGCCGCCCATGTGGATGATGCGCCAGGCGGGCCGCTACCTGCCCGAGTACCGCGCCATCCGCCAGGGCGTCTCGTTCCTCGAGCTGTGCAAGACCCCGGCGCTCGCCGCGGAGGTCACGCTCCAGCCCATCCGGCGATTCGGGTTCGATGCGGCGATCTTGTTCTCCGATCTGCTGGTTCCACTCGAGGCCATGGGGCTCGCGGTCGAGTTCACCGAGCAGGGGCCGCGGCTCCCCGCGCCGGTCCGCGCGCCCGAGGATCTGGGGCGCATGCACGAGCTCGATCCGGTCCGCGACACAGGGTTCGTGCTGGACACCATCCGGCTCGCCCGGGAGAAGCTGGGGGACACCCCGCTCATCGGCTTCGCGGGGGCGCCCTTCACGGTCGCGACCTATGCCATCGAAGGCAAGACGGCCAAGACGTTCGCCGAGACCAAGAAGCTCTTCTACCGTCACCCGAAGCTGGCCCGCGAGCTGCTCGCCCTGCTGGGTCGCTCCACCCTGCGCTACCTGAAGGCGCAGATCGAGGCGGGGGTGGCGGCGGTCCAGGTATTCGACTCGTGGCTCGGGGTGGTCTCGGTGGACGACTGGAACGACTTCGTGTTCGAGCCGACGCGGGCGCTCATCACCGCGCTGCGGGCCACCGGGGTGCCGGTCATCTACTTCGGCAACGGGGCCACCACCATCCTCGACCGCATCGCCACCCTCGGCGCGGACGTCTACGGGATCGACTGGCGGTTGCCGATCGACGAGGCGCGGGAGCGCCTGGCCTCCACCGCCGCCGGTCCGTTCGCGGTGCAAGGAAACCTCGATCCCGCCGTCCTGCTCGGGCCGGCGGCGGAGGTGGAGCGCCGCACGCGCGACGTGATCACGCGCGGGGGCCGCCGAGGACACGTCTTCAACCTCGGCCACGGCATCACGCCCGAGACCCCCATCGAGAACGTCGAGACGATGGTCGAGACCGTACGCGCCAGCGCAGCCTAGAGGGGAGCACCGACAGGTTGCCGGACCAGATGAAAGCGCGAGGCTGCACGCAGGGCAGGTGGCGAAGCGGGCTCTCCTCGGAAACCCGGGGGTGCGCGGATGAAAGCCGAGCACCGCCCTCTCCTCCTGTCCCCTCCCCCCGCTCCGCGGGGCGAGGGAGAGGAACAGCATGCGGGTAGTCGTGGTCGGCGGGGGCATCTCCGGCCTCACCGCGGCTTTCGTCGCCGTCGGTGAGGGCCACGACGTGGTCTGCCTCGATCCCGCGGACGGGCCGGGCGGCTCGCCCGGCGGCCTCATCCGCTCGGAGCGACGCGACGGGTTCCTCTGCGAGACGGGACCGCAGGCGGTGCTCGACGACGCCCCGGAGACGCAGCGGTTGATCCAGGCGCTCGGTCTCGGGCCCCGGGTCATCGCGGCGAACCCGATCGCACGGCGGCGCTTCATCTTCGTGCACGATCGGCTCTGGCCGATCCCCATGTCGCCGGCCGCCCTTTTCGGCTCGGGCCTGCTGTCATGGAAGGGCAAGATGCGCCTGCTGGCGGAGCCATTCATCGGCCGCCCGACGCACGCCCGGTCGTCGGGCGGCCACCGCGGCGACCGCCCCGGCACTGGCACTGGCACCCAGGTGGATGCCGCCGGCGATCCCGCGGCGTCGGACGACGAGACCGTCCTCGAGTTCGGCGACCGTCGGCTCGGCTCGGAGGCGAGCCGCGTCCTCTTGTCGACCGCCGTGATCGGGATCTACGCCGGCGAGGCGTCGGGGCTCTCGGTGGCGAGCGCTTTTCCGCGCATCGCGACCCTCGAGCGCGACCACGGCAGCCTGCTGCGCGGGATGATGGCGCGCGCCAAGGCCAACCGCCGCGCCGGGAGCCCTGCGCCGCGCCCGCTGTCGTTCCCCGATGGCCTCGGGGAGCTGCCCCGGGCCCTCGCGGACCGCCTCGGCGCGCGGCTGGTGCGCGGGTACGCGGACGCCGTCCATCCCGGGACGAGCCACCGCTGGAGGGTGGTCATGCGCCCCGCCGGGGTCCCCGGGTCCCACGAAGCCCGCCGCCCGGGCAACGCCGATCCGGCGCGCACATTCGACGCAGACGCCGTCATCCTGGCGGCCGGGCCGAGCGCGACGGCCGCGATGCTCCGCCCCCTCGTCACCCACGGCACCCCCGCCACCCCCGCGGACCCGCACGCGCTCGAGGTCCTCACCGAGACCCGGCGCGCGCCGGTGGCCATCGCCTGCTTCGGGTTTCGCGACGCCACCGCCGAATCCCTCGGCATGGATCTCGGGTCGTACGGCTTTCTGGTGGCCCGCGGCGAAGGCCCGCGCCTGCTCGGGTGCCAGTACGAGTCGTCGATCTTCGAGGGGCGAGCCCCGAAGGGCGGGGTTCTCCTGCGCGCCATCCTCGGGGGGCTCGGACTCGGGTTCGCGCCGGAGATCGTGGAGGCGTCCGACGCGGATCTCGCGGCCAGCGCGCTCGCCGACCTCGCGCGGATCACGGGCCTGCGGCGGCAGGACCCCGACCTGGTCGCGATCTGGCGGCACGCGGAGGGGATCCCCCAGTATGGCCCGGGGCACGCCACGCGGGTCGCCGCCCTCGACCGCTGGCTCGGCGCCAGCGCCCGCGCGGGGCTGCACGTGATCGGACACGCCGTGCGGGGCGTGGGCGTCAACGAGAGCATTCGGGCCGGCGCCGAGACCGCGCGGGCCCTGGAGTCGATGACCACATGACCACGAGCAAACCAGGTGGGCGGAAGCCCACCGGTGCAACAAAGAAAGCGGCCATCTTCATCTCCGTCGGGGCGCTGACCCTGGTGCTGGGAGCCGGCTTCGGCCTGCGAAGCAGCCGCAAGGCCTTCAGCCCGCCGCTCGAGCTGCGCCCGGGTCTCTGGATGAGCAAGGTGGGCGGCGGGGTCTCGGTGGTGGTCGCCCAGGCAGGGCCGCATGCGATCTTCTTCGACACCGGCATGGACGCCCAGCTGCACGGGGTGGACGCGCTGCTGGTGGCCGCACAGCGCACCCGGGCGGACGTGAGCGACATCTTCGTGACCCACGGGCATGGCGATCACACCGCGGGACTCGCGGCGTTTCCCCGGGCGCGGGTGTTCGCGGGCGCCGCGGACGTGGATCTGATCGCCGGCCGCGCACCTCCCGAGACGTTCCTGCCGCGGGTCTTCGGGCTGCTGTGGTCCGTGCCCCCGGGTCGCGTCTCCGATCCGCTGGTGGGAGAAGGGCCCCGCACCATCCGGGTCCCGGACGGCAAGTCGGTCATCGCGATTCCCGTGCCGGGTCACACCCCGGGCTCCTACGCCTTCGTCTACGACCAGGTGCTGTTCCCGGGCGACATCATGATCCTCGAGAACGGCCAGCTCGCCCCCACGCCTGGGCTCTTCAATCCGCACCCCGCGCAGAACCTGGCCTCGCTGCGCTCCCTCGGCCGCGCCCTGGCCGACGTCCCCATCGACCGGGTCTGCACCTCGCACGGGGGCTGCACCCTCTCCGGTCAGGGCCGCCCGCTCCTCGATGGGTTCCTGGGCAGCCTGCCCCCTGCTCCGTGAGCCGCGGCGACTCGAGCAGGCCTTCAAATCCGTGGCCGTGATCGCGATCGTGGCCGTGGCCGAACCCGTGGCGGTTCAGCGTGCACGTGCACGTGCACACCCCCGTGGTCGTGATCGAGGAGGCGAAGCGACCCTGTGAGCTCGAAATGCGACGCATGCGTCGCAACCTCATCGAGCCATGTCGATCACGACCACGGGGGGCGTTCCTGTGCACGTGCACGGCCTCGATCACGGGGACGACAACGACAACGACCACGATCACGACCACTGGCTTCGACGGCGGGCTCTTGGCTCCGCGGCTCCGAGGGGCTCGCTACTTCGGGGCGCCCAGGATGAAGATCGCGATCTTCAGGTAAATCACGATGCCGGCCACGTCCACCAGCGAGGCGATGAACGGGCCGGACGAGACGGCCGGGTCGAAGCCCAGCCGCTTGATGACGAGCGGCAACAACGCCCCCACCACCGAGCCGAAGGTGACGCATGCGACCAGCGCCAGCCCCACCGCCGCCGCCATCCCACCTCCCCCGCTGTGCCCGACCAGGAGCGCGCGGATGAGCCCGATGGTGCCGAGGAACGCGCCGAGCGTGAGGCCCATCCGCACCTCGCGCCACAGGATGCGAAAGGCGTCACTGACCGCGATCTCTCCGAGGGCGAGCCCCCGGATCACCAGCGAGGAGGCCTGCGAGCCAGTGTTGCCCCCCGACGAGATGATGAGCGGCACGAACACCTCGACCGCCGTGAAGGCCTTGCGGATCCCTTCGTAGTGCTCGAGCACGCTGGCGGTTGAGATCTCGCCGAGGAAGATGGCGATCAGCCACCCAGCCCGCTTGCGCACGAAGGTCCAGAAGTCGGTCTCGAAGTAACCCTCCTCGGTGGGACCGACCGCGCCCAGCTTCTGGATGTCCTCCGCCTGCTCCTGCTTGAGGACCGCCACCACGTCGTCGATGGTCACGATCCCCAGCAGCTTGCGGGACTGATCCACCACCGGCATGGCCAGCAGATCGTAGTGCTGGAACAGGCGCGCAACGTCCTCCTGGTGCATCTCGGGCTGCACCGAGACCACGTCGGGATCCATCACCGCCGACAGCGGGTGCCCCGCCCGGCCCAGCACCAGTGCGCGCAAGGACACCGAGCCGAGCAAGGTGCCGTTGGGGTCGACCACGTAGATGTCGTTGATGGTCTCCTTCTCCTCCGCGATGCGGCGGACCTCGTCGATGGCGCGCTCGACCGTGAGCTGCGGCGCCAGCGCCACGAAGTCGGTGGTCATCTTGCCGCCGGCGCTGTTCTCCGGGTAGCGCAGGAGCTCGCGCACGTCCGAGGACGCCGCCTTCGGCATGCGCGCCAGCAGGTCCGCGCTCACGTCGTCGGGCAGCGACTGGAACAGATCGGCGCGCTCGTCGGCCGACATCTCGTCGGCGATGCGGGCCGCCTTGGGGCGGTCCAGCTTCTCGAAGAGCTCGGCCCGGCGCGAGCCCTCGAGCTCGTCGAGCACCGCGGCGGCGATCGGCTCGGGGAGGGCCGCCAGCATCAGGGCCGCGGCCTCCTCGGTCAGACCATCGATGAGCTCGGCCAGGTCGGCGGCGTGCAGCTCCTCGGCGAGCTCGGCGGCCTGAGCGGGATCGTTCTTCAGGGCTTCTTCGAGCTCGGGCACCAGCAGGTTGGAGACATGCACGGAGCGGCCCTCGTCATCTCTTCTTCTGGAGGGGGGAGCCCGCGCCGCCCACTCCCCGACCGGGTGGGCGGGCGTGGCGGAGGAGACGGGGATGGCCGAGCGGCGGGGCACTCGCGTGCCGTCGGTGTGGATGCCACATGTGCTTCATCGACGGGCTCTAGCCTGCGCCAAGCCCGGGGGGCGATCAAGCACGGCGCGTGCAACTTCCTCGCCGCCCGCGTTTCGATGGGATATCGTTGAGGGATGGCCAGACCGATTTCCGACGTGACGGTCCTCGGCGCGGGCGTGATGGGTGCCTCCATCGCCGCGCACCTCGCCAATGCGGGGGTCCGCGTCCGCCTGCTGGATCTGGCGGGCGACCCCGGCAAGGGGCAGCGGCGCAACCACCCAGCCGAGTCGGGGCTCGAGGCGGCGCGCAAGGCCCGGCCCGCGGCCTTCTTCTCGCCGCGCTTCGAGGCGCTGGTCTCCACCGGCAACTTCGAGGATCACCTGAAGGACGCCGCCGCGAGCAGCGGCGTGATCATCGAGGCGGTGATCGAGCGCCTGGACGTCAAGCAGGGGCTCTACGGCCGGTTGCAGGAGCTGGTCGAGGCGGCCGGCAGCGATCCCATCGTCACCTCGAACACCTCGGGCCTGCGGATCGCCGACCTGATGGCGGGACGCAGCCCGGAGTTCCGGCAGCGCTTCTGCATCACCCACTTCTTCAACCCGCCGCGCTACCTCAAGCTGGTGGAGATCGTGGCGGGGCCGGACACCACCCCCGAGACCATCGCCCGCGCCGAGGATCTGTGCGGGCGGCTGCTCGGCAAGGGGCTGGTGCGGGCCAAGGACACCCCCAACTTCATCGCCAACCGCGTGGGGACCTTCGCCATGATGCGCACCATGGCGGTGGCCATCGCCGAAGGCTATACCGTCGAGGAGGTCGATCTGGTCTTCGGTCCGGCGAGCGGCCGCCCGAAGAGCGCGGTCTTTCGCACCGCCGACGTGGTCGGCCTGGACACGCTGCTCCACGTCACCCAGCACTGCCACGAGGCGCTGGTGGGAGACCCGCGCCGAGAGGTGTTCGCCCCGCCCGAGGTGCTGCGCAAGCTGGTCGAGCGGCGCGCGCTCGGCAGCAAGACCAAGCAAGGGTTCTACAAGAAGGAGGGGGAGCAGATCCAGCAGCTCGATCTGCAGACCCTCGCCTACGTGCCACTCACCAAGCCGCGGTTTCCGTCGATCGGCGCCACCAAGGGGGTGGACGACGTGGACGAGCGCCTGCGTCGGTTGCTGGCGGGCAACGATCGCGCGGCCACCCTGGCCCGGACCGTCACCTACGAGACGCTGATCTACGCGGCCGAGCGCCTGGGTGAGATTGCCGATGACGTGGTGTCGATCGATCGCGCCATGCGCTGGGGGTTCGGGTGGGAACGCGGCCCCTTCGAGATGTGGGATGCCCTCGGCGTCAAGGAGACCGCGGCCAGGATGGAGGCGGCGGGGTACGTGGTCCCCGGCTGGGTGCGCGAGCAGATCGCCGCCCAGGGCGAGGGCACGCGGTTCTATCGACGCGAGGCCGGCGGACCGCCGCGCCACGCGCCAGCCCTGGAGCAGCTCGGCCAGCGGGGCGGGTTCACGGCGGTGGTCCCCGAGCCGCGCAAGCTGGTCCTCGACGACGTTCGGGCCACCGGAGGCGAGGTGGAGCGCAACCCGAGCGCGTCCCTGCTCGACCTCGGCGACGGGGTCTTCTGCCTCGAGCTCCACTCCAAGCTGAACGCCCTCGACCCGGACATCGTGGCGCTGATGGTGCGGGCGGTGGAGCGGGCGGAGCGGGAAGGCGTGGGCCTGGTCATCGGCAACGACGCGCCCGAGGCCTTCTGCGCGGGCGCCAACCTGTTCTCGTTGATGGTGGCGCTCGGCCAGGGGAACCTCGACGCGGTGGGCGAGATGGTGACCAACTATCAGCGCGCCTGTCTGCGCACCCGCTATTCGAGCGTCCCGGTGGTGGCCGCTCCCTTCGGCCTGGCCCTGGGGGGCGGCGCGGAGCTGGTCCTCGGCTGTCAGACGGTGCGGGCGGCGGCCGAGCTCTACATCGGGTGCGTCGAGGTGGGGGTGGGCCTGGTCCCGGCGGGCGGCGGGTGCATGGAGCTCGCGGCCCGAGCCTCCGCGCGCGCGCCCGACGATCCCCAGTTCGACCTGCTCCAGCTCGTGCGGGTGCCCTTCGAGATGCTGGCCCGCGCGCGGGTCTCGACCAGCGCCGAGGAGGCGCGAGACCTCGGGTATCTGCGCGGGCAGGACGCCGTGTCCATGTCGCGCGACACCCTGCTCGCCGACGCGAAGCAGACGGTCCTCGGCCAGTCCCGCGCCGGCTACCGCCCCCCGGCGCCGCGGCGGATCCGGGTCATCGGCGAGTCGGGGGCAGCCACCTTGCGGCTGACCCTGCACAACCTGGTGGGCGCCCACCAGATCAGCGAGCACGACGCCAAGGTGGCGGGGCACCTGGCCACGATCCTCTCGGGAGGGAACGTCCCGGCTGGGGCGACCGTCAGCGAGGCCGCCATCCTCGAGCTCGAGCGGGAGGCCTTCTTGTCCCTGTGCGGGGAACCGAAGACCCGTGAGCGCATCCAATACATGTTGACCTCCGGGAAGCCGCTCCGGAACTGAGGGCCAACGTGCCCATGCCCGGCTGCCCGAGCGAACGCTGAGCCCCGGAGGCTCCGGGCCAATCCGGACCAATCCGCACCAATCCGGACCAAGGAAGGGACACCATGCCTGATACGCGAGACGTCGCCATCTTGTCGGCCGTACGGACCCCCATAGGACGGGCGCCGCGTGGCACCCTGCGCAACACGCGCCCCGATGACCTCGGGGCCCTGGTCGTCCGCGAGGCCCTCGGGCGGGCGGACGTGCAGGCGAGTCACATCGAGGATCTCGTGCTCGGCTGCGCCCAGCCCGAGGGCGAGCAGGGCCTGAACGTGGCGCGGGTGGTCGGCGAGCTCGCCGGCCTGCCCGACGACACGCCCGCCATGACCATCAACCGCTTCTGCTCGTCCGGGCTCCAGGCCGCCGCCATCATCGCCGACCGCATCGCGGTCGGTGCCATCGACGCCGGCATCGCCGGGGGGCTCGAATCGATGTCGCTCATCCCGATGGGCGGGACGCGGCCGTCGCTGAACCCGACCGCGGTCGAGAAGCTCCCCGACGTCTACATCCCCATGGGCAACACCGCCGAGAACGTGGCACGCAAGTTCGAGGTCAGCCGGGCGGATCAGGATGCCTTCGCGTTCCAGAGCCACAAGAAGGCCATCGACGCCTGGTCGCGGGGAGACTTCCGGGCGGAGATCGTCCCCGTCCCGACCCGGGTGTTCGAGGACGGGGCCTGGCGGAGCGTGACCTTCGACCGCGACGAGTGCCCGCGTGCGGACACGTCGCTCGAGCGGCTGGCGGCCCTGAAGCCAGCGTTCGATCCGACCGGCACGGTGACGGCGGGAAACGCGTCGCCGCTCAACGACGGGGCGGCGGCGCTGGTCCTGATGGGAGCCGACCGGGCGCACGATCTCGGCAAGAACATCCGGGGCTACTTCCGGGCGTTCGCGGTGGCGGGGGTCCCTCCGGCCCTGATGGGGATCGGCCCGGTCCCGGCGGTGCGCAAGCTGCTGAAGAAGACCGGGCTCGCCATCAACCAGATCGATCTGTTCGAGGTCAACGAGGCCTTCGCCTCGCAGGCGCTGTACTGCATCCGGGAGCTCGGCCTGCCCATGGAGCGGGTCAACGTGAACGGTGGGGCCATCGCGCTCGGCCATCCGCTCGGCGCGACGGGCGCCCGCCAGATCGCCACCGCGCTGCACGAGCTCGAGCGGCGGCGGGGCCGTTACGCCGTCATCACCATGTGCGTGGGCGGCGGGATGGGGGCGGCGGGGTTGATCGAGCGCGCGAGCTGAGCGGGCCAAGACCCGAGAAGATCCCGAGAAGATCTCGGGTAACATCCCGCCGCCCAGACGGGCTGGACGGAAGGGACATGGATCAGGCGAGAACGGAAAAGCTCCGGCAGCGGTTGCTGGCGATGAAGGCGGAGATCCTCGCCGAAGGGGACGAGGGGATCGACCCGGCAGAGGATCGCGCGGCTGGGGTGATCAAGCCGGACGAGGATGCGCAACCCCTCGCCGAGATGAACCAGGTCATCGCGTCCAGCCGAAATCGCAACCGCACCGAGGTCCTGGCCCGAATCATGGCGGCGCTCGGCCGGCTGCAAGCCGCCCCGGATTCCTTTGGCCAGTGCACCGAGTGCGGCGAGGAGATCTTGCCGCGGCGGCTCGAGCTCATGCCCTACGTCGAGCTCTGCGTCGAATGTCAGCAAACCCGCGACCAGCCGGCTGGCCCCTCCGGCCGCCGCCACCTCCGCGACTTCCGCTGAAGGAGAAGCGTTGCTGCTCGCGCCAACGACGGGCGACGATCCGACCCGCTGGCTGCCCCGCACCTGCGGTCCGGTGCTCACATACGCAAGAGTATGCTCCGCTCCGGTCCTCGGTGCGGCTTCGCCATCGGGCCGGCTTGTCGGCCGTTTGTATGGATCGGGGACGTGGCTCGCTGCCGCTCGCACGTCCCCGCGCGGCGATTCAATCGGGGGTGAACAAGATACTTCGCGGTGGCGCCTCCGGAATGAAGTGGGCCCCTCTCCCCCGCCCGCTCTCCCCGCTCCGCGGGGAGAGGGGACATGATTGGGGGCGGGGTTGGGCTTTTCCTGCGCAGGGATGAAATGTTCGAGATGCAGGGCCCTCCATCAGGATCACTCGGTCCAAGCGGTGGATCGGAGGTTGGCTCTGCCAACCGGAGACAGCACCAGCAAAGAAGATCAGGGCGCGAAGCTTGCCCTCCGGCGGGAGGGGCCGGCGGGGAAGGGTCCTCCCCTTCCCGCGAGCGCCGTAGGCGCGTCCGGTCCTCCCCTTCCCGCGAGCGCCGTAGGCGCGTCCGGTGTGTCGGGCTTCATCAATCCGTTGCGACAAGTTCGCTTTGTGGCGGATCCGCAGCGTCTATGGTGATGGCGCTGCAATTTCACGACGCCATCTGCACACACGGGAGGACCATGACATGAAAGGCTTTCTGGACGAGCTCCGCACGCAACGGTGGGACGATCATCGCTTCTATCACCACAGCCGGATCAACCAGACCCTGCACCTGCTCAGCGCCCTCAGCTTCCTTTGCACCTATGTGCTCCTCTTCACCAACCCGATCGCGGCGGCGTTGTTCGGCTGGACCTTCGCCATGATCATCCGGCAGGTGGGCCATTTCTTCTTCGAGCCGCTCGGCTACGACGAGGTGAACCAGGCCACCCACGCCTACAAGGAGAAGGTCAAGGTCGGCTACAACCTGCGCCGCAAGGTGATCCTGCTCAGCATCTGGGCCCTGTCGCCGCTGGTCTTGCTGGTGCAGCCGAGGCTCTTCGGCATCTTCAAGGCCCACACCGATCTGCACAGCTTCCTCGAGAACATGTCCCGGCTGTGGATCTTCCTCGGCGGGGCGGGTCTGGTCTTCCGCACGGTGCACCTGTTCTTCCTGCGCGGGGTCAAGACCGGCCTCGTGTGGTTCACCAAGATCCTGACCGACCCGTTCCACGACGTGATGATCTACTACAAGGCCCCTTACTACCTGCTCCGGGGCCAGCTCATCGATCCGATGTCGTCGGCCGAGCACGCCTGAAGAGTGAGCCCCAAGCCCCGTCCTCGACCACGAGGACGGGCGGGCCGGAGCTGGCGGCTAACCTTCCGACGACGAGGCCGACCAGGACGCTTCCGCGACGGCGGTCGCCTCCTGCTCGCGCGCCTCGCGCGGCGGGGTGCTCCGGTCTCGGCCGAGGCGACGGGCCAGCATCTCGCGCAGGATCCGGCGCTTGATCAGCTTGTTGGTGAGCCCGGCGTCCGCCCACCAGAACCCGTCCTGGTTCATGGCCCGCGCCGCCGCCACGAAACGGTCGGCCACCACCTGAAAGTCCGATTCGGAGTAGTTGAGACTGAAGATGAAGCGCCCAGTGCCCACCCAGCTCAGTGCCAGCCCTTGCATCCGCAGATAGAACTGGAGCATCCAGTTGTAGCGCGAGGGCTGCGTGTAGCAGACGGTCCAGATGGTGGACAGGTTGCGCACCTCGACCGGCAGGCTCTCCTGCCGGAGCCGCTGGTTCAGCTCGGCCGCCCGCCGGTTCCACACGGCGTCGAGCTCGAGGTAGACCTGCCGCACCTCCGCGCGATCGATGTGCTCGAGGAACTCGGCCATCGCCCCCATCACGTACGGGTGCGAGTTGAAGGTTCCACGCGCGAAGCAGATGTCCGCCGGTCGGTCGTCGCGAAATCGCTTCATGAGCCGGTGCCGTCCGCACAGCACCCCGACCGGAAGCCCACCCCCCAGGGACTTGCCGTAGGTGACCATGTCGGCCCGCACGCCGAAGTACTCCTGCGCGCCTCCCCTGGCCAGACGGAAGCCCACGAAGACCTCGTCGAAGATGAGGACGATGTCGCGCTCGGTGCAGACCTGCCGCAGCTCCCGCAGCCAGGCGGTGTACCCTTCGCGATCGAAGTGCGCGCTCCGTCCACTGTCCACCAGCGCCGAGTCGCTGGGGGCGTTTCCGTTGGGGTGCAGGGCCTGCAGCGGGTTCACCAGGACACACGCGATGTCGCGCCGGGTCCGCAGCACCCGCAAGGTGTCGCGATCCATCTCCTTGAGGGTGTAAGTCTCATGGGCCGGGCTGGGATTCCCCACCCCCGGTTGCACGTCGCCCCACCACCCGTGGTAGGCGCCGCAGAAGCGCACCAGGTGCGAACGCCGGGTGTGGTACCGTGCGAGCCTGACCGCCTGCATCACCGCCTCGGTCCCGGACATGTGGAACGACACCTCGTCGAGCCCGGACAGGTCGCGCAGCCGGCGCACATTCTCCGCCACCACCGGATGGTAGGTCCCGAGCACCGGCCCGAGCGCCTGGGTGCGCTCCGCGCCGCGGGCGATGCAGCCCTTGTAGAAGTCGTAGCCGAACACGTTGACCCCGTACGATCCGGTGAGGTCGTACGAGACGTTCCCGTCGAGGTCGGTGACCGTCACCCCCGACGAGCTCGCGGCGAAGCACCCCATGTCGAGGTGCTCGCGCACGAAGCGCCGGTACTGAAACGGCACCCGATAGGCCGAGGTGAACTGCAAATCCGAGATCGCGCCCTCGACCTCGCCGCTCAAGGCCGCCGACCTCCCGAACCGCTGGTGGTAGGTCTTCGCCAGCCGCATGAAGCCGGCCCGCCGGCGCTCGGCGATCTCGGCCGGGGCGTCGTCGGTCCGGAAGATCTCGTGGGCGTCGTATTCGTAGAACGGCACCTGGGCCGCGATGCGGCGGGACATCTTCGAATGTCCGCGCAGCGACGGATGCTTGGCACGCGACAGCTCCAGCCGCTTCTTCAGCTTGAGGCCGAGCGCGGTCAACGCGCCGACCCCCGCCCCGACCCCGAGGCCGAGGCCCATCCCCGCGCGATAGATCGAAAACGCCGTGTTCATAGGAGTGTCACCCCATCATGATCGCATTCGCCCGCAACGAGCGCCTGAACTTCCTGCTCACCAACCGCATCCCCCGCCACCTTGCCACACGTCTGGTCGGCTGGCTCTCCCAGATCGAGAACCCGCTGGTGGCGGCAGCCTCGCTGCGGGTCTGGAGGATGTTCGCCGAGGTCGACCTGTCCGAGGCCCGGCAGACCAGCTTCCGGAGCCTGCACGACTGCTTCATCCGGGAGCTCAAGCCTGGAGCGCGCCCCATCGACCCCGACCCGGGCGTGCTGGTCAGCCCCTGCGACGCCATCGTGGGGGCCTCGGGAGCGGTCGCTGGCACCGAGCTGATCCAGGCCAAGGGGTTCCCCTACACCCTCGCGGACCTGCTGCACGCGCCCGAGCTGGTCGAGCGCTACCGCGACGGGCAGTACGCGACCTTGCGGCTCACCTCGAGCATGTACCACCGCTTCCATGCGCCCTACGACCTTCAGGTCCACCAGGTGAACTACATCTCCGGGGACACCTGGAACACCAACCCGATCGCGCTCGCGCGCGTCGAGAGGCTGTTCTGCAAGAACGAACGCGCCATCATCCAGACCACCCTCGAGCCAGGGGGCGAGGCGGTGACCCTGGTGCCGGTGGCCTCGATCCTGGTGGCCAGCATTCGCCTGCACTTCCTGGATGTCCTGCTTCATCTCACCCACCCGGGACCGAACGTCTTCGCCTGCGACGCCCGCTTCCGCAAGGGCGACGAGATGGGGTGGTTTCACCTCGGCTCCACCATCATCGTGTTCGCGCCGCGAGGGTTCGAGCTGGCCCCGGGCGTCGCAGCCGGGCAGACCATCAAGATGGGCCAACCGCTCTTGCGGCTGCCGCCGCGCTGAGCCCGAGGCCCACGGCTGGCCCGGCGGCCATGCGCCGTCGTCACACCGCAACCGCCAGCTCGCGCGAGAGGGTCACGTCTGAGACGCCAGCCAGGCCGCCGGCCGAGGGACGCGAGCGCGCCGGCACCAGGTTGGCACGGAAGCGCTCGTGGCTGGCTTGCCAGGTGTACTCGAGCGCGGTGGCGCGCGCGCCGGCCGGCGAGCACCGAAGCGCCCGGTGGCAGGCGGCCTCGAGATCCTCGTCGATGGCGCCGTTCACGCCCTCGGCGATGAGATCGGACGGTCCAGGGGCCGGCACCGAGGCCACGGGCACGCCCGAGGCCAGCGACTCGAGGAGCACGTTCCCGAAGGTCTCCGTGCGCGAGGGAAAGACGAAGCAATCGGCGCTGGCGTAGTGGGCCGCGAGATCGGCCCCGAACCGGTACCCGCGCCACACGGCGTCCGGGAACCGACGCTGCAGGCTCTCCCGCGAGGGGCCGTCTCCGACGATCACCTTGGTGCCGGGGAGGCTGAGCTCGAGGAAATTCTCCAGGCTCTTCTCGATCGCCACCCGCCCCACGTAGAGCCAGATCGGTCCCGGCAGATCGGCGAACACCCCGGCCTGGCGGTGGAGCGGGTTGAACGCGTCGGCGTCGACGCCGCGGGGCCAGTGGACCAGGCGCTGGCCGATCTTGCGCGCACGCAGCTCGCGCAGGAGCGACAGCGTTCCGACGAAGGTGTTCTCGGCGCGACCGTGGAACCACCGCTCCACCCGGTAGCCCCAGTCGAGCGGCACCGGCATGCGGGCGCTGAGGTACTCCGGATAGCGGGTGTGGAAGCTGCTGGTGAACGCGATCTGGTGGCTGCGCAGCCAGCGGCTGGCCCAGATTCCGAGCGGGCCCTCGGTGGCCACGTGCACGGCGTCCGGATCGAAGTCGCGGATGCGGCGGGTGGCCTTCCAGGGATCCCACGCGATGCGGATCTCCGGGTAGGAAGGGAGCGGAACCGTCCGGTGGTCGTCGGGCGAGATGACGAGGACCTTGGTGCCCTGCGATTCCAGGTGCTTCACCACCCGGGACAGCGTGTTGACCACACCGTTGGTTTGGGGATGCCAGGCATCCGTGACGAGAGCCAACCTTCCGAGACGCGCATTGTTCGACATGAGCATGGCGGCAGCCTAGAGGCGGCGTTTGACGGGTTCGGCTCGCGAAGGTATCGGGTGCGCCAATTCTTGGTGCCGGACGTTGGCCGAACATCGCAGGCCTGTGACGCCACCGACGCGAACGTCACGCATCTGGCAAACCGCGCGGGCCCCTAGCGAAATGGGATCAATGATCCGTCGCCGAGGCGAAGGCCCCGCAAGGCGCGACGACGACCAGCACACAGACGTATTGCGAGGAGGAGCAACGCAGGCGGGGCCGAAGCATCGGCGGCGCGGCATTGATTCTATTTCGGCCGTTGTGCACCAGGTACCGATCGCGGGGTGGCCGAGGCAGCGGGGCCTGGCCGACACAGCCGAGGCGATCCCGATAGAATGCCCGTGGTGAATGACGATTCCGCTCCGCCCGATCCGCGGGACGCCGGCACGCCGCCGCCGAGCCCGAACGGCCCGCCCGCCGGGCATGGCCCCGACGCCCCTTCTCCGCACGTCAACGTCAACGTCAACGTCAACGTCACCATCACCGACACCGATCTCGACCGCCCGGCCGCGCTCGCTCCCCTGCTCGCCATCGCATTCCTCGGCTCGGTGAGCAACGGGGCCTTCTTCGCCGGGCTGTTCTTCGTGACCGCCGAGCGCTATCAGTTCTCGTCGATGCGGAACCTGGTGCTGGGGCTCGCCGTGGGCCTGGTGACGGTCTCCGGATCGCGCTCGGCGGCGTCGGTCGCGCGTGCCGCCCCCACCCCGCGTGCCCTGCTGCGCGCGGCGCTCGCCCTGTGGGGCCTGCTGGCGCTGGTGCCGCTGGCGTTCGCGCGCCACGAATCGATGCTGTGGGTGGGCGCTCTCGGCGGGGTCGCGTGCAGCTCGATGGTGTGGCCGGTGGTGGAGAGCTACCTCACCGCCGGGCGCCACGGCCCGGACATGCGGTTCGCGCTCGGCGGCTTCAACATGGCCTGGTCCCTCGCCACGATGGTCCCTCTCGTGCTGATGCCCGTGCTCGCGCGCTCGGACTCGAGGTTGAGCCTGGCCATGGGGGCGGGCTTCAACGCGGTCGCGGTGGCGGTGGCGGGCCGTCTGCCGGCGCACCCTCGAGCCCACCAGACGGAAGCCGGCCACGCGGCCCTGGGACGCGAGTATCCGGCCTTGCTGCGGTCGGCGTCCTGGCTGCTGCCGGCGAGCTACGTGATCTCCTCGGCGCTCTCCCCGGTGCTCCCGCAGCGCATCGCGGAGGTGACCGGGAGCCTGCGCGGGGCGGGGCCGCTGGCGGCGACCTGGATGCTGGCCCGCTTCGCGGCCCTCGCGGTCATGTGGCGCCTGCCGATCTGGCATGGCCGCTGGGCGACGCTGGGGGGTGCCGCCGCAGGCCTGCTGCTCGGGCTCGGCCTGGTGCTCCTCGCGACGGACGCGCTGACCCTCGGCGCGGGCCTCGCGCTCTTCGGCCTCGGGATGGGGACGACCTACGCGGCGGCCGTCTACTACAGCATGTCGCTCGGTCACGCGGCGGTGGATGCCGGCGGCAACTTCGAGGCCCTGATCGGCCTCGGCTACTGCGGTGGGCCCTTGCTGGGCCTCGCCGCCTCGCTTGGCGCGGGCCCGGCACGAGCCAGCTCGACGACCGTCCTTCTGATGTGGGTGGCGGCCGCGGTGGCCGCGCCCGGGGCCCTTCGCCCCTACTGGCACGCGCGCGCACGCCGTCGAGAGCAGGCGACGCCCCCCGCTTAGGACAGGGTCAGGGCCCGCGCATATGCCGCGCACCCTTTTCCGGGCTCGGCCGATAGGCGGGGACGATGCCGGTGAGGGGAACCAGCGACGGTTGCGCGACATCCTTGTCGGGCAGGTGGTGTGCGCTCGTCGTGGCCACGATCCCACTGGGGCTCGGCTGTCTGCCCGAGCCGAGCCTGCTGCCCACCCATGCCCCCGACGGCCCCGCAGCCGAGAAGCAAGGAGACCAGGCGCCCGTGGGGGCCGCGCCCACCGGCACGGCGAAGTGGGAGACCTGGATCTTCCCAGGGGAGGCCGAGGACGCCGGCGCCGCGGCGCTGACGTCCCCCGCGGACCGACTGCTCCGAGCCATCGCGGCAGCCGAGTCGGAGGTCTGGGTGACGATGTATCTGCTGACCTCGACGGCCGTGGTCGACGCCCTCGTCGCCGCGCGCGACCGCCGCTGCGACGTGCGGGTCTTGCTCGAGGCCGCGCCCTACGGCGCCGAGACCGCCAACCAGGCGGCGGCGGCCCGGCTGGCCGCCGCCGGGGTCGACGTTCGGCTCCTGAGCCGAGCCGATGGCCTCGTGCACGAAAAGGCCATGATCATCGATCGCCGCTCGGTCTTCGTCCTGTCGCTCAACTTCACGGCCGCCGGCCTCGCCTCGAACCGCGAATACGCGGTGGCTGACGGCGATCCGGCCGACGTGGCCCGCGCCGCGACGATCTTCGCGGCGGATCTCGTCGGCGCCGAGCCGCTCCCGGCGCCCCCGTCGGCCAGCCACGTCCTCGTGTCGCCGATCGATGCCCGCGTCCGGCTCTCGGCCGCCATCGCCGATGCCCGCACCTCGCTGCACATCGAGATGGAGGAGCTCTCGGATGGGCCCCTCGCCGCCAGCGTGCTCGCGGCCTGGCAGCGGGGCGTCTCGGTGGCGCTGGTCGCGCCGGCGGGTGGGCGCTCGTTCGGCACCGACGCGACCCTCGCTCGCCTGCGGGACGCCGGCATGAACGTCACCTTCCTCGACGCGCCGGTGGTGCACGCCAAGGCCATGGTCGTGGACCGCGCGACGGTCTACATCGGCTCGATCAACTTCACCCGCGCCTCCCTCGACGACAACCGAGAGCTCGGCCTCCTCTTTCGGGACCAGGCCGCCGCCGCGCGCGTCGCCGACACCATCGAATCCGATGCGCGCGCCGGGGCACCGATTGCCTTCGAGTAACACCCGGGAGCGGGTGTGGCCACCGACCGGCCCCCGGTGCCTCACACCCAGAGGCGCGACGCCATCTCGTCGGCGAAGAGCAAGCCGGCGGGGGTGGGGGCGATGCGCGCGTCGGTGATGCGCAGCCAGCCGCGGGCGGCACACTTCGCGGCCGCGGCGGCGCGGCCGGGGCCGCCGTCGAGGGGATCGACGCCGAAGCGCCGGGCGTGGGCCGCCCGATCGATCCCCTCGGAGGTGCGCAGGGCCAGCCAGACCGCTTCGTTCTCGAGATCGGCGGAGGCGCGGCGCTCGGTGTGGGTGGGCGGAGCGCCATCGGCGACCGCGCGCAGGTAGGTGGCGGTGGCCCGGGCGTTGGTGAATCGCCAGGCGCTCCCGTCGTCGAGCGGGCGGAACGAGGCCGCGGACGCGCCGAGGCCGAGGTAGGCGCCGCCGCTCCAGGTGAGGCCGTTGTGGATCGCCCGTCGTCCCGGGCGCGCGTGGCTCGAGACCTCGTACTGGGCGTACCCGGCCGCCCGCAGGGCTTCTCGCCCGACGATCTGCATCTCGGCGCTGGCGTCGGCCTCGGGGAGGTGCAGGGTACCGGCGCGCACCCGCCCGCCGAACACCGTCCCACGCTCGATCGTGAGGGAGTACGCCGAGACGTGCTCGGGCTCGAGCGCGATCGCCGCGGCGAGGCTGCGTCGCCAGTCATCCATCGATTGCCCGGGCAACCCGAACATGAGATCGAGCGAGAGGTTGTCGAACCCCGCGGCCCGCGCCGCGCGCACCGCCCGCCCGCCCGCGGCGGCGTCGTGGTTGCGCCCGATCGCCCGCAGCAGGCGATCGTCGAACGACTGGATCCCCAGCGACAGCCGGTTCACCCCCGCGGCGCGCAGGGCCGCGAGCCGCGCGTCATCGAGCTCCCCCGGGTTGGCCTCGACGGTGATCTCGAGGTCACCATCCTGGCCGCCCGCCGTGACCGCGACCTCGCCAGCGAGGTGCTGGCGCGCGGCCTCGAGCACCCGCCCGAGCGCGTCCACCCGCCAGAGACCGGGCGTGCCGCCGCCGAAGTAGATCGACACCAGCCTCGGGGCGGGTCCTCCCCGCGCGGGTCGGAACCACCCCGCCCGCACCGCGAGCTCGGCGATCACCGCGTCGGCGTAGGCGTCGTGCGGGATCTCGGCGCGCGTGTCGACCGCGAAGTCGCAGTACGGGCACAGCACGCTGCAAAACGGGAAGTGGACGTAGACGCCGAGCTCCCGCCCCCCGTCGATCTCTCCCGCCGAGACGTCGTCCGGAACCATCATTGGCGACGAGCTGCGTCCTTCCCCGTGCACGTGCCGGGCATCTACACCGACATCTACTTGGGTCCGGCCCCTGGGACGACCGCCGGACCCGTCGCCTTCGCCGTCATTGCCCCCCCCTCGGCCGGGGCCGGCAGCCGCTTCGCGAACTCCCCGCACAGGCGTACGCGCCGGCGCACCAACTCGCGGCCGAGCCCTTCCAGCGTCTCGAAGAGCGGAGGGGTCGCCCGGCGCGCGCTCACCGCCACCCGGATGAGCATGAACAGCTCCTTGCTGGTCCACCCGTTCTTCTCGGCGAAGGCGCGCACCATGGGCTCGAGCGCCGCCGCCGTGAAGGGGCGCAGGCCGTCCATGGCCTCGCCGAACAGCAAGAGGATGTCGCTGACCTCCTTGGGTCCGCGCCCCTTGGGCAGCAGATCCTTGGCCACCTGGGCGTAGTCCAGATCTCCCGAGAAGAAGAGCTCCGTCAGCGGCACGAACTCGTCGAGGCGCTGCATGCGCTCCCGCACCAGCGGCACCAGCCGCGCGAGGTGCGCGTCCGACAGCCGCCACGCCCGCAAGCGCCCCACGATGGCCCGATCGTCGAGCGCCCGCAGGTAGTCGGCGTTGAGGGCGGACAGCTTCACGAGATCGAACACCGGCCCGCCCAGGCTCACCCGGTCGAAGGTGAACGCCGCGATCATCTCGTCGAGGGTGAACTGCTCGCGATCCCCCGAGATGGACCAGCCCATGGTCCCGAGGTAGTTCAGCAAGGCCTCGGGCAGGAAGCCCGCATCCTGGTAGTAGTCGAGCGACACCGGGTTCTTGCGCTTCGAGATCTTGGACTTGTCGGCGTTGCGCAGGAGCGGCATGTGCACCCACTCGGGCGCCTGCCACCCGAAGGCCTGGTACAGCACCACGTGCTTCGGGGTGGACGACAGCCACTCCTCGGCCCGGATCACGTGGGTGATCTCCATCAGGTGGTCATCCACCACGTTTGCGAAGTGGTAGGTGGGGAACCCGTCGCTCTTCATGAGGATCTGGTCGTCGACCTGCGCGTTGTCGAACTTCACCTCCCCGCGCAGCCGGTCCACGAACACCGTCTCCCCGGAGCGCGGCATGGCCATGCGCACGACGTGCGCCTCCCCGGCCGCCGCGCGCCCCTCGCTCTCGGCGCGCGGGCGTCCCCGGCACAGACCGTCGTACCCCACGAACAGGCCCTGCCGCCGCTGCTCGTGGCGAACCGCCTCCAGCCGCTCGGCCGAACAGAAGCAGCGGTACGCCGACCCGTTCGCCAGCAGGGTCTCGATCTCCCGCCGGTAGATGTCGAGGCGCTCGGACTGCCGGTAGGGCCCGCACGGCCCCCCCTTGTCAGGGCCCTCGTCCCAGGCGAGCCCCACCCAGCCGAGGGCCCGAAGGATCGCCGCCTCCGACTCGGGGGTCGAGCGGGTGCGATCGGTGTCCTCGATGCGGAGGATGAACTTGCCGCCGCTCTTCTTGGCGAAGGCGTAGTTGAACAGCGCGATGTAGGCCGTGCCGACGTGCGGATCGCCGGTGGGCGACGGGGCGATGCGAACGCGCACCGGCGCGCGGGAGGAAACGGCGTCGGAGGTGGTGGCGGTCTCGGCGGGGGCGGGCGACATGCGCCCGCTTCATACCACCCGGACGGGCCGAAGTCCCAGGGGACGAGGTCAAGGCACCAGCTTGTAGCCGGTCCCGTAGATGGTGACGATGTGGCGCGGGTTCGACGGGCTGTCCTCCAGCTTGCGCCGCAGCTTGACGATCACGTTGTCGACCCCCCGGGTGGACGAGCTGCTCGAGACCCCCCAGATCTTCTCCAGGATCTCGTCGCGCGTCACCGGATGCCCGGCCCGTTCGGCCAGGAGCCGCAAGAGCTCGACCTCGTAGAACGTGAGGACGGTGGTCTTGCCCTTGCGCACGAGCTCGTGTCGGCGCGGAAAGATCACCGCCGTGCCCACCGCGATCTCCTCCTCTCGATCCCGCGAGGACAGCTTGTGCAGGCGGCGAAAGATGGCGTTGATGCGGGCCACGAGCTCGCCCACCGAGAAGGGCTTGGTGACGTAGTCGTCCGCCCCCACCTCGAGGCCCCGGATCTTGTCGCTCTCCTGCGAGCGGGCGGTGAGCATGATGATGGGGATGACGGCGTTGTGGGCGCGGATCTCCTCGCAGGCGGTGAAGCCATTCATGTCGGGGAGCATGAGGTCGAGCAGCACCAGATCGGGCCCGCGCTCCCTGGCCAGCCGGACCCCCTCGCGCCCGAGGCCGGCCGCCAGGATCTCGAAGCCCTCGAACTCGAGCGCGTCGCGCAACCCGCGCACCAGATCTGGCTCGTCCTCGATGATGAGGACGCGCCGCCGGGTGGGAGGCAGGAGGCTCCCCGGGGCCCCGGCGATCGTCACCGGTCACCCGCCGGGCCGCGCGCGGCCCGCCGTCCACCGCCGGTTGGCCCGGTCGCCCCGGCCGCCACCGCCACAGCCCCCACCGGCTCGGGTGACCAGGGCTCGACCGCAGCCTCCGCCCTCGGGGCGGCCGGGTCCGCCGCCTCGGCCGCGCCCACCGGCACCAGGACCGGGGCCGCGGGCAGCACCACCGTGAAGGCCGCTCCCTCCCCGGGTTGACTCTGCACGGCCAGGCGACCGCCGTGGGCCTGCACGATGTGCTTGACCAGCGCGAGGCCGATGCCGCTCCCGCGCACGTTGCGATCCCGCGCGCCCTGGGCCCGATAGAACCGCTCGAAGATGCGCGGCTGCTCGCCCGCCGGGATCCCCGGCCCGAAGTCCCGGACCGAGAGCGCCACCCCGCCCGGCACGCGCGTCAGTCGAACGTCCACCTCCTTGCCCTCCGACGCGTACTTCACGGCGTTGTCGATCAGGTTCAGCAAGACCAGGGTCATGGCATTTTCGTCCATCCGGATCGGGGGCAGGTTGGTGTCGATGGCGGTGCGCAACCGCATCTTCTCCTTCTCGACCCGATAGCGGCACACGTCGAGCGCCCGCTCGACCACGTCCACCAGAGATCCCTCGGCGAAGTCGTAGCTGGCCTTGCCGCGCTCGAGCCGCGCGAAGTCGAGGACGTTGTCGATGAGGTGCGACAGGCGCTCGGCCTCCCGGGTGATGATCTCGCCGTACTCGCGGCTGCTGCTCTCGCCCTTGTGCTTGCCGGTGGCCAAGAGCTCCCCGAACATCCGGATCAGCGACAGCGGCGTCTTCAGCTCGTGCGAGACGTTGGCGATGAAGTCGCTCTTGAGGCGCGAGGTCCGGCCCTCGGAGATCACGGTCAGCCACACCACCGCCAGCCCCACCGCGATGATCAGGGTGGACACCGGGATCAGCAACAACCCGAGCCAGCGCTCGGTCGCCGCCTGGGCCTGCAGCTCCTCGACGTTCTTCGGGACCAGCTGGATCCGCCACGCGTACAGGGTCTTGCCGAACGATGACTCGTAGAGAAAGCGGGTGTCGCGCTGGGGGAACGGCTGTCCGAACACCGGGCGCGCCACCTCGTCGAGGATGGTGATGCGGCGATCCCCTCCGAGGGCGCGCACCTCCTCGGGCAACCACTGCTTGGCGATGAGGCCGAGGTTCATCTTGGCCGCCACGAAGTATTCTTCCCCGCTGTCCGAGGTCTTGGCGGCGTAGGCGATCAGCACCGACTTGCCCTCGAAGAGCTGGTGGAGGTGACGGAAGTTGCCCGCCTGCGCCGAGGTCCACGGCTGCAACGAATCCCAGTCCAGGCCGCGCACCGTGTTCTGCCAGCGCTCGAGCTCCCGGGTGCGGCGACGCGCCTCGGGCGCCGGGTGGATCTGCCGGATATGGAAGTCGCGATCGAGGACCACCACCGATTCGACGGCCGCCGAGAGCTCCGGCTCGGCCTCGGGCTCGGGGGCCGACGAGGTCAACGCCGCGGGCGCCGTCCCCTCCCAGTCGATCTGCTTGAACAGCTCGAAGTCGACGGTGTCGATGCGCTGCTGAATGCTGCTGGCCAGAGTCTGGGCGAGCTGCCGGTTCCCCTCCATGAGCGAGGCCTTGCTCCGCTCGGAGGTCGTCTTGGCGTAGCGATAGCCGTAGTACGACAGGGCCAGCGTCGCGCACACGATGGCGGGAAAGACGATCACCAGGATCAACGAAAGGCGGTTGCCCTCGCGCGCGCTCATGACCGCCTCACCATAGCAGCCCGGGGGGGAACCAGGGCGACCGCCACCATCCCGTCAGCGGGGCGCGGCGGGGCGACCCTTGCGCAGCAGGATCTCGGTGCGGCCGGGGGCGATGAGCTCGGGGAGGCGCCCGACCCGCGCGAAGCCGAGGCCCCGGTAAAAACCCAGGGCCAGCCGGTTGCGCGCGTCGGCCGAGACGAAGAACCAGCGCCGGCGCCCGAGCACCCTCGCCTCGACGAACGCCATCAGGGACCGCCCCACGCCGCCGCGCCGCGCCTCGGGGTGCACGGCCAGCAGCGACAGAAAATCCCCGAGGAGGACCCGCGGCTGAACCACCGCGATCCCCAGCACCCGCGGCCCGACCTGCCTGCCCCTCGCGGCCACCGCCCGCGAGATCCCCGGCGCCGCCGGTGACACCGCCACGAACACCTCGGCCTCTCGCGCGGCGCGCCGCAGAAACCGGCGGAGCGCCACCGCCTCGTAGCCGAGCCCGAGCCAGGGCTCCGTCGCGGCGATCCAGGGCGCCTGGCGGCCGGCCAGCGTGGCGCTGGCCCGGACCACCTGCAGCCGCTGCCCGGTCGTCACTCGCAGGTCTCCTCCGGGCCGCTGTGGACCGCGCCATCCGGGCAGGCCGGGAGCTCGGGAGGCGGCAGATCGTGGAGCGCGGGCACCTCGCACAGCGCGCCCGACGGGTTCTCCACCGGCGTCTCGACCGAGAGGGGCAGCGGACGATTCGCCGGCCGCGCGGCCATCAAGCGCGACAGCGGCGCGAAGACGAAGCCCTTCTCGTGCAGCACGCTCAGCACGGTGGGCAGCGCGCTCGCGGTCTTCCAGCCCCGCCCGTTGATGTGAAAGATGACGATCGACCCGGAGCGTGTGCCGCGGGTCACCGCGTGGATGATCCCCTCGGTCGTGACCTTGGCGCTCGGGTCTCCCGAGACGACGTCCCAGAGCACCACCGGCAAGCCCATCCCGCGAACGGTCTCGAGGACCTCGGGCGACAGATCGCCGAAGGGAGGTCGGAAGGCCACGCTGCGGCGGTGATACACGGCGAGCGCCGCCTCGGTCCGCGCCACCTCGCGGCGGATCTCGGCCGGCGACAGCTCGGACATGTGGGGATGGTCGTACGAATGGTTGCCGAACTCGATGAGAGGGTTGGCCGCCAGCTCCTTCATCACGTCGGGATGAAACTCGACCCAGCGCCCGGAGACGAAGATGGTGGCGGGCACGTGCTCGCGCTCGAGGATCTCGTACACGTCCCGGTCGAACCCGTAGCCCTGGGTGGCGGTCGCACAGGCATCGAAGGTGATGGCGATGAGGCCGTCGGGGTTCTGGACCCGGCTCACCACCCCGACCGGGACCGCCCGGGCGGTGCCGGGCCACAGAGAGAGCGCCGCGACCGGCAATCCGATCACGCCGAGCATGGCAATCATGCCGAGCACGCCGAGCACGCCGCGCCCGCCGAGCGCCAGCGCGGGCCCTCGTGCAGCTGCGCGCAGGCAAACCGGGCGGCAACGGGAGCGGCAGCAAGAACGGCAGGTCATGGGCATGTGGCTGAACGAAGATCGGGGGAGCGACCCGCGAGCTGAAGCGGCCCCTGGAATTCGGGGGGGATTGGGCCAGACCGCGCCGCTCACGTCAGGTCGAGCAGCATGACAATCGCATCCTCTGGATCCTCGGCGTAGTAGTTGGGGCGCACCCCGACCGCCCGGAAGGCAAAGCGGCGATACAGGCGCTGGGCCGCCGCGTTCGATCGACGCACCTCCAGCGTCACGCAGCGGCACGGCAAGGCCCGCGCTACCCCCACCATGTGCCCGAGCATGCGGGTCGCGTGTCCCATGCGACGATGCTCCGGATGGGTGGCGATGTTGAGGACGTGGAGCTCGTCCGCCACCAGCCAGTAGTTGGCGAACCCCACGACCTTGAGATCGGCGGTGTCTCTGACCACCTCCAACCTGGCCCAGTCCCGGGTCATCTCCTCGAGCAGCACCTGCCGCGACCAGGGGGCGGGGAAGGACAGCCGCTCGATCTCCATCACGGCGTCGATGTCCTCCACCTCCATCCTCGAGACCACGAAAGGCTGCGGAACTTTGCTCAGCGCCATCAGCAAGTCAATGCAGATTACGCGCCAAGGCTTTCATCGGCAACCGGACCGACCGGGGGCGCCTGGCCCGCGGCCTCGAGGACGGCCGCCAGGATGAGCTGCCACAGCGGCGCCACCCCCTCCCCCGTCTCGGCCGAGACCAGCAGGGGCGGCCGCCCCATCGCGTGGGCCCCGCCGCCGGGTCGCGCCGCCCGCGCCAGCTGTCCGCGCTCGCGCGCGTTCAGCTTGTCGACCTTGGTGAACACGAGCTGCGTCGGCACGCCCAGCATGGCCAGCCACTCGACGAGCTGCCGCTCCTCGGCCTGCAGTCCGCGCCGCGCATCCACCAGGACGACGAACAGCGCGAGCGTGTGGCGGCGCTCGGTGTAGCTCTCGATCAAGGGCTGCCAGGAGCTGCGCTCGGTCTGCGACACCTGGGCATACCCGTACCCGGGCATGTCGGCGAGCCGCAGCGCCCGCACGGGTGCGCCGCCGAGGACCAGATCGTAGAAGATGATCCCGCGGGTGCGTCCAGGGGTCTTCGAGGTGCGCGCCAGGGCACGCCGCGCGGCGAGGCGATTGAGCAACGTGGACTTGCCCACGTTCGATCGTCCCGAGATCGCGATCTCGGGAGGCCCGACGCCGGGCAGGGAGCCTGGCGTCCGCGCCTCGGCCACGAACTGCGCGTCGAGCACCAGCGGCACCGCCGGGGCGGCGGATGAGGAGGTGGCGGCGGGCACCGACACCGACACCGCTGCCGCTCCGCTTCCGCCGCGCGGGCCGGGCTGGGGGGCGCGCGCGGCGCGACGGGCATTTTTCTCGTTCGACAAGCTCGGTAGGTTAGCATCAACCCCGTGAGCGGCGCGTTTCCCGACGGATTCAGGCTGGTGGGCCTCACCGGGGGCATCGGCAGCGGCAAGTCCACCGCGGCTCGGCTGATCGCGGCGCGCGGCATCCCGGTGATCGACGCCGATCAGCTGGCGCGCGAGGCGGTCGCGCCCGGGAGCCCAGCGCTGCGCGAGATCGCGGCCACCTGGCCCGAGGTCATCGCGCCGGACGGACACCTCGACCGACGGGCCCTCGGGCGCAAGATCTTCTCCTCGTCCGAGGCGCGAACCCGGCTCGAGGGAATCTTGCACCCACGCATCATCGAGCTCTCCACCGCGCGGGCGTCCGAGCTCGCTGCCGCCGGTCATCGGCTCGCGTTCTACGAGGCATCGCTGCTGGTGGAGACTGGCCGCTACCGCGACCTCGACGGGCTGGTGGTGGTGGACGCCCCCGAGGAGGTCCGGGTGGCGCGGGTGGTGAACCGCGACGGCTCGCAGGAGGCCGACGTACGCGCGCGCATGGCGGCCCAGGCCACCCCCGACGACAAGCGCAAGGTGGCGACCTTCCTGGTGGACAACGATGGCGATCTCGCGCGTCTGCGGGCGCAGGTCGATGCCATGCTGGACGCCCTTGGAACGGGAACGGCGGCGACCGCGGCGACCTGACCCGACCCGTCGTACCGCCTCGCCCCGGGGCAGCGCCCCCGCCCCCGAATCGAGATCGTAAAGACCTAACCCGATTTGCGCGGTTCGGCGCATTCGGACATGAAGGCCAACTTTCTCCTGGCTCGGGTGCGTACGCTGCCTCACCTTCAATTCAGAACAATATTTGGCGGCCGCCGCTCATGCGCACGCCGATTCGAGTCGAAGGAGCAAGACCATGTCGTCGATTGATCTGGCCCCTTGGAAGATGCGCCGGGCAACCGCCCGTCGCCCCCACGCCCACCCGTCACCCCGCCGCAACGCCCCGCCGCGTTCAGGCTTCCGGCGGAGCGCCGCGGCTTTCCTGACCATGATCTTCCCGGCGGGCGTCGTCACGGCCGCGCTGACCTTGGGGGCGGCCGGTTGCGGCCCAGGGGTATCTGCCGGGCCCGCCACGAGCTCCCCTGGGAGCGGCACGGGTGGTGAGCCTGGTTCGAGCTCCATCGGGACCGGGAGCGGCACGGGGGCCCCGACCTCCAGCGGCGGCGCACCAGCCGTCGGGGCGTCCGGCGGCGCCACCACCCCTCCTGGCGGTTCGGGAGGCTCGGGTGCGACCGGTCCTTCCTATCCTCCTCCCACGCCTCCCGCGGGCACTGGCACAGCCGGGGGAACCGGCGGCTCGGGCACCGGGTTCCCGGGATCCGGGACCGGCTCCGGGTTCGGCTCGGGTCTGACCGGCTGGGGCGCCGGCGGGTCGCGTGCAGGCTCCTCGAGCTCGGGGGGAGCCCCGAGCACGGGCTCGGGAGGCTCGGGCGGTTCGGGAGCCTCTGGCTCGGCCCCGACATCGACCGACGGCCCGGCGCCGACCATGATTCCGGCCGTGAAGGGCACCTGCCCGACCATCGCGAGCGGGAGCGTCACCTTCGCTGGGCAGGCGGTGACGGTCTGGGCGGGCGCGGCGTCGGCCACCACGCACGGGCCACTCGTGATCTACTGGTACGCGACCGGATCGAGCCCGCAGGAGGCGCAGTGGGGCCTCGGCCAGGCTGCGATCAGCGAGATCACGGCAGCTGGCGGCATGGTCGCCGCGCAGGCCAAGACCACCGCGACGGGGACCAACACCGGGAACGGCGTCTGGTACACCGGGGACTTCGATATCGCCGACCAGGTGGTGGCTTGCGCCGTTCAGCAATTGCACATCGACACCCGCCGGATCTACGCGGCCGGCTTCAGCGCGGGTGGCCTGCAGACAGCCTGGATGTCCTACGCGCGCTCGGGGTACCTGGCGGCGGTCACGACCTACTCGGGGGGGACGTCGGGCTTCGGACGCCCGGCCGCCCAGGACGCGACCAACGTCCCCTCGGCGATGGTGGTTCACGGCGCCTCGGGCTCGGACGTGGTGGTCCTCGACTTCGCGACCGCCAGCGCGAACTATGAAGCCGACATCAAGGCCAAGGGCGGCTTCGCCATCGACTGCAACCATGGCGGCGGTCACATGATCCCGACCGCGGCCGTCCCCTCGGTGTGGAGGTTCATGAAGGATCATCCCTTCAAGGTCTCGCCGGAGCCCTACGTCGCGAGCGGAATCCCGTCTACCTTCCCGACGTACTGCAAGATCCCCTGACGGATGGGGATGCGCCTTCGGCGCTCGCGGGAAGGGGCGGACCCCTCCCCGCGGGCCGCGCTCGCGGACGACACGAGTCGCACCCGGATCTGCTTGGCTCGTGGTGTCTCCGGTGGGCAAAGCCCACCTCCGATCCGATGGGGATCGGGTAGGATGCGCGCCGATTGAGTAGCGCGATACAGATGCGGCTCGAGCGGGCCTTGATGGTGTCGGGTGTGGTGTTTTTGGGGTGTGCGGGGCAGGGGGCGAGCCGGGAGTCGGTCGCGGGTGGTGGCGGGGCGACATTCGGGGCAGGAGGGGCGGGGGCGGGTTCGTCGGACCAGGGAGGAGGGGGCGGGGGCGATGACGTGGCGGGGGGGTGCACGGTGGGGGTGGCGGCGCCGGGGGACGTGATCGTGTCGCTTGGTGATGTGCGGCAGAAGATCTCGGGGTTCGGGGCCTCCACCGCGTGGTCGTCGACCATGAGCACGGCGGACGCCGACCTGCTGTTCTCCCCGACCGCCGGGGTCGGGCTGTCCCTGCACCGCATTCGCATCGCCCCGGACGGCACCACCACCGAGACCAGCATCGCCCGGCTCGCGCAGGAGCGCGGGGCCTCCGTCTGGGCCACGCCGTGGTCCCCGCCCGCCGCCGACAAGTCCAACCACGACGTCATCGGGGGCACCTTGACCGATGGACCGGCCTGGGCGGCCACCCTCAAAAGCTTCGTCGACCTGATGAAGTCGAGCGGGGTCGACCTGCTGGCCATCTCCGCCCAGAACGAGCCCGACGCCAAGGTCTCGACCTACGAGTCCTGCAGCTACACCGGCGCCACGCTGGCGACGTTCATCGCGAGCGCGCTCGGCCCGGCCCTGGCGGGCAGCGGGGTGAAGATCCTCGGCCCCGAGAGCCAGAACTGGTGTGGGTTCAAGGCGCTGGCCGATCCCCTCCTCGCCGACCCGACCGCCGCCGCCTTCACGTCGATCATCGCCACCCATGCCTACGGCTGCAATCCCCTCGCCTACCCGGCCGCCGCCCAGGCCGGCAAGGAGCTCTGGCAGACCGAGATGTACGATCAGACCGCCGCCGCCGATCCCGGGATCAAGAGCGGGCTGCGGGTGGCCAAGCTGATCCACGACGCGCTCACCATCGCGAGCGTCAACGCCTGGCACTACTGGTGGGTCTACCCGAGCTCGGTCGGCAACGGGGCGCTGTGGGACAAGACCACGGGCCAGCCCACCAAGCGGCTCTACGTGCTCGGAAACTTCAGCAAGTTCGTGCGCCCCGGCTTCCTGCGCATCGGCACCGCGGCGGGCGCCGCACCCCCGGCCGGCGTCCAGCTCACGGCGTACCGTCACCCCACCGACGGCACGCTGGTGATCACCGCGATCAACGCCAACGCCGCACCCACCGACGTCTCCATCTTCGTGACCGGGGCCTCGCCGTGCGCCCTCACCCCCTGGGTCACGTCGCAGAGCGACGACCTCGCGGCCCGCGCCGCGCTCCCGCTCAGCGGCGCGCGGCTCGCCGCCACCCTCGACGCCCAGAGCGTCACGACCTTCGTTGGTCAACAGGCGGGTCAGCAGGCGGATCAGCAGGTGGCCGGCCAGCGGTAGGCGCGGAATTTGATAGAGTCGCGCGTTCCATGGCGAGCACCCAAGACGACGCACTCATCGAGGCTGGACGACGCCTCCTGCTCAACAACTACCGCCAGGCGCCCCTGGCGATGGCGCGCGGCGAGGGCTGCATCCTCTGGGACACGACCGGACGCCGTTACCTCGACATGACCGCCGGCATCGCCGTCTGCGTGCTCGGCCACGGCGATCCGGGGCTGGCGCAGACGCTCGGCGAGCAGGCGCGCCGCCTGATCCACACCTCGAACCTCTACTTCGTCGAGAATCAGGTCCGCCTGGCGGACGCCCTGGTGCGCCGCGGATTCCCCGGGCGGGCCTTCTTCTGCAACTCCGGCACCGAGGCCAACGAGGCCGCGCTCAAGCTCGCGCGCCGCTACCAGGTGACCACCCAGGGCCGATCGTCGCGCACCGAGATCGTGGCCTTCGAGAGCAGCTTCCACGGCCGCACCGTGGGGGCGCTGTCGGTGACCGGGCAGCAGAAGTACCGCGAGGGCTTCGGCCCGCTCTTCGGACCGGTGCGGTTCCTGCCGTTCGGCGACGTCGAGGCGGTGCGCACCCAGGTCACCGACCAGACCTGCGCGGTGATCATCGAGCCCATCCAGGCCGAGGGCGGGATCCACCTGCCGCCCCCCGGCTACCTCCAGGAGCTGCGCCGGCGCTGCACCGAGACCGGCACCGTGCTGATCTTCGACGAGGTGCAGACCGGCGTGGGACGCACCGGGACCTTCTACGGATTCGAGAAGGAGCGGGTGGTGCCCGACATCATCACGCTGGCCAAGGGCCTCGGCGGTGGGGTGCCGGTCGGGGCCATGCTGGCCGGCGAGGAGGTCGCGCGGGGGTTCGAGCCCGGCACCCACGCCTCCACCTTCGGTGGCAATCCCTTTGCCATGGCGGCCGCGCTCTACGTGCAGGAGGCCATCGATCGCCTTGCGCTGCTGGAGCGCTGCCGGGAGGCGGGATCCTACCTCGCCAATTCCCTGACCCGCATGGCCGAGCGGCGCCGACCCAAGACCCGCGGCGCACGGGGCCGAGGGCTCCTGCAGGGGCTGGTGCTCGATGGGGACGCGACCCCGGTCGTGGCCCGCGCGCGCGAGCGCGGGCTCCTGCTCTCGGTGGTGGGAGGGAACGTGATCCGCTTCGTGCCGCCGCTGATCGTGGCCAAGGCCGAGATCGACGAGGCGCTGGCGATTCTCGACGGGGTCCTGGCCGATGTCTGAGGTCCGACACCTCCTCAGCTTCTGGGATCTACCGGACGGAGGAATCGAGTCGCTCCTGAGGCGCGCCGACGAGTTTCGCCTGCTCCGAAACCTGCGTGAGGCCCACGCCACCCGCCCGGGGCGGGTGCTCGGCATGGTCTTCGAGAAGGCCTCGACCCGCACGCGCGCCAGCTTCGAGATCGCGATGTTCGAGCTCGGCGGGCACGGGCTCTACCTCGGGATGCAGGGCTCGCAACTCGAGCGCGGGGAGCCGATCCGCGACACGGCCCGGGTGCTCTCCGGGTACTGCCACGCCATCATGATCCGCACCTTCGCGCAGGAGCGCGCGCTCGAGCTCGCGCACTATGCGCGCGTGCCGGTCATCAACGGCCTCACGGATCTCCTGCACCCGTGCCAGGTGCTGGCCGATCTGCAGACCGTGGGACAGCGATTCGCCCGGCCCGGGCGCGATGTCGGCGAGACCCTGCGCGAGGTGAAGTATGCGTGGATCGGCGACGGCAACAACATGGCCAACTCCTGGATCGAGGCGGCGGGCATCCTGGGGCTCGACCTGGCGCTGGCGTGCCCGAAGGGCTACGGGCCCGACGAGAACGTGGTGCGGCGCGCGCGTGGGACCGAGCGCGGTCACATCGTGTTCCACGAGGATCCGGCCGACGCGGTGCGCGGGCGCCACGTCCTGTCCACCGACGTGTTCGTGTCGATGGGGCAGGAGGACCAGAAGCAGGAGCGCCTGCGCGCCTTCGCCGGGTTCAGCCTCGACGGGCGCCTGCTCGGGCTCGCCGATCCCCAGGCCATCGTCCTGCACTGTCTGCCGGCCCACCGGGGCGAGGAGATCACCGACGAGGTGATCGAGAGCCGTCAGAGCGCCGTCTGGGAGCAAGCCGAAAATCGGCTGCACGCCCAGAAGGCCTTGCTCGAATGGCTGCTCTGACGGGCAGGTTCACCGAAGGTTCGTGTATGACCTGGCCCCTTCACCAGTGAACTAGAGTGCGGTTCTCGTCGGCTCAAGCTCGCGCGGCGAGCCGCCGATGGGCCTGGAGATATGGCGCTCTTCTCGCGACCGAAGTTGCCCGACCCGGGATCCGCCGCGGGCCCGGCGGAGGCAGCCCGCGGGTCCGGCCTACCAGGCCGCGAAAGCCACGAGCCGCGAGGCGCCGCGGCGGCGACCAAGCCACGCACACCGCTGCCGACGCCCGCCGGCGCGCGTTCGCGCAAGCAGACGCTCAGCTCTCCCATCCCCGCGATGCTGGCCGCCTCGATGCTGGAGATGACCGACGACGTCGCCGAGGTGACCAAGGTCGCCGACGACACGCCCCCGAGAAGCAGCTCGCAGCGCGGCCGGTCTTCCTCCCCCGTCCTGCCCGCCGACGACGACGGTGAAGAATACGTCGTCGAGCTCGTCCCCAACGACTGATCCGCCCTTCAGCTCTCCGAATCCGCCTCCGCTTCCGGCTCGGTGGCCTTGGGCTTCTTCTTGGCGTGCGCGGAGGCCGGCTTGGTGCCGAAGGGGATGTCGACGTTCGGGTCGCAGGTTCCCTTGCCGAATCCCTTGGCCGAAAACTCGTGCTCCGTGGTCCCGCGCCAGTGGGCGCTCTGGATGCGGATCTCGACCGCGTGCTTGAGGGACTTGTTGCTGTCCTTGCGGCCACCGCCCTCGCGCTTCGACGAGCAGTACGAGAACACGTAGTCCTGTCCGAGCCTCGCCTCGATCTTCTCGGAGACCTCGGCGAAGGGACGGTCGAGCTCCCGGGTCTTCTCGGCCACGAGAGCCCCCGACTTGCCAACCGCCTCCAGCTCCTCGGTGGCGACCGCGTCCCCGATCCCGATGGTGTAGACCTCGGCCGGGGACTTCTGGACCCGGGCCAGAACGTCCTCCTTCGAGTGACGTCCGGCCTTGTCCCGGCGGTCGGTGACCACGACCAGGGTCAGCTCCTGGTGGGGAAGCTCGGACTGCTTGGCCGCCTCGTTCAGCCGGTCGAGCCCGGTGAGGAAAGCTCCCCACAGGTCGACGCTGTGATTCTTGGTGCGGACCTTCTGCATGCTGGCGAGGCCCGGACCAGGATCCTCGTCGTCGAAGCCCACGTAGAGGGTGACTCCGTCGCCATCGAAGCCCCCGATCGCGACCCGCGCATCGTCGCCGACCCGATCGACGAGGTTTCGCAAGGCATCGAACAGCGAGGACAGATACTCCGAGCCCATCAAGGGACCACTGATGTCGACCAGCACCAGGATCATGCGATCCACCGCCGACTGCGGCGGCAGGAGCGCTCGTTTGGCCTTCTTCACGGGCTTCCCGTCCTCGTACACGTTGAAGTCCGAGGCCTTGAGCATCACGGGTTGCCCGTCGTCGCGCGAGATCTTCATGTACAGCGCGACGTTGGCCGGGGGCATGGTCACGACCTCGATCTTCTGCACCTCGAGGCCCTTGCTGGTGCCGCAGCCGAATGCACCGCCGAGCCCGACCAGCAGCCCGATGGGAAGACACCGCCGCGACCACTGCCGCGACCACTGCCGCGACCGATGCAGGACGATTGCTGGCATGCCAAACCTTTCGCTGGGGCGGGAGGGAGCACGGAGGATCTGGCCAGACCCGATGACCGGGCTGGAGCGCCTGAAGCCACCGCATGATATCCACATCGTGGCTCCCGGGCGAATCGCCCTCCGACGCCCCACGACACCCGGCGCCGCCTCACGGCGGATGGCGCCCGACGGGCCTTTCTGGAAGAGTCGCGGCCATGACTCCGACGCCGAGCGTTCTGAAGATCGTCCAGGTGGGCCACCCGGTCCTGCGCCAGACCGCCCGCGCCCTCACCGGTCACGAGGTGCGGGCTCCCGAGACGGCGCGCCTCATCGAGGAGATGCGGGAGACCATGCGCGACGCCCCCGGCGTGGGACTGGCGGCACCCCAGGTGGGCCACGCCCTGCAGATCGTGGTGGTCGAGGACCGCCCCGAGTACGTCGAGCGCCTCTCGGTCGACGAGCGCCAGGCGCGCCTCCGCAAGCCGCTTCCGTTCCAGGTCCTGGTCAATCCCCGGCTGACCTTCCTCGATCGAGCTCCGGTGGCCTTCTTCGAGGGTTGCCTGAGCTTCGCCGACTTCATGATGGTGGTGCCTCGGGCCCATGCCGTGCGGGTGGACGCCCTCGATCACCAGGGCCACGCGTTCTCGCTCACCGCCGAGGGCTGGCCGGCGAGGATCTTGCAACACGAGATTGACCATTTGCACGGCGTCCTCTGCGTGGACCGCATGACCCCCCGCACGCTGACGTCCACGCGAAATCACCTTCAGCACTGGCAGCACGCGCCCGTCCAGTCCGTGCTCGCCACCGTCGGCAACACTTCCGAAACAGACGCGCTCCTGCCTTCGGCGTTCGGCTCGCCCGATGCCGAGCCCGAAGGTTGACTTCGCCGCAACGGCGACCTACTTTCATCGCTTGTCGGAATTTTGCGGGTTTTTTCCTCGGGGAGCGACGCACGGTTCGGGCGTGCGCGCGTATGGCCGGCGGCGAATGAAGGTCTTCCGGCCGTGGGCAATCGTTCTCCCGCGAGGCAACCAGACGGCGCCTCTGGCGAGATAGGTTCAGGTCCCTGATGCCGAAGGATTCCCCGGTTCCGGTCGAAACGTCGGTGGTCGCTGGCTCCCACGCTGGCCCGCCCCCTGATCCTTTCACCGGCCTGCCCAACCCGCGCACCGCTCCCATCCTGATCGGTATCGACGTGGGGTCGACGACCGCCAAGGCGGTGGTGGTTGATCCGGATTCGCTGAAGATGCTGTGGTCGGACTACCAGCGCCACCAGACCAAGCAGGCCGAGAAGATCGCCGAGTTGCTCGAGCGGATCGGCCAGGATTTCCCCAACGTGCCGCCCGGCGCCGTGCGCTGCTTCATCACCGGCTCGGGGGCCGGGCCCCTGGTCGAGCCGATCGGGGCCAAGTTCGTGCAGGAGGTGAACGCCGTCACCCTGGCGGTCGAGGAGCTTCACCCGGACGTGGGCTCGGTGGTCGAGCTCGGGGGCCAGGACGCCAAGATCATCATCTTCAAGGAAGCCAAGGCGCGTGCCGAGCAGCCGGGGGTCCCGGAGGCCGCCGCCGCCGCCGAGCTCGACGCCGAGCTCCGGGCCGAGGTGGAGGCGGCCGCGGAGGCCCCGCCGTCGGACGTCCCCCAGCCCGAGGTGGTGATCCCCGAGACCAGCCCGCCGAGCGGGACGAGCAAGAAGCGCAACAAGACCGCCATCGCCTCGATGAACGACAAGTGCGCCTCGGGCACCGGCGCCACCATCGACAAGTGCTTCCTCAAGGTCGGGATGCCGTCCTCGGACGCCATGCGCCTGCGCTTCGACGACAGCAAGCTGCACCACGTGGCGGCCAAGTGCGGGGTCTTCGCCGAGACCGACATCGTGAACCTGGTGAAGGCGTCGATCCCCTCGACCGAGATCATGTGCTCGCTGGCCGACGCCATCGTGATGCAGAACCTCTCGGTGCTCACCCGCGGCAACACCCTCCGCCACAAGGTGCTGCTCCTCGGCGGGCCCAACACCTACCTGCCGTTCCTGCAAGATTGCTGGCGCAAGCGCATCCCCGAGACCTGGGAGTCCCGGAGCTATGCCTATCCGAAGGACGTCCCCATCGAGGAGCTGATCCTGGTCCCCGAGAACGCCCAGTACTATGCGGCGTTCGGCGCCGTGATGTACGGGCTGCACGAGCCCGCCAGCGTCGGCCTCTACCGGGGCCTCGAGCCCCTGCGGGACTTCATCCGCGGCGGACGCAAGTCGAAGCTCGGCGAGGCGGCCGGCCCGCCGCTGGCCCGCTCGACGGACGAGCTCGAGGTCTTCCGCCAGCAGTACACCATCCCGAAGTTCACCCCGGCCACCCTCACGCCCGGCACCCGGGTGCGGGCGGTGATCGGGATGGACGGCGGCTCGACCTCCTCGAAGGCGGTCCTCATCGACGAGCAGCGCAACATCCTCAAGAAGGAGTACCAGCTCTCGAAGGGCAACCCGATCCAGGACGTCCGGGAGATCCTCGGGCGCCTGCAGGCCTGGGTGACCGAGCAGGGCTGCACCCTCGAGGTGCTGGGCTTCGGCGCCACCGGCTACGCCGCCGACGTGCTGGAGAAGACCGTCAAGTCCGACGTCAACATCGTCGAGACGGTGGCCCACATGATGTCCGCGACCAGCTACTTCGGGGACGTCGACGTGGTCTGCGACATCGGTGGCCAGGACATCAAGGTCCTCTTCATGCAGAACGGCGACATCAAGAACTTCCGGCTGTCGAACCAGTGCTCGGCCGGCAACGGGATGTTGCTGCAAGCCATGGCGGACCAGTTCGGGGTCAAGATCACCGACTACGCCGACACGGCGTTCTCGGCGGATCTGTCGCCCAAGTTCAGCTACGGCTGCGCGGTCTTCCTCGACACCGACCGGGTGAACTTCCAGAAGGAGGGCTACTCCAAGGAGGAGCTGCTGTCTGGCCTCGCCCAGGTGCTGCCGAAGAACGTCTGGCAGTACGTGGTGCAGATCCCGCGCATGGCCGCCCTCGGCAAGAAGTACGTGCTGCAGGGCGGGACCCAGTACAACCTGGCCGCGGTCAAGGCCCAGGTCGACTACATCCGGGAGCGGGTCCCGGGCGCCGAGGTGTACGTGCACCCCCACTGCGGCGAGGCCGGCGCGATCGGGGCGGCCTTCGAGACCCTGCGGGTGGTCAAGCGCCGGGGCTACTCGACCTTCGTGGGGATGGACGCCGCCATCAACCTCGAGTTCACCTCCCGCAACGACGAGTCGACCCGCTGCCACTTCTGCCCGAACCTCTGCGCCCGGACCTTCATCGACAGCCAGACCCCGGACGGCGAGACCGCCCGGTACATCAGCGGGTTCTCGTGCGAGAAGGGGACGGTCGAATCCGAGGACGCCATGCTGGCGCTCACCGCCGACCGGAAGCGCCTGATGAAGCAGTTCCCGAACCTGGTCGACACGGAGGCCAAGCTGCTCTTCCGGCACTTCTTCGACCACGAGCCCCTGCCCGCGCCCGGCACCCTCAAGGCCGACGCCGAGGTGAAGAAGACCCTGCTCGGCGCGCGGCGGGTGGCGGTGACCCGCCCGTTCGAGCGCTCGAGCCAGGCGGCCCAGGACCGGCGCGCGCGCATCCGGATCGGCATCCCCAAGGTGCTCAACATCTGGTCGACCGCGCCCTTCTGGCGGACCTACTTCGAGACCCTCGGGATCCAGCGACAGAACGTGGTCTTCTCGGACGACACCAGCGAGGAGATGTGGATGGAGGGCGGCAAGTACGGCTCGATCGATCCGTGCTACCCGTCCAAGGTCGGGCAGGCCCACCTGCACCACCTGCTGTTCCACCAGCACACGCCCGAGCGGCCGCTCGACTACATCTTCTTTCCGACGCTGACCCACATCCCGTCCTTCGTGAAGAACGCGATGGACTACACCTCCTGCCCGATCGTGGCGGGCGCGCCCAACGTGCTCAAGGCTGCCTTCACCAAGGAGGTGGACTTCTTCGCCCAGCGCAACATCCGCTACCTCGATCCGGCGTGCTCGCTGATCGAGCCGAACCTCCTGCGCCGTCAGCTCTTCGACTGCTTCCGCCCCCTCCTCGACCTCACCAGCGACGAGTCCGACTTCGCGGTCGATCAGGCCTTCGCGGCGCTGCGGCGCCTCGACGTCGAGATGGAGGCCCGAGGGCGCGCCATCCTCGACCAGGTGGAGAAGGAGGATCGGGTGGCGATCCTGATGCTGGGACGTCCCTATCACCTCGATCCGGGGCTGAACCACAGCGTGCTCGAGGAGTTCCAGCTCCTCGGTTACCCGGTGCTGTCGATCCGCTCGATCCCCAAGGACGAGGGCTACCTCGGGCGCTTATTCGCGGACGATCTGCGGCGCGGGGCCATCCAGTCTCCGCTCGAGATCTCCGACGTGTGGCCGGAGAACTACTCGTCGAACTCGGCCATGAAGGTCTGGGGAGCCAAGTTCGCGGCCCGGCACCCCAACGTGGTGGTGCTGGATCTGTCGTCCTTCAAGTGCGGACACGACGCCCCGACCTACGGGATCATCGACAGCATCATCGGCGCGGCCGAGACGCCCTACTCGGCGCTGCACGACATCGATGCCAACAAACCCGGAGGCTCGATCAAGATCCGGGTCAAGACCTACGCGCACAGCTTGACGTTGCACCGGGAGCGCCTGGAGGATCTGTCGGCGCAGAAGAGCGAGATGCTGCACCAGATCGATCAGAAGCGCCTGGCCCTGCTGACGCTCAAGCGGCGCCAGCTCGTGGAGCGGGCGCAGGGCGACGAAACGCTCGAGCGCACCATCGCCGAGCTGACGGCGCGGGTGCGCGCCTACCAGGCCGCGAGGCAGCCGGCCTCACCCGCCGAGCTGCGGGCCGAGAACGCCGCCGAGCTGAAGCGGGTGGGAATCGTCAAGCTCGGAATCAAACGCCACGATGGGACCGTCCAGACGCTGGGCGCTGAAACCACCACTTCCGCCTAGTCATTGAGGAGACCGAGCATGGGAACTGCCAAGAGCCAACCGTTCCGCCTTCCGATCGTCGACGCTTCCTCCCTGGACGCCGGCACCAGCCTGCCCGACGTGGTGGATCTGGCTGATCAGGGTGCTTCACTGCAAGGTCTAGAAGACCTCGAGGCCGAGCTGGCCCGGCTCGACGGCCAGGCCGCCGAGATCGCGGGCCGGACCGGGGGCAAGCAGGTCGACATCAAGCACTGGTTCGATCCGATGATCAACGCCCAGTTCACCAAGTCCGAGCGACCGAATACCACCCTCCTGGTCTCGGGCCTGACGGCCGCCCACGACTATCTGGTCAAGGCAGCGCTGACCGGGCTCGGTTACAAGGTCGAGGTCATCGATGTGCCCGACAACCAGGCCCTGCGCTACGGCAAGGAGTTCGGCAACCGCGGGCAGTGCAACCCCACGTACTTCACGGTCGGCAACCTGGTCAAGTTCCTGATCGAGCGCGCCGCCGCCGAGGGCGTCGAGCCGCGCGAGATCGTCAAGCGCTACGTGTTCCTGACCGCCGGCGCCTGCGGGCCCTGCCGGTTCGGGATGTACGCCACCGAGTACCGCAAGGCCCTGCGCGACGCCGGCTTCGACGGGTTCCGGGTGCTGCTCTTCCAGCAGAAGGGTGGGCTCAAGCAGGCGACCGGCGAGGAGGCCGGGCTGGAGATGAACCCGGGCTTCTTCCTCGGCCTCTTGAAGGCCATCATCGCCGGCGACGTCATCAACGGCATGGGCTACCGCCTGCGTCCCTTCGAGGTGGAGAAGGGCGCGACCGACCGGGCCATCGAGAAGACCAAGCGCTACGTGCACGATGCGCTGGTGGCGCGCACCTCGGTGCTGGGCGCGCTCCTGCGCGGCCGGCGCGAGTTCGCGGGCATCGCGCTCGACTGGACCCGGCCCTGCCCGCGCGTCTCGATCATCGGCGAGTTCTGGGCCATGACCACCGAGGGCGACGGCAACTATCAGCTGCAGCGTTTCCTCGAGTCGGAGGGCGCCGAGTGCGACATCCAGTTCGTCACCAACTGGCTGCTCTTCATGCTGTGGGAGGGGCGCTACGACACCAAGCTGCGCGCCGAGCTGCGCGGGCTCGATCAGTCGGCCCGCAAGGGGTTGAAGGACGCCAAGTTCGGCAAGAAGCTGGCCGGGCTGTTCGTGGGGGATCTGGCGATTCGCGCGGCCTTTCAGCTCTTCGGCGCGGCGGTCGGCTACCGCGGGTACCACCTGCCCAACATGGACGAGATCGCCGAGTCGGCGCACGCCTACTACGACAACAACGTGCGCGGCGGCGAGGGCCACATGGAGGTGGGCAAGTTCATCCTGAACGTGCTGCACAACAAGGCGCACATGACCCTGTCGGTCAAGCCCTTCGGGTGCATGCCCTCGTCCGGGGTGTCGGACGGCGTGCAGAGCCTGATCACGGGCCTCTACCCGGAGAGCATCTTCTGCGCGATCGAGACCTCGGGCGATGGGCGGGTCAACGTCCAGAGCCGGGTGCAGATGTTCCTGTTCAAGGCGCGGCTCGCCGCCCAGCGCGAGTACGCCGAGGCCCTGCAAAAGCTCGGCGTGACGGCCGACGACGTGCAGCGGTTCCTGGCGGAGCATCCGCGCTTCGCGACCGGCCTGCGACGCTCGCCCCACGCGGCGGCCGGAACCGCCGCCGATCGCCTGGCGGAGATCGCCCCCTTCATGACCGGCGGGGCAGCCGGGAAGCCCATGAGCAACGGCGGCATCGCGGTGGCGCAGCTGCGGAGCTGGGCCGCGGAGTCCGTGCGCACGATCCGCGCCGCGCCCGATCGCCTGATCCGCCTGCGCAAGGCCTGGACCGAGAAGTCGCCTCGCTTCTTCGCGCAGGTGCGCGAGGAGTGGGAGGACGCGCGGCCCATCCTCACGGAGCAGGTCCGGGCGCGCGCCAAGGCCAGCGTCGACGGCGTGCGCGCGGCGGTCACGGGCCGCGGCCAGGGAAGGGCGTTCACCAAGCCGGTGGTAGAAGCCCGCGCCTGACTGCCGGCCTCGCTCGCGTCTCATCCCCTCCCTCCGCGAAGCGGGGGAGGGTCAGGGAGAGGGGCCCCATTTCAATCCGAGCCCGCACCGCGAGGTACCTCCATGGCAGACCGACGCGCCCGCCCGTGGCGGTCGTCGGTCCGATAGGTGTCGGGGTATTCCTGGCGTCTGCGACGGTGGGCCTGCCCCCGCGAGGACCCCGGCACGCCGAGGGCGCGCCGCTCACCGAGGCCGGCGATCGACTCGACGCCAGCGTCGTGCGGGCGGCGCTGACCCCGCTGCAGGACATCCTGGTCGTGCCCCGCGTGTCGTCCGCGATCACGCCACCCCCTGCGTCGCCTCGCATCTTCGGTGCGACCCTCCTCCCGAGGATCGGCCCCGAGCAAGTGATGGCCGTGCTGCTCGATCCACGCGCTCTGCGTGCGGCCTTGCCGTCCTTGATCCGCGCCGAGGTGGTGGCCTCGACCACGGCGCCGGCGCCTGTGCCCGCGCCTGCGAAGTCGCCTACACCCTCCCCTTCACCTTCACCTTCACCCGGCCCGGTGGAGCTCCGCCTTCTTGCCTGGGAGCTCGAGATTCCCTTCTTCAACCTGTCCGGCCGGGCCTGGGTCGCGCGGCGCGGAGACGCGGTGGACTTCCAGCTGGTGGACGGAGCCTTCTCCCCGGGGTGGATTCGCTTTCGTGCCACCGCCGATCCCGGCACCACGGGCACGGTCGTCACCTGCGAGAGCCAGCTCGCCTTCGCGTCGACCAACTGGCTCATCCGCCGGCTGGCCAGGCACGATCCCTACGCCGCAACCGCCATGGCGGCGGCCATCGACTGGGTGTCGCTGCGCGCCGTCGCCACGCGGGCCGGAGTGGACCCGGGCGCGCCGGTGCAGCGCCCGACCGGCGTGCCGCAGGCGCCCGATAGCCTCCGCGGCGACGATCTGTTCGCGCCTGGCCTCGAGAACCTGCGGGCGCGCGGCACGGTGCTGCGCGTTCGCCGCCGCGAGAACGGTCGGCTGGCGTTCGCCTCGGCCATGGTGAGCGTGGCCCGTCCCGAGGACGAGACGCGCGCTCGGCTCTCGGCGCCCGAGAGCTGGACCGCCTTTCCAGGCTGGAAGAGGGTGATTCGCCGTCCTGGCGATCCCACGCTGTTCGACGTCACCGACGACATCGCCTTCGTGGACTTCGACTCGACCTGGAGGCTCGGCGGCCTGACGCCGCTGTCGGCCCGCGCCATCGCCGGCCGCATCAGCGGCGCCATCCTGGCCTGGGATTTCGCTCGGGCCCCCACGCCTGTCCCTGGGCCTCGACCAACCGCCTCCGCCGTCCCCGCCGCCACCGCCACCACCACGGTGGTCCTCAGCATGCACCCCCGCCTCGACGCGGCTGGCTTCATCGAGCGCCGGATGGTGGCCTCCGAGCCACTCCTCGAGCACGCCCTGGCGCTCGGGCTGGTCTACGCCGACGTGGCGGGAGCCGCCTCGGCGCTTGCCAGCGATGCGTCGGCCCGTCCCATCCGGTAGCCCTTCCACCCGTAGAACGCCACGTAGGCGTACGCCAGGAGGGGCAGGATGAACGACGGGCGCAGGCTGTGCTCCGCATCGGCGATGTAGCCCTGGACCGGGGGCAAGAGCGCCCCGCCCAGGATCGCCATCACCAGGAGAGAGGCCGCCTGGCTCTTGTAGATCCCGACCCCCTCGATGGCGAGCGAGAAGATGTTGGTGAAGCCGATCGAGCTGAAGAGGCCCGCGCCGACCACGCACCACATCGCCACCGTGCCGCCGACGGCGATCGCGATCGCCAGCAGCGCCGACACGGTCGCCGCGAAGAGCATGAGGCTGCGCCCCGCCTGGCCGCGTCCCACCTGGAACAGCACCCAGGCCAGGAGCAGGAACGGCCAGTACATGCGCGCCACGTCCCACCCGCGCACCCCCCACAGCACCGCGAAGCCCGCCAGCGGAATCGCCGCCAGGATCAGGCGCTTCTTGCCCGGCGACATCAGGCTGAGCCCGGCCGCCCCCATGAAGCGCCCGATCAGCATGCCGCCCCAGAACACCGACACGTAGTGGCTCGCCTCCATCTTGCCGAGCGACGCGATGTCGGGCTGCCCGAGGAAGCTGATGATGCTGCTGCCGATCGCCACCTCGCCGCCCACGTAGAAGAAGATCGCCAGCGCCCCGAGCTTGACGTGCAGGAACCGCCAGGCTCCCACCCCGCCCTCGATCTTCTCGCCGGTCTGACCGGCGATCTCGGGGAGCTTCACGAACCCGAACGCCACGGCCGCCAGCACGAAGACCAGGCAGAAGACCAGGTAAGGCACCTTGACCGACTCGGCGCCGTGGGCCCCCGTGCGCGAGAAGTACTCGAAGATCAGCCACCCGCCCACCAGCGGCCCCACCGTCGTGCCGAACGAGTTGAACCCCTGGGCCAGGTTGAGGCGACTCGACGCGGTTCGCTCCGGACCGAGGATGGTGACGTAGGGGTTGGCGGCGATCTGCAGCATGGCGAACCCGAGGCCGACCATGAAGAGGGCCACCAGGAAGAGCCAGTAGGACTCGATGACCGCCGCCGGCCAGAAGAGCCCGCTCCCCGCCGCCGAGATCAGGAGCCCGAGGATGATGCCGTTCTTGTAACCGATGCGCGCGATCGGATCGCCGCTCTTGACCGAGATGATGAAGTAGGCGAGCGAGCCGAGGAAGTACGCGCCGAAGAACGCGAACTGCACCAGCATGGCCTGGAAGTAGGACAAGGTGAACGCATCCTTGAACCGGGGGATCAGGATGTCGTTGAACACCGTCATGAACCCCCAGAGGAAGAAGAGGGTGGTCATGAGGGCGAAGGGGCCGCGGCGGCTCGGTGTGTCGAGCGGCGGCGACGCGGAGGTGGAGCCAGAGGGGCTGGAGGGGCTGGCTGTGGTGTTGATGGCAACCATGTGGCCGAAACTCATACCACGTTGTCAAAAATGTCCGGAGTGCTTCGGAAACCTGAGACCGCGCGATGCGCCGGAGGCCGGGAGCACGGTCCTGCGCGGGTCCTCAAGCTGGCACGAAGGTTGTACGATGTTCGTCGGATGAACACCCCCTGCCGGATCTCCTTTGGCGTCCGATGCCGCCGCACCTCCTCCTGCACCCCAGGAGGTGTCGGTGCAGGCACCGCGCTGTCGGTCGCGCTGCTCCTGGTGATGGCCTGCGGAGGTGACGCCGGAAAGCCATTCGGCGCGGACGGGACGGGTGGCGACGGCGCCCTCGGCTCGGGTGGGCATCCGGGCTCCGGCGGTCATGCCGAGGGGACCGGCGGAGGTCCGAGCGGGACGGGTGGAGCTCCCGACACGGGATCGGGAGGCTCCGGCGGCGGGTCGATCGGCTCGGGCGGACAGAGCCCGGGCACCGGCGGCGCGGGGGCAACCTCGACCGGGGGCACCAGCACGGGAGGCAAGGTCGGCGCCGGGGGCAACGCGTCTGGCGGGCGTCCGGGCACCGGTGGCGGCACGGGCCCCGGCGGCAACCCGGGCTCGGGCACTGGTGGAAAATCCGTCGGCACCGGCGGCTCCGCCGGGACCGGAGGACACGGCGGCGTCGCAGGAACGGGGGGCGCCGGGGGGACGGGCGGGGATCCGGCGGTCGTCTGCAACGACCTCGTGACCGCCTATTCCAACGAGCTCCAGAACGCCAAGCTCTGCTCGACCACGGCCAAGGGGGCTTGCGGCATCAAGGTCTCGCGCTCCATCTCCTGCCCGGGCTGCCAGACCTTCGTCAACGACGACACCCAGCTCAAGGTGATCATCGCGAAGTGGCAAGCCGGCGGCTGCGACAAGGTTCCGCGGGCCTGTCCGGCCATTGCCTGTCTCGCCATCACCGACGCGGTCTGCAAGGCCGGGACGAACGGCACCGACGGGACCTGCGCCGACAACTCCGGCGTCCTGACGCCGGGGCCCGTGACCACGACCACCACCGCGTCCGCCGCCGCGGAGTGAGGCGCAATCGACAGGACCGACCGGTCGGGAGCCGCCGCCGAGCCGCTCACCCTCCGTAGTTGGCGACCACCCGCGTGACGAGCCCAGACTGGGGCGAGAGCTCCATGTACTCGCCGGTCATGGTGCCACGCTGGTTGCGGTAGTACAGGAGCACGCTGCCAAGCCCCCACATCACGTCGCGCAGCTCGAAGCGCAGGTCCGGGAAGACCCGGAGGCCGAGCGCGAAGTAGGCCCGCAGCGCCGCCTTTCCACGCACGGTCCCGGACGGCTCCCCGAGGCGTTCGGCCGCGACCGGCGAGGTCAGCACCACCTCCTCGGCGTAGTGCGCCAGGATCCGCGCGAGGTCATGGGAATTCCAGGCCTCGATCCACTCGCGCGCGAGCGCGCGTGCCTCATCCTCGGTGACAGCCACGCGCTCATGGTACCGTACCTCGGCCACCGGTGGCGTCAGACGGCGGTCAAGACAACCTTGCCCTGCACCTCCCCGCCAGCCAGCAGCTCCATGGCCTTCTTCGCCTCGACCAGCGGAAACGTCAGGGCGACCACCGGCTCGAGCTTCTTCTCGGCGACGAGCGCGAAGATCTTCGGAAGATCCTCGCGCAACGGCTTGGGGTCCTTCCGGTAGAGCATCGTGATGCCATAGAACACGCCCCGCCGCCCCCGCAGCCGTGCCACAACCAGCAAGTTGGCGAACATGGCCAGCGCGGCGGTCGTTCCGCGGACGCCCATGAACCCGTAGCCGACGACCGTGCCGCCACGCCTCGCGGCGCGGATGCACGGGCCGGTGTTGGGACCACCCACCGCGTCGAACGCGCAATCGACGCCCCGAGGTTCGAGCCCGCGCACCAGGCGATCGAGGCGCCCCGCGCGGTGGTCGATCGGGATCGCGCCCTGCTTGCGGACGGTCTCGTGCTTCCTGGCCGACGCGGCCCCGTAGGTCCTCGCGCCCACCAGCCGCAAGATCTGCAGCGCCGCCGTGCCGACGCCCCCCGCGGCGCCGGTGACCAGCGCCGTCTGGCCGGACGACACCTTCGCCACGCGCTGGATCATCTGCCAGGCGGTGACGTAGTTCAGGATCGCGCCCGCGGCCTGGATATCGGAGACGCCGTCGGGGATCGGCAGGAAGTGCTCCGCCTCCCGCACCAGGAGCTCTGCCATGCCTCCGTGGACCGTCAGCGCCGCGACCCGCTGGCCGAGCGTGAAGCCGGTGACGCCGGGGCCGATGGCATCGACGGTGCCGGCGATCTCGTAGCCGGGGACGACTGGAATCTTGGGGGCGTAGCGGTACCTTCCGGCCAGGACCATCAGGTCGGTCGCGCCGACCCCGGCCGCGCGCACGCGCACGCGCAACTGACCAGCGCTCGGCTCCACCACGGGCAGCTCGACGCAGGCCAGCGCCTCGGGCCCGCCGGGCGCGGTCACCATCATCGCCCGATATCGCTCCGTCATCGCGGTCGAGAGTATAGCGGCCGACCATGCATGCGGCATGCGGCCCCGGGGCGACAGCGTCGTGGCAGTCTCGGCGCGGGCGCGTGCGCTCGCGGTCGGGACCTGAGCTATGATCTGCCCAACGGCCATGTTTGCCCCCACGCGCCGCGCCGTCATCGGGATCGCTCTGCTCGCCGCGCGCGAGGATGTTCGAGCATTCGGGCCGGTCGCGCTCGCGCCCGCCCGCCCCGGAGGAAGCAGATGACGTCGTACCAGATGGCCCGCCGGGCGTTCCTGCGTGGTTGCGGCGGCTCCCTCGCCCTGCTCGCGCCCCTCCTGCGCAGCATCGAGGCGCGCGCGCAGGGGATGCCCGCGCCGCTCCGGCTCCTCATCATCCAGCGCGCCTGCGGGACAGAGCTCGATCTGTGGCGCCCCACGGCGACGGCCACGACCACGACCTTCACGCTGCCGCTGAACAGCGCGCCGTTCGCCCCCCTGCAGTCGAAGATGGTGATGATCGACGGCCTCAACCTGGTGTGCGCCGGCCCGAGCGGGGGCGGAGTGAGCTCCGCCGAGGGTGGGATGGTCGCGCTCATGACGGGCGTGCCCACCCTCGGGATGATCGGGGTGCAGGATCACGTCGCGGGCGGTCCTTCCATCGACCAGCTCCTCCTGGCGCGCTCCCCGGTGCTCGGGGGGGCGGGCGCCGCCATGGGCAGTCGGACGCCTTTCGGGTCGCTGGCGCTGTCGGCGGACGTTCGCTCGGATCGCGACGAAACGGCGCCGCGCGTGCTCTCCTACCTGCCGCCCACGGCCAACCCCAGCATCGCTCTCGCCCGCCAGCCCATCTACCCCGAGACCCAGCCGCTCAATTCGTTCATTCGACTCTTCGGCGGCGCGGTGCCGGCCGGCAGCACCTCGGCCGCCCTGTTCGCCCGGAAGCTGAGCGTCCTCGATTTCATACGGAGCGATCTGACGCGTCTGCGGACGCTCATCCCGGCCTCGGAGAAGCTCAAGCTCGACACCCACGCGGACGCCATCCAGCAACTCGAGGCCAGCATCCGGGCGTCGCTGCCTGCCCAGGGAACGTGCGTCGTCCCGCCCCGCCCGCCCATGTTCGCGCAGACCGGGGTGGGAGCAAGCGGCCCCGCGGTCACGCCGGGGACCGGCGTCTCGGCGCTCTCCGGCGTCGACTACTACGTTCCCGGCGATCCCACGAGCCATCCCCACCAGGTCCTCGGGCGAGCCCAGCTCGAGATCATCAAGGCGGCGTTCTTGTGCGATCTGGTTCGCGTGGCGACGTTCATGTGGTCGGCCGCCACGAGCAACGTCCTCTTCCCGACCACCTTCGACGGCGCGACGCTTCCCGCTCCGTATGGCGCGTTGCCGGCCGCTCCCCACTACGAGCCCTTGAGCATGGATCCTGCGACCCCCGCCGGGAAGGCCACGCTCGCCTGGGGGGCCGCCATCGATCGCTTCTACAACGATCAGACCTCGCAGGCCTTGCAGGCGTTCGACGCGGCCACCGATCTCGACGGCAACACCTTGCTCGACAACACCGTCGTCCCGTACGTCAGCGACGAGTCCAACCGCTGGGACCACGGTCAGCTCAACATGCCCTTGATCGTCCTCGGCGGGAAGAACACCCGGCTCGCGGGCGGTACCTTCCTGAAGGTGACGGGCGGCCCGCTGCCGATGCAGCTCGATCCCGATACGGTCGGTGGGACCGGGAACCGCCCCTTCAATGACTTCTGGTTGGCGCTGGCCCCCATCTTCGGTGTCACGCTGCCCTCGCTCGGCAGCCCGGCCCAGTACACGGGGCCGTTGCCGGGCTTCGTCACCTGAAGCCGCGGGCGGCAGACATGGGCGCATCATGGGCGCCGACCGTGGGCCGACGCCGAAGCCCTCGGGACCGGAGGGCGACCTCGCCCATGAGCGTGCGCTCGTACCGGTGGCGCGTGAGCCGCAGGGCCGCGAACGCGACGATGAGCGAGAACGGGAAGGCCGAGCCCCGGCCGAGCGGCGCGATCGCGAGCAGGAAGACCATCGCGCCCGCGAGACCCAGCGTGACGAGCCGCCCCCGCAACGCGACGAGGACGGCGATCGCCGCCTGGCCGAAGGCGATGGCACCGACCATGACGCCCACGTGGCGCGCAAACGGGCCGAGGATGAATCGACGGTAAGGCTCGACCGCCCAGCGCGCGTACTCGAGGTACGCGCTCGGGGTCCGGATCGCGACGCGCAGGTTGGTCTGCGCCGCCCACAGGAAGAGGGCGAGGAACAGGAACCGCCCAACGTTTCGCCACCGCCAGCTGATGAGAAGGATCAGCATCGCGACGATGTTCGAGACGATGTTGGCATAGAGCACCTGCGTTTCGGTCATGACGATCGCTCCCGGCGGGGCTCCTCTCCGCCTGAGAAGGAGAAAGCAACCCGCGTACCAGCCGGACCTCGCGCGCGCCGGCGGCCAGCGCCGCAGGCCCCGCAGCGCATGCGTCGCGCGGGCGCCTCGCCGCAACGGTTGCGCCCGACTCCGGTCTCCGAGGAGGGCGATCCCCTCGGTTCACATCTCGCCGGGGGAAGGCGCCCGAAATCGAAAGGTTCGCGTCTGCACCAGGTTCGTCAGCATCTGCCGGAGCGAGAACCCCGGGACCGCCGCGCCCGCTCGATAGGCCAGCTCCACCGACCCCTGATCGCTCCCGGATTCCATGCGCCCGAGCACGAAGCGAAACCACTGCCGCGTCACGCACCACTCGACCTCGTCGCTGGCCGCCAGGGTGTCCACCAGATCGACGGCGTTCCGGAAGATGATCTTCGTCCCGCCGGGCGTGACCACGTCGCCGGACGCGTCGATGATCTGGCCGTGGTCCCCGAGGTCCATCGTCTGATATGCCCCCACGGCGTCGTAGTTTCCGAAAGCGAACCCCAGAGGGTCGAAGGACGCGTGACAGGACACGCAGGTCGCGTTCGAGTCCTGCTGCGTGTACACCTGGCGAAGGGTCGCCGCCGGATCGAGCTTGACGCTGGGTGGAAGCAGCAGACCCGGTGGGTGTGGGCTCGCAGGGGCGCAAAGCAGGCGCTGCCACACCACGACACCCCGCTCGATGGGATCGGGCAAGGTGTCCGACGCGTTCGTCGCGAGGAAGGCGATCTGGGTCAAGATGCCAGCCCGCTGAGCGGGATCCAGGATCAAGGGAGCGTAGAGCTGGACCTCCGGTGCCCCGTAGATCTCTCGCAGGAAGGTGGCGTCCTGGTACGTGTACGGTGCCGTCAGCAAGGTCTTCAAGGTGCCGTCTCCGGCGGATGGCGGGGCCGTCGAGACGACCCGCGACACGAACGTGTCCAGCTCGGAGCCGACCCACATCCCTTCGCCGACGAACTTCGGGAACATCGTCGGGTCCTTCGACAAGGACTCCGGCGCGGTCAGCCCGAGCCATTGCCGGTGAAAGTTCGCCAGTCCGGCCGTCGATCTTCCGTCCGCCAGCAGGCGATTGGCCTGCGCCAGGATCTGATCCGGGGTCGAAAGCTGATCGCTGTCCGCCGCCGCCAGCAAGGCCTCGTCCGGCATCGTCTGCCACAAGAGGTACGACAGGCGGGAGGCGATCTGGTACGGCGTGAGCGGGATGAGCCCTGCACTGCGGGCCGCGGGGGCGTCCCCCACCTCCCAGTGATAGAGGAACCCGGGTGACTGAAGCATCGCTCGCACGACCTGGACCAGCGAGCCCTGGACGTCGAACCCGAGGCCCATGGCCGTATCGAAGAGGGCGAGCAGCGCGGCCGCCTCCGCCTGCGTCACGGGCCGACGAAACGCGCGTCGTCCAAACGTGTGGATGAAGGTCGTGGCGCAGGCGGTGGCGTCGGCGCCGGCCCCCGTGACAGCGGCGGCGCAGGACGAGGCCGTGGTCGGCAGATCGGTGACCAGTTGCTCGGCCACCGAGAAGAGGCCCTGCGTCTGCGCCGCCCGGAGCTCCCCCGGGGCGAGGTATCCCGTATTCGACGAGTCGCCAGCATTCTCCAGGGGCGGAAGGCCTGCGTCGTCCAGCGCGGCGGCAACGTCGAACGGCGAGATCCCCAGCAGGTCAACCAGGGTGTTCTTCAGCTCCGCCACCGTGAGGTGCTGCAGGGCGAAGGTTCCCGCGCTCTCCGGCGTCGGCGTGGCATTCGGCGCCGGGGGCAGTGAAGACAAGGGACCGGGTAATCCGACGTTGCCGACGTTGCCCACGTTTCCGATGGTGCCGGCCGCGCCAGGCAATCCGCTGGTGCCCGCGGCGCCGGCCGTGCCTGCGGGGCCGGGCATCGCGTTTCCGCCTGCCGCGAGGCCGGCGCTCCCCGGGACCCCCTGGACGCCGGTGACGCCTCCACCGCCGAGCGCGACGGGGCCTCCACCGGTGCCGCTGACCGTGCCGGTTCCCCCGACGGCGCCCGAGCCTCGTTCGCCCGGACCTCCCGCGTCCGGGACATCGTCCCGACCAACCTTGGACGTCGGGTGACAGCCCGTCACCGTCGATGCGGTCAGCATGAGAACAATCAAAGGAACAACGTGCGCTTTCATGGCCTGGCTCCCTCGCGTGTCCCGGTCCCGAGCACCCTCATCCTCTGAGGGCGGCCAGTTCCCCGCCGTAGATGGCCTCGCCGAACGTGGGGGTGGGAAATCCCATGGCGTTCGCCAGCGCGACCAGCACCCCGTTGTGTGGCGTGTTCGTCAGCGCCAGGCTGCGGCCGGTCTTGAAGTACCCTCCGCAGCCTCCCGCCATGATCGCGGGAACTCCGGTCGTCTCCCGGAGCCCGGTCCGCATGTTGTTCATGGCCAGGAACACGGTGTTGTCGAGCAGGGTCCCCGCGCCGTCGAGGGCGCCCTTGAGCCCGCCTATCGCATAGGACACCTGGCTCATGAACCAGGTGTCGATCTTGACCTTCAAGGGGCCATTCGTCCTGGCAATGGCGTAGATGCTGTTGACATCTCCGGCGACCGCGTTCGCCGGATTCGGACCTCCCGGCGAGAGCCCCAGGGAGGTCAGGACGATCTGCGCGTCTCCTTGATCCCCGAGCTGGAGCACCACCACGCGGGTCGCGTCCGCGGCCAGCGCAGCGACCGAGAGATCGATCTGCAGCTTGGTGATGAGCTCGAAGTTCTTGTTCTCGCGGACCCCGACCATCGGTCCCAGATCGGGAGGCGCGCACGCGGGCGCCGCCGCGGCGACCTGTTGTTGAGCCAGGCGCTGCTCGAGATCGCGCACGTTCTGCAGGTGAACGGCCACCCGCCTCCGATCCTCCGTCCCGCCGACCCTCGCGGTGAATCGATCGAGCTCTCCCGCCACATGGTCGAGAACACTCCGTCGCATCGCCAGGATCTCGTCGAGCGGAGGCTGCGCCGACGATCCGAAGAGCTTGGAGAAGACGGCAAACGGGTCCTGGTTGGGACGGACCGGAACTCCCGCGGCTCTCCACGAGAGGCTCGCCGCTCCAACTTGCGCCTGCACCGCGAGGTTCAAGCTGCGAAGGCCGGGGTAGCCGCTCGCTTGCAGCTTGGCCCCGAGGTACTGGTCGATGGAGATCCCTCCCGCCACATCGGCAGAAGTGGCGGAGGAGAGGGTCGCGTAGAACGCCCCGGTCAGCATTCCCGGGAAACAGGCCACGGCGCTCCTCTCGCCGGAGCCGGGCATGTCCCTGATGAACTTGTAGTCGAGACCATCCATCAAGATCAGGTCTTGCCGACAGGGCTCGAGCGACGCCATCTGATCGGGCAGGGTGAAGTCGGGGCCGGTCGTGGCCCACGAATCGCCGCCCCCCAGCATCCCGTTCGCCCAGACCAGGATGAAGACCCTCTTTGGCCCCGAGACGCCGGAGCACGCGGCCCGGGCGCTTTCGGACGGCAACCACGGCAAGAGCGCGCAGCCGACGCCCATGGCCTCGAGGAAGGCCCGTCGCGACGGGACGTGTCGTCGGCTCATGCTTCAGTGTGGGCCGGCTCGGTTCGCCTTCCCTCTATCCGCCCCTGCGCCAGCCGCGCACACTTCCTCGACGAAGTCGCACACCGTCAGCCAGGCGGGAGGTCGCTGGCTCAGTTGCGGCCGACGCCGGCCGCGTCCGGATCCAGCATGGAGGCGACGCAGGCCGACACCGTCTCGATCCGCTTGACCACGTTGCGCATCTCGAGCAGGCGCTGCCGCTTCTTCGGCTCCGCGATCAGCGCGGCCGCCAGGACATCGGCCAGATCGGTGGGCTCCGCCTGGGACCACACGATCTGCCGCAGCAGCTCGCCCCCCTCGGCCACGTCGTCTGCAAGCCGGTTCACCAGCGCCCGGAGCACCTGATCGGCGTCGCGCAGCTCGCGCGGATCGGACACCGGCAGATCCTTCCGCACGCTCGCCGAGACGATCCGGTAGGGCTCGTCGGTGGCCAGCTCCTCGTCGAGGTGGACCCGGGTCCAGCCGCGCAGCACCACGTTGAACCGGCCATCCGGCAGCTCGTGCGCCAGCACGATCTCCCCCACCCCCATCACCGGCCGAACCGCGGGTCGCTCGGAGCTCAGCGCCTCCTCGGGAGACTTCAGACTGGCCACCGCCAGGTGCCGCCCCGACATCAGGGTGTCGCGGGCCATCTTGCGGTACCGCTCCTCGAAGATGTGCAACGGCAGGAGCGCGTTCGGGAACAGCACCACGCCGGGCAATGGAAAGATGGGCAACCGCTTGAGCACTTGCAGCAACGCCGCCGGAGACGGCGGGGAGGAGGCTGGCGGAGTGGGTGGGATCGAATGGTCCAACAATCTCGGCTTTCGCTCTCTTCAGGTTCTCGTTTGGTCCACGCCTGGCCTATCCGAACACGTCGAGGCAGGAGCCGGTCATGGCTGCCGGCGCATCCGCCGCCAGGTAGAGGGCCACCCCGGCGATGTCTTCCGGTGTCATCTTGGGCTGCGCACCAGGCATTCCCTGACGTAGCATGTCCGTGTCCACAGATCCCGGACAAATCGCGTTCACCACGATCCCGCCCTCGCGGACCTCCTCGGCGAGGGCACGGGTGAATCCCACGACGCCGTGCTTGGCCGCGCAGTAGGCGGTCAGCCAGGCGGTGCCCTGCCGCCCGGAGATGGACGCGATGTTGATGATCCTCGCGGGTCCACGCTCCGGCGCGCGCGCCCGCAGATCGGGCAGGAAGGCCCGGGTGACGAGGAACGTCCCGCGCAAGTTCGAGGCGAGCACCTCGTCGAGCGCGGCGTCGGTGAGATCCTCGAGGCGCGCCCGCACCACGCTCCCGGCGTTGTTGACCAGGATGTCGGGCGTCCCCCATCGCCGCCGCACGGTGTCCGCGAAGCGCGCCACCTCGACCGACACCCCGACGTCGCACACCTCGCTGCCCCCGCCGCCGTGCCGCGAGCAGCGCGCCACCTTGGCCCCTGCGTCCTCGAAGGCGGTCGCGATGGCGAGCCCGATGCCGCGCGACGCGCCGGTCACCACCGCCACCCGCCCCGCGAGCTTCACCGCGCGCGCCCTCCGAGGTGCGCGGCCTCGAGCAGGCGCGCCTTCAGATCGGGCCGGTCGCGCATGTCCCCCACGAAGGCGCTGGTCACCACGCCAGAGGCGTCGTGGCGCTCGCCGGGGAGGGCCAGGCACAGCTGCTCGGCCTCGATCACGCAGCCGGCCCCGCGCGCGCCGAGGTTGGCGCACAGCGCCTCGGCGATCTGGTTGGTGGCGCGCTCCTGCAGCGTGAGGCGCTTGGTGAAGCAGTCCACCAGCTCCGCCAGGCGCCCGAAGCCCACCAGCTTCCCGTGCGGCAGGTAGGCCACGTGCGCCACCCCCCGGTAGGGCAACAGGTGGTGGGGACACATCGAATGAAACCGCAGGCCGCCGACCACCACCACGTCGGGATCCGCCTCGCCCACCACCGGATCGCCCAGGATCACCGCCGGATCCATGGCGTACCCCGCCAGGAACTCCGTCGACCACAGCCGCGCCACCCGGTCCGCGGTGTGGCGCAGGTCGCCCGTCACGGTGGGATCGAGCCCGCACGCACACAGCAGCGCATCCACCGCGGCCGCCAGCGCCGCCGGATCGGCCACCCCGACGCGGGGCGGTGGCTGCTCGGGCTTGGTCAATCGCCCTTCAGTCCGCGCGCGAAGGCGTCCTCGGGATGCGCTCGTCGAGCCGTCGCCGGTTCGCGAAACCACCCTCGACGGTGTGCCAGTACTCGATGCGCTTCTCCCCGAGCCGCCAGCACAGCAGGATGTCGTCACTGCCCCTTCGACCGGGAAAGTCGACCAGGCCGAGATCGAGGTCCTTGACGTCGCCGCCCATGGCGCGGATCTCCTCCAGCCCCTCGGACAGCGCCTCGTAGTACCCTCGAAACAACGCGCGCGCATGCACCACCTGGGATGTTTCGGCGGCCTCGGGTGAGACGTCGGTGTCGGAGGAAGGTGGCGGCGGCGGAGGGGCCGCCTTGGTGGAGCGCGCCTCCTTGCCTCGCGCCGTCGATGGGACCGGCTCCCATTCCACGCTGGCCCCGGCCCGCTCCAGCTTCTTCTCCAGCGCCCGCAAACCCACCCGTAGCTGGAGGATGCGCGTGAACGTCTCCTCGAGGGACGGGATCAGAGATTCCACCTCAGCCACGGTGTAGTTCCGGCGTGCCATCGGCTTACCTTACAACACCCAGGCCCCGGGCAAAACGAATACTCGGTCAGCGGCTCGGACGGTGGATCCCGGCTCCTTTCCGATATGCTGCGCGACACATGCGCCGCACACCGACCGAGGAGCTGCGTCCGGATGAGCTGGCGGGCAAGGTCGCGCTCGTCACCGGGGCCGGCGTGCGCGTGGGACGCGCCATCGCCGAGGAGCTGGCTCGGGCCGGAGCGCGCGTGGCGATTCACTATGCACGCTCTGCGCACGGCGCCCGGGCCGCCGCGGCCGCCATCGAGGCCGAGGCCTCGTCGGCGCGTTCGTCGGCGACCTCGCTGGCGCGCGCGTCGTCGGCGGTGAAGGCGCGCGGGCGTTTCAAGGGCAACGCCGCTGTCACGCCCGGCCCGCCTCCAGGCAGCCGCACGCGCCTCTTCGCCGCGGACTTGCGGTCTGACCAGGCCTGCGAGAGCTTGATCGCGGAGGTGGCCGCCTGGGGGCGGCGGCTCGACATTCTCGTGTGCAGCGCCGCCGCCTTCGAGCGACGTCCATTCGAGGACATCGACCGCGCGGCGTTCCGGGACATGGTGGCCTTGAACCTCGAGGCCCCCCTCCGCCTGGCGCAGGCGGCGGCTCCCTTCCTGCGCGCGCGCCGCGGGCTCATCGTGAACATCCTCGACGTGGCGGCGTTCCACGCCTGGTCGGGTTACGCGCACTACGCAGCCAGCAAGGCCGGCCTGGCGATGCTGACGCGGGTCCTGGCGCTGGAGCTCGCGCCCAGGGTCCGTGTCTGTGCGGTCGCGCCTGGAACCGTCGAGTTCCCCGTGGACTACCCCCGGAGCGCCCGGCGCGAGGTGGTCGCCCGCATTCCCCTCGGCCGGGTGGGCCGCGCCGCGGACGTGGCGCGCGCGGTCCGCTACCTGGCCTCGGCCGACTACGTCACCGGCAGCGTGCTGGCGGTCGACGGAGGGAGGCTGGCCGGCACCCGCGGCATCTTGTGATCGGTGGACCGAGGCTGGGCTCCGTCGGCCATTGTCGTTGCGGGCGCGGACCCGGAGGGCCAGCGGGGCGCGTCTCGGGGGGCGCTCAGCGGGTGATGGGGACGACCAGGATTCCGCCGCCCGGGTGGCTGCTCACGAGCGCATCGTCCGCGAGCGGCACGATGAGCGGGTCGGTCGACGCCGCGGGCGGAGGCTGTGCGACCGGGCCCGCCGCCACGGATGGCGTCGGCTCCGCCGCCGTCCGGGCGCCCGACTTCCGCGCGATCCTGGGCAGCGACGCCCCCGCGCTGACCAGCGCGTCGCGCGGACGGGTCCGCTGCTCGCTGCGGACCAGCGCGGACATGGCGTGCTTTCCCGCCGATGGATCGACGCATGCCGCCCGCGCCGCCACCGCCTCGTGCTTGGCGGCCACGGCCTGGGCCAGCGCGGCGTTGGCCTCGGCCTTGGCGGCGTCGGCCTTGGCCCGGGCCGCGTCCGCCTGCGCCACCGCCGTCTCGGCGCGGGCTCGGGCCAGCTCCCGACGCACGACCGCCAGCTCCTTGGTCTTCGTCTCGTTCGACCGGAAGCGGCCGCGCACCGGAATCGGGCGGGTCGGATCCTCGGCGAACGGGTCCTTCCAGACGGTGGTGGGCGCTATCTGATCGCGCTTGGCGTCAGCCTTGGCCTGGGCCACGGCGCGGTCGATGCGCTTGGCGTTCGGCGATTCACCGTCGGAGCGAACCAGCGCCTCCAGCATCAGGTCGGTCTCGGAGCGCTCGGGCTTGGTCGACGCGTCGGCGGTGGGTGCTCCGCCCCCCCCGACGCCGACGCCTCCCTTGACGGAGCCGGTGCCGGCAGCGGACGGTCCCTTGGCGATCCACATGCGATGGGCAGCGCCCGTCCCGCCCGCCTGGAGGGACGCCGCGAGCACCGTAGAAGGTGAAGAAGCCGAAGAAAGGTTGGTCCCCCACGCTTCCCGATTCGCCTGACCGACGCCGCAGAACAGGGCCAGTTGAGAAATCACGATCGCTTGGAACCACATCGAAACCTCCCAGCCGCACGGGCTCGGATCTTTCCAGACGCGGCGGGATAATAGCTATCCGAAGTTCACTCGGAAACCGTTTTCGTCCACACTGCATTTGCGGGGTTCAAAACAAGACATTTGCCTAACCGTTCGACCGCACTGCGCTATCTTGACGCGTCGAAAAGCACCGCCGCTGGGACGGAAATGGCTCGGTCCCGCGGGTGGGATCGGGACCGGCCGGCGCCGGGGCCTGCACGACGGGACCGGCTCACAGGTCCGGGCGCGGATACAGCGGGGGGCGGCGGTTCTTCCCCACGCTCCGGCGGACGTCGACGTCGGCGAAGAAGAGCGCGGGGCTGACGATGGTCTGCGGGATGCCGGCGAACCCGATGCCCCCGTCCTCGAAGTTGTAGACGACCGGCTCCTTACCCAGCGCCACGATGTCTCGCAAGGAGCGCGGCACCAGGCCCTCGAGCGTGAGGCCGCGGACCAGCTCCTCCTTGCCATCGGGCCGCAATCTGTAGACGACCAGGGGCTTCACCGACGGGGCGGACCGACCGCTCCCGCCCATCGAGATCATGGCGAACCCGTCGTCGGGGTTGCCCACCCCGGGCACCAGGGGATCGTCGAGCAAGCGGACGACGTAGCTCGCCTCGCTGCCGGCCCGGCCGGCGCGCAACATCTCACCGAGCAGAGCGGCACGCGGGACCGCCGCCCGTGGGTCGCCGGGACGCCCCGTCACGAACAGCGTCCCCACCGTGGCCCTCGGAGGGCCGAAGCGGGTCGCGCGCGCGTGGCCGTTCGAATGCCCGAGCTCCTTGCGGGGCGTGCGGGTCATGAGCAGACCCCGCAGGATCCCGTCCTCGATGAGGGACACCGCCGTCGCCGGGATGCCCTCGTCGTCGATGCGATACGCCCCCCAAGGCGGCGGCCGTACGCCCGCCACCGCCGCGGCCTGGGGGACCGACTCGCGCAAGGGATCGTCCATGACGCGCAGGAGTGGGGCGGCGACCTTCTGGCCGAGGCGATCGGAGAATTCGCTGCTCTGCCCCCGCTCGTCGTTCCCCGAGGCGGTGCGCGGCGCCGGCGTGCCCGAGAGGTTGTCGGCGATCAGGAGCTTGGCGATCTGCCCGGCCGCCAGCCCCTCGAAGAGCACGCTGGCGGTCCCGCTCGGGACCACCGGCGCGTCGATCATCGCCACCAGCTCATCGGCGAGGTGGCGGACCGCGCGCTGCATCTCCGCGAGGGGTGGCAGGCCCCCGGGGCCAAGGGCGGTGAACGGCACGAAGTCGACCAGGCGCATCCCGTCCGGCGCTTGGGTCTCCGCCACCACGTCGAGCCGAACGGTGGTCTTCTCCTCGTCGGACAGGCCGCCCTCGCTCGAGACGAAGCGCCGCCGGACCCGGGCCGAGACGGCGGTCACGCGCCCCACCGAGATCTGCGGGTAGCCGCGAAAGATCGCCGACAGCGCCTCGGCGATCGAACGCAGCTCGTCCCCGTCGGGCGCGGCGCCGCTCCGGGCGACCGCGAGCTTGGCCGGCACGTCGCTGGAGAAGTCGGCGACCTCGCCGTCGTCGCTGCGGCTCGACTGCCCGGAGGCGGTGGACTTCTTCTTGGCGAGCGCCTCGATGGCCGCCTTGTAGGCCTCGTCGGTGCGGAGCCAGAGCTCGCGGCGGAGGGCGGCGTAGTCGTCGTCCACCGGCAGCGCGGCGACGTTGGCGCCGAAGAGCGACTCGGAGGTGTTGCCGTTGTCGAAGGCCGGGCTGCCCACGCGCACGTCGGTGCGCAGCGTGCGGCCGCGGTAGTCGCTGGTCGAGGTGACGGCGCCGAAGGTCGCCACCACGCTCGCCTGCTCCTCGTCCGAGAGGGCGTAGGCCAGGTAGTACGGCCGCGGAGAGTCCCCGAGCTTGATCTCCTTCATCGAGCGGGCGAGCTCGTCGGCGAGGGCCCGCGACACCCGCCCGTCGTCCTCGACGAAGGTGTGGGCCGGGGGCAGATCCACCGCCACCCCGAGCCCGAGCACGCCCACCCCGACCAG
>Ga0265318_10000154_pt1 | contig 62014 bp, 53 predicted proteins | sample 4821metaG_FD_192431 | JGI IMG/M metagenome (GOLD analysis project Ga0265318, IMG submission 192431) | Rhizosphere microbial communities from Carex aquatilis grown in University of Washington, Seatle, WA, United States - 4-8-21 metaG | ecosystem: Host-associated > Plants > Roots > Rhizosphere >... | reverse complement strand
GGACGTGGCTCGCTGCTGCTCCCACGTCCCCGCGCCCCTCTCGCTCCGCGCGGCAAAGCCGCGCTACCTCGCCCTTGACACCGGGGGGCCGCGCTACACTCGCTCTTGACACCAGGGGCGAACGAGGCAGCTGAGCCCCTGCCTGTCGGCTGAGGGCCCGCTGCGGTTACTCACGCCGTCGCTTCGAGGGCGGCGGGGGGAGCGCCGCGGTCCCGCTGGTTGCGCAGCGACTGGCGCTGGCGCGAGGCGGCGCCGATGAAGGACTGGAACAGCGGGTGCGGATCTTGTGGCCGCGACTTGAACTCGGGATGGAACTGGCATCCGACGAAGTAGGGATGGTCGGGCAGCTCGATCATCTCGACCAGGCGGCGGTCCGGGGAGGTCCCGGAGAGCACCATGCCCTTGCTCACCAGGAGCTCCCGGTACTCGTTGTTGACCTCGTAGCGGTGACGGTGGCGTTCCTGGATCTCGGAGGCGCCGTAGGCCACCGCCGCCTTGGTCCCCGGAACCAGCACGCAGGGGTAAGAGCCGAGGCGCATGGTCGCCCCCTTCTCGGTCACGTTTCGCTGCTCGGGGAGCAGATCCACCACCGGGTGCGGGCCAGCCGCATCGAACTCGGTCGAGTTCGCGCCCTTGAGCCCCGCGACGTTGCGGGCGAACTCGATGACCGCCACCTGCATCCCGAGACAGATCCCGAAGAACGGCACGCCCTTCTCGCGGGCGTAACGCACCGCCTCGATCTTCCCCTCGATGCCGCGGCTGCCAAAGCCCGGGGCGACCAGGATTCCGTCCATGCCCTGCAAGACCGCCGCCGGACCGCTGCGCTCGATCTCCTCGGAGTCGATGTGCTTGAGGTTCACGCGACAGTCGTTGCCGATACCGCCGTGGATCAGGGCCTCGTTCAGGCTCTTGTACGACTCGGTCAAGTCCACGTACTTGCCGACCAGACCGATGTCGACCTCGGTCTGGGGGCTCTTCAGGCGGTGAACGACCTTCTGCCAGCCGGTGAGCTCGGGTGCGCGCGACCAGATGTTCAGCATCTCGGCGATCTTGTCGTCCACGCCCTGCTGGTGAAAGCGCAAGGGGACCTCGTAGATGCACCCCACGTCCTCGGCGGAGAACACGGCGTCGGCCGAGACGTTGGTGAAGAGCGCGATCTTCTTGCGCAGCGACGGCTCGATCACCCGATCCGAACGGCACAGCAGGATCTCGGGCTGGATGCCGATCTCGCGCATCTTCATCACCGAGTGCTGCGTGGGCTTGGTCTTGAGCTCGCCGGCGGCGCTGATGAAGGGGACGAGGGTGACGTGAACGGAGAGCGAGTTCTGGTAGCCGACCTCGAGGCGCAGCTGGCGAATGGCCTCGAGGAAGGGGAGCGACTCGATGTCGCCCACCGTGCCGCCCACCTCGACGATGAGGATGTCCTCGCCCCGCGAACAGGCGAGGATGCGCTGCTTGATCTCGTCGGTGACGTGCGGGATGACCTGAACGGTCCCGCCGAGGTACTCGCCGCGCCGCTCCTTCTGGATGACGCTGAGGTAGATCTGGCCCGAGGTCGCGTTGTTGAGCTTGGTCATCCGCTGCGAGATGAAGCGCTCGTAGTGCCCGAGGTCGAGGTCGGTCTCGGCGCCGTCGTCGGTGACGAAGACCTCGCCGTGCTGCATGGGGTTCATGGTCCCGGGGTCGACGTTCAGGTAGGGATCGAGCTTCTGGATGGTCACTTTCAGCCCCCGGGATTCGAGGAGGCTGGCGATGGACGCCGATGCCAACCCCTTGCCGAGGGACGAGACGACTCCGCCCGTCACGAAGATGAACTTCGTCTGCTTGCTGGCACGCGCTCTCACGTTCATTGCGAACCTCGCGGGGTTGGGGACCACGGTCGCGAAGGCCGGCGCGCCATCCGAGAAAACCGAGAAATACCGCTCTTCGTGTTCAACTCGGGCCGCTATTCTTGGCTGCACCCCCCTCGAAGTCAATGCCCGCTCCGCTGATTCTCATCATCGAAGACGATTCCCACATCGGCGGCCTCGTGTCCGAGGTTCTGCGTGAAGCTGGGTACCGCACGCACCTCCTGCCCGACGCGAACGCCGCGCGCTCGCCCGAGGTCCACGCGCTACGACCCGCGGCGGTGATAAGCGATCTGGTCGTCGAGGGCGTCGGACCACCGGCGGAGGTGGCGAGCCAGCTGGGGCGGATCTTCCCGGGCGTCCCGGTGACGCTGATGACCGGCGTGCCGCCCAACCGACGCCTGCAGCTCGGCGTGCACCACGGGCTCGTGCTCGAGAAGCCGTTCGATCTCGAGGCCCTTCTGGCCGCGGTGGCCTCGATGGTCGGGCAGCCGTCGCCTGGGCCCTGAGCTCAGTCGAGGAAGCGGCGGCGCACCTCGGGCGGGGGAATGGCGCAGGACAGGACGCGGCCGAAGATTCGATGGCGGACGCGCGCGATGCGATCGTAGGCGGCGTCGCGGATGGTGCGCGGGATTGCACGCAGCAGCCAGGCTCCGAGTCGCGTGGGGAGCGGGAGGCGGGCGAGGATCCGCAGCACGGCGTCGGTGCGAAAGTGGACGCGCTCGCGGGAGGTGTTGGGCCATTCCACCAGAGCCACTGCGTCCGGGGCGCTCGAGGAAGCTGGCGAGGAACCCAGGCCCTGGCGGCGGAACACGCCGGCGGCAAACGCCCCGTCGAGGGCGGCAAAGCGAAAGACGGCGGATGAATCCCGCCTGATGACGAGCTGGATCGATCGGTCGCAGAGCCCGCACTGGCCGTCGTACAGGATGACCGGACCGGCCGAGATCGCGCCGGCCACGTCGGGGCCTGGCGGCGGAGACGGCGAGTGGGTCGGGCTGAGCATGGTGGAACCGAGCGGGCGCGCGGGCCGCTCGCCGAGCATGCCACGGGACCGCCGTTCAGGCGATCCTTTGCGGCCGTGTGCGGCGGCCGCGGCCGCGTGTAGACTCGCCGCGATGAACGTGGTTCGTGGACGACTCGGCCTCGAGGCGGCACTCGGCGGCCGGCGGCCGGTTCGCGCCGCGGTGGCGATCGGAAACTTCGACGGCGTGCATCGGGGACACCAGGCCTTGCTGGCGGCCGCCCGCCACGCGGCGGGGCCGGAGGGCGAGGTCATTGCGTTCACGTTCGATCCCCACCCGGCCCGCCTGTTCGCGCCCGCGTTGACCCCGCCCCTCATCGTCTCCCTCCCGCGCCGGATCGAGTTGCTCGGCGCGTCGGGCGCCGACATCGTGGTGGTCGAGCCCTTCACTCCGGCGTTCGCGGCCATGGAGGCCGAGCCGTTCGTTCGCGAGGTGCTCTTCCGCGATCTGTGCGCGACCCACGTGGTGGTGGGATACGACTTCAGCTTCGGCAAGGGCCGGCGCGGGAACACCGAGACGATGGAGAGCCTGGCCCGCGAGCTCGGCATCGGGTCGACCGTGGTGCGTCGGGTCGCCGTGCACGGCATCACCTGTTCGTCCACCCGGATTCGCGAGTTCGTGCTCGAGGGTCAGGTCGAGGGCGCCGAGGTCCTGCTCGGACGGCCCTACGAGCTGTCGGGCGTGGTGGTGCGCGGCGCCGCCCGAGGCCGGGCCATCGGGTACCCGACCGCCAACCTCAGCGTCGACACCGACCTGCGTCCCAAGCCCGGGATCTATGCGGCCCGCGCACGGCTGCTGGCCGACGAAGGTGACACGGCGCCAGCGCCGACGCTCGCGCCGGCGGAGGGGGCAGTGGAGCCCGGGTCGACCCCCGGCGCGCTCGCGCCGGGGACGGGCTGGACCGCGGCGCTCAGCGTCGGCACCAACCCGACCTTCGCCAGCGATGGCTCGGTGACCATCGAGGCTCACCTGCTGGACTTCTCCGGCGATCTCTACGGTCGAAGGCTGCGGCTCGAGCTCGTCCAGCGTCTGCGTGACGAGCGACGCTTCGAATCCGTCGAGGCCCTGGTCGCGCAGATCGGCGCCGACGTGGCCCAGACCCGCACCATCGTCGGCCGATCCACCTGATGCGGCGCACGCGGCCGATCGAATTTCTCGCAAAGTCTATGTTACCGTTCTCGGCACCATGTTCACCGGAGTCATCACCGCCATCGTGACCCCTTTTCGCCGCGGCGCCGTCGACGAGGACGCTCTGCGCAAGCTGGTCGAGGATCAGATCGCCAACGGCATCGACGGCCTGGTGCCGGTCGGGACCACCGGCGAGTCCCCCACCCTCAGCTTCGAGGAGCACCTGCGGGTCATCCAGGTCGTGACCGAGACCGTCGCCAAGCGCATCCCGGTCATCGCGGGGACCGGCTCGAACGCCACGCGCGAGGCCATCGAGCTGTCGGTGGCGGCCAAGAAGCTGGGCGTCGATGGCCTGCTGCAGGTGACGCCGTACTACAACAAGCCGTCGCAGGACGGGATGTATCGGCACTTCAAGGCCATCGTCGACGAGTGTCCGCTGCCGACGCTCGTCTACAACGTGCCCGGGCGCACCGGGTGCGATCTGTTGCCCGAGACGGTGGCCAGGCTGGCCGAGCTCCCGCTGATCGTGGGCATCAAGGAGGCCACCGGCTCGGCCACCCGGGCCTCGCAGATCCTCGCGCGTGTCCCGAGCCGCTTCGTGGTGCTGTCGGGAGACGACGCCACGGCCTTTCCGCTCTTTGCCCTCGGTGGCAGGGGGGTGATCTCGGTGGTCAGCAACGTGGCGCCGGCCCTGATGGCCGAGATGTGGGACGCGGCGGCGGCCGGCGACTGGGCCCGCGCGCGGGCGCTGCACTTCAAGCTCCTGCCGCTCTCGGAGGGCCTGTTCATCGAATCGAACCCGATCCCGGTGAAGGCTGGGCTGGCCATGATGGGGCGCATCGCCGACGAGCTGCGGGCCCCCCTCTATCCGATGACGGGTGCGGGGCGCGAGAAGGTGCGGGCCAACCTGTCCGAAGTCGGACTGTTGTAGCGGTGCGCTCACTGGCAATCCTCGGCGCGGCCGGGAGGATGGGCGCGGCCCTCACGCGGGTGATCGGTGAGACCGAGGGCGCGCGCCTGACGGCGGCGGTCGAGCACGGCGGCAGCGCAGCCCTCGGCAAGGATGCCGGGGTGCTGGCGGGCGTGGCGGCGAACGCCGTGGCCATCGCGGCGGGGTTTCCCGCGGCGGGTGCCGCCGACGTCTGGATCGATTTTTCGGTGGCGACGGCGACGGCGGCCGTGGCCGCGGCGGCGGCCGAGCGTGGCGCCGCGCTGGTGGTCGGCACGACCGGGGTCGGCGCCGACGGCAAGGCGGCGCTGGCGGCTGCGGCCCGGCGCGTGCCGGTGGTGTTCGCCCCCAACATGTCGGTCGGGGTCAACGTGCTCTTGCAGCTGGTGGCGGATGCCGCCCGCCTCCTCGGTCCGGGTTACGATCTCGAGATCGTCGAGACCCACCACCGGCTCAAGCGGGACGCCCCTTCCGGGACGGCGCTGCGGCTGGCCGAGGCGCTGGCCGAGGCCACGGGGCGCGACCTCGGGCGCGACGCGCGCTATGCCCGGCACGGCGACGTCGGCCCGCGCACCGCGAGCGAGATCGGGATCCAGACCCTGCGCGGCGGGGACGTGGTCGGAGATCACACGGTGTTCTTCCTCGGCCTCGGGGAGCGGATCGAGCTCACGCACAAGGCCTCCTCGCGCGAGACCTTCGCGCGCGGGGCGGTGCGCGCCGCACTGTGGACGGCCGGACGCCCGCCCGGCCTCTACGACATGCGCAACGTCCTCGGGCTCGCTTAGCAGCGCCGAGGCTCCCGCCCGCTGCGGCCGGAGTGAATGGGGGGCGCCTCCCCCCCACCCTCTCCCCGCTTCGCGGGGCGAGGGGATGACGAGGGGATGAGTTGAAGGGTGCGGGGCTCGGCTCTCATTGGTGGCATGGCCACCTCGGCCCACCGTGCCGCTCCACGCGGCGGGCGGGCGTGCTGGCATGTTATGTTGCGCGCCGGCTGAACTGTCATGGCGCGCACCCTGTCCAAGGTCTCCTCCAAGCGTTCACCCCCGACCACGTCCTCCGCCGCGGACCGTACGGGTGCCGCGATCAAGGCGACCGCCGGCTTCGCGGCGCTGCCCACCGAGGCCCGTCACCCCGGCGTGGGTGATCTCGATACGTGGCCAGCCGAGAACGTGGTCAAGCTCATGCTCGACGAGGAGATCCTCGGCGTCCGGGCGGCCCGGGCACGAGCCAGCGAGATCGGCGAGGCCGCCAAGCTGGTCGCGGCGCGCCTCGCGGCAGGTGGGCGTCTGGTCTACGTCGGCGCCGGCACCTCCGGGCGGCTCGGGGCGCTCGACGCGGTCGAGTGCGTCCCGACCTTCGGCGTGCCTCCGTCCCGGGTGGCGTACGTCACCGCCGGTGGCCCGCAGGCGCTGACCCGGTCGGTCGAGGGCGCCGAGGACAACGCCCGCGACGCCGAGGCGCGCCTGCGCCGCATCGCCGTCGGCCCCACCGACGCGGTCTGCTGCATCGCCGCCTCCGGCACCACCGCCTTCGCGCGCTCGGCGCTGGACTACGCGCGCTTCCGCCGCGCCGCCACCGTGTTCGTGACCTGCGGCGCTCCGCGGGACGTGGCCGGGCTGGCCGACGTGGTCATCGACATTCAGACCGGACCAGAGGTCATCGCCGGCTCGACCCGCCTCAAGGCCGGCACCGCCACCAAGGTGGTCCTGAACGCCATCTCGACCACCGCGTTCGTCCTGCTCGGCAAGACCTACGCCGGGCTGATGGTTGACGTCCGCCCGACCAACGCCAAGCTGTGGGCCCGCGCCATCCGCATCGTGCACGAGCTCACCGGCCTGGCCGACGACGACGCCCGCGGCCTGATCGAGAAGGCCGGTGGCCGCGCCAAGGTCGCCATCGTGATGCACCACCGGCGGGTGGCGGCCGCGCGCGCGCGCGATCTCCTGATCGAGCACAAGGGATCCTTGCGCGCCATCATCGGCGACGTGTCCCCGGCCGGGGTGGCCTTGCCGTGAGCGACCGACCGCCGGGAGGGCCGCCGCCCGGCGACCGGGACCCGCTGGCGCGCCTGCTCGAGCTCCGCGCGCGACCGTCGCGCCTGGTCATCGGCCTGCTGTCGGGGACCAGCGCGGATGGAACCGACGCCGCCCTGTGCGAGATCCAGGGGTCCGGGCTCTCCACCCGGGTCCGCACGCTGAGCTTCGTCACCACGCCCTTCGCGCGCGAGCTGCGTGAGCGCATCCTGACCCTGTCCCGCATGGACGCGCTCGAGCTGTGCGACATGGACATGCTGCTCGGGGCCGCCTTCGGCGAGGCGGCCGCCGCGGCGGTGCACGCCGCCGGGTTGTCGCTGGCGGACGTCCACCTGGTCGGATCGCACGGGCAGACCGCGGTGCATCGCCCCGCCGCCCCGGGACGGCTCGGGGCCACCTTGCAGATCGGCGAGGCGGCGGTGGTGGCGGAGCGCACGGGCCTGCCGGTGGTCTCGGATTTTCGCGTGCGCGACATGGCGGCCGGGGGCCAGGGAGCCCCGCTCGTGCCCCTGGTCGACTTTCTGCTGTGCCGCCAGACCGGGGTACGGCGCGCGCTCCAGAACATCGGTGGAATCGCCAACGTCACGCTGGTCGGCGAGCGGCTGGAGGACACCGTGGCCTTCGACAACGGCCCGGGGAACATGGCGCTCGACGCGGTCGCGCAGGCGGCGTCGGGCGGCCTCGACGCGTACGACGCCCACGGTGCGCGGGCGGCGCGCGGCCGGATCGACGTCGCGCTCTTGCGGGAGCTGCATCTCCATCCGTACCTCGCGCTGCCGCCGCCCAAGTCCACCGGGCGCGAGCTCTTCGGGCGGGAGTTCGCGCTGCCGCTGGTGGCGCGGTTCGCAGGTCGGCTCGACGATCTGCTGGCGACCCTCACCCGCTTCTCGGCCGAGGCCATCGCCCGCAGCTACCGCGAGCTCCTGCCGGCGCTCCCGGACGAGGTGTACGTGTCGGGGGGCGGGGCGCTGAACCCGACCCTGATGCGCGACCTCGGCGAGGCCCTGGCCCCCATCCCGACCCGGACCACCGCCGCGATCGGGATCGACCCCAAGGCCAAGGAGGCCGTGGCGTTCGCCGTGCTCGCCAACGAGACCTTGTTCGGCCACCCCGGGAACATCCCGGCCGCCACCGGCGCGGCCGGGCCGCGCGTCCTCGGCAAGATCTCGCTTTGACCCGTGGACGCGGCCGCCGGCGGGCTGGCAAAGTCGCCGGGTGAACACCACACGGAGACGGTCGTCGGTCGGTGCAGCGGGCATTGCGGGCGTGCTTCTGGTCGGGGCGGTGGGCGGCGCCTGCGGGCTGTCCGGCTGCGGGTACCTCGCCAACCTGCAGCTCGACACCGCGGCGAAGAGCGCGCTGCACCTCGTCCCCCCGGGGATCGCCTACGAGGGCGCGGACCTGGTTCAATCACCCGCCCACCGCCAGCTGGCGGCCTACTATTGCCCCGAGGTGGTGAGCCTGCCGTTCGGCGCCGCACCGGTGGCTTGCCGGGGCTTCTTCGGGCCGCGCCCCACCCCGCCCGAGATCGCGGTGGCCTTCGCGGTGCGCTTCAAGGTGAGCAACCCCAACCAGATCCCGATCCCGCTCGCCAGCGTCCTCGCCGCCGCCACGGTCTTTCCCGCCGCCACCAACCAGAGCCTCGGCGCCGTGTGCACGCAGCTCTGCCCCGAGGGCGACACCACCTGCGTCGGGGGGACCAATCCCGCCGCCTGCGAGGCCTCGACCCACGACGTGCGCTCGCTCAGCGACTTCGGGAGCGCCACCGCCAACCTGATCGTCGCCGACGGCATCGCGCTCGCGCTCGGGCAGAAGCCCACCTTCACGGCCCCGCGGGTCTCCTCGGCCTCCGAGCTCGAGGTGACCGTGCGGTTCTCCTTCGGTCCCGATCAGCTGCTGCAGGTGATGCGGCAGCTCGCGGTCCAGTCGGTGGACGATCTGAAGGCCGGTCGCACGCCGACCTTCAACATTCCCTTTCAGCTGCAGGGGACGGTCTTCTTCGACGGCGGCTCGTTCGGCCGGATCGCGGTGCCCTACGGCCCGGTCTCGGGCCTGTGGGCCCTGCCGGTGGATGGATTGATCCCGCGCTGAGGCAGGCCCCCCGCAAAATGAGCCACCCGGCTGGCCCGGGCACCTCATTTCGCGGCGGGCCCCAATCAGAGCACCGGAGGGGCGTTGGCAGCGGGCTTGGCGGGCGCCGCGGGAGGCGCCGCACCGGCGGCCGGCGCACCGGTGGCTGACGGTGAGGGCGGCAAGGTCGCGAGGTGCGCGCGCATCTGGTGGTAGGCGTCGGCGCCGAGGTTGGTGCCTCCGAGGCCCTGGGCGGTGATGAAGGCGTTGAGGTGGTCGATGCGATCCTGGGTGGCCGGGTGATCGGACAGGTAGGTCATGAGGGCCGGCGTGTTACCCTCGGTGCGCTTGAGGCTCTCGAAGAGCGTCATGAGGGCGTGCGGGTCGTACCCGGCGGCGGAGGCGTAGCGCGCGCCATACTCGTCGGCCTCGGTCTCGTCCGCGCGGGTGTGGTGCAAGAGGACGCCCTTGGTCGCGATCCCGGTGGTGAGCTGGGTGACGAGCCCGGGGTTGCCCCCGACCGCCAGCTTCACCACCGCGTCGAGGCCATAGGCATCCACCATCGACCGGGCGGCGTGGCGACCCACCACGTGCCCGGTCTCGTGGGCCATCACCCCGGCCAGCTCGGCCTCGTTCGCGGCGAGATCGAGCAGGCCCCGGTAGACGTAGAGGTACCCCCCCGGGGTCGCGAAGGCGTTCACGGTGGTCCCATCGATGACGAACACCTGCCAGCTCACGTCTGGCCGATCCTTCTTCCCGAAGGTGATGACCTTGTCGGCGACCCCGCGCACGTAGTTCACCACGATGGGATCGGTCATGTAGACGACCTTCTGGTTCTGCTCGAGGTCGGTCTTGAGCTGCAGCCCGATCTGATTCTCCTGATCGGCGGAGACCAGATTCTCCGCCAGGGTGGTCTCGACCTGCCGGGTCGCCGACGTGGCGCACGACGAGAGCAAGAGGAGCCAACCAAGCCTACGAAACCCGAACCGTGCGCTGTTCTTCATGCGAGGTCACCTGACGAGGCGAGAGGAAGGATTTCAAACCGCCCGAGCTTGGGCATGTGATCGAATTGACTTGCAGACAAATGAAAGCCGAGCCCTACCCTCCTCCTATCCCCTCGCCCCGCGAAGCGGGAGAGGGTCAGGGAGAGGGGCCCCATTCCATTCCGGGGCGCGCCGCGAGGAACTGGTATTCGACTGCCCTCTCCCTGGCCCTCTCCCACAGGCGAGAGAGGGAATGGAAGGACTTCAAGTCGCCCTCGCCGAGGCGCTCGGCTTGATGACCCGCCTACATACAGGGCGGCGTCTTGACGGACTTCGCCATGGTCCAGGTCCAGGTCGAAGTGCAGCTCCCGGCCGCGGGAGTCATCGTGCATGCGGCCGCGAACATGGACTGCATCTCGGTGACGCTGATGGTGAACTGGTTGTCTGCCGTGAGCACGAGCTGAGACACGTCCGTTTGATGCCACATGCACGCGGCATTCGCGGAATCCGTCGGATCGCCGACCCGGTTGAGCGTTCCAACGTTGCTGGCAACGGTCCCAGCTCCGAGCGAGCCCGATGTTCCCAGGGTGATGATCTTCGTCGTGGAGTCGTAGTTGAACGGGAGCACCAGCGGATCCCCGGGGGTGGCGGCATCCAGAATCGATCCCTTCATGCAGCCGTCGCTCACGCTGCTGGGATCGACCGCGATGACCTCGAAGCAGCTGTCGCCTCCGGTCAACCCGTAAAGCGCGGGGCCTTCAGCCGCGGAATCCGTGGTGGCCACTTCGGTGGTGGCTCCGTCCTTCCCGGACGTGCAGGCGGCGTCGCCGCCGTCGGCACAGCCGCTCGAATCGCTGCTGCACCCAGCGGCGAACACGGTCCCTCCCAGGAACACCAAACCAAGGACTAGTCTCTGTCGCTTCATTTTCGATTCTCCCTCGAGCATAAGTAAGAAGGTTCCAGCGTCTGTCAGAACTGTCCGCGACCCTTTCGCGGTTGAACGGCAGGGCCGGTGGACGGGGCCACGGCGGGAGCGGGTTTGGCGGCCTCGGCGGCGACCGCGGGCTTGGTGGCGGACTTGGGCTTCTTGGCGGCGTGCTCTTCCTTCTTGGCGGGCTCGGCGGGAGCCGCGGCGGCCGCGGCGGCCGCGGCGGCGTCGGCGGCGGCCTTGGCCTGCAGGGCCGCCAGCTGCTGCTGGAGCGTCGCTGCCTGCGCCTTGGCGGCGTCGAGCTGGGTCTTCAAGCCGTCGCGCTCCGCGGTCACCGTCTGGAGCTGGGCCTTGGTCGAGTCGAGCTCGGCCTTCGACTGATCACATCCAGCCAGAAACAGACCTGCCAGTGCCAATCCCAGTCCCGCAACGGTGACGATTCGTTTCGAACCCTGCATGAGCTTCTCCTTTGGTGATGGAAAGTGCTGCCCGATGAATAACGCAGAACCAACGGGTGCGCGCGCCCAATCGTCGCTGGATCCGGACTGCGGCACCTTTGTGTCATGGATGGTGGGGGGTGCACAGTCTGCACGGGCTGGATGTCGGCCAGTCTCGAAGGGACGCCCGCCCCCGGGGAAATGTTTCATCGCCTGGACGCCGCTGGACAGACCAGCGCCCGCCGCCCGGTCGCCATTCGGCCGAGCCCTGGGAAACACGAAAGATTTGCGGTGGTCCCGGGCTGGGGCCGAGCGCCCCGGCTCAATCTGGCGCGCCTTCTCGACGATACCCGTCCGTGTCCATGGACCACCATCGTGTTTCCAGCGCCCCCGGGGGCTCGCGGCTGATCACCGTCGTCACCTTGGCGCTTGCCCTCCTCTGCCTCCGCTGCAACGGCGACACCACAGAGGTCGTGTGTTCGAGCACGCCGCTCGGAACCAGCGATGTGGCCCTGAAGGTCGAGAGCTTCATCTACACCTGGGGCTCCCTGGTGCAGGCCGCGCGCGACATCGATCACGACATGCTGAACCGGTGTCGCGCCCTGGCCGGTGATCTCGGGATTCCGGCAACCCAGCTCGCGCCGGCGGCCACCGCCGATCTCACGGCCCCGGGGGTCGAAACACAGGCTGCCTGCGCCGCCGTCAAGCGGGAGATCGACCGGATCGTCAAGGCCGATCTCCTCGCCAATGCCCACCTGGCGGTGATCGCCACCTCCGTCAAGTGCGCCGTCGACGTCGACGCCCGCCTGGCCTGCGAGCAGGGGTGCGACGCCGCCGTGGCCTCCGTCGTTCACCCGGCCTGCGCGCCCGGCAAGACCTTCGGCGACTGCGGCGCCACCTGCACAGGCACCTGCGCCGGCAGCTGTACGGGCGGATGCGCGGGCACCTGCGCCGGCACCTGCACGGGCGCCTGCACGGGGAACTGCAACGGCACCTGCGACGGCACCTGCACCGCCAAGAACCCCGACGGCACCTGCTACGGCGGGTGCACCGGCACCTGCACGGGCGTTTGCGATGGACACTGTACGGGGACCTGCGCCGGGGGCACCTGCGACGGCACCTGCACCACCAGCTGCGCGGGCACCTGCGAAGGCTCCTGCCCGGCCTGGCAGCCCGGGCCGATGTGCTCCGAGGCCGAGACCCTGACCACCTCCCCCGAGTGCCGGATCAACTGCGACGCGCGCACCCGCTTCACCGCCCTGTGCGCCGACCCGTCGGTCGCGATCGCCTACGGGACCGCGGCCACCCGGCTGCAGAGAGCCGACCTCGATCGCCTGGTGGTCGCGCTGAGAACCAGCTATGCGCCGCTCGCCAGGCTCGGCTTCCGCGCCAGCACCATGGTCGGCGGCGCAGCGGCCGAATACGCCATCGCGCTGCAGGGGCAGGTGGACACCGCGCGCCAGGTGGGCCACACGGCCCTGGCCTGCGTGACCGAGGCCATCAACGGGGCCAGCGACGCCGTGATGCGGGTGAACGTGAGCGCCAACGCCGCCACCTCGATCACAGCCAGCCTCGGCGCGGCGGGCGGCCTCCTGCCGCCCTGACCTCCGCGGGCCAGGCCAAGTGACGAGAGTCAAGCCACGAGAGTCAGGTGACGAGACCGAACAGCGGTAGCTCGTCCACGTGGCGCAATCCGGGTCTCCCCACGAGCACGGCGGCGATGGCGTTCACCACCGTACCCACGGTTCCGCGATCCCCGTGGGTCCCACCCTGGAGCAGGACATCGAGCGGCGGGTCGGAATCGAGGACGATGCGATCGTGGGGCTCCGGAGCCCCGACCGACATCTCGAGGTCGAGCCGCACGAGCTCGCGGCCCTCGCCCATCCCCACCGCGCTCTGGCGCAGCCCCGCCACCCGGCCCGGCGCGATGCCGGCGCGCGGGCTCTCGGCGCTGGTCACGACGGGTGCGATGGTCGAGCGCAGCTCCTCGAGCCGCAGCCCGAGGCCGCGCGCGAGGAGCTGGCACGACTCCGGCAGACCGCGGTGGCCGAGGCGCCGCGCGGCCACGCCCGCCTCGAACTCGGCGACGGTCAGATCGGCCCCCACCTTGGCGCGCAGCGGACCGCGCCGCTTGGCCGCGTCCACCACCCGCTCGACCCGCGCGGCCCGCACGGCCACGCAGCCGCCGGCCAGCGCCAGTGGCAGGCGATCCATCACGAACCCCGGGTTCACCCCGGTGCCGAGGACCACGATGCCGCCCCCCCGCGCCAGCGCATCGATCCGCCGCGCCTCCTCGGGGGTGGCGAGCTCGGCGAAGGCCAGATCCTCGCAGCTCGACACCACGTGCAGGTGCCGCTCGGCGGCGCGCGCGACGATGGGAACCATCTCGGCGGTCCCCGAGGTCGTCAGCACCAGCGCCACGTCGCTCGGCACCGCGAAGGCCTCGTCCACCTCGCGCACCACCACCACGCCGACCGGCCCGAGCCCCGCGGCCACGCCCGCGTCCTGTCCCGCGAAGGCCGGATCCGCCACCGCGACGACGCGGACGCTGCGCTTGGCCACCAGCGCCTTCAGGACCTCGCGTCCAATCGCCCCCAGTCCGACCAACGTCACACGCGTCATGCGGCCTCTCCTCGTGCTTGGCCGTCCGCGCACGGGGTCAGGGATCGGCACGAGGACCCTGGCCACCCCGCGGGCGCCGGCGAATTTCGGCGATGTCTACTTTGCGAACTCGCCCAGATCCTCGCCGATCTCCTCCAGAAGGGAAGAAAGTGCTCCGGGAGGCAGCGAATCGAGTCGCCGGCGGAACCCCTCGAGCTCGTCCCGCAGGCGCGCGGCGCGCCGGCGAATGTTGGCGAGGGTCGTGTGCATCAGGATGAGCTGGGTGCTCTGGCCCTGGCCCGTCGCGCCGAGGGCAGAGTCGGTGCCCGCGCCCGCGCCACCGCCACTTTGCGGGGCGAGCCGGGTCCGCAGGTCATTGATCTCGCGCTCGAGGCCGGCTTGCCTCTCCTCGGACTCGCGGCGCAGCCGTGACAGCTCGAGGCGGGTCTCGATGAGCTGCGCGTCCTTGGAGGCGATCGCGCGCTCGAAGTCGGTCCGCTCGCCGGGTGCCGGCGGCGTCGAGGTGGTGGTCGCCGTCGTCCCCGTCGACGTGGCCAGCGACGCCGACACGGAGCGCGCCACCTGATCCCGGGCGCGGGTCAGGGTGTCCTCGATCGCCGTCAGCATGCGCAGCTCCTGGCGCAGCTGCTCCTCCACGTCCTCGATGGCGGCCTGAATCTCCGCCGCGTCCGGCAGCCCGTGCGTGCCGTTCTGGACCCGCGCGCCGACACCGGATTCCAGTGGCGATTCCAGCTCGGGCACCGCGGGAGGGCCCTCGGCGGTCACGGTCCGGCGCGCCTCGGCCGCAGCCTCGGCCTGCCGCTCGGCGGCCGCCAGCCGCTCGTCGAGGCCGACCGCCCGCTGCTCCGCCGCCAGGGCCCGCTGCTCCATCGCCCCGAGCCGCCGCTCGGCCTCCTCACCGGCTCCCGGGCCCGCGGGCCCGACCCGGCCGGGGCCGGCCCCGGCCGCCGCGGCCAGGCTCTTCTCTCGCTCGAGCCGCAGCAGCTTGCCTTCGAGCTCGGCCAGGCGACCCCGTCGGGTCCGGTCGGCCTCCTCCAGCGCCTTGGCGTTCCGCCGCAACGTCGACGCTTCCTTGTCGGCCGCCGCCGCTCGCGCCTCCGCGGCGCGCAGGGAATCCTCGAGCTCGACCACCAGGGCAGCCTGCTCGTCGACCGACGCGCGCAGGCGGCTGACCTCGCTGGCGTGCGCGGCTGCCGCCCGGTGGAGCTCCGCGATCGCGCGGTCCCGGCCCGCGCGCGCCACCTGAATATCCTCGGTGACGGGACGCTGCACGCTGGCCTCTTCCACGGCGTGTCGGTGCTTCTCCTCGAGCTCGGCCACCCGCCACACCAGATCCTGCTTGTCACCCTCGAGCCGAGCGATCCGCGCGTCCCGCTCGCTCACCAGGGCCGCGCGCTGCGAGAGCCCGCGAATCTGCTCCTCGGCCCCCTGCAGGCGCCGACCGAGCTCGACGGCCTCGGCGCGCTCGTGGGCGACCGCCCGCTCGGCGACCCGCACGCGCTCCTCGGCGTCCGCGAGGGCCACCGCCATCGACGCTCCGGGCTCGACGCCTCCTTGGCCGGAGCCGCGGGTCACCTGCTCGCGCTCGCGCTCCGCCGAGCTGGCCCGCCGGACGGCCTCGGCGAGGTTCACCCGCAGCTGGGCGAGCTCCTCGCGAACGGCCGCGAGCTGCTCGGCGCCGGTGGCGTCGCCGCCCGGGGCCGTGGCGACGGACGCCCGCAGGCCCGTCGCGATCTGGTGCGCGACCGCCGCCATCTGCTCAGCGGTCTTGCGCGTGAGGGACAGCACCGCCTCGTCCGCCTCGAGGAGCGCCCGCCGCAGCCGGGTCATCTCGCCGTCGGTCGCGACCCGGTCCTCGGTGGCCCGCCGCAAGCGCGCCCGCAGCTCGTCCATCTCGTCGCCCTGCACGCGCGCCACCCGCATGGCCGACTCCGCCTGCACGAGCGCCTCGTCCAGCTTGCGGCGCAGCTCGGCGACCCGGTTCTCGAGCTCCTCCACCCGCGCCCGACCCCGGTGCTCGCTCTCCTCGAGCCGGCGCTCGGCCAGCTCCGCGCGGGTGGCGGCGGCCACCGCGTCGAGCCCACCCGTGAGGACCGCCGCCACCGGAGTCGCCGCCGGTCCGGCGGGCTTGCTCGCCCCCGCGAGGGTGGTCCGGTCGGTGAGGGCCCGCAGGTTGGTCTCGGCGGTCTCGAGCTCGACCGTCAGCTGCGAGACCTTGGCGAGGAGCCGCGCGATCTCGGCGTTCTGGTTGGCGAGGCGGGTGCGCGCCTCCTCGGCCGCCTGCTCCCCGGCCTGCAGCCGGCGCGCGACCTCATCGGGGATCGCGGGGCGCCCCCCGGCGCCGGGCGCCGCGTGCAGCAGGCGCTCGATCGGCTCGAACGGCACCTGGACGAGGGCGTACCCGAGCGCCGCCGGCGCGGTCTTGCCGGCGATGGCGACGTAGTGGGTGGGGGGCTCGGCCTTGCCGTCGAGCAAGGTCGCGTCCACCCGCAGCGCGTCCGCCGCGCTGTCGAACTCCACGAGCCCGAAGCCGAGGAAGGGGGTACGCCCGAGCATCCGGACCACCGGGAACTGCCCTTCGAGGGCATCGACGAGCTCGTAGTAGCCGATCCCCTCGGCGGGGGCTGGCGTCCGGCGCTCGGCGGCGACCACGCTGATCATGATGTGGCCGCCCGCCGACAGGATCCGCCGCAGCACCAGCAGGAGGTTGCGGTTTCCGACCAGCGACCGACCGTCCGGGACGATGATGAAGTCGAAGAGCTCGTCGAGGACCCCCATCTGCCGCAGATCCGTCGCCGGCCGGTAGTCCACCTTCGGGTGCGAGAACCGGGTCCGGGCGCGCTCGATCTGTGCGAGATCGCTGTCGATGACCACCACCCGGTCCGCGCCCTGGGTCGCGAGGTACCTGGCGGAATCGCCGTCGTCGCAGCCGATTTCCAGCACCCGGCGCCCGGTCCACAGGGGAGCGGTGTAGGCATAAAGGGGAAGCCGCAGGTTCAGGAGGTCGGTCGCGCTGCGCTCTGCCATGGGGGTCGGGGCGCACTATAACGCCAAGCCGGCGGAATGGCGCGGCAAGAACGGGCAAGAACGGTTGTCGCGCATCCGTGGCATACTCGAGCCCGGGAACCACGAGCGTGGCCAAGCAGAAACCCAAGACGCCCTCCAGAATTCCGGCCACCGTCAAGCCAGGCGTCGGCGCGGGCGGCAGCGGCGCGGGTGGCGGTGTCGGGAGGGGCGCCGTCCAGCGACGGCGGTCTTCCACGGCGCGCACCGCGGGCCCCCCTCCGGTCGGGGATGTGGCCTTGGTCCTTGCCCGGGATGGACGCGGCACCCATATTCTCCGTCGGCGGGGGAACGGTGGGGCCGTCGAGCAGGGCATCTTGCAGCCCTTGACCGAGGGCAAGCCCATCGACGGAGAGGTCGTGAGCTTGCAGCAGAGGCCCGAGTTTCCGCTGCTGTTCGACGTGAAGACCGAATGGACGCCGCCCGAGGGCCGTCCCACATCCGATGGACCCGCGCAGGTGGCCACCGAGGCTTATCGCCGGGGCTGGGACGCGGTCTGGGGCGATTCCGAGCCCGACCGAACCCTCAACTAGTACCGGCCCAATCCGAGGAGCGCAGAGGCGCGCCGACCTGCGCCAAAATTGCGTCCGGAAAGCGCTGGAAAAATGCTCGAAAAACGGGACAAACGCGCCAAGCAGCACTATGTTGCGGGCGTGTTTCAGGATTCAAGCTTGGTTGTAATTCCTCCGAAACCGGATACTCCCATGCCCGACCATCTCGAAGCCCCCCTGACCCACCGGATTCGCATGCAAAACATCTTGGCCTGGATTCGAACCGCGAAGGAGAACCTGCCCGCCATCAGCCGGGGCGCCGTCTCAACCGACCGCGTCGTCGCCATGTCGGCGCTCCTCGATCGCCTGCACGTCGAGGCGGTCCGCCGTCAGCGGGCGATGGAGTCGGACGCCGCCAACGCCTCTTCCACGGGTGCCGGCAAGCAGGACCCGCGCCGGCGCGCCGCCTGAGTCAGACCCAGGCCTGGGGGTGGATGCCGCAGCCGCGCGCGCCGACGCGGCGATCTGCTGGACGACATTTTCGCACCACGTGGCGTCGTTGCTATGGTTGGCTAACCCCGTGAACCGCCCCCCTGCCCTTCGCGCCGTCCGAAAAGCCGAACCACTCTCGCCGTCGACCACCGGCTGGCGGTCGCCACCGCCGCCGCCGCCGACAATGGCCTCTGCCTCGCTCATCCTGGCGGCCGCGCTCCTCGGCCTCGGGGCTGCGTGCACGGGCGCGGCCGGCCCCCCCTCGGTTCGTTCGGAGATCCCCTCGGAAAAGGGGGAGGAGCCCGGGCGCCGCCCGCCACCCACCGCCCCGACCGCCACCGCCCCTGCCGGCGCCGGCGCCGGGGAAAAGAGCGCCGAGCGCCCGGGCGCCTCGACCCCCGGCGCGACCGAGAGCGCCCGACCGCCGGTGGAAGCCGGGCGCGTGCTGCTGGTCGAGGGCGGCGAGGAGCACTGGATCGATGCTCAGAAGGCCGCCGCGGACGGCTACACCATCGTGGATCTCGGCGACGACTTCACGCCCTACATCTTCGCGGAGCAGCACGACGCCGAAGGGCAGCCCATGCCGAACCGCTACCGGCGGGTGTTCATCGGGCTCGCCAACGATCGGCTGGACAGCGACGGCGAGCCGCTCGAGCCGGGCGAGAAGAACTACCTCGAGCTCTACGGGATCTTCCCGTCGCTCTCGGTGCTGCGCGCCCGCTTCCTCACCGACGAGACCCGCAGCTGCCTCGATCCCGCGGGGCAGCCCGCCCTCGAGGCGGTGGAGACCATCTCGTACGTCTCGCCCGAGGCCATGCGCAAGGAGGAGCGTCGCCTCGCGCGGGTGCGCAAGGAGCTGGAGGACGCCCGCCACAAGGCCCACGTGAAGACCCTGGAGGCCCTGGTCAAGCTGCACCCGGAGAACGACGCCAAGGTCAAGCTCCTCGCCCACCGGGCCGCCGAGAAGGAGGCCATGGCCGAGGTGGAGAAGCGCCTGAACTGCGAGCAGCTGCTCGGCGGCAAGGGCCGCCCCAAGCACCAGACCGGGGTCTACGACGATGCCATGCGGCTGGCGGTCCGGCGATTCCAGCAAAAGCACATGATCTACGAGGCGAACTACCTGCGTCGCAAGACCATGGACGCCCTGGCCCGCCCCACCTTGCAAAACGACCATGACAGTCTGGTGCGGGTCCTGCGCGAGCGGGTGGTGGCCGCCGCCAGCGTGGTGGAGGACGGCTCGACCGACACCCGGAGCGGGCCGCCCACCTTCGTGTCGGCGAGCGGCAAGCGGATCCCGATGCGCAACCTGGCCGAGGAGTATACCAAGGAGGCGGTCAGCGCCCTCGGCCTCGACACCCCGGACAAGGCGCTCGCCTTCTTCAAGCGGCATCCCGACGCCGAGCTCCAGCACCTGCGCGCGGCGGTCAAGCTCCCTCCCCGCCCCGAGTACTACGGGCCAAACATGGATCTGTCGCTGGTGGTGGACCGGGGCGACGTCTGGTACGACCCGCCGTTCGACGAGAGCGATCACTGGAAGGTGCAGCCGCGCAAGCACTTCCCCTCCTTGACCTTGCTCCTCAAGTACCGCGGGCAGCAGATCCCGCTTGCACGCTGGAGGACGACCATCGGGGGCTGGCGCGCGGAGCAGGCCTCGAATGGCTACGAGTACTACCGCTACAAGGGCTCGGACATCGGGCCGCGCGTGATCCGGCACGTGGTCTCTGGCCCGGTGTGGATCGCGCCCCCTTCGACCCCGATCCGCTCGCTGGTGAAGGGCAAGATCATCAACAAGCGCTGGGAGCAGGTGGTGAACTACGACGAGCTCGGGCCGGGATACCTCTCGGCGTACGGCGTGGTGGCCGGATACTTCGTGATCCCGGGGCAAAACGGGCGCCCCGACTTCGACAACGGGATCCGCGCCCACGGGTCCTCGGACTACCTGTCGATCTACAGCGCCAACGGCTACTCGCACGGGTGCCATCGCTTGCCCAATCACCTGGCCATCCGGATGTACGACTTCGTGCTGCAGCACCGCAACGTGCGGCTCGAGGGCGATTCCCCCATGAGCTTCTGGCGGCAGTTCCTGTGGAAGGAGAGCGTCTACGAGATGCGCATCCCCTCGCGCGGCTACGTCTTCACCCTGGATCCCCCGCTGCCGGTCAACGTGCTCGAGGGGGAGATCAAGGGCACCGCCAAGAAGCCCATCATCGGCTATGTCCCCAAGCCGGGCGTGAAGTACCCCGGACCGCCGCCGCCCGCCCCGGATTCGCCCGAGGCGCGCGGGGGCGGCGTGGGGCCGGCGAGCACCAACGCCGGGGAGGAGAGCCCATGAGCAAGCTGCCAGATGTGCCGGACGCTCCCGACGCACCCGATCGGCTGTGGGCGCGCATGCGTCGGCGATTGCCCGGCAGGAAGCTCGCCGTCGGGGCGGGCGGGCTCGGCCTGCTCGGGCTCGTCTGGCTGGCGGGGGCGCGCGCGGAGGCGCCGCGGGCGGCTGGCCCGACGCCCACCCCGGCGGCGACCACCCCGGGGGGCGAGACCACCGGCGCGGTCCCGGCGGCGGGCGCGGTGGGTGGCGCGTCCGGCTCGACCGGGAGCGCGACCTCGAGCAAGGTGCGGGTGGTGTTCAAGACCGTGCCCCCGACCCAGGCCACCGTGAACTGGGGCAAGAAGCGCCTCGGCATCGTCAAGCCCAAGGCCCCCCTCGTGATCGAGCGCCCGCGCGACAGCGGGCCCCTCGACGTGGTCGTCCACGCCGAGGGCTGCTTGCCGGTGCACTCGCGGGTCTACACCTTCACCGACAGCGTGCTCGCCGTGAAGGTCACCCCCCTCGACAAGAAGAACACCATCTTCGGATACAAGGAGGCCCCGCCCCCCGACGAGGACGGCGGCCCCCCCCCCGCCGGCGACGCCGGCATGCCCTGAGAAGGTCCTCGGGCACCCTCGAGACCCGTGGACGTCAACGTCCACGTCCACGGTCACGGATTTGGCCGCCTACACCTCGCAGTCGACGACGACCGTGGTTCCGGCCGCGGCGTAGGGAACGAGGTTGCCGGCGATGGGCTTGCCGTCGACGGTGAGCTTGGCCTCGCCGCCACCTCCCCCGTTCTTGACCCGGATCTGGTACTCGGCGCCGCGGCACCTGCGGGTGACGGTGAATGCCGCAATCTCCTTGCCGATGCAGGGCTGCACCCGAAGGCCCTCGTAATCGGGGCGGACGCCGAGCATGTAGTGGGCGATGGCCACGTAGTTCCAGGCCGCCGTGCCGGTCAGCCACGAGTTCTTGGCCTCGCCGTGCCGCGGAGCGTCCTTGCCGGCGATCATCTGGGCGTAGACGTAGGGCTCGAGACGGTGAATCTCGCTCACCTCCTCGAGGTATGCGGGGGTGATCTTCTTGTAGTACTCGAAGGCCCGATCGCCCCGGCCGAGCACGGTCTCGGCGATCATGATCCACGGGTTGTTGTGGCAGAAGATCCCGGCGTTCTCCTTGTACCCGGGCGGGTACGAGCTGATCTCCCCGAGCTCGACGTGGTAGGTGCTGTACGGCGGGTTGTTGAGCACGATCCCGTACCGGGTGTCGAGCCGCTCCTTGACCGAGTCGAGGGCCTTCCTGGCCTCGCCGGTCTTGGCGCCGATCCCGGCCATCACGCAGAACCCCTGCGGCTCGATGAAGATCTGCGCCTCCTTGTTCTCCTTGCTGCCCACCTTGTTCCCGAAGAAGTCGTAGGCGCGCAGGAACCACTGCCCGTCCCACCCGTGCTTGAGGACCACCTCGGTCATCTTGCTGGCCTCGGCGGCGGCGCGCGCGGCCTCGGGCGCCTCGCCCACCTTGGCCGCGAGGTAGGCGTAGTCCGGCGCCACGCCGACGAACATCCCGGCGATGAACACCGACTCGGCGGTGCGCCCGGTCCGGTTCCCGGTGGTCTGGAAGGACTCGTCGGGCGTCTCCGAGAAGCAGTTGAGGTTGAGGCAATCGTTCCAGTCGGCGCGCCCGATGAGGGGCAGGCCGTGGGGCCCGAGATTGTTCAAGACATGGTTGAAGGATCGCTTCAGATGTTCGTACAGCGACGCGCTGTTCTTCGGGTCGTTGTCGAAGGGCACCTGCTCCTTCAGGATGGCGAAGTCGCCGGTCTCCCGGATGTAGGCCGCCACCCCGAAGATCAGCCACAGCGGATCGTCGTTGAACCCGCTGCCGACGTCGTTGTTGCCGCGCTTGGTGAGCGGCTGGTACTGGTGGTAGGCGCTGCCGTCCGGGAACTGGGTCGACGCGATGTCGATGATGCGCTCGCGGGCCCGCTCGGGCAGCAGGTGCACGAACCCGAGGAGGTCCTGGTTCGAGTCGCGGAACCCCATGCCGCGGCCGATCCCGGTCTCGAAGTACGAGGCGCTGCGCGACATGTTGAAGGTGACCATGCACTGATAGGGGTTCCAGATGTTGACCATGCGGTCGAGCTTCGGGTCCCCCGAGGTGACGTGGTAGTAGCCGAGCAGCTTGGTCCAGTGGTCGGCGAGCGCCTGCAGCGCGGCATCGACCTGGGCGTCGGTCGCGAAGGCACGGATCTGCTGATGGGCCGGCTTCTTGTTGATGACGCCGGGCTTCTCCCACTTCTCGTCGCGCGGGACCTCGACATAGCCGAGCTGGAAGACGAACACCTTCTCCTCGCCTGGGGCCAGCGTCACGGCGAGGCCGTGCGACCCGACCGGAGCCCAGCCGCTCGCCACCGAGTTGCCCGACTCGCCCCGGGCGACCACCTGCGGCTCGCCCATCCCGTTGTAGAGGCCCATGAAGGTCTCGCGATCGGTGTCGAAGCCGGCCACCGGGGCGTTGACGTGATAGAACGCGTAGTGGTCGCGCCGCTCGCGGTACTCGGTCTTGTGGTAGATGGTGTTGCCGGTGCTGGTCTGCTCGATCTCGACCTCGCCCGTGCTGTAGTTCCGCTGGTAGTTGGTCATGTCGTCGTAGGCGTTCCACAGGCAGAACTCGAGGTACGAGTAGAGCTGGACGCTGCGCGGCGCGCCGCTCTCGTTCTTGAGCTTCACCCGGTGCACCTCGGCGTTGTGCCCGAGCGGGACCAGGAACGTGACCTCGGCCGAGAGGCCCTGGCGCTGGCCCTTGATCTTGGTGTAGCCGAGCCCGTGACGGCACTCGTAGGCGTCGAGCTCGGTCTTGACCGGCATGTACGAGGGCGACCAGAAGCTGCCGTCCGCCTCGCGCAGGTAGAAGTACCGCCCGCCGACGTCGGTCGGGGCATTGTTGTAGCGGTAGCGCAGGAGGCGCCGCAGCCGCGCGTCCCGGTAGAAGCAGTACCCGCCCGCCTGGTGGGAGATGAGGCCGAAGAACTTCTCCGACCCGAGGTAGTTGATCCAGGGATACGGGGTCTTGGGAGTGGTGATCACATACTCGCGCTTCTCATCGTCGAAAAAGCCAAATTGCATCTCTTCAATCCTCCCAAAGGGTGTCGGAGTCGGGCGGGAAAACGGCCGCGGATGTTACTCCAAGCCGCCGCGGATCGTCGCGGTTTTCCCCGGCCGGATCCGAAAACTTGGCGTAGACTGCCGAGGAATCGCCCGGGCCGGTCCCTCGGCTCGGCCCCGGGGCATTCGCAGCAAGTTCGAAGCCGAGCTCGAAGCAATATCGACGTGACAGATTGCGCTGGCCTTGCGGTCTCCCCCGAGCCCCGAGCCAGCCAGGAGGAGGTTCGCCCGTGAGTACCCGCATCACCCCCGGCAATTCCTTGACCATGGCCGCCGCCGTGCTCCTCGGCGCGAGCGTCGCCACCGGCCTTGGCGCCGACCTCGGCTGTGCGAAGGTTCAGACCAGCGACGGAACCACGGGGACGGGCGGGACCGGGTTCGGCTCCGGAGGCGGTGGGACGGGCGGGAAGCTGATCAGCGGCATCGGGTCCACCCCTGTCTCGCTGTGCTCCGGACCGTGCACCGACTTCCCGGCCACCCCGATCGTGGACATGGGCATCTCGGGCGATCCGTCCGGCTCGTTCTCTGGCTCACCTCCGGCGCCCGGCAACGATCCTTGCATCACCGAGCCGGAGCTCGGCACGCTGTTCCCGAACAACTGGCTGCGGCCCCGGGTCAAGTTCACCAACAGCGGCAACAAGCTGGCCCAGATTCGCATGCACGCCGCCAACCAGGCCAGCGATCTGGTCGTCTACACCAAGAGCGACACCTGGGTGATGCCGCCCGAGATCTGGGGCAACCTGCGCTCGCACCAGACCACCGATGAGGTGCAGATCACGGTCTGGCTGCAGGGGGGAGGCGCGGCCGCCTCCAGCTTCCGCACCGCCCCCGTCGGAGCGGGAGGCAGCCTGGTGTTCTGGGCCGCGAACCCCATGGCCGCCGACAAGAACCTGGACTCCGACTGTCAGAAGGATGCCACCGGCCAGCCGATGCAGTCCTGCTACGACATGGACTCGCAGCTGCGCGGTTTCAAGGTCGGGGACGAGACCACCATCCCGGTGCTCACCATCGGGCAGATCGCCCAGACCAGCAAGGACAACAACAACAACACGTCGCACGTGCGTTGCATCGGGTGTCACGTCGGAACGCCCGACGGCGACTTCGTGGCCTTCAACGATGCCTGGCCGTGGCGGGGGGTGATGGCCGGGGTCACCCCGACCAACGTGGGCACGAGCCCGGCCTACCTGTCCCAGGGGGGCCTCGAGGATCTCTGGCAACCGGCCCTTGGCGTGATCACCTTCACCAAGAACCACTGGTCGGACACCGATCGGGTGGCCATCACCTCGTACAGCCTCAGCAGCCCGAACCAGGGGGACTGGTACAACGCCCCGAAGTCGCCGCGCCCCAACCTGGCCTGGTTCGATCTCGCCTCGGCGCCGGTCCCGCTCGTGAACGGGAACTTCAACGGCAACATGGCCAATCCGAGCCAGATCTTTCCCGTGATCGGCACCAACATGGGGTTCATCGCCCGCACCGGCGACCCGCGCGGTGGGACGACGCCCAACTGGAGCAACACCGCCGCGATGGACGTGATCGTGTACACGTCCACGGACGCGGCGCTCGACGGGCGGCTCGACAACCAGCCGGCGCCGAATCCCAACCCCAACAACGAGACCCACAACATGGGTCACGCCGACCTGTGGATGGTCCCCTACAACAACAAGGCCGGCGGGGCCGCCACCCCGCTCAAGGGAGCGGACACGACGGACTACGAGGAGTACTTCCCGACGTTCTCGCCCGACGACCGCTTCGTGGCCTTCAACCGGGTTCCGGCCTCGCAGCCCATGTACGCCAACCCGAGCTCCGAGATCGCGGTCATCTCCTCGACCGGCGGCACGGCGACGGTGCTGCGCGCCAACAAGCCCCCGGCTTGCACGGGAAAGACCAGCCCCGGGGTCAACAACCACTGGGCCAAGTGGTCGCCCGACGTGAAGGGCGGCCCGGACGGCACCTACTACTGGCTGGTCTTCTCGTCGAACCGTGCCGATATCCCGCCCGTCACCTCGAAGTACGGCAGCAAGCGCTCGATCAACATCAGCCAGCTCTACGTGGCGCCCATCGTGGTGGGCGAGCTCGGGATCACCTCGTACCCGGCCATCTACCTGTGGAACCAGCCGAACACCACCGTCAACACCACGCCGGCCTGGCAATCGTTCCAGCTTCCGCCTGTCCAGTGAGGGCCCCGGCCCTCGGCCCGGCCGGTGTCACCAGCGGTGGGGACCCGAGGCCTGTGTCATTTCTGGGTTGCGCTGGCGCCACCCACGCCGTATAAACCCCACCCTTCGAGGAACCCATGGCTCAAAAAGGCATTCATCCAGTCTACAAGGCGTCCGTCATTTCCTGTGCATGCGGGAACCGCGTGGAGACCTTCAGCACCCGCGGGGACTTCATGGTGGACATCTGTTCGAACTGTCACCCCTTCTACACCGGCAAGCAGAAGTTCGTCGACGCGGCCGGACGAATCGAGCGCTTCCAGAAGAAGTACGCCAAGTCCGCCGCCGGCAAGGCCGCCGCGGCGGACAAGGCGGCCGCCGATGCGGCGGCCACCGCCGAGCCGGCGACCCCCTGAAGACGGGATCCTGAGCTCGAACATGGGTCCGGGCGCCACCAGGCCTGGCGCCTGAACCGGGGAGACACGCGTGCTCGATGAGTCCCTGCTGAGGAAGTTGGCCGCCGTCGAGCAACGCTTCGAGGAGGTCTCGGGCAAGCTGGCCGATCCGGGCGTGCTCGGGAACCGGCAGGTATTCCAGAAGATGTCCAAGGAGCACTCGGATCTCCGGGAGCTGGTGGAGGCTTACCGGGCGCACCAGGCCCTCGAGCGGCGGGCCGACGACGCGCGGGAGATGCAGCGCGATCCCGAGATGCGCGATCTGGCGCACGAGGAGGAGTCGCAGATCCTGTCCGAGCAGGGCGGCCTCGAGGAGCGCATCAAGCTCCTCTTGCTGCCGAAGGATCCCAACGACGACAAGAACATCCTGCTCGAGATCCGGGCTGGCGCCGGCGGTGAGGAGGCGGCCCTCTTCGCGGCCGAGCTGTTCCGCATGTACACCCGGTTCGCCGAGCGGCGCCGATGGAGCGTGGAGATCATGTCCATGTCCCCGGCCCAGGCGGGCGGGATCAAGGAGATCGTTGCCCTGGTCCAGGGCAACGCCGCATACAGCCAGCTCAAGTACGAGTCGGGGGTACACCGGGTGCAGCGGGTGCCCGCCACCGAAGCGCAGGGGCGCATCCACACCTCGACCGCGACCGTGGCCATCATGCCCGAGGTGGAGGACGTGGAGATCCACATCGATCCCAAGGATCTCAAGATCGACGTGATGCGCTCGGGGGGGCCGGGGGGCCAGTCCGTGAACACCACCGACTCGGCGGTGCGCATTCACCACCTCCCCTCGGGGCTCATCGTCCATTGCCAGCAGGAGAAGTCCCAGCACAAGAACAAGGCGATGGCGATGAACCTCCTCCGCTCGAAGCTGTACGCCATCGAGGAGGAGAAGCGTCAGAGCGCCGAGCGGGACGCCCGGCGCGGCCAGATCGGCACCGGCGACCGGTCGGAGAAGATTCGCACCTACAACTTCCCCCAGGACCGCCTGACCGACCATCGCATCGGGCTCACCAAGCACAACCTGCCCGGGATCATGGACGGCGACGTCCAGGACGTCTTCGACAGCCTGCGCGCGCACTTCCAGGCCGAGGCGCTCAAGCAGGCGGGCGCAGAGGTCTGAGGCGAGGGGCCGGGCGCGTCCGGGAGCCAGCGGGCCAGCCGGCCCGTCGTTCGCCCCAGAGGGTCGCGACCAGGCGGCGAGCGCCTCCGGCGTGGCGGTACTCGGCGAGGTAGATGCCCTGCCAGGTCCCGAGCAAGAGGCGGCCGTCCCGCACCGGGATGGTCAGCGCCGATCCGAGCAGGGCCGCCTTCACGTGGGCGGGCATGTCGTCGTCCCCCTCGGCGGTGTGCTCGAAGTAGGGCGCCCCATCCGGCACCGCCCGGTCGAGCCAGCGGGCGAGATCGCTGCGCACCTCGGGATCCGCGTTCTCGTTGACGGCGAGCGCGGCCGAGGTGTGCTGGAGGAACAGGCTCAGCATCCCGACCCGCAGGTGGCGGAGCTGGGGAAGCCCGGCGGTGATCTCCTCGGTGACCAGGTGAATCCCCCGGCTCCGGGGCCGAAGGACGAGGTCGATTTGATGCCAGGTCATGGCGAGACCCTGTCCACCCGGAGGTCGTTTTGCAAGCCTCAAGAGTTGGGCGCTTCCACCGATGTCGTGAGTCGGATCGCGCCGTCCTCGGCTCGCCGGCCAGCGCGGTCCTCGACATGCCCGACGACGCCCCCTCCGCCCAGCCTCCGACCCGCGCGACGCTCGCCGATGGCGCACCGGCGGCCGTCCTGGTGGTGGAGCGGGCGCCAGCCCTGCGCCACCAGATGGCCGAGTGGCTGGCCGCCGAGGGCTACCGGGTCTCGGAGACCGGGGATGGTCCGAGCGTCGTCGGCTGTCTGACCGCGGCCGACTTCGACGTGCTGGTGGCAGACGCACACACGCCAGGAGCGACCGGCCCCGAGGTCTTGCAGCTGGCACAGGTCGCCTCCCCGGGCACCAAGGTCGTGATCACCGCCGAGGGGCCCTCGATCGAGATGGCGATCGAGTGCCTGCGGGCCGGAGCGTTCGACTTCCTGCGCAAGCCGATGCAGGCCTCGGAGCTGCTGTCGGCGGTCGGACGGGCGGTCGAGCGGCGCCGGCTGGCCCGGACCGGCGATCTGTACGAGGCCAGCCAGGCGGTCCTGGCGGCCCAGGAGCTGGAGCGGCTGCCCGAGGTGATCGTCGAGGTCGCCCGCCGGGTGATGCGCGCCGACGACGCCTCGCTCATGCTGCCCGATCCCTCCGGGCGCCTGTACGTGGCCTACTCGTCGAGCGTGGTCCCGGCGGTGCGGGGCGCGGCCTTCGGCGAGCGCGTGGCCTCGCGCATCGCCCGCGGCCGGGAGCCGGTGCTCATCACCAACGGGCTGGCCTCCGATCCGCGCTTCTCGGACATCGAGGACTACAAGCGCGTGTCGTCCAGCATCGTCTACCCGCTCATGACGGGCGGGCGGCTGGTCGGGGTGCTCAACCTCAACCGCGCCGATCCCGCCCTGCCCTTCCGGCGGCAGGACGTGGAGCGGGCCGCGCTCCTCGCCTCCCAGGCCCTGCTGGTGCTGGAGAACTCGCGCCTCCTGCGGCAGATGGTGGCCTCGGAGCGGCTGGCGACCCTCGGGCAGCTGGCGGCCTCGGTGGCGCACGAGATCAACAACCCGGCCTCGTTCGTGCTGATGAGCCACGATTTTCTGCACAAGCGGCTGCGGCACATGGCGGACCTGGCCGACGTGCTGTCCGCCGAGCCGGAGTCTTCACCGGCGGGCAGGGCCTGGCGCAAGCTCGGGGGGGCGGCCACGTACGCCGATCTGTTGCAGGCCACCGACGATCTGGCGGATGGCGTCCGGCGCATCCGCGACATCGTGTTCGACCTGCGGGGGCTCTCGCGGACCGAGGACTCACCCACGCGGGTGGACCTCAACGACGCGATCCGGTCGGCCTTGCGGGTGGCGGCGCACGAGCTGCGCGGCAAGCCGGTCTCCCTGGAGCTCGGCGGGGAGCTCTTCGTCGTCGGCAGCACCGGCCGGCTGTCCCAGGTCTTCTTGAACCTGCTGGTCAACGCCGCTCAGGCCGTGGCCGAGAAGGCCGAGAACACCGAGAGAGCCAGCGGACCGGGCGAGATCCGGGTGACCACGCGGCGGGTGGGTGAGCGCGCGGTGGCGGAGATCTTCAACAACGGGCCGGCCATCGCGCCCGAGCACCTGCCGCGCATCTTCGAGCCCTTCTTCACGACCAAGAGCGCCGGCATCGGGACCGGGCTCGGTCTGTCCACCAGCCGCGACATCGTCCACCGGCACCACGGCGAGATCTCGGTCGAGTCGTCGAGCCCGGGCGGGACGCGGTTCACCATCTGGCTGCCGCTGGCGGCGGGCGCGGTTTCGGGGGTGGGCGCCTCGGCGGTGGCGCACGGTTCCCCCTGAACTATAGTGGCGCGCGCCGATGTCGCCGTCGCCGTCGCCCCCCCCGCCCTCGCCCGAGTCGCTGACCGCGCCCGTGCCCTTCGTGATCCTGAGCGGGTTCCTCGGGGCCGGAAAGACCACGCTGCTCAACCGGGTGCTCGGCGCCGAGCATCACCGCAAGATCGCGGTCATCGTCAACGAGCTCGGGAGGATCGACATCGATGCGAGGCTGATCCGGGCGCGCTCGAGCGACGTCATGGAGCTGAGCGGCGGGTGCGTGTGCCACCAGATCGGCGTGCAGCGGGAGCTGTGGTCCGCCCTCGACGAGATCATCTTGCGGGCGCGCCCCGACGCCGTCATCCTCGAGACCTCGGGGGTCGCCGAGCCGGCCGAGATCGTGCGCGGCCTCGGGACCTGGAAGGCCGAAGCGCTCCGTGCGCAGCGGCGAGCGGATCGGGCTGCCGGGGCCAACGCCAAGGACGGCGACGGCGGTGAAGCGGACGACGGCTGGCCCGAGGAGGAGCCGGTCGGCGAAGGACTCCGACACCTGACCCTGGCGGCGGTGGTGACCGTGGTGGACGCGCAGGCCGGAGGCGCGCAGATCGAGCGACATGGCGAGGCGCGGGCCCAGGTGCTCGCGGCCGACCAGATCGTCCTGTCGAAGACCGAGCTCGTCCCCGCGGCCGCGCTGGGAGAGCTGCACGGGCGGCTGGCCGGCCTGAACCCGCGCGCCGAGCGCAGCGCCTTCCCCGCGGGCGCGGAGGGGACGGCGCTCCTCGCTCCATGGCTGTTTCGCCTGACCGAGCAGGTGCGCTCCGCGCCGGACGCGCAGGTGGCGAGAGAGCCGGGCCGACCGCATGACCACGGGCGACAGCTGGCGGCGGCGAGCTACGTCGACGAGGCTCCGCTGGTCGCCGAGGCCCTGCTGCTCGCGTGTCGAGGCCTCGGCGCGCGGCTGGTCCGGGCCAAGGGATGGGTTCACGTCGCCGGCGAGAGCCGCCGCGGCTTTCTCGAGGTGGCCGGGCTCGACACCGAGCTGCGCTTCGAGGAGGCCTGGCGTCCCGACGAGAAGAGGATGACCCGGCTCGTGCTGATCGGCGACGGGCTCGACGAGGAGACCATCCTCCGTCAGCTCTGGGCCTGCCGCGCGCAAGAGCCCTGATCTCGCGGTGAGGGGGAGCCTCACGGGCGAAGTCTGCTAACTTCACGGCGTTCGGAAGCATCATCCTCGAACACGTCCGCACACATCCGCCAAGGAGGTTAGACATCATGCCTTTCACACTCCCGCCACTGCCCTGGTCCAAGGACGCGCTGGCCCCGGTGATCAGCGCCGAGACCATCGACTATCACTACGGCAAGCACCATCAGGCCTACGTGACCAACCTCAACAAGCTGCTGGATGGAAAGCCCGAGGCGAGCCACTCCCTCGAGTCGATCATCCAATCCTCCTCGGGCGGCGTGTTCAACAACGCCGCGCAGATCTGGAACCACACCTTCTACTGGAGCTCGATCAAGCCGAACGGCGGCGGAAAGCCCACCGGCCACTTGCTCGAGCTCGTCAACCGGGACTTTGGCTCGGTGGACACCCTGCTCCAGCAACTCGGGGAGGCGGCCAAGACCCAGTTCGGGTCGGGCTGGGCCTGGCTGGTCCAGGACGGCGGCAAGCTCAAGGTCACCGCCACCTCGAACGCCGATCTGCCCCTCAAGCATGGACAGAACGCCCTCCTCACGCTGGACGTCTGGGAGCACGCGTACTACATCGACCACCGCAACGCCCGGCCGAGCTACGTCGATGCCTTCTTGAAGAGCCTGGTCAACTGGGACTTCGCCGCGCAGAACCTCAAGTGATCCCGCGCTTCCCCGGCTCGTGACATGGGCCTCGGCCAGCCTGACCCGCCCGTGACGTCCACCGCCCTCGACGCGGCCACGACCTCGGCCACGGGGACGGCCGCGAGGTCGGACCCTCCTCTGCCGGCCGGGCCCGGACCGGCCGGGTCACCGTCCCTGGTCGCGCGCGCGATCGCCCTGGTCCGGCTGGGGCGGCCGCATTTCCTGGTGGGCGGCTTCTTGCTCTACGGGCTCGGCGCGCTCGTCGCCCGCTGGCAGGGCGCCAGGTTCAACGCCGCGGCCTACGGGCTCGGACAGGCCACGATCACCGCCTTCCAGCTCATGACCCACTACGCGAACGACTACTTCGACCTCGGGGCGGATCTGGCGAACGCCACCCCCACCCGCTTCTCGGGAGGCAGTCGGGTCCTGCCTGGGGGCCTCCTGCCGCCCGGGGTGGCTCTGGCGGCTGCGCTGGTCCTCGGCGCCGTCGGGGTCGGCGGGGTCGGGGTGACGGTCGCCTCGACCTTGGTGGCCGGGGCGGGCGGAGGCGGCGGGGCCGGACCGGCATGGGCCGCGGGGGCCGTGTTGTTGCTGGCCGGAGCCCTGGCCTGGGCCTACAGCGCGCCTCCCTTCGTGCTTCATTCCCGCGGCTGGGGTGAGCTGACCACGGCGGTGGTGGTGACCGGCCTGACCCCGTTTGCGGGTTACGTTTTGCAATCCGCCACGCTGCGCCCGGCGCCCGGGCCGGCGCTCGGGGAGCTGGCGGGCGCGATGAGGCAGATGGGCGCGCTCGGGCGCGTCGTGTGGACCGGGCCGCTCCTGGCGGCGCTCCTGCCGCTCGCCCTCCTGCAGCTCAACATGCTGCTGACCATCGAGCTTCCCGACGCGGCCGGCGACGCCGAGGTCGACAAGCGAACCCTGGTCGTGCGGTTCGGCGCCTGGCGCGCCGCCCGCGCCAGTCAGGTGATCCTGGGGGCTGCGTACGGGCTCTTGCCGGTCCTGACCTGGTGGCGACTCCCGGCCCCCGTCGCGATCGCGATGGCCGCCACCGCGCCGGCCGCGGCCTGGCAGATCTGGCGAATCGGGCGGGGGGACTGGGCGCGTCCCGATCGCTGGGGGAGCCTGTGCCTCCGCGCGGTGACCCTGCTCGTCCTGACGACCGGGTGTGCCGTGGTGGCAGTCGCCGCGCTCGTCATGCTCCCGGGAGGATCGGAGCTCCACGCACGCCGCTCATGAGGCGGCGGAGCGCGAGAGGCCTGCCGGCTGGCGTAGACCTGCAAGTGGCCGCAGCCCTGCGGCAACCCCCACCATGTGGCGCATGAAGGCCGGGCGCGCCCGCATGGCGTGCAGCATGGCGCGCGCAAGGACCGGGACCCGCGCCACCTCGACCAGACCGGCGGTGAGCCACCGGTAGTCGCGCAAGAGGGCCCGCCGGCGTCGATCGAACTCCAGCAACCATTCGCCGTCGTAGTGACTGTCGGGGCCGCGCAGCGCCGCCGGCAGCCGGTTCGCCAGCAGCTCGGCCGAGAGCAGGGCCTGCGAGATCCCACCCCCGGTGATGGGATCGGAGTTCCCCGCCGCATCTCCGAGCAGGACCGCTCCGGGAGCCACGCCCGCACGCGCCCCACGGACCAGGGGAAAACGTCCGCGGGCCGGAGAGAGCGCCTCGGCCCCGGACAGGCGATCGCAGAGGGCGGGGTGCAGGGCGATCCAGCGCCGCAGCGTCGCCTCGGCGTCGCCACCCTGCACGGCGCCCTGCCCCGCCAGAGCCGCCACCAGCACCCGGCCCTCCGGCAGGGGGGTCACGTAGATCTCGTGACCGCTCCCGATGTGGACTTCGACGTGCGGGCTCGGCTCCCGTCCCGGGGCCAGACGAAAGTGCATCCGCCACCCGATCCGCGCTGGGGTGCGGGCATGGCCTTGGGCTCGGGCCTCGCGCCCCGGCCCCGGATCGGGGTTGGGGGGCCTGGCGGAGCCGGGCTCGAGCTCGAGCCCGAGCAACCGGCGCACGGTGGATTGCACCCCGTCGGCTCCGACCGTCAGGCGCCCTCGAAAGCGGCGATCCCCCGCCCGCACCCCCACCACGCGGCCCCAGCCGAGCTCGAGCGCGTCGACCGGGCAGTCCTCGAACACCCGGACCCCCGGTGTGGCGCGGGCCACGTCGACGAGCGCGCGATCGAGGACCGTTCGCCGCTGTCCGAGCCCGAAGGGTGCGGTCGTCGCTGCCGTCGTGGCGGAGGTCGTCGTGGCGGCGGCCGATGTCGTCGCCGCGGGCGTGGTCGCGACCGCCGCGGGCGGTTGCTCACCGGCGTCGGGCGGAAAGTTGGCGACCACGTCGACGCCGAAGCCGCGGTAACGCACGCCCCAGTAGGGCTGGCCGCCGCATCCATCCGAGAAGCCGAGCCGCGCGAGCGCCCGGACCCCCGACGGCATGATTCCCTCGCCGCAGGCCTTGTCCCGCGGGTGGTGCCGTGCCTCGAGCAGATCCACCGTCAGTCCGGCCCGACCGGCGGCGATGGCAAGGGACGCTCCGGCCGGGCCACCGCCCACCACCACGAGATCCACGGCCCTCATCGCATCGGCTCGGACTGCCCCATCGGGCGACCGGGAAGACGCGGCAAGAAGCGCGGCTTGTGAGACATGGCCGCCCGATACGTCGGGCTCGCCTCGAGCACCCGCTCCTCGAGCCGGATGCGCCTCGCCAGCACCGCGAGGTGAGCGAGCGCGCCGAGCACGGCCGTCAGGTAGGCGCCGTGGATGAGCGGGAGCGCCAGCAACTCGAGGAACACGGCCAGGTAGTTCGGGTGACGGATCCACCGGAACGGCCCGGTCGACACCACCCCGAGCGACGCCGAGTCCACCACCCGCACGTTCCAGTGGCCGGCCAGGCTGCGAATGACCCAGATGCGAAGCGCGTTGGCCAGGACAAAGACCAGCGCCGCCGGAATTCCGATGGCGGGGACGAAGGGACGCCGGCCCACCAGCACCTCGACCCCGGCCCCCACCAGCACGGCGGTGTGGAGCGCGACCATGAAGGGGAAGCCCGGCTCTGGCAACAGCCGCGCGCCCTCCCCGGCCAGCGTCCGCTGGTGGCGACGCGAGAGCCGCATCTCGGCGAGCCGGGCCACTCCCACGGCGACGAGCAGGGCAATGAACGCCGCGACGCCGAGATCGACCGGGGAGCCAGGAGAGGTGTTCACGGGAGCGCCGCCCCGACCCTCGCCGCCGCACCAGGCGTGGCCCAGCCGCCAGTCCCTGCCCGCGTCACCCCACCACCCTCACGTCCACCTGATTAACACGGATTCCGCGGTCAGTCCCGGGCCAAACGCCGCCAGCGCCCCCAGCACACCCGGGGGCGGGCGCCGGGCGTTCATCCACTCGTGAAGGACGAAGAGCACCGAGGCGCTCGACTGGTTCCCGAAGCGGCGCAGGACGTCCCAGCTCGGGCCGAGATCCTCGGTGGTCAGACCGAGCGCCTGCTGCAGCGCCAGCAGGATACGCTTGCCCCCCGGGTGAAGGACGAAGGCGCGCAGATCGCGCAGGGTCGCCTCCCCCTGGCGAGCCAGCTGCGAGAAGAGCTCGCCCACCACGCCCCCGAGCAGCCCCGGGATGTCCTTGGACAGTACCGAGTGAAAGCCGTCGTCCCTCAGGTCGAATCCCAGCGCGTACGTGCTGTTCGGGATGGTGTGGCAGCGCGTGCCGACCACCGTGATCGGCCGCGGCTGCGGCTGCGCATGCGCATGCGCATGACCGCCGATCGCGTGGCCGGAGGTCCGGACGACCGGCCCCACGGCCGAGCCCTCGAGCTCGGCCCCCGTCATCAAGACGGCAGCGGCTCCGTCCCCGAACAGCGCCGAGGAGATCAGGTTGTCCACCGAGACGTCGAGCGGCTGGAAGTTCAGGCTGGGAAGCTCGACCGCAACGACCAGCACGCGGCCCCGGGGATGACCGAGCAGATGGTCGTGGGCACGCGCCAGGGCCGCCGCGCCCGCGACGCACCCGAGCTGTGTGATGGGCAAGCGCCGCACGTCGCGCCGCAGCCCGAGCGCGTCGATCAAGAAGGCATCGAGCGACGGCAACATGATGCCCGTGCACGAGGTGACGACCACCAGATCGATCTGTTCGGGCGCGGTCCCCGCTCCCGCCAGGCACGCCCGCGCCACCTCCACGCCGAGCGCCAGCGCCCGCTCGGCGTACAGGCGCATGGTCTCCGTGAGGGTGCGTGGGGTGGTGAGCGCCGCGAGCGGAAGCACGCCGTAACGGGTCTCGATCCCGGACGCATCGAAGTACGCCATGGCGGCCGCCAGCCGCCGCCCCTCGAGCGGAAAGCGGCGCGAGAAGGCGTCCCGAATCTCGGATTGGGTCGCCGGATATTCCGGGACGGCGACCGCAATGTTGGTGATCTGGGACAAGATTGGCCGCCGCAGGGGTCAACCTGACACGAGTTGCCGTGCAGTCAATGCGGATTCACCAGATCCGGCGCCCGGCCGCGGGCGATTGGAAGACGCGGACCAGAGCGAGCGGCGTGAAATGATCCGAGAAGGTGACGTCCTGTCCCGCCTCGGTCGCTCACCCGCCGATCAAAATGTGACCCACGAATTGCTGCAGTCGCGCGGGGCGACCGGCGCCGCTGGCGCAGAATCGGCAAGATCGGGAGAATCGGGAGAACCGGGGGCGGAGAGCCGGTCGATCTGGATGTCCACGCCGCTCGGAACGAAGCTGACCGGGCCGGGACCGAGGGTGATGTCGGCGTCGGTGCAGGTCCCACCCGGTGGCTGATCGAACACCACGTTGTCGAGCGTGAGCCCGAGCGGATGGGCCGCGTCCCGGCCCCGCAGTGTCAAGACGCCCCCGCCGAGGACGTGGAGGTTGCGCACCAGGATATCCGCGAAGTCGGGGACCAGGTTTCCGGCGGCCGAACTGTAGAACGGGTCGAACACCAGGGGTCGCTTCACCCCCCGCATGCAGACGTCGGTGTAGCTGATTCCCCGCACGAGGCCACCGCGCCCGAGGTCGGACTTGATGCGAATCCCGTTGTCGGTTCCATCGAGCGACAGGTCGCAGACCCGCACGTTTCGCACGCCGCCGTTGGTCTCGCTGCCGATCGACATCCCATGCCCGCGCCCGAAGTGGTTGTGCGCGATGATGAGGCCGTCGACCGGGCCCGCGCCCTTGACGGCGACGTTGTCGTCCCCCGTGCTGATCGTGCAGTACGCAATCACGCCGTTGCGGGTGGCGGAGGGATCGACGCCGTCGGTGTTCGGCGCGGACGGCGGGGTGGAGATGGTGATCCCCCAGACCTTGAAGCCGACGGTTCCCTGCAGGACCACATGGAACTTGGGCGAGTTGCGCAAGGTCACCCCGAACAGCGTGAAGTCCGTCCCGCCGTTGGTCTGGACCAGTCGGGGCGCCGCCAGCTCTCCGCCGTACATCGACTCGAGCTGCCACCAGGTGGAGCTCCCTCCGACCAGGGGCTCGCCACCGCGTCCATCGATGGTCCCTGCCCCCACCACCGCGGACCCGGCGGTGGTGGACGCGTTGATGAGCGCGCGGCAACTGGCGTTGCCGGTGCCGTTGCCGCCGCACAGCCCCGAGCCGGGGCGGAAGTCGAAGTCCCGCGGATCGCGGGAGGCGAACAGGGTGACCCCCGCGTCGATCCACAGCGCCACCCCGTCGCGCAGGGCGAGCGGCGCCGAGACGAACGCCGTGAAGGCGCCGCTCTCGTCGGACGCGAGCCGCACCGACTGACCAGCGGGACAGCCGTCGATCGCGGCCTGGATCGCCGCCGTGTCGAGGCTCGTCTCGTCCGACGGACCTCCGGTGGGCAGCGTGGATCTAGTCGCGCGCACGGTCGCACAGGCCGGAGGAATGGTCGGCGCGTCCCCGATGGCATCACACGAGGTGTCGAGGGCCGTCGCCCCCCCGGCACCGGCCCCCGCACCAGAGACGCCCGAGACGACTGGCGTGGTCCCGGCCGCGCCCGCCATCGCGCCGCCCAGGCCTACGCCGTGCACCGCATCCCCCCCGCTCGCCGCCGCCAGGGGCTTGTCGTGTCCACACGCGCTGGCGACAAGCGCGCCGAGGAGGCCGAGCGCCGCGGCAATCCGCGTGGCCCCGAGCGGCCCGTCAGTGCTGGGCGAAAGTTGTCGGTGGATGGAGCCGAAAGACAGCAGGGTCAGCATTGGGGTCGGCATGGGGAACGAGGACAAGGTGTCTCGACCCGGCTCCCACGGTTCGCCGCGCGCGCTTCCAGTGTTGAGAACCCCCGGTCGGGACAGATTGGTGCCCCTAGTCCCCTGGAACAGTGAATTCTTGAAAACCCTTCACTGTTCCAGGGACTAGCAGCCCGTGGTGGAAGTCGGACCGAGCCGAAATGGGCGCGGCGAGGCCGGGTGCAAGGAGCAGCGAAGCGCGGAATACCGGCGGTATTCAAGCGAGCGGCGACGCCGCAGACGGCCTTGCCCCCGCCCGTTTCGGCGACGCGGAGACTCACCACGGGCTGCTAGGTCCGTCAGGCTTGTCGAGGTCGCAAACTCCTGCGGCCCCGCATCTTGGCGGGCAAATACCAACCGACCGGCTATTGTCTTACGTATCACGGTCCGCGTCACGTATGCATCACCTCATTTGCGCTTCGCGATTGGAGGAGGCCACATGATCACCGAGAGATCCGCCCCCGTCCGTCAGTATCCCGTGATCCGGGAATACATGACGTCCGCGCCCCACACGATCGGTCGCAAGCAGTCGCTGGCGGCGGCCGCCGAGGCGATGCACCGACATCAGGTCCGCCATCTCCCGGTGCTCGACGGGAATCACGTGGTGGGCGTGCTGTCCGAACGCGATCTCCTGCTGGTGGAGTCGCTCCCGGGCGTGAAGGCGGCCGTCGTGATGGTCGAGGACGCCATGGTCGAGGACCCCTACATGGTCACGCCGGACACGCCGGTAGGCGAGGTCATCGAGACCATGATCCAGCGGAAGCTCGGCTCGGTGCTGGTCGGCGAGGAACAGCGGGTGGTCGGCGTCTTCACCCACATCGACGCCCTGCGCGCGCTGCACGAGCAGCTCGAGCGACCCTGACCAGCAGCGGATGAGAAGCGGATGGTCCGTTCAGAACCACTGTGACTGACAGTCCCAGACCGTCCAGCTGGTCGAGGACTGCTGGTAGTAACCCGGCTTGAGCACGCACATGCAGTACTTCCCCGAGCTGTCCTTGCCCCACGACCACTGCGTGGTGCAGGTTCCGTTGCTGGTGACGGTGGCGGTGGCGCTGGCGGTGTTGGTGGCGGCGAAGTGGGCGGCGGTGGCGGTGTCGACCGGCAAGGTGCACGAGGCCCCGCCCCCGTCGGCATACTTCCCGGCAGCGCAGCCCACCTGTTTGAACCCGTAAGAGCCGGGGGAGCAGCCCTTGAGGCAGCTCTCGAAGCCGGTCACGCAGGCGGTGGCGGTCGCGCCGGTCTTCACCGAATTCGGTCCCGGACAGGGGATGTCGGTCGAGACCGCTCCGGCCACCTTGTCGACGAGCGCGTGCGCGTCGGTGGCCTTGTACACGCAGTTGGCGCTCGGGCCCTCGCCCACCGCGTTGGCCCCGACGGTGGCGTCGTTGTCGCTGCCAGGCTGGTAGACGTGGCAGATCTGGGGCGTGCGGTAGGTGCAGATGTTGGTGAGGGTCGCCGTATCGTTGGTGCTCACGCCCACCACCTGCCCCACGCCGACCGCCACCACGTTGCTCACCTTGATCATCCGCTTCGACGAGGTGGGCCCGCAGCCGCCGCCCATGCCACACGAGCGGATGAGCTTGCCGGCGGTCTCGACATAGACATTGTCGATGACCACCGTGGTGTTGTTGCCGTTGTGCTGCAGGGTCTTGTCGCGGGCGTTCTTGAAGCCGCTGTTGGAGATGGTGACCGTCGCGTTGTCGCCGAGGGCGCTGATGGCGTCGTCGCAGATGTAGGGGAACCAGACGTTGTCGATGGTGCAGCTGCCCTTGCAGTGAATCCCGTCGCCGACCTTGTTGCCCATGATGACGTTCTTCACGGTGCCGCCGTCCGCCACCTCGATCAGCGCGTCGGTGCTGGACTGGTCTCCGGTCGAGCAATCGTTGAGCGTCCCATCGTGCAAGGCCATCTTCCCGTCGTAGACGCCGGTCACCATCTTGGTGCCGGTGATCATCACGGGCGTTCCGGTCGCCGTGGGCCAGGTCGGGATCTTACAGGTCGGCGAGACCATCACGGCCGGACCGGCACCGCCGGTCGCGACCGCCGCGGCGCCGGCTGCGCCACCGGTCGCCCCGCCCTGGCCTGACTTGCCGGCGGTGGCGCCAGGCCCGCCTCCCGACCCGCCGGACGAAACCGGGTTGCCGGCGCCACCCGAGCCGACGGCCCCCCCGGAGCTCACGGTGCCCCCCGACCCTGAACCTGGACCGGCCCCGCCGGATTCGGAGAGGCCTGGGCGGCCGCCCGTGCCCGTGCTCACGCCCACGCCACCGCTTCCGGAGCTGGTCGTCGCCGTGGAGCCACCCGTCCCGCTCGAGGTCGCGCCCCCCGAGGAGCTTGGAGCGAGGCTGCCGCCGGTGCCGAGGTCGGGCGACCCGGCGCCGCCGGAACCACCGCAGCCGGCCGCCGCGAGGCCGAGGGTGAGCAGGCTGAGAGCAAACAGTGGCTTGCAAAAAGCTCCAGCTCCGCGCGACCGCGTGGCCGCCGAACCCCGAACCTGGACGTCGGGGGCCAATGGGCCCCTCGGCGCGAATCGTCTCGTCAACATCGTTGCCTCCGGCTCGTCATCGAAATGGGATCTGTGGGCGAGCTCCCCGCACGAAGTCCTCAGCCGTCAGGAGCGGCGCGTTCACGCACAAAGGTCGCGCGCCGACTTCGAAATGGCTCACGCAGCCGGCGGATTCCGAGGAATCTGGCTCGACCGCCCGTCTCGGCGGCCTCGGCTCGGCGTGCGCGTCACGGTCACGCCCGGTGAAAGACCCGATCCGCGACACGGCGTGAGCCGTCGAGGCGGCCCCCGGCGACTCTTCCGGGTGTCCCTCTCAGAGAGGGCCGGGCCGGGCAATCGGGCGCGTCGTCGAACGGCGCGCGCGGCCACAGCCGTGCGTCCCGCGCCCCCCATTTTCGTCACCTGTCGAGCCGGAGGCCCTGATGCTGAAGCGAAGTGCGTTCCCCGCGTTGTTGTGTTCGTCGTGGCTGCTGTTGATCGGATGCGGCGGCTCGTCGAGCTCGGGGACCACCGACGGCACCGGAGGCGCCGGGACCGGCACGGGAAACGGCAACGGCTCGGGCGGTCAGACCCAGGCCGGCTCCGGGGGGGCGGGGGCGGTGGCGAGCGCGGGGAGTGGCTCTGGCGGTAGCGCCACCGTGCCGGCCGGCAGCGGCGGCGCCCCGGCTCCCTCCGGCTCGAGCGGCGGTGCCGGTCCGCAACCCACGGGCTCGGGAGGCTCCCCGGTCGTGGGCACGGGCGGTGCGGCGTCGCCGAGCGGTTCGGGCGGAGCGGCTGGCCCGGCGGGCACCGGCGGTGCCAAGAGCGGGGGCGGCGGCGGCAGCGCAGGTGGTGCCGCGGCGACCGGCATGGGGGGTGGCGGTGGCCCTGCCGCCTCGGGCAACGAGTTCTGGATCTCGCCCACCGGCAAGGACACGAACCCTGGGACCAAGGACGCGCCGCTCTTCACCCTCTGCGACGACGATCTCAAGGCCGGGGCCTGCTACAAGGTCTGTCCGACCGGGGGCGGCTGCATGGCGGGCGGCGCCACCATTTGGGTCATGGACGGGACGTACAAGTACGGCACGGTGACCCAGAAGATCGGCTCCACCAAGCTCGGCACCGCCACCGCGCCCTACAACGTGTTCGCGGTGGCCGGCGCCGCCCCGGTGTTCGACTTCACGGGGCAGCCGGTGGCCGCGACCAGCCGAGGCATCCAGTTGCAAGGCGACTACTGGCACATCAAGGGAATCACCGTGATGAACGCCGGCGACTCCGGGATCTTCGTGATGGGCAACCACGACACCATCGAGCTGTGCTCGGCCACCCGCAACAACGACACCGGAATCATGATCGGCGTCAACTCGAGCCGCTCCCCCTCCGGGACCTACAACACCATCCTGAACTGCGACTCTTACCAGAACAACGATCCCGTCACCATGGGCGCCAACGCGGACGGCTTCGGGGCCAAGGAGAACTCCGGCGAGGGGAACGTCTTCGACGGCTGTCGCTCCTGGGACAACGCGGATGACGGCTTCGATTTCTACGGGTGGGCTTCACCCGTCACCGTGAAGAACTCCTGGGCCTTCAACGAGGGCGGCACGACCGCTGGGAGTCAGAGCAACGGCAACGGGTTCAAGATGGGCGGCAACAAGGTGTCGGCGGTGCACGTGATGTCCAACCTCTTTGCCTTCGACAACAACGGCAACGGCGGACACAAGGCCGACTGGGGCTTCACCAACAACAGCAACCCGGCCTCGATGACCTGCACCGGCTGCGCCTCCTGGAACAACGCCGGGGGCACCTTCGAGAAGATCGCCCACGTCAACGACGTCGCCGCTCCGACCGGCGTCACCGCCGCCAAGGCCGCCGCCGCCAAGCGCAACCCCGACGGCAGCCTGCCCGACATCACCAAGCTCTGATGGAGCTATCGGCGGTGAGCAGCCGGTCAGTTCGGCCAACGTCCTCATGTCTCGATGGTCGATCACGACCAAGGCGCGGGCCCTGCCAGGACACGGGCATGGCACCGCGTCGACCGGGCCGGCAACAACCCCACCCCCGGTTACTGATAGGAGGGCGTCAGCGGATGAACCGGACGTCGTCGATCCACAGCTCGAAGTTGTTGGGGGCGGTTGGCATCACGGTGAAGTCGGCGTTCACCTGGATGGCGAATCCCACGAGGTGCTTCAGGTCGAGCATCATGACCGGGTTGTAGCCGGAGCAGTACTTGTCTTGCTTCGCGTCTGCGAAGAGAATATCGAAGCGCTTCCAGGTCGTATCGATCTGGGTCGTCATGTACTTGGGGTAGTTCGGGTCGTCGCTGGTCGAGGACAGCTTCACGATGTACGGGCTGCAGCCGTTGGGGAATCCACAGAGGGAGTTGGTGCAGGTGAAGTAACTGGGATCGAGCGTCGTCGGGTCGGCCTGGGCGTCCGAGAAGACATCCGGAAACTTGACCTGGACGAACTTCACTGGGGCCGCGGCCTTGGCCCAGAAGGAGACGCCCTTGTACTTGGAGGCATCGTAGGTGCCCTTCACCATGGGCTTGACCTGGGCAACGAAGTCGGTGGCGGCGGCAGCGCCGAAGCCCGAGAAGCCGGTGGCCTTCACGTGAAAGGCGCCCCCGCCAGAGCACGCGGGGTTCCCACCTGTCTTGTCGATCGGGTAGGCCACCGTTGGGTCCTTGCTCTTTGGAGGATCGAACGTCCCGAAATCGTCACCGTAGACGTACCACCCCCCCGATCGACCGTCTGCCGGATGGTCACCATTGTCGTCGGTGAACTCGGCGATCAGATCGTCGGGGTTGTCCGATCCACAGCTCACGACCGCGCTTCCTCCGGCGCCCCCAGTGCCGCCCCCGGGACCCGCCCCCCCCGTGCCAGACTTGATGGGTGAATCCGTGGCACATGCCGCGACAAGAAACCCAAAGACGATCGAAGAAATAGGCACGATCATCCTTGAGCGCAACGGGAACAATTCGGTCATCGAGATTCCAGTCGTTAGGGAGGGGGAGGGCTCGGGATTCGGGTCCAGACGGCCAACGCGCTACAGCGGGTGGAGATTCCCTGTCATCGTGAGAAGAGTCAGCAACCCGACGGTTGCGTTGTAGTAGGAGTAGGTCGTTTTCTTCGGGTCCTTGGTGGCATCGTCGCCCATGGAGCCTCGGTTGACGAGATCGAGGACGAGTTGATAGCCCGCATCCAGGAACGTCTTGTATTGAGCGTCTGCCATGGCACCGACCGCCGCGGTTCCGATGATTGACGCGGAGTTCACCACGGCGCTTGCGGCGTTTCCGTTGGACGGCGTGTACTTGTCCGAGATGCGCCCAATTCCATTCATCCCTGCGTTGGCATTGGTGGCAAAGAACTTGATGATCTTTCCAGAGAGGTAAGTCTTCGCCTCGGCCGTTCCGTTCCAGCAGTAGTCCGTTCCGATTCGCCACGGAATTCGATGCGAGTCGTACTGATAGAGCACGTCCTCCCCGGGGTTTTGAGAGCCAGAATTCGTTGCGATGGTCGTACAATTCGAACCACACCACGCGGCGTAGAGCCCGTTCGAGCTGGTCGGTGAGATGTTGTTGAGGAGCGTGTAGGTTCCGGATGCGAGGCCATTCCAGGCGGAAGCGTTCGCGGTGTCCGCCTTGGCGAACTCTCGGTACCAGGCCGGCGCGAAATAGGACGGGTTGGTTGGATCGGACATCGAGTAGTTGCTTCCGCCCTTGATGAACGAACCCGACATGTCGTGCGCCAGGACGGCGTGCATCAAGTTCAAGGCCAGGGCGCCGTAACCACCGGTAGGCCACTTCTTCGAGGCCTCCAGCATGGCGAAAGCCGCGTCCTCATCCGCGTCCGTCGCGGTTCCCTGGCTCGAGGAGATCCAGGTCATGAGAGGTCCGTCGGAGGTTGCTTGCATGGTCTTCCAGTAGGTCCACAGGCCGTCGAACAGGGGCTGGTCATTCATGTAGACCGCGAGAAGCATTCCGTAGCCGATGCCCTCGGAGACTGTGTCATTGTTGTTTTCTGGGCGCTGCACCCGCATGCCGCCGCCCGCGGAGACGACGAAGGTTCGTTTCCAAAGGTTGTACGCGTTGACCAGGTACTTCCCGAGGGCACCGGTTGGCTTGGTGCATGAACCAACCGGGCCATCGTTCGGGAATCCCGGTCGCGATGGTGCCAACGTCGAGTCGTCCTTCACGAGTTGCACGTCGTCCACCCAGAGGTCGTAAGTTCCGGGAGTCGAGCCGGATGGTGTTGGGAACCCGGCATCGCCATAAATGGAGAACTGAATCCCAAGGACGTTGGATGGGATGAACTTCGGGGCCTGACACAGGGCGCCCGCGGGGCAGACCATGCCGCTCCCCACGGCGGGGAGCCAGCGCGGAACCAGGCTGCCAAATGGGACGTAGAACGTCTGCCACGAGGAAGAGATATCGCTGGCCATCCAGGGGGCATTCAGCATTTGCCCGCGGGTGTTGTAGAGGTCGATGGTCGTGGTGGCGGCCGTTCCGCCCGAGGTGGCGGGTTGATTCTCCTTGGTCAGCATCTCGAAGAAGACCGCGGGCGGCGTTCCGCTCCCGGACTTGATCTTGAAGCTGATGCCCGAATAGGCGCTCAGATCGTACGCCGTCTTCACCATCGATGGCGGCTGCATGGGCAAGAATCCCGCACCGAAGCCCGAGTAGTTGTTCGGGGCCGTGCCGAAGCCCTTGCCCGTCGAATGGAGGGCGTACTTGTTACACATCGCGGTGTCCCCAGAGGCCTCGACTGCTATGGGGCCTGTGACATTCGGGGGGGTTTGGACACCACCAGGCGCGGTCGCCGCATAGACGTACCACCAGCCCGTACGGACGGGAGTTCCCTGCTTGATCATGACCCCCGAGCCTTCCTCGAAATCGGAGATCATGTCCGGGTTCGTCGATGCACAGCTTCGGGCTGGACCGCCACCTGCACCACCACCCGTCCCTGGGGTCCCGCCGCCGGTGCCAGCCGGTGTCCCGCCGCCGGTCCCACCCGGCGTACCGTTCCCGCCCGTTCCGGCTGGCGTGCCGTTTCCGCCCGTGCCGCTCGGCGTGCCGCCTCCGCCTGTGCCGCTCGGGTTGCCGGCGCCGCCGCTGCCGGTTGGGGTGCCGGTCCCGCCGGTGCCCGTCGGGGTCCCGGTGCCGCCGCTTCCGTTCGACACGCCACCGCCGCCGGTGCCGCCGCCGGGGTTACCGGTCCCCCCGGAGCCCGGGTTTCCGCTGCCTCCGGTTCCGCCCCCCGCGCTGGTGCCGCTCGCGGAGCATCCGGCGAGGGCCAGTCCGGCGACGGCGAGGGTCAGGGTGGTGGCTGGGGTCAGGAAACGGGAGAGGCGGCGTCGCGGGGATGGTCGTTGCTGCATCGAAGGGTCTCCTAGTCGAGCTTGGGGGGGGAGCCCGGGCGGCCGGGACGGGGCATGCTGCGGGTGCTGCTTGGACGGACGAGCGCCGGCTTTGGTGCCGGGCGCTGGGGGGGATCCGCCACGGCGCACCGTAGGTGCACCGTGTAGGGAAACGGCATTCTAGCGCTGGTTGGAAAACGTCAAGCGCCAAAGCAGGCTCCCGCGCGAGGCCGGTTGGGGCATGTCCCCACGCGCGACAGGCCGGCCGAACGGGCCCTGGCAGGTGACGCCTGAGCCCGTACCCAACCTGCCGGTCATCAACCGTCCGCCGTCCCCCCGTCCGAAGGCCGCGCTGCCGGGTCGCGTTTCGAGCCGGCTGTTCGCCTGGAGGGGGGCGAGGGCCTCCGGTGCAGTCCCGGCACCGGCGATCCGTCGCACGAGCTTCGTCACTTTTTCGAGACCTTCTCGCGAGTTGGCTCAAAGTCAAACCTCCGAATGCCGATGGAGCGCTCAGTTGTCCACCACGGCGAAACCCGATACCCCGTCCAGCGTACGCTCGCTTACGCCCGAGCCGACGAGGGTCCCTGCCGTGGCCGAGGCCGGGAGCGCGTTCGAGATCCTGTTCCCTACCGATCTCGAACGCGGGCAGAGCATCGGCCGCTACCTCGTGCTTGGCCTCCTCGGCAAGGGCGGCATGGGCGAGGTCTACGCCGCCTACGATCCCGAGCTGAACCGCAAGATCGCGCTCAAGCTGCTGCGGACCCAGACCAGCGCCGGAGTCGACCCCTCGGAGGGGCGCGCCCGGCTCCTGCGCGAGGCGCAGGCCATCGCCCGCCTGTCCGACCCGAACGTCGTCACGGTCTTCGACGTCGGCGCCTTCGGAGATCGCGTGTTCCTGGCCATGGAGTTCGTCGATGGCAACACGCTCGGCTACTGGCTGCAGGCCGAGATGCCGCCGCCATCCTGGCGCGAGATCCTGGCGAAGTTCATGGCCGCCGGGCGAGGCCTCGCCTGCGCCCATCGGGCCGGGGTCATCCACCGGGACTTCAAGGCCGACAACGTCATGGTCGCACGCGACGGCGGCGTGCGGGTCATGGACTTCGGGCTGGCCCGGGCGATTGATCCCGTCTCGCCGGGCGCGCCGGTCTCCGATGGCGCAAGGTCCTCCGGTGAGCGCCCGCGGCAGTCTGGTGGCCTCGCGGGACGCCTCGCCATGGACGGTTCGTCGCCTCAGCTGCCCGCCGGTCCGGCCTCGTCCACCCCTGCTCCAGCGTCGCCGCCGGGAACCGGCACGGGAGTGACACCACGCCCTGCGCTCCCAGGCACCCCCCGCCCGGCCGGCACCGGCGGCACCGGCGGGACCGGTGGCATCGGTGGCGCCGGTAGCGCTGGCACCGGCGCCATTGCGGCGCCCGGCCGGCAATCTCGGGCCGCCGAGAACGTGACCCGCGTCATGTCCCGGACCGGCGCATCATCCTCGGATCCGGCCATGTCGGCCTCCTCGGCGCTCGACTCCCCCCTGACCCTCTCGGGGTCCATGATGGGAACGCCCGCCTACATGGCCCCGGAGCAATTTCGCGGCGGCAGGATCGACGCGCGGGCCGATCAGTTCAGCTTCTGCGTGGCCCTCTACGAGGCCCTCTACGGAAAGCGCCCCTTCGAGGGGAGGTCGATCGACGAGTTGACCCGCAACGTCCTCGCGGGGCGGGTGCGCGGCGCCCCCGCCAACACCCGCGTTCCACGCTGGATTCGACGGATCCTGCTGCGCGGCCTGCGCGTCGAACCGGCCGAGCGCCACGCCTCGATGGGAGCCCTGCTCGAGGCGCTCGGACACGATCCCGCCCGCACGCGCCAACGCTGGCTCTCGGCCACGGCGGTGGTCGGGGTGGTGGCCACGCTCGGCGTGGGTCTGGTTCGCGCGCAACGGGAGCAGCGCACCCGCTGCCTCGGCTCGGACGCCAAGCTGGCCGGGGTGTGGGAGCTCCCGGTCGGCAAGGCGCTGCCGGCGCGCCAGGAAGCGATAAGGCAGGCCTTCGTTCGCAGCGGCAAGCGCTACGCCGCCGATTCGTTCTCGGTGGTGAAGGGCGCGCTCGATCGCTACGTGGTCACGTGGACCACCATGGCGCGCGAATCGTGCGAGGCCACCAACCTGCGCGGCGAGCAGTCGCCCGAGGTCCTCGATCTGCGCACGAGCTGCCTCGACGAGCACTTCGCGGAGGTCCGTGCCTTGACCAACCTGCTCGCCAGCGCGGACGGCGATCTGGTCACGAAGTCCGTCGAGGCGGTGCAATCCATTCGCCCCGTCGAGCAATGCGCGGACATCGCGGCCCTGCGCGCCGTGGTGCGCCCCCCCGACGATCTGGGGGTGCGCCGGACCGTCGCCGACCTGCGTGATCGGCTGGCCGTCATCAAGGCCGAGGCCACCGCCGGTCAATTCAAGGAGTCACGGGCCAAGCTGGACCTGCTCATCGCGGAGGCCCGACGGACCAAGTACGATCCGGTCATCGCCGAGGCCCTGTCGCAGCTCGGCTGGGTGCAGGTCGAGACCGGCGAGCCGGTGCCCTCCGAGAAGTCCTACGAGGAGGCGGTGATCCTCGCGGAGGGCGCCCGCGCCGACGAGGTGGTGGCCGATGCGGAGACGTCCCTCATCTACAGCGTCGGCTACTGGCAGAACCGTTACCCGGAGGGCGAGCGCTGGGCTCGGCACGCTGGCGCCGTGCTCCGTCGTCTCGGCCCCGGCCACGAGGTCCTCGCGGGCTGGCGGGCCAACAACCTCGGCACCCTCTATGAAAAGGAAGGGCGCTACGCCGAGGCCCTCGACATGGATCTCGAGTCGCTGCGCATCAAGCAAACCGTCCTCGGCCCCGACCACTTCGACGTGGCGATCTCCGAGGGCAACGTGGCGCTGGCCCTCTTCCACCTCGGGCGGACCGAAGAGGCCATCCTCCGAGGGGAGCACGCCATCCGGGTCCTCACGGCGGCGCTCGGCCCCGACCATCCGAAGCTCGGGTTGCACCTGCTCAACGTCGCCGAGTTCCGCAACGCGCACGGCGATTTCGCCCTGGCGCGACCCCTCGGCGAGCGTAGCCTCGCCATCCTCGAGCGCGAGGTCGACCCCGATCACCCGCTCCTCGCGCATCCGTTGACGGCCATTGGACGCAGCTACGTCGGCGAGGGGCAGCCTGGCGCCGCCATCCCGATTCTCGAGCGGGCGCTGCGCATCCGAGAGAGCCGCGATCCCGATCCCGGGCTCCTGGGAGAGAGCCGCTTTCTGCTGGCGCGCGCGCTGGAAGAGACCGGCGGTGTCTCCGAGCGGAGTCTGTCGCTCGCGCGCCAGGCCCTCGCCGACCTTCGAGGCAGCCACGGGGCGACCACGCCCGAGGCCGTCGAGCAGTGGATTTCGACCCACCGTACGCACGCCGGCGCGCCGATCTCGATGCGATAGCCGACAGGCAAGAGCCGCTGAGCGCTGAGCCGCTGTCGCACAGCCGACCGGGGCGACCCCCGTGGGCTGCCCCGGTCGTTGCCGGACGTGCTGGACCCTGCGGCCGGCCTTGCGCTACTTGAGGTTGGTCCGGAAGTCCGAGGCGTTCGGTCCCTTCACCAGCAGGAACTGCTTGTACCGCTGGTCGCCCTCGAGGAACACCTTCTGCCAGGAGAGCCCGTAGAGGCCGACATTCTTGCTGTTGTTGGCGGGGTTGTTCCCGGCGTCGTGCCCGAGCCCGGAGATCTCGTAGAGCATCTTCGGCACACTGTCGGGGATCTGCGTGTAGATGGGCTGAGACATCCCGCCGCCCAGGATCGCGGAGTCGGTCTGCCCGGCGAACATGAGCGTCGGGACGCTGATGGTCTTGATGGCGCCGGTGCCGCCCGGGGCGGTGATGATGTGACCAGCCAGGGTGATGGCAGTCTTGAGCTCGGGATGGGTGTTCGCGTCGATCCAGGTTCCACCGCCACCCATCGACCAGCCCATGAGCCCCATGCGGCCGGTGTCGAGCTTGCCCATGAGCGGGCCCCCCGAGCGGGTGTTCTCGGACTTCAGGCAGTCGAGCGCGTCCATGAGAGCAGTGGATCGCTGGACCACGCTGTCCCCCGTGGTGTTGGTGTCGATGGTCATGACCACGATGCCGTGCGAGGCGAGGAAGGGGCCCCAGGTGTTGATGCTGGACTGGGTGGCGGTGAAGCCGGGACAGATGGCCACCGCACCGAAGGGGGCTTCCGCGTCGGTGGGGTAATAGATCGTGGCCGCGCCGAAGTTGGGCTCGTCCTTGTACCCGCTGGTGTACGTCTTGACCGTGTAGGGCCCGGCGGTCGACGCGGAAGCCATGGTCGGGTCGGGACCCCGCATGATGGGGGTGGTCGCCGAGGTCGAACCGCCCGACGGGGTCGGGCTGGCCCCGACGCCGCCGTCGGCTCCAGCGGAGACCGTGGCACCGCCCGCGCCAGGTGATCCCCCGGAGGTCGAGCCCGCGCCCGCGCCGGCGTCGACCCCGCCCGTGCCGGCCGGCGTCGGGCCGATGGTTCCGGCCCCGGCGCCCGCGGCCCCGGTCGCGATCCCGCTGTCTCCCCCCAGGCTGCCGCCGCCCGACCCGGTGGTCGCGCTGCCCCCGCTGCCGGTCGAGGAAGTGGTTGCGCCAGTCCCGGACGAGAGCGTGCCACGCCCACCGCCCGAGCCATCGCTGCCCGGGTCGCTCGCCCCGTGACTCGACGACGAGCAGGCCCCGAGGCCGAGCAGGGCCAGCGCCGGGACGAGCCTGATGAGCCCCCTCGACAGTTCTCGATTCGCCAGGATCAATCTGCTTTGCATCAACGGCACTCCGAAGGTTCGGGTCAACCAGCATCGGGACGCGACGCCACCATTGGCTGCTCGAGGGGGCGACAGAGCGCGCGCGTCCTCGAACCATCACGTCGACGCGGGCACGATCGCCGGCGTCGAGCCTGGTGCTGCAACCCGAATGCCGCGCGATCGGCGCGCCCACCCTGCAGAAAACCCCGACACTGACCGCCGTTCCAGACCTCCGGCCGCGGGCATCGGCGCAAGGGGCCTGCACGCATGCAAGGTGCAGGAGGTGAGCCGCGCATCTGGAAGCTCGACCCGACCGCACGCGTTGGTCTCCGCGGGCCCCCTGGAGCGACTCCGCTTGAAGGACTCGTCGCAGGCCGGCTCTGTTTCCTGCGTGAAGTCCGGTCTCCCCTCGAGCCCGAAGGAGTCCCCATGAGGCACACCCCGTCGCCCGTCGTCGTCATCGTCGCATTGAGCGGCCTCCTGGTTGGAGCCTGCTCCTCGTCCTCGAGCCCGATTGGATCTGAGAGTGGCAGCGGGGGAGCCGTGATTTCGAACGGCGCGTCCAGCGGAGCCAGGGGGAGTGGGGGTGCAGGCTCGGGTGGTCGGACCGGCCTGGGCGGCGGCGGTGCGCCGTCGGGTTCGGGGGGTACCTCCGGGGCTTTCCCGTCGACCGGCAGTGCGCCCGGTTCGGCCGTGGCCGTGGCCGGAACGGGCGGCCGGACCGTCGGGGTGAGCGGCAGGGCTGGTGCCGCGAACACGGTCGGAGCCACGGGGGAACCACCACGGTCAACCTCGGCGGTTCGGGAGTGGCTGGCCGCGGTGTGGCTGGCGCCGGCGTGGCGGACCCGGGCACCAAGGTCCAGCGCCAGACCTTGCCCGACAAGGTGAGCTGGATGTGACGCAGCTATCAAACGACCCCTTGACCCGTTTCGAACCCCAGTCGCTCACCAGCCCGCTCTCGGCCTTCGGAGGCGCGACGCGCCTCTGAGGACGACCCATGCCCCTCGTCTACTTCAGGTAGGCCGCGAGGGGAATGTTCTGATCGCGGAGCGCCTTGGCCACGACTCCGGCGATCTGCGAAGCGCCCGCCGATTCGAAATGGGTGTGGTCGTCACAGAAGAACTTGCCGACCGCGCTGGTCGTGGAGGTGAAGTCCCCGGAGTTCGGGCAGAGTCCCAAGGTGGTGTACAGGTCGGCCGAGAGTTGGGTCAGATCGATCACCGGCACGCCATTCGCCATGCCGGCGGCCTTGGTCTCCGGCCCGAAGCCGCGGTTCGGCATCACGGCGTTGCTCGTACACTGCATCATGCTGGTCGAAGTCAGGAAGATAGCCTGGGCGCCGCGCATCTTGGCGGCCATCGCCATGTCGCCGAGGTAGGTCTGAAAGAGCGCCGAGCTGACGTGGCGACTCTTGGCGCATGTGGGATCCCCATCGTTGATCCCGAATTCCACAAACAAGTAATCGCCAGGCTTCATCCCGGTCGCCGGGTCGAGCATGGCCTGCCACCGCGACGAGTAAGTCTTCGGACTCACCAGACACTCTCCGTTCACCATCATCGTCGTCACGTTGGGGTCATAGAGCCAAGTCTGGATGCTACGGCCAGAGACGCCGCTGTTCACGACGGTGGCATTGCTACCGAAGTACGCCTGAAACTCTCCGCCCCAGCCGCACGGACACGCGCCGCTGCAGGTCTGCATGGTGGAATCGCCGGCCATCCATACTTTGATCTTTCCCGTCGGCGGTGGGCCCCCGTCGTACGGCATCGTCGAACCTGCCCCCGCGGCGCCACCGGTGCCGGTCCCTCCGGTCATGGCATCGGGGCTTCCTGTGCCCGCGTCGCTGCTCCCGCCGCTCTCACTCGGTCCGCCACCAGTGCCCGAGATCCCGCCGGTGCCGATCGCGCCGCCCGAACCGACGCTCCCACCCGTTGCCGTCGACGAGGAACCACCGGTGGCGATGGCGCTGCCTCCACCCGTCGCGCTCTGGCCACCGGTCGAGGGGGATGCACCTCCAGTCGCGGTCGCACCGCCCGAATGGCCATCCCCGACAAATCCCCCGGTCCCGCCAAGATCCGCGGCGGTGTTGCTCCCGCACCCGGCCAAGAGGGGGCACCCGACGACCGCCAGAAGGGCGAGGAGCACAAGGAAACTTGGTTGCGAGTTCCTCTTCACAGGTATTCTCCCGGAGACATGTTGGTCGTCTAGCGCCCGAGAGCGGGCCGAAAAAGATGCAACCTGTGCCAATCTCGACGCCACCCGCACCAGTGGACTTCTCGGCTCGCAGACGCGAACGCTCACCGTAGTCCTCGATCCCAAGCCGGGCAAGGTCCGCGGGTACCACGCGCTCGCACAGTAAGGTTCGGTGAGCATAGGGGCCACTCTGGAAAGCCGAGGATTGCCCGTGACGAGCCGCACCGGACGCCGAAACCTGCCGCCAGTAGAGTACGGTCGATTCAGAAACTGCTGTGCCCGAAGCTCACTGCAACGAAAGTGAATCCAGATAGATTCGGCCGACCCACGGTTGCGCCAGAAGGTTCGCCACGAAGAAACTGATGGTGAGGTGGGTGGCGCTGATGCTGACCTGGGACGCGCCACTTAGCCACTTGCCCTCCACGACCGAGAAGGGTGATGTCCCTACTGAGTCCACTGGACTGCCGTTGAGTGACACCGACCCCGCATTGATCTTGGCATTGGTGGAATCGAGGTGGGTGCCACTCAAATACTCGAAGTATGCGTTTACCTGAAAGGTCCTGTTGGCGAGGTTCACGCTAGAGCCGTCGGGACAAAGGGGCACCTGCACGGTCAATTCCTGCTGATAGTTGCCAGCCGCGTCTTGGCCGCCGGGAATGCTCGTGCTCACAACCAGGGAAAAACCTCCGCCCAGCCGCTGAGTGGTGGCAGCCGTGAGCGGCTGCGGTGTCTTCGCGGTGATGGCCGGATCGGACGGATCTCCGACGATCCAGCCCTCTGGAGTGTTCGTTTCGAATCCCCAAGCCCCGCATACAATGTTGCCGGCCGCCATGTTGGGGCAGGCCAGCCGGGCGACCCCGGGGGCGCAGGCGTTCACGCAAACGTTGCTCTCGCATGTGGCGATGGCGTTCGCCTGGGCCGCGCACGTCCCGCAGGTGTACATCCCATTGCATCCGTCCGAGACCATGCCGCAGTTCTTCCCCGCGCAAGCTGTGGCCATCGTGGTGGGCGTGCAGGGCGGGTTGCACATGGTACCGGCGGAGTTGCAACCGGTAGACGAACACAATGTCTTGGTCGGTGTCGGGCACTGGCCGTTGCCATCGCAGACCTGTGCGGCGGTCTGTGTGCCGTTGGTGCAGGTCTGGGCGGTTCCGCAGGACATGCCTGCGGACTTGTTGCCGGTCGAGACGCAGACCTGCTTGCCGGTGGCGCAAGAGTACGTGCCGTTCTTGCAACCGGTGTTGTCCGGCGAACACCCGGCCCCGGCAGCGCACGCCACGCAGGCTCCGGCGTTGCACACCATCCCCGTTCCGCAGGGGCCCCCGTTGGCGACCATACCCGTGTCGGTGCAGACCAGTGCTCCGGTGCTGCAGGAGCCGGAGACCGTGTGACATGCGGCCGCCGTGCACGATGTCGGATTGCAACCCGTGCAGACGCCGCTGCTGTTGCACACCATGTTGGTGCCGCAGGGTGTGGCGACGGGCTTGTTGCCGGTCTCCATGCAGACCGCTGCGCCGGTCGTGCAGGAATTCGTCCCGGTCCTGCAGAGATTCGTCGGGGTGCAGGTTCCCGCCGAGCAGGCGACGCAGGTGCCGGCGTTGCAGACCTTGCTCGTGCCGCCGGAGCTGCAGTCCGCGCCGTTCCCGAGGTTGGTGCCGCTGTCGACGCACACCTGGGTACCGGTCGAGCAGCTGTAGCTCCCGGCGTGGCAAGGGTTCGACGGCGGGGTGCAGCTGCCGGTCCCGCACGCCGTGCAGGTCCCGCTGGCGTTGCAGTACATGCCCGACGAACCGCAGAGGGATCCGGCGGGCTTGTTCCCGCTCTCGTTGCAGATGAGCGAGCCCGTCGAACACGACGAGGTGCCGGTCTTGCAGGGATTGGCCGGGGTGCACGTCACGTTGGGGGTGCATGCGCTGCACGTTCCGCTCTTGCACACCAGGTTCGTGCCGCAGGGCGAGCCGTCGGCCAGGGACGTGTTCGAGTCGACGCAACTCGGGGCCCCCGATGTGCAGGTCAGCGCTCCCTTGTGGCAGGCATTGGCCGGGGTGCAGGACTGCCCACTCACGCAGGCGGCACACGTTCCGGTGCTCGTGCAGACCATATCCTTGCCGCAGCTGGTCCCGGCCGGCTTGTTCGTGGTCTCCATGCACACGGAGGACCCCGTCGAACAGGAGGTCGTGCCGTTCTTGCACGGGTTGGTGGTCGGTTGACAGACGCTCCCCGCCTGGCAGGAGACGCACATGCCCGAACGACAGACCAGGTTGTTCCCGCAGCCCGTCCCGTCCGCCAGCGACGTCATCGCGTCGTTGCAGGTGGCGCCGCTCGCGCTGCACGACTGGGTTCCCTTGTGGCAGGGGTTGCTCGGCGCGCAGCTGGTGCCTGCGGTGCAGGCGACGCACGTGCCCCCGAAGCAGACCTTGCCGCTGCCGCACATGGTTCCGTCGGGCTGGTTCGCCGTGTCCATGCAGGCAGAGACCCCCGTCGCACACGAGGTCGTCCCGAGCTTGCACGCGTTGCCCGACTGACAGGCCTGCCCGGCCTTGCACGAGGCGCAGCCTCCGTTGCTGCAGACCTTGTCCGTGCCGCAGCCCATCCCGTCCGGAAGCTTCCCGCCCGCATCCATGCAGCTCACGGCCGGGGCGCACACCGTCTTCCCGGTGTGGCAGGCGTTGCCCGTCGGAACACAGTCGAGCCCCACGGTGCAGGATGTACAGGCACCGCCGCTGCAAACCATCCCCGCGCCGCAATCGGTGCCGTTGGGGGCGTTCCCCGACTCGACGCACACCGGGGAGCCCGTGTTGCACGCGGTGACCCCCACCCGGCAGGGATTACCCGCGACGGCGCACGTCGCCCCCACCACGCAAGCCGCGCAGATCCCGACCGCGTCGCAGACCATCCCGGTCCCGCAGACAGTGCCGGCCGCGGCGCTGGTGCCACCGTCCATGCACGTCGGGGTGCCCGCGGTACAGCTCAGCGTTCCGAGGTGACATGAATTGGTGGGCGTGCACGGGCCACCGTCCATGCACGCGGCGCACGCCCCCTCCTGACAGACGCTCCCGGCACCACAACTGGTTCCGTTCGGCAGATTGTCGAGCTCCGTGCAGACGGGAGCGCCGGTCGTGCACAGGATCGTTCCGCTGCGACAAGGCTTCATCGGGATCGGACAGGCCATTCCGGCAGCACAGGCCTGACAGGTCCCATCGTGACAGGCGGAGCCCGATCCGCACGCCGTCCCGTTCGCCTGCGACATGCCCGTGTCCTGGCAGGAGGACCCCGCCCCACCGTCACCCCCGCAGATCGTTTGCCCCACGTGACAGGGGTTCGGCGGATCACACGAAGCTCCGGCGACACACCCGCCCGCAGGTTGCGCGCCCCCCGCCGAGCTGCCACCCGCATCGCCACCGACACGAGCATCCGGCGCGCCGGGGCCGCTACCAGAACCAGGTCCGCTACCAGATGAAGGCGCGTCCAGAGCACCGCCGTCGGGCCCGAGGCCAATTCCAGACGTACCAGCGTCCAAGGCTCCGGGCACATACTTGGGCGGCGTCGAACACCCGCCGCCCCCAACCACGAGAGCGACCATCAGAGCCCCAGTCCTCCACCACCTCTTTTCCTTGATGCCCACGGTTTCTCCTATCTACATTCCCAGCGGCGTCGTCCGCGAGACAAATCGCGCGGCCGATTGAATGGAAGCGCGGAATCCGGTCAAGAGCGCGGGCCTTCAACGCGTCCCGGCCACGATCGACCATCAGAACGTGAGAGCGCAGGACACGTTCGGGCTCTGCGGGAAGAGCGACGGGGCACATTGCCAGGCGGCCACCGCGCGCGCCCGCGGCGCCCTGCCCCCTCGCGCCTCGGTGGCGGCCCCGTGCTCTCCCGTGTCCGGCTCCGTCAACTGCAAGACGAGCCAGGTGGCGGCGAAGACACCGGCGGCGACGAACCCGGCAATCTGAAAGACCGTCGCGGTCCTCTGCGCATCGAGGGGTCCCTGGCACGCCGCCACCGGCGCACCGGTGAGATCCACACCCCGCCCGCCGTTGTCCCGACAGTTGCCGTTGTTGGTGTTCCGAAACGTGCTCACCTGCTGTTCGCGCACGAAGCTCCCCGCGATCCCGGTTCCGAGGCCCGCCACCGCGAGGCCGAGGCTCGTCCACTTGAGGGCGGACCGGACGGGAGATGGCCCGGTCCTGTCGGTGTCGGCCCCCGCGACCGCGCCCTGAGATCGCACGCCCGCGGACGGATGCTCCGGAGCCGAACCAGCGTCGGCCGCCGCATCCTTGTCGCCGGGGACGTCAGGCTCGGCGGTGCTCGCGGATGGGTCGGCGCGTGCCACGGTCGCGGCGCGGCGCGTCGCCTCGCCCGGCTCCTTGTCCATCCGGATGAAGATCCGCTGGTAGTCGGCGGCACCGAGGCTGAGGGTGCGCACGGCGGTCTTGTGACCGGGGGCGCGGCATTCGACGTCGACCTGTCCGATCGGAACCGTGATGGACCGAGGCAGCGGCAACTTGCCCACCGACCGGCCGTTGATCAGGACCTCGGCCCCGACGGGATCGCCGCTGATCTCCACCCGGGCAACATGCGCCCGGATGGCGATGATGGCCTGGTCGAGGGGGGCGCGATGCTTGGCCACCCACGGGTCGCTCGGCGAGCGCAGCGCCTCGGACACGTGCGCCTCGGCGTCCTCCCACCGGCCAACGGCTTGCTCGGCGAGACCGAGCTGGGCCGCGGATTGTGGCGAGCGAAAGCGGTCGTACATCTCCTGGAACACCCCGCGGGCCGCCGCATCGTTTCCCGCCTTGCGCAGCTCGATGCCGCGGCGGTTGAGGTCCTCCTCGCCGCTGGCCTGCGCGCGCGCGATCGACTCCGCGCCCGACGCCAGGATTGCCAGGCACGCGGCTGCCAGACACGCGGCGACGACCGCCACACGCGTGACGACCCACGAGCGTGTGCCTCGGTTCATGTGGAAGCTTTGGGCCATCGTGGGATCGACTTTGCCCGGACTGTAGCAACGGCGTGCGACCCTTGCCAGCATGCGCATCGAATCGACCGGACAGGACGACGACTGGTTCAATTCGACCGGTCCGCAGTCTGTGGAGCGCGCGGTGGGGCAAGGGAAGAGGGAGCTTCCGGTTCGCGGTTCGTGGGCACCGGATCCTCCGCCGCCCACGGCTTCTCCAGATACATATCAGTATGGTACATATGTATGGATGAAGAAGACGCTGAACATCGACGAGCGCCTGCTCGCCGAGGCGAGGCTCGCATCCGGCGCAAGCACCGATACCGAGACGATCCGCCTCGGCTTGGAGGCGGTGGTCCGGCGGGCAGCCTACGAGCGCCTGAGGACGCTGCGGGGAACCGAGCCTCGAGCAAGAGATGTCCCTCGCCGCCGTGAGGGGACGACGCTGAAGGTGCCGCGGAAGCGGCAAGCTGTGTGATGTCGCGTGATGATCCTGGTCGACACCTCGGTCTGGATACGATTTCTCGGCAACCGCCAGCCTCACGCGAGCGAGCTCGATCGCCTTCTCGGCCTCGACGAGGTGGTCGGGCACGAGATGGTGTTCGGTGAGCTTCTCGTCGGTGACGTCGGGGCTCGTGGCAAACTGCTGGCCGCCTATGCGCAGATGCACCGGGCGGACACCGTGGCCCACGCCGAAGTGGTCGTGTTCGTGCGTTCGCGACGGCTCTCGGGCCGAGGCCTCGGGTGGATCGATGCGCACCTGCTCGCCTCCGCGGTCCTGCAACGCCACCAGATCTGGACCGCCGACGTTCGTTTCGCCGCGGTGGCATCCGAGCTCGGCATTGCCCACAGATCCGGCGCGTCCCAGGACCAGCACAGGGCAGCGATGCGCGTGTCGGCGAATGGCTGACCGTCGACCGGGATTTCGGTCGTTTCAAGGACCTCGAGACCCGGCCCCCCCTGCTCGATTGAAACGCGGCGGCCTTGTCGCCATCGTCCTCGGTTGATCTCGAATGCCGAGCTCCCAGATGGCCGGTTACTCCGGCACACCTTTGCCAAGGAAGCTCGGGCTCGGACCGAACCACCGCTTCGGGGTCGTGCGGTCGCCCGAAGCCTTCGCGAACGTGCTCGGCGCCCTGCCGGACGGGGTGTCCATGGAGGTCATCCGCCCGGGTGGCCCCGCGCCCCGCCAGAAGACCGGAAGGTCGGCCCGGAAGGCGCCGGCCGCCCAGGCGGTTGAACGGCCTTTCGACGTCATCGTCTGCTTCGCTCGTTCCTTGCGGGAGGTGGAGCAGGATCTGCCGTTCCTGCGGACGCGCCTCGCGCAGGCCGGAGGGCTCTGGATGGCCTGGCCCAAGCGGACCTCGGGCATCCCAACCGACGCCGGCGAGAACCAGATACGGGCGCTTGGTCTCGCCGCCGGCCTGGTCGACAACAAGGTCTGCGCGATCGACGAGACCTGGTCCGGTCTGCGATTCGTCATTCGACTCGCGGATCGCACCCCGTCGGGCCGGTGAGATCTGTCCGTCAGGCGCGCTGGGCCCCCTCGGATGGAGTCGGGCCCCCTCCCTGACCCTCGTATGAGTCGGGGACGTGGCTCGCTGCCGCTCGCACGTCCCCGCTCCCCTCTCGCTCCGCGCGGCAAAGCCGCGCTACGCTCGCCTGATCAGCCGGAGGTGAACAAGGTACCGCGCGGCGCCGTCCCGGGAATGAAGTGGGCCCCTCTCCCTGACCCTCCCCGCTCCGCGGGGCGAGGGGATAGGACGGGGGCTGGGGCTCGCCAGCTCACCCGACGGTGATGCCGAGGAGGCGACCGATGCCCGCCGCGGTCGCCATGGCGAGGGCGCCGCCAACCGTCACCCGCAGGGCAGCCCGCGTGCGCGGGGCGCCCCCCAGGTACCCCCCGAAGCTGCCGAGCGCGGCCAGCGCACCGAGCGAGACCACCGCCAGCGCCGCCAGCCGCACACGCGCCGGCGCCAGGGCCATCGCGGCGATGGGGATCAACGCAAACGAAGCGAAGCTGGCCGCGGACATCCAGGCCGCCTGAACGGGCCGCGCGAAGGACTTGGGCTCGATCCCGAGCTCGTCGCGCATGTGAGCCCCGAGGCGATCGTGCGCGCTCAGCTGCTCGGCGACCTTCAGGGCGAGGCCATGGTCGAGCCCCCGCTTGACGTAGATCCCGGCCAGCTCGTTCAGCTCCGCGTGGGGATCCTCCGCCAGCTCGGCGGTCTCGCGCTCGAGATCGGCCGTCTCGGCGTCGCGCTGCGAACTGACCGACACGTACTCGCCAACCGCCATCGAGGTGGAACCCGCCACCAGCCCCGCCACCCCCGCGACCAGGATCGTCTGCTGAGAGGCGGACGACGCGGCCACGCCGATCATGAGGCTGGCGGTCGAGACAATCGCGTCGTCGGCGCCGAGGACCACCGCCCGCAACCAACCCGCGCGCGAGCTGAGGTGTCCCTCGCGATGGAGCTTCGACCTTCGATGCAGCGACATGCCCCGGCACGATAGCCGCTGCGATCGGGTTCGTCGACCCGCGATATGGGAGGACGTGGGACGGTCAGGCCGAGGGTGACGCGGCCCGGACCGGCACCGGTGCGCGGCGGCCGGGGGGGGCCGGCGCCACCGATCGCGGAGAGACGGCACCCTTCGGGACGTCACCCCGGAGTTGGCCCTGCACGCCGCCCGAACCGTCTCCCGCCTGCACCAGCAAGGCGCGCATCTTCTTGCGCGCGCGGTTGAGGCGCGTTCCCACCGTGCTCGCAGGGATGCCGAGCTCGGCGGAGATCTCGGCGTACGAGCATCGGCAGGCGATGTGCAGGTCGAGCACGCTTTGAAACGGCGGCGCCAGCCGCAACAACGCCGAGCGCACCTCACCGAGATCGATGTTCTCCCACGGGCACGGAGGCTCGGGAGCCGGCATCGGCAGAGCGCTCAGGGTCTCCGGGTCGGTCAGTTCCTCCCGGCGGCGCCGCCGATAGCCGTCGATGAACAGGTGAGACATGATTCGCAGCAGCCACGCGCGAGAGTTGGTGCCCGCCACGAAACGATCGAAGTGCCGGAAGGCACGCTCGTACGTGTCCTGGACGAGATCCCGGGCGCGCGGCTCCGAGCGTTCGAGCCTGCAGGCGCGCTCGAACAGACAAGACTCGGTGTCGCGCACCAGTCGTTCGAAATCGTCGCGCTGGCGAGAAGACGGCGGAGGCTCGAGCGTTGATATGGACATGCTCCGCCGATTTGCAAACCCCAAGCCGCCACGCGCCCGCTTGGCGTATACGCCTGATTCCATTGACTTTCATGCTGTCGATCCGGTTATCCGGAAACCGACCATGCACAAACTGCGCAAGCAGCGTGTGCACGACCCGGCGCCCTGGTTGCACGAACTGTCCAACGCTCCCGCTCGTGGGGCGCATGAGGGTCGTGCCATGAGGTCGATATCGGCCTCGAGTACGCGTGCCTCGAATCACGAATCGGGACGATCGGAGCCCCGCCCGGTCGGACGAGCCTTCGGGCGGGCCGGCGCGCGACCCCGTCCGAACGAACCTCGTGGTCCGCGATCTCGGTGGCGCCGCCCTGATCGCCGCTTGTGGTTCGGAGCAATTGTGGGAACATTCCGCGCTGTGTCCGTTGCCAACAGGATGGAAGGCGAGCTTCGGGCGGGAGAGGCCGGCAGCGAAACCTCCACGCGGCCCAGCGCGGGCAGCGCGGCCGGTGCACGAACCTCCGAACCAGCCGCCAGGTGTGTCGAGCGTCCACGGCCGCGCTCCGGGGCGACGCCCATCGCGTCGGTCCGCACCGTCCTCCTGGCCGCCGAAGAACTCCCCGCCGCCGAGGAATCGAGCTCGAGGTCGAACCCCTGGGCCGTCCCGGCGTTCTTCGGGCCACCGGCGCTGCGCCTCTTCGGCATGTACCACCCGCCCCTGGCCAGCGCGCCGGCGCGACGTTCGGCGGTGGTCCTGTGCAACCCACTCGGGTACGAAGCGATCTGCGCCTACCGGACGTACTGCCACCTGGCGGAAGGCCTCGCGGCCGCGGGTTTTCCGGTTCTCCGCTTCGACTACCATGGAACCGGCGACTCGTCGGGCAAGGACGACGACGACGACCGCGTGCGCGCCTGGCTGGACAGCATCGCCGCCGCGGGCCGCGAGGTGATGGCGCGCAGTCGAAAGGCCGAGGTGAGCTTCTTTGGCACGCGCATGGGGGGAACGCTGGCGGCGGTGGCGGCGGCCGAGCTCGGCCAGGTCTCGCGCCTGATGCTCTGGGCGCCGTGTTCCAGCGGTCGGGCCTATGTGCGCGAGATGCGCGCCTCCCAGCTCATCCGGCGCACCGCCCGCGCCCCCGAGGTCGCGGCAGAGCCGCTCGCCGACGGCGACGTCGAGGCGGCCGGGTTCCTGCTCACCCGTCGGACCGTCGAGGCCCTGTCGGCGCTCGAGGTGACGAAGATCCAGGCACCGCTCGCCAACCGGTTGCTGGTCCTGGCCCGCGGTGACCTGCCGACCGAAGAACGCCTGGCGGCGCAGCTCGAGGCGCAGGGCAACCGAACGACCTATCGCAACGTTCCCGGCTTCTCCGAGATGATGGTCGACCAGGTCCACCGCTCGGTCGTCCACGGGGCGGTGATCGCCGCCGCGATCGC
>Ga0265318_10000153_pt1 | contig 62095 bp, 67 predicted proteins | sample 4821metaG_FD_192431 | JGI IMG/M metagenome (GOLD analysis project Ga0265318, IMG submission 192431) | Rhizosphere microbial communities from Carex aquatilis grown in University of Washington, Seatle, WA, United States - 4-8-21 metaG | ecosystem: Host-associated > Plants > Roots > Rhizosphere >... | reverse complement strand
CCCCTCGTGGGGAGGTCGAAATTTCGTAGCGCAGCGGAGAAATTTCGGGTGGGGGGAACGGTGGTGGGCACCTTGCCCCCCCACCCGAAAAATGCTTCGCATTTTTCGACCTCCCCACGAGGGGAATTATGGCGTTGACTCCCTTTATTAAAATTAGTGGATGGCTTCGCCCTCTGATGAATCGCCTTGTAACAGTTGTCGTTCAATGGCGTCAGCTACACTATGCGCGAGTATTTCGGGAAGCACGAAACAAAATGTCTGCAAAGGGTCTTCGGGCAAAATGCCCACACTTTTTAATGCAGAAACCGTTGGAGCGAACTCAAGTTGTACCCCCGCCGGGCCGCCCCGAGCCTGCATACGAACAACAAACACTTTATCGATCTGAATTACCTGTTTATGATTGGACATTGGACGGCTCTCCAGATTTGCTTACAAGCGATGACGACGCAACAATCTATAAATGGTTTTGATTAGTGCCCCTCAGCCAGCACGAAATTCAATTGTTCTTCCGCCAGTACCTTGATAAACGCATCGACTTCTTTTTCCGGCCGTCCCATATCCCGCATCATGAATTGCTTTAACGCAATTCCGCATTCCCATGCTGCGGTGCTGACGATATATTTGCGATCTCGAAAGCCTCGGTAAAGCAGACCTTTTTGATCATCGTATAGACAGCTTTTTGTATTTTGGACCGATCCATTAAATTGTTCGGCGCGCATAGCTTCCTGCGGATCATACTGAACCTGCGGACTCCCGCTCAGAAGCAACACCAATGCGATCTGGGCAAACATTTCGCACTCCCCTGGTGATCGGGGAGTTGATAAACCTCACATAGCAAGGTCGCGTCAGCCTTTAGCCTTTCGGCCTGAACATTCGCTGACGCCTCCCCGACCATAGAGGTCGAGGAGTGCTTGAGGCGGCACTTGCGCCGCTATGTGAGGGGTTATCACGCCCCGGAACGATTAGGATCGTTCTGAGGATGCGTATAACAGGAATCACTTGAGTCGCGAATACACTTATGATGTAATCTTGGCTCGCGCGCCGAGTAAGCGGACCTCGGCAGAAACAAAATCCGCAATAAAGCGCGAAACAGCCACAGAACTGATCAGAACCACATAAACAAACAGGCCCCGGCGGAAACCAGGACCTGCTTGTCGGTTCAACCTATTTCCAGTCACCACACTGGAAGAAGGGAGGTGCTCAGTGCGTAAAGAACGCGCGATAAAACCGCGCTGCCTTTTGTAGCAAAGACCCCCTGATTCTTCAAGCGGAATCAGGGGGTTGATTTGCGTTTTCGGGGCGTTTTTCTAACCTTTTTGGCCTTGGCTGGGCGCTTCTTCCCCGGTCCATGCGCGAATATTTTCGCCAGAGCGGCCCCCAGCTTCTCCTTGTCCACCTTCATGCGGTCAGCCGTTCGTAGGTCAGCCGTTTGCCGATGGCGGAATCCAGGAGGCTATCGATGCGGTCCATCGTATGTCGCCTGACGTTGCCGTCATTGAGCCGGAAGGCGAACTCGTCAACGTAGCGATGTAGATGCTTTTCGCTGGCGTGATGATATGTGCCGTGCAGGCCGCGTTTGAGTAGCGCCCACACACTTTCGATGCCGTTCGTCGTCACGTCGCCGCGCACGTATTCGCCCGCGCCGTGGACGATTATCTCGTGCGCATAACCGGCCTTGGCCAACCCAGCGTAGCCGCCGTGCTCGTCGGTGTGGATCGTCGAGCCCACCGCGATCCCTGCTTGGATCTCAGGAAGAAGTGTCGTCCCCTTGTTGTCGGGAACCGGCATAGCCTTCACGCGTCCGCCGCGCTCTCTTATTCCCAGGACGGCGGTTTTGCCGCGTCCACCTATGTTTTTAGGGTCGCGCTGCCATTCGTGTTTGTTCTTCTCTTTGCCGCCGATATAGGTCTCGTCGATCTCTACGATACCGGAGAGTTGGGTCAGGTCATTACCGCACGCCTCGCGAATGCGGTGGAGCATGAACCATGCGGATTTCTGCGCGATGCCTAGTTCCTTCGCCAGTTGCAGGCTTGAGATGCCCTTTCGCGACGTGACGAGGCAATATATAGCGAACAACCAGTCGTTCAGTTTAATGTGGGAGCGCTCGAAGATCGTGCCCGTCCGCACCGTGAAGTCGATCTTACAGGCGTTGCAGCGGTAGAATGCATTCTTGCGCGGTGTGATGCGCTCAGCCCCCTGGCACTTGGGGCAGACCGCCCCGTTGGGCCAGCGCTTCGCTTCGATGTACTTTATGGCGGTGGGCTCGTCCGGGAACGCCTTGTGGAAGGCTTTGACGGAAATGGTTGTTTTGTTGATCACGGCGGCCCTCATTCGTTAGGTAGATTACTACCTAGATCGGGCAAGGGAGTCAACGCCGTAATTCCCCCCACGAGGGGGAGGTAAGTTACCTGCTGCGCTCGCTCGTGCTGCCCGCCGTGAAACCCGGAATGCTGTCCGGGAATTCCACCCAATCGTGCTTGCTGCGCTCGAAGACCGAGCGGTTGGGCGCTGGGAAATGCGGATCGGCGAAGGCGCCGACCGCGATGCCAAAGCGGCCGGGATGGTTGGCGGTTTGCCAATAGACCGTCGAGCCGCAATCGGGACAGAAGTGGAAACTCAGCTTGCGTCCTTCCACCGCGCGCTCATGGACGCGCGACGGGCCGCAGAGCACGACCTGCGCCGCCTCGTAATAAGCGCCGACGCCGAACGGGGAGCCCGTCCGGCGCTGGCACTCGATGCAGTTGCACAACGAGACGACCGCAGGCTCGCCTTCCACGCGCGCGGAAAGCGCGCCGCAGCAGCAGCGTGCGGCCCGCGTGCTCAAAGCTGCTTGATCACATGCTCGGCGCTGGAGACCGAGAACGCGCCGGGCTCCTCGACGTCGAGCACCTTCACGACGCCGTTGTCGACGATCATCGCGTAGCGCTTGCTGCGCTGGCCCATGCCGAACTTGCTCGCGTCCATCTCCAGGCCGAGCGCGCGCGTGAAGTCGCCATTGCCGTCGGCCAGCATCACGACCTTGCCGCCCGCGCCCTGGTTGTCGCCCCAGGCGCCCATCACGAAAGCGTCATTGACCGACAGGCAGGCGATGGTGTCGACGCCCTTGGCGTGGATCGCATCGGCGTTCTGGATGAAGCCCGGCAGGTGCTTGGCCGAGCAAGTCGGGGTGAACGCGCCGGGAAGCGCGAAGACGACGACCTTCTTGCCGTCGAAAAGTTCCGACGTCGTGACCGGCTTCGGTCCGCCGTCTTTCATCTGCATCAATGTCGCGGACGGAATCTTGTCACCCACCTTGATCGTCATGTTTGCTCCTTTTGGGACGGTTTGCCGGGGCGGGTTGTAACCCAGCGTTTCGCCTGCGGCAAAGGAATGTTAGGGTCGGGCATGGCGGCGAAAGACCCCAAAGCGCGTCCGGCCGAAGGCTTCCTTCTCGGCAAGCTCCTGGTCGCGCTTCCCGGCATGCCCGATCCGCGCTTCGAGAAGAGCGTGATCTACATGTGCACCCACACCGAGAAGGGCGCGATGGGCATCATCGTCAACAAGCCGTTCGACGGGTTGAGCTTCCGCGAGGTCGTCGCCAAGCTGGACGTCGAGGTCACGCCGGCGACGCCCGATCCGCCGATCCTGTTCGGCGGCCCCGTCGGCACCGGCCAGGGCTTCGTGCTGCACACGTCCGAATATCCGGGCGGCGAGGCGACGATGCCGGTGACGTCGGAGATCTCGCTGACCGCGACCGTCGACATCCTGCGCGCCATCGCGCAAGGCCGCGGGCCCTTGAAGGCGCTCTTCGCGCTCGGCTATGCCGGCTGGGGGCCGGGCCAGATCGAGGACGAGCTCACCTCCAACGGCTGGATCATGTGCGAGGCCGATCCGCGCATCGTCTTCGGCGGCGATTTCGATAACAAGTGGAAAGCCGCGCTGGCCACGATCGGCGCGGACATCACCGGCCTGTCGTCCGATGCGGGGCGGGCCTGAACCACGTCAGATCGGGGCGACGTGGAACGAATATGCTGCTCCGCTGTCCGCCGCGGCGCGGTAATCGGAAGGGGTTTCGCAATCGAGCTTGTTGACTTCGCCGCGGATCACGATCCATGGCGAAGTGACTGTTTGGGCTGGATCGCTGTAGCGCGTGAGGGCCTGCACTGCGCCGGCCTTCCAGTCGAGCAGGATGCTGAAATAGAACCCGTCCTCTTGATAGGCGCTCGAGGTGCCTCGCTGCGCCAGGTTGTAGACGGTCTGCGTCGTGCCCTTGGTGACGGCCCAGCCGGCACTGTTGTCGACCCAGGTGAAATAGCTGCCCGCGCGCCCATCGAGGATCGTGGGCGCACTCGCTTCCGTCACGATCGGCGTGCCGTCCACGCGCGCGAGCGTGCCGGTGAAGGCGGGCGAAACGCCGGCGAAATAGGACGCGAGCCAGCTCAACACGAAATGCGCCAGCGCGGAGTTCATCTCGTCCTGGAGCGGTTGCGCGAGCGCGAAGCTCTGCGGCGGCTTCTTGCCCACCTGCACGGTGACTTGCGTGCCGTCATTGCTCGCCGTCACCGTGTCGCCCGCCTTGTTCGCGGCGGAGAGGAGGCCCAGGATCGCCGTGATCTCGGCGCCCGCCTTCGCGCGCACCGCGCCGACGTTCCGGAATTGCGTGTTTCCGGTATAGAGCTGCCGCTGGATGAAGTTCCCGCATGAAGCCTGGATATAGACAAGGTCGTTGACGAGATCGGCGAGGTCCGGGTTTCCCGCCAGATCGGTCCCCATCGCGTCGCTTACCACGGCAAGAAACGACCACGGCAAAACCACGATCGCCACGGGCGACAGCTTACCGGCGCTGCCATAGGCGGCGGCGATCGTGGCGAGATCGGCCATGTTCGTGGGCGGGTCGTAGTCGAAGCCAATGCCGTTGGATTCGAAATCGACCGTGCAGGAGGTGTTCGACAGGCTCAGCGCGTTCGACAGGCTCGTGCTCAGGCTGTCGCTGAAGCCGAGCTCGGACGTGGACTCGCTATAGTGTGCCTGGAAACTCTCCTTGACCGACAGCGCCGAGAACTTCATGTGGTAGGAAAGCTTGCAGGCCTTGCCGTAGATGTAGCCCGCGACGAAGTGGGTGCCGTATTTTTCCGTGAACTTGTCGATGCCGCTCTTCAGCAGCGCCGCCGCGGCTTTGGAAAGATGCGTCTCGGACTTTACGGTCGCCTGGGAGGACGTCGCGGCGGCGTTCAGATGTATCGTATAGGTCGTCGCGCTCGACTGGACCCGCGAGCTCGCCTGGAAGCTCATGCCCACGGACGCGCCCCAGCCGCCGCCCGACGTCTCCAGGTCGAAATCGGTCGCGTCGGCAAAGGTCGACGCGTCGTAGATCGAGAAGTATTTCGACTTGTCGTTCACGCGGGCAAGTGAATTGAGATCGCCGTCTTGCGGCGGATCGAAGCCCACGACCGCCGGCGCCGTCCCGCTTATCGGATCGAAGGACTGACCGATGGCGGGTGCCGCCTGGTCCTGCGTCAGCGGAAAAAGAAGCGCGCCGGAGCCCAGCGCGGGAGCGTTGGAGGGCATGGGTACCTCTCGTATGTTCGAGATTGTCGATCGCGAAAGAAGGACGCGCAGGCTTGCGGCCTTGGCAGAGTATCGATGTTCAACTTAAAGATCAAACACCTTAAGATCAGGTGGACGTTGAAACGTCGTAGTGTCGCGCGATGTAGTTGAGCGTGTCGGCAAGCGGCAGCGGCGGGGAGAAATAAAACCCTTGCGCGTATTCGCAGCCGAGATCGCGCAGATGGCGCGCATGCTCTTCGTTCTCGACGCCCTCCACCACGACCACGCGCTTCAGGTCGTGGGCGAGCGCCACGATGGAGCCGAGCACGACCGCGCTGTCGGATTCGCTGTGCGTGCCGCCGTGGCGCGACAGGAAGCTCTGGTCGACCTTCACCGTGTCGAAGGGCAGGTCCTTGAGCCGCGACAGGCTCGACTGCCCGGTGCCGAAATCGTCGATGGACAGGCCCAGGCCAAGCGCGCGGATGCGCTTGAGCGTGGCTTGGACGTTCGTCGCCGCCGCGCTTTCGGTGATCTCGAGCTTGAGCGTGCCGGGCGGCAGCGCGCAGGTCTCGAGCAGGCGGCGCAGGAAGTTCTCGAACGCCGGATCGCGCAGCTGCCGCGGCGACACGTTCACGCTGACGAACAGCGGCGGGGTGAGCGGGTAGAAGCGCTGCCATTGCGCCAGGTCGCGGCCCGCGCGCTCGAGCACGAAATGGCCGAGCGTCGCGATCAGCCCCGTCTCCTCGGAATGGGCGATGAAGTCCGAGGGCGAGACGAGACCTTTCTCCGGATGCTGCCAGCGCAGCAGCGCCTCGAAGCCCGCGACCGCGCCGTCGGAGAGGCGCACGATCGGCTGGTAGAACACTTCGAGCTGGTCGTGCTCGACGGCGCCGCGCAGCTCGGCCTCCAGCGCGACCGAGTCCTCCGGCGGGCGCGCATTCATGGTACGCGCATAGACGCGCGCGCAGCCGCCGCCGTCCTGCTTGGCCTGGGCGAGCGCGAGCTCGGCATTGCGCACGAGGTCGGCCGCGTCGCGCGCGTCGTGGCCGACGGTGACGCCGACGCTCGCCGGCGCGAAGACGCTGCGGCCGTCCTGCGCATAGGCCGCGGCACAGAGCTTGACGAGCTCGTCGCCGAAGGACTGCGCGTCCTCCTGGGCATGGCGCAGCAGCACCGCGAACGCGTCGCCGCCGAAGCGGAACACCTCGGCCGTGCCGCCGAAATGGGTGGACAGCCGCTCGGCGGCGCGCACCAGCACGGCGTCGGCGCCGGCATCGCCCAGGCTCGCATGGATCGACTTGAAACGGTCGATGTCGAGCAGCGCCACCATCGTATCCAGGAAGCCGTCGCCAAGATGGCTCAAGCTCTCGTTCATCGCGGCGCGGTTGGGAAGGCCCGTCAGGGGATCGCGCAGCGAATGCGCCACCGGCACTTCCATCTCCTTGCGCGCGGTGATGTCGGCGATGAGGCCGAGACAGCGGCTGGCGTGCTTGTCGCCCATCATCGTGGCGCGCAATTCGAACCAGCGATAGCGTCCGCCCTCGTCGCGGGCGCGGAACTCGATGCGGAACGCCAGCCCTGCCTGCGCGCGGTAGTCGCCGAGCGCCTGCTCGTAGACCGCGCGGTCGTCGGGGTGGATGCGCTGGGTCCAGGCCCGATGCGGCATGCGGCCCGTGGTCTCGTTCAGGCCCAGCAGCGACGCGGCTTCCGACGATAGCAGCACTTCGTCGCCGTCAAATTCGAGATCGAAGATGCCCTGATGCGAAGCGCCGATCGCCTGGAGTTCCTTGGGCGAGCCCACGCGCGGCATGGGCAGCACAGCGATCCCCTCGCCCGCCGCCACGGCGAGCGCCAGCAGCACGGCGCCGGCGGCCGCGAAGCCGCCCGCGATGTCGGGTGCGGCGGTCGTGTTGCCGAGGATGCCCAGCGACGTCATCGCGGCCGCCAGCGTCACCAGCGCGAAGACGGCGGCGCTGGGTGCCAGCACGCGCGCCGGCTGCGAGCCGTAGCGGCCGCGATGGACGAGATAGGCTGTGATCGCGGCGGTGCCGAGCACGACCAGCACATAGATGACGAGCGTCGCGGCCGGCGCGCCGACATAGGCGAGCGCGGCGATGAGGCAGAGCCCGATCGTCCCCCAGCGCAGCCAGCGCACGGCCCAGGGCCATACCGCGCCGATCGGCACGATCGTGTCGGCGAGCCGCGCCCCCGCCGCGAGCGCGAGCCCCGCGAACAGCGCGGTGAGGCCGTAGGGCCCGCCGACATGGGTCGCCAGGCTCGCATCGAACATGCCGGTACCCGCGAGCCGCGCGAGAAGGACGAAGAGCAGCGTCACCGCCGCCCATACCGGCGGCTTGTGCCCCGTCATCACGGCGAGCCCGCCCGTGATCGCGGCGGCCGCGAAGATCAGTCCCGCGACCGCGGCGATGAAGATCGCGAGCTGGCGGTTGTGGGAAGCGAGCGCGGGCTCGGTCCAGGCCAGCAGCGAGGGCGGGCTGGGCGCGTTGGCGATCTCCACCGCAAGACTGATCGAGGCGCCCGGCGGCACGATCACGCGATAGGCGTGTCCGCCATAGGCCTTCGCGGGCTCGGCGATGGCGCCGGGATCGGTGCTCGCCAGGCTGATGACCGCGGGCCGGGTCGAATGCGGCAGCACGTCGAATGCCATCTCGGAGGACTGGCCGGCCTGCAGGATGCGCGTCGCGGCGCGTGCCGAGCTGTTCGTCACCGTCAGCGAATACCAGCTCGCGGATTTCGGCTGAATGCTTGCGGGCATCTTGTAGGGCCCGAGCACGTCCTGCAGCTCGATCACCACGTCGGGCTGGCCGAGATCGACGGTGTGGGAATCCTTGGGCGGCGGCGCGGCCGCCGCGAACGTGGCGGCGAAGACGGCAACGAGCGCGGCGGCAAAAAGAAATCGTTTCATCACGCCCATTGATCCAAGGTGCCGAAAGAAGGCCGCTAACCTACAGGCGGGTCGTCCGCCAGCAAAGCGAACAAGGCGTGATCGCGCCACTCACCGTTAATCTGGAGATAGCCGCGCGCCAGGCCCTCCTGGCGGAATCCCGCCTTGATCAAAAGGTTCTGCGATGGCGCGTTGGACGGCAGGCACGCCGCCTCGATCCGGTGCAGACCCAAGGTCGAGAAGATGAACGGCACCAGCGCCCTCACCGCGTCGAACATGTAGCCCTGGCGCGCGAAACGCTCGCCGATCCAATAGCCGAGCGCGCAGCATTGCGTGACCCCGCGCCGCACGTTGGAGAGCGTGCAGCCGCCCATGAGCGTGTCGTCGTCCTTGCGGAAGACGAAGAACGCATAGGCCGTATCGGCGCGCGTCTCCTTCTGGTAGCGCTTGATGCGGCGGCGGAACGCGCTCTTGGTGAGCTCGTCGCTCGCCCACACCGGCTCCCAGGGCGCCAGGAACGCGCGGCTCTCGCTTCGAACCTTGGACCAGCCCGTATAGTCGCCGATGCGCGGATAGCGCAGATAGACGCCGCTGCCCTTGACGATCGGCTGCTGGCCCCCGGGGAAGGTGAGGCCGCGCATGAAGGCCATCGGTCCGGTGTTCATTCGGCGGCGCGCATCGAAACCGTTCCGCCGAAGCGGCCCGCGAAGACGTCGTAGTTCTCGAGCTGCCCAACGGGCCCGAGCGAGACCATCGTCGGACGCTCGGAGCGCATCAGCCTTTCGCCGATGCGGCGTATCGCGGCTGCGTCGACCTCGTCGAGCTTGGCGAGCTGCTCGGCGGTGGAGAGCACGCGGCCAAAGCTGAACATCTGGCCTGCGATCTGCTCGGCGCGGCCGGCCGGACGCTCCAGGCCCATGAGCAGACTCGATCTGAGCTGCGCCTTGGCGCGCGCGATCTCGGCCTCGGTGGGACTTGCGGCGAGCGCAGCCATCTCGCCCGCAACCACGGGCGCGATCTGGCCGGCTTCCGCCTCGCCCGTGCCGGTGTAGATCGCGACGATGCCGCTGTCGTCGGCCGCCTGCGCGAAGGCGGTGATCGTGTAGCAGAGGCCGCGCTTCTCGCGCACCTCTTGGAACAGCCGCGAGGACATGCCGCCGCCGAGCGCGGTGACGTAGACCTGCAGCGCATAGATTTCGGGATCGGTCTGGCTGAGGCCGGGAAACGCGAAGGCCATGTGGGCCTGCTCGAGATCGTCGCTCTCGCGCCGCTCGCCGCCCATCCAGCGCGCGGGCAACGGCTCGGCGGTGCGGCCCGGATGCAGGCAGGAGAGCTTGTCTTCCGCCAGCCGCACCATCTCCTCATGCGTCACCGCACCGGAGGAGACGAGCACCATGCTGCCGGCCAGATAGTTCGCGCCCAGATAGGTGCGCAGGTCCGCCTGACTGAACGCCGAGACCGTCTCGTCCTCGCCCAGGATCGGCCAGCCCATCGGTTGACCCGGATAGATCGTCGCCTGAAGATGATCGAAGATGATGTCGTCGGGCGTATCGCGCGCCTGGCCGATCTCCTGGAGGACGACTTGGCGCTCGCGCTCGAGTTCGGCCTGATCGAATGTCGGCTTGGTGAGGATGTCGGAGAGGATGTCGAGCGCCAGCGGCACGTCCGCCTTCAGCACGCGCGCGTGGAACGCGGTCTGCTCGCGACTCGTGTAGGCGTTCAAGAAACCCCCGACGGCTTCGATCTCCTCGGCGATGTCGCGCGCCGAGCGGCGTTCGGTGCCCTTGAACGCCATGTGCTCGAGCATGTGGCTGATACCCATGACGGGCTTGGTCTCGTTGCGCGCGCCGCAATTGACCCACAGACCCAGAGCCGCGCTTTCGAGCTGCTTCATGGGATCGGTGACAATGGTCAAGCCATTGGAAAGACGGGATATTTCGACGTTCATGTGGCGGGCACTCTAGCCGCGATGTATGACCGAACCAAGCCCAAATCGGGTCCCAGGACATCGAATTTTTCGGCCGCGTCGAAGAGGCCGCTAAGCCTCGGGGGGAGCGCGGGAATTTGCCCGGTGGCTCTACGGACCGCGTCCGGGAACTTGGCCGGATGGGCGGTCGACAGGACCACGACCGGCCCCTGGGCCCGGACCTGTTCGGCGGCGGCCACGCCGACCGCGGTATGGGGGTCGATCAGCCTGCCCGTCCCGGCATGGACGCGGGCGATGGTCTCGAGCGTGCGGGCGTCGTCGACGGCGCAGGCGCTGTAGCGGCCGGCGAGATCGACGCGGATGGACGCGGGCAGCACGATCCGCTTCCCGCGCATCGCGTCGCGCAGATAAGCCACGTCGCGCCCGCTCGCCTCGAACAGCGCGCGCTCGAAATTGCTCGCGACCTGGATGTCCATCGAGGGGCTGAGCGTCTGCTGCACCGGTCCCGCCGCGTAGACGCCGTCATTGAGCGCGCGCGCCATGATGTCGTTGGCGTTGGTCGCGACCACGAGCCGCTCCATGCTCAAGCCCATGCGCATCGCCGCCTCGCCCGCGAAGACGTCGCCGAAATTCCCCGTCGGCACGACGAATGTCGCGGGCTTCCCGAGCGCGGCCGTTGCGGTGAAGTAGTAGACGCTCTGTGCCGCGATGCGCGCGAAGTTGATCGAGTTGACGGCCGTGAGGCCCACCTTGCCCGCGAACGCCGCGTCGGCGAACAGCGCCTTCACCAGCGCCTGCGCGTCGTCGAACGAGCCTTCGAGCGCGATGTTGTGGACGTTGGCGTGGGGCGCGGTCGTCATCTGGCGGCGCTGCACTTCGGTGACGCGGCCGAGCGGGTGCATCACGAAGACGTCGATGTTGGCGAGACCGCCGAGTGCGGCGATCGCAGCCGACCCCGTGTCGCCCGAGGTCGCGGCGAGCACGGTGGCACGCCCTCCCCGCGCCGCCAGCGCCCGCGCGAACAGCCGCCCCAGCAGCTGCATCGCGATGTCCTTGAACGCCAGCGTGGGGCCGTGGAACAGCTCCAGGAAGAACAAGCCCGGCTTGATCTCCACCAGCGGAGCGATGCGCGCATCGTCAAAGCTTGCATACGCCGCCGAGATATCCGCCTTCAGCGCATCGTCGGAGAAGTCGTCGCCGGCGAAGGCTTTCAAGACTCGAAAGGCGGTGTCGTTGTACGCGCGAGCGCCGATTTCGACCCCAGGCCAGGCTTGCGGCATGTAAAGACCGCCGTCGGGCGCGAGGCCCGACAGGAGCGTGTCCGCGAAACCGCATTCGGGCGCCTCGCCGCGCGTGCTCAGATACCTCATCGCCAGACCAGTCTCTTGCGCGAGACATGATAGGCGAAATAGACGCCGAGCAGCACCGCCGCCAGGGCGAACCAGGTGATCGCGTATTGCAGGTGCTCGTTGCGGAACGCGACGACCGTCTGTCCGCCCTTCGGCCAGCCGCCGGGATTGGGCGCCGCGTCCGCCTCGACGATGACGGGCGCCGCGAGCGTGACGCGATCGGCCTTGGCGATTGCCGTCACGTCGCGCGAATACCAGATGCGGTGCGCGAGATCGGGCGCGGGCGTGAACGCTCCCGCCGCGTCTGGCGTGCGCCAGATGCCGACGACGTGTACGTCGCCCTCAAGCTGCCCCGCGCGGCGCGTCGCTGGATCGAGCTTCTCCTTCGGCACGATGCCGCGGTCGACGAGGAACCTTCGTCCGTCCTTCACGGCGAACGGCACGATCACGTGATAGACGGGCGCGCCGGTGTCGTCGGTGGCGAAGGCATAGGCTTCCTTCGAATTGTCGAAGCGGCCGTCGAGGGCGACGCGGCGGTATTCGTCGACATGGGTACCCGGCGCGATGGGCGCCGCATGCATGTTGCGGTCGACCCGCGCGATCAGCGCCAGCTTCCATTGCAGCCGGTCGAGCTGCCACACGCCCAATCCCAAAAGGACTGCGAACAGCGTGGCCGCGGCGGCGGTGAACGCGGGCAGCGGGCGGAACGAAAGCATCGCCTATTCCAACCGCCCCTCGCCCGCGTTGTGGCGGTACTGCAGCACCAGCAGCAGCGCCTTGGCGAGCCTGAGGAGGACGAGCGACAGGACGATGACGAGCGGGATCCAGAGCGCGACATGCACCCAATAGGGCGGCTGGAACTTCACTTCCACGATCAGCGCCGACACGGTGACGATCGCGCCTACGATCAGGATCACGAACACCGCCGGCCCGTCACCCGCGTCGAAGGGGCTGTAGTCCAGCCCGCAGGCGCTGCATTTGGGCGCGACTTTCAGGTATCCGTCGAACAGCGCGCCTTGCCCGCAACGCGGACAACGCCCCAGCAGAGCCGCGCGCACGACGCTCAACCGACGACGGCCGAGGCGCCCCAGACATAGATCCAGGTGAACAGGAACAGCCACACCACGTCGACGAAGTGCCAGTACCAGGCCGCCGCCTCGAAGCCGAAATGGCGCTCGGGCGTGAACTGGCCGGCCATCGCGCGGAACAGGCAGACGATCAGGAAGATCGTGCCCACGATCACATGGAAGCCGTGGAAGCCCGTCGCCATGAAGAAGGTCGAGCCGTAGATCGCGTCGAGATTGCCGGGGGCTGCGAGGCTCACATGCGCCGGATCGGAGAGATGCGCCAGCGCCAGCCCGTTGAAGCCGAAGGTGAACGGCGCGTGGGTGTACTCCCAGGCCTGGATGCAGGTGAAGGACAGGCCGAGACACACGGTGAGCAGCAGGCCCTGCACCGCGCCCTTGCGGTCGCCGTGGAGGATCGCGTGATGCGCCCAGGTCACCGTCGTCGCCGAGGTGAGCAGGATCAGCGTGTTCAGCACCGGAAAGTGCCACGGGTCGAGCGTCACCACGCCCACGGGCGGCCACTGGCCGATGGAGACGTCGTGCGGGAAGAAGGCGGAATTGAAATAGGCCCAGAACCAAGCGACGAAGAACATCACCTCGGAAGCGATGAACAGCACCATGCCGAAGCGCAGGCCGAGCTTGACCACCGGCTTGTGGTCGCCGCGCACCACGGATTCCTGGATGACGTCGCGCCACCAGCCGACGAACGTGAAGGCGAGCAGCGCCGCGCCGACCGCGAACACCCAGGGCTGGCCGTTCAGCGGTGCGAAAGCGGCATAGTCCTTGTTCATCCAAAGGACCGCGCCGACCAGCATCGTGAACGCGGCGATGGAGCCGACGATCGGCCACGGGCTCGGATCGACCAGATGGTAGTCGTGATGGACTTCGCTGTGCGCGTCAGACATGGACCTCAAGCCCCTTTTGTCCGCCGATCCTTCAGTGGAGCCATTGCCCGCCCCACTTCACGATCGACATCATGAAAACCAAAACCACGAGTCCCGCGAGGATGAGCCCAAGCGCCAGGTTGCGCTTGCGCCGCTCGCGATCAAAGCCCGTATCGTCATCCATCGCCTCACATCCAATGCGCCGCGAGCCGCTCGACGATGAGGGCCGCGAACAGGGCGAAGAGATAGAGCAGTGAAATCCCGAACAGCCGCCTCGCGGCAGGCTCGCGCTCTTCGTCGGTCTCGCGCAGCACCGCCACGCTCTGCGAGACGAACGCACCGCCGAGCAGCGCGGCACAGGCGAGATAGAGCGGGCCCGCGAAGCCCAGGAAATACGGCGCCATGCCCGCGGGCACGAGCAGCAGCGTATAGGCGAAGATGTTCCAGCGCGTGACGCGCTTGCCGCTCACGACGGGCAGCATCGGCACGCCCGCGCGCGCGTAATCGCCGGAGCGGAACAGCGCCAGCGCCCAGAAATGCGGCGGCGTCCACAGGAAGATGATCGCGACCAGCACCAGCGGCGCAAGCGAGAGCGAGCCCGTCACCGCGGCCCAGCCGATGGCGGGCGGCAGCGCGCCCGACAACCCGCCGATCACGATGTTCTGCGGCGTCCGCCGCTTGAGCCAGAGCGTGTAGACGCCGACATAGAAGAAGATCGTGAAGGCGAGCAGCGCCGCCGCCGCGAAGTTCACGAACAGCCCCATCATCGCGACCGACGCTATCGCAAGCGTGTAGCCGAAGCCGAGCACGTCGCCGCGCGCGATCTTTCCCATCGGGATCGGGCGGCCCGCGGTGCGCGACATCAAGGCGTCGATGTCGCTGTCATAGGCCATGTTGAGCGCGCCCGACGCCCCCGCGCCCACCGCGATGCAGAGCAGCGCGGTGAACGCCACGAGCGGATGGACGCTTCCCGGCGCCACGACGATCCCCGCCAGCCCCGTGAACACGACGAGCGACATCACGCGCGGCTTGAGCAGCGCGAAGAAGTCGCCGACCGTGGCGGCGGGACGGGATTCGAATGTGTCGATCGACGCCATCGGTGCCTTCAGGTGATCTTCGGCAGGTCGTTATAGGTGTGGAACGGCGGCGGCGAGGACAGGGTCCATTCCAGCGTCGTCGCCCCGATGCCCCAGGGATTGTCCGCGGCATGGCGCTTCTTGAGGAACGCCTCGGCCATCGTCGCCAGGAACACCAAGACGCCGAAGCCTGCGATGAAGGCGCCGATCGACGAAACGAAGTTCCAGCCCGCGAACGCGTCGGGATAGTCCGCATAGCGGCGCGGCATGCCCTGCAGGCCCAGGAAGTGCATCGGGAAGAAGGCAAGGTTCACGCCGACGAAGGTGATCCAGAAATGCAGCTTGCCGAGGGTCTCGTTATATAGATAGCCGGTGATCTTCGGGAACCAGAAGTACCAGCCCGCGAAGATCGTGAACACCGCGCCCAAGGACAGCACGTAGTGGAAATGCGCCACCACGTAATAGGTGTCCTGCAGCGAGACGTCGACGCCGGCATTGGCCAGCACCACGCCGGTCACGCCGCCGACGGTGAACAGGAAGATGAAGCCGATCGCCCACAGCATCGGCGTCTTGAACTCGATCGAGCCGCCCCACATCGTCGCGATCCACGAGAACACCTTGATGCCCGTGGGCACCGCGATGACCATCGTGGCGACGACGAAATAGGCCTTGGTGTCGACGCTCAGTCCCACCGTGTACATGTGGTGCGCCCAGACCAGGAAGCCGATGAAGCCGATCGAGACCATGGCGTAGGCCATGCCGAGATAGCCGAACACCGGGCGCTTGGAGAACGTCGCCACGATGTGACTGATCATGCCGAAGCCCGGAAGGATGAGGATGTAGACCTCCGGATGGCCGAAGAACCAGAACAGGTGCTGGTAGAGGATCGGGTCGCCGCCGCCGGCCGCGTTGAAGAACGCGGTGCCGAAATGGCGGTCGGTGAGCAGCATGGTGATCGCGCCCGCAAGCACCGGCAGCGAGAGCAGCAGCAGGAACGCCGTCACCAGGATCGACCACACGAACAGCGGCATCTTGTGCAGCGTCATACCCGGCGCGCGCATGTTCAGGATCGTGGTGATGAAGTTGATCGCGCCCAGGATCGAGGACGCGCCCGCGATGTGCAGCGAGAAGATCGCAAGGTCCATCGCCGGTCCGGGAGAGCCCGTCGTCGACAGCGGCGCGTAGAGCGTCCAGCCACCGCCCACGCCCGTGCCCCCGGAATCGCCCTCCACCGTCATCGACAAGAGCAGCAGCAGGAAGGAGAACGGCAGGAGCCAGAACGAGATGTTGTTCATGCGCGGGAACGCCATGTCGGGCGCGCCGATCATCAAGGGCACCAGCCAGTTGCCGAAGCCGCCGATCATCGCGGGCATGATCATGAAGAACACCATGATCAGGCCGTGGCCGGTGACGAAGACGTTGTAGGTATGCGCCTCCTTGAAGAACTGCATGCCGGGATACATCAGCTCCCAGCGCATCAACATCGAGAGCGTGCCGCCGATCAGGCCCGCGACGATCGCGAAGATAAGGTACATCGTGCCGATGTCCTTATGGTTCGTCGAATAGACGTAGCGCCGCCAGCCATGGGGATGATCGTCGTGGGCGTGGGCAATGTCGGTCATGTCGCGCGTCCTTATTTCGCCGCCAGGCGGATGTTGCCGTCGATAGCGGCGTATTTCTTCTTGGCCGAGGCGAGCCACGCCGCATAGTCGGCGTCGTTCACGATCCTGACCTCGATCGGCATCGCGTCATGCGCCATGCCGCAGAGCTCGGAGCACTGGCCGTAGAACGTGCCGGTGCGCAGCGCCTTGAACCAGGTCTTGTTGATGCGCCCGGGCACCGCGTCCATCTTCACACCCATCTCGGGCAGCGCCCAGGAATGGATGACGTCGGCGCCGGTGGTGTCGACCTCGATGACCTTGTTCACCGGCAGGACGATGATGTTGTCGACGCCGAGCATGCGCGGCTCGTGCGCCTTGGCGGCGTCGGCGTCGCTCAGCATGCGCGATTCGAAGGTGAAGCCGGACGCGGGATACTCATAGCCCCAGTACCATTGATGGCCGATCGCCTTGATCGTCACGTCGGGCTTGGGGATGTCCGCCTCGAGATAGAGCAGGCGGAAGGACGGGATCGCGATCAGCACCAGGATGATCACCGGGACGCCGGTCCAGATGATTTCGAGCAGCGTGTTGTGATGGACGTGGCTCGGCGTCGGATTGGCGCGCTTGTTGTAGCGCAGCGCGATCCACACCAGGAGCGCCAGCACGAACAGGCTGATCGCGGTGATGATCCAGAGCAGCGTGGTGTGGAAGCTCTCGATCTGCTGCATCACCGGAGAGGCCGGCGCCTGGAAGGTCGTGCCCCAGTCCTTGGGCAGAGCCAGCGCGCCGGTCGCCCATAGCGCCGCCGTCGCGACCAGGCCTGCGCCGATGCCGGTTCTTCTCAAGGACATGAGGCGACCTCGCAAATATAATGGAGCGCGCGGCCGCAAAGGCCGCCGCCCAGGGATTCTCTGCCCGATTTAGAGGCGGTGGGGCGGCAAAGTCATTGCGACCAGATGGCACGGGGCCTGGAAATCCCTATATTTATACCAAATCACCATGGCCGCCCTTGAGGCGGCCACCCAGCCAGCGAGCGTCCATGGCCGGGTTCAACCCGGCCATCAGCGAGCTATGAAGACTCATTTGCGCCCGCGGACGCGGGTGCGCTGGGTGGCCGGGTCAAGCCCGGCCATGGTGAAGTTGGTATAAAGTTGGAACAAGCTGCCACCGGGAGAACCTGCATGAGCGCCCCAAACGACCTTTTCTTCTCCCGCACCGGCATGGACCGGGCCAAAGTCCAGGCCACGGTCGAGGACGCGCTCAAGGGCGCCGACGACGGCGAGCTGTTCCTGGAGTACCGCCAGAGCGAATCGTTCTCCTTCGACGATGGAAGGCTCAAGGCCGCCACCTTCGACACCACCCAGGGGTTCGGCCTGCGCGCGGTGTCGGGCGAGGCGACCGGCTATGCCCACGCCTCGGACCTCTCCGAGGAGGCCATCAAGCGCGCCGCCGAGACCGTCCGCGCCGTCGCCAGAGGCCATTCGGGCGTCCTGGCGCTCTCGCCCGCGCGCACCAACAAGCACCTCTATTCGGACATCGACCCGCTTGGCAGCGCCCAGTTCGAGACCAAGGTGAAGCTGCTGGAGGAGATGAATGCCTACGCCCGCTCCAGGGATCCGCGGGTCAAGCAGGTGTCCTGCTCGCTGACCGGCGAGTGGCAGAACGTCGAGATCCTGCGCCCCGACGGCGAGACCTATCGCGACGTCCGCCCGCTGGTGCGCATCGGCGTCTCGGTCGTGGTCGAGGAGAACGGCCGCCAGGAATCGGGAAGCTATGGCGGCGGCGGCCGCGGCACCTATGGGACCTATCTCGCCAGCGGTTATTGGCACAACGCGGTCGACGAGGCGCTGCGCCAGGCGCTGGTCAATCTCTCCTCCATTCCCGCTCCCGCAGGCGAGATGACCGTCGTGCTCGGCCCCGGCTGGCCCGGCGTGCTGCTGCACGAAGCGGTCGGCCACGGGCTGGAGGGCGACTTCAACCGCAAGAAGACGAGCGCCTTCGCCGGCCTGATGGGCGAACGTGTCGCGGCGCCCGGCGTCACCGTCGTCGACGACGGCACGATCGGCGGGCGGCGCGGTTCGCTCACCATCGACGACGAAGGCACGCCCTCCTCGCGCACCGTGCTGATCGAGGACGGCATCCTCAAGGGCTTCATGCAGGACCGTCAGAACGCGCGCCTCATGGGCGTGGCGCCCACAGGCAACGGACGGCGGCAGTCCTATGCCAATTCCGTCATGCCGCGCATGACCAACACCTACATGCTCGGCGGCGACAAGGACCCGGGCGAGATCCTCGCCAGCGTGGACAAGGGCATCTTTGCCACGAATTTCGGCGGCGGCCAGGTCGACATCACCAGCGGCAAGTTCGTCTTCTCCTGCACCGAGGCCTACCTCATCGAGAACGGCAGGATCGGTCCAGCCATCAAGGGCGCGTCGCTGATCGGCAACGGCGCGGACGCGCTGATGCGCGTGACCATGATCGGCAACGACATGAAGCTCGACACCGGCATCGGCGTCTGCGGCAAGAACGGCCAGTCCGTCCCCGTCGGAGTCGGCCAGCCGACCCTGCGCCTGGACGGGCTGACGGTCGGCGGCACGGCGGCGTGACGCCGATCTTCAAGATCGTCCATGCCGCGGAATGGGCAGGCGTCGGCGATACCTACGCAGGCTCCGAGAAAGACCGCGCCGACGGCTTCCTGCACTTCTCGACAGCCGGGCAATTGATCGGGACGCTGACGCACTACTACGCGGACGCGGACGATCTGCTGCTTGTCGCGGTGGATGCGGCGGCGCTCGGCGAGGCGCTAAAATACGAGCCATCGCGCGATGGCGCGTTGTTTCCGCATCTTTATGGGACGCTGCCGCGCGAAGCGGTGAGATGGGTGAAGCCCATCTTGCGCGACGCGCGGGGAGCGTTCGTGCTGCCCGAAGACGTTACGGCTTGAGGACGTAGACCGCGCCGTCGCCTCCCGCGCCGCCGAGCGTCGTGGTGCCGTAGAGCATCTTGCCGCGCTTGAGCGGCGCCGCGGACGGGCTCTGCCCATCGCCCGTGCCGAAGCTGTGCAGCACGGTTTCGCTCCAGGTGCCGCCGCCGGCGGGCGGCACGAGTTGGAACAGAGCGCCCTTCGCGTTCGCGCCGCCGCCATTCGCGGTGCCGTAGATCGTGCCGGTCTTGTCGATCGTCACCGCGCAGATCGATGCCGCGTTCGGATCGTTCGCCTGGTCGCCGAAATTGTAGAGCACCTTCTCGCTCGTGCCGTTCAGCGAATAGACCGCGCCGAAGCCGTTCTTGCCCCAGGTCGCGCAGCCGTAGAGCGTGCCGTCGAGGCCGCGAACGAGTCCCGTGAACGGCCCGACCGCATCACCCACCGCGCCGAAATTGTGCAGCACGGTCTCGCTCCACGCGGTCTGGTGCTTCCTGGGCGGCGTGAGCTGGAACGCGGTTCCGTCGCTCAGCGTGCCGCCGAGCTCGGTGGTGCCGGTGAGAACGCCTTTCTTGTCGACGGCGAGACGCCCGAGACCCGGGAACTGACCGTCATTGGTTCCGCCGAAGACATGCAGCAGCGCGTATTCGGTCGCGTCGCCGCTCGGGCTGATGCTGAACACGGTGCCGTACTGGGGGCTCTGCTGCGCCTGCTGGCCGTCCTGGGGCTGCTGGCCCATCGTCGTGCCGTAGATGAGGCCGTCCTTGCCGAACACCAGTCCCGCGGTCGGATAGAAGCCGTCGCCGCCGGTGGGATTGAACGCGTGCAGCGTCGTGAGCGTCCAGGTCGCGCCGCTCGGATCGAGGCGCCACACCGTGCCGCTGGAGAAGGTGCCGCCGAACTTGGTCGTGCCGTACAGCTCGCCCGAGGCCCCGATGAGCACGCCGCCCTGCACGCCGCCGGAGAGGTTGGCCAGGGTTTCCACGGTCCAGGTCTTGCCGGCCTTGGTCAGGCGGAAGACCGTGCCGCCGCCATTCGAGCCGCCCTCGAACGTCGTGCCGTAGAGGCGGCCGGCGCTGTCCGCCGCCAGCTCGCTCGGCTGCTGTCCGTCACTGAGGCCGGCAAAGTCGTGAAGCACTTTGTAGCTGCCGGCCGAGGCGGCAGATGTCATGAGAGCAAGTGCCAAGCTCCCTAAGCCCGCGCGGAGAAGACGCTTACGCTGTACGCCCAAGAACATGAAAACTCCAGTACTTTCTTGTGGTTAGCGGCTCGATCACCGCGCTCCAGCGACCTAAAGCAAATGCAACCCGCCCGCAACGTTTCCCGGCAACGTTTCATTGATGCGCAGGGCGGATGCGCATAGCCTATGCGCATGGCAAAAGGCTTCTCCGACCCGCCCCGCCGCTTCGCCCACGAAGAGCCGCGCAAACACAACGGCCACATCGGCCCCGGTCCCAAAGCCGGACCGAAGCGCGCCGTGAACGTCTCCATCGACGCGGAGATTTTGAAAGTGGCGAAGGAAATGAAGATCAATCTCTCGCAAACCTTCGAAGACACCTTGCGCAAGCGCACCGAGGAAGAGCGTGTGCGCCGCTGGCGTGAAGAGAATAAGGAAGCGATCGAATCCTATAACGCCTATATCGAGCGCAATGGCGTTTTCGGTGAGGAATTTCTGGACCTAGATGAGCCGTCAGTTTGACGTCTATCCCAACCCTTCAAGAACCGGACGAGAAGACCGTCCGTTCGTTATCGTCGTTCAGCATCTCTTTTTCGATGACATGCCTACCCGCGTCGTCGCGCCGCTTGTCCTGACCAGGGCGATCCGCCCCAGGCTGCGCCTCAATCCCGCGGTAATCGTCGAGAAAAGAGACCTCTATTTCTCGCCTACCGAGATGTTCACGATCTCACTCAAATACCTGCGAAATCCCATCGCAAATCTCGAAGCCGATCGCGACCGCATCGTCGCCGCCATCGACTTGCTGCTCACCGGCATTTGAAGGAGACGCACATGATCGTCCTCGCAGGCAATCCGCACGATCTGGGCGACGGGTTCGTCGTCAACCGCATCCTGCCGCAGCCGAGGCGCCGCACGATCGGCCCGTTCGTCTTCCTGGACTATTTCGGGCCGGCAGAGTTCGCGCCCGGCAAGGGCATCGACGTCCGCCCGCATCCCCATATCGGGCTTGCGACCGTGACCTATCTGTTCGAGGGCTCGCAGGTGCATCGCGACAGCCTGGGGTCCGTGCAGACCATCGAGCCCGGCGACGTGAACTGGATGACCGCCGGACGCGGCATCGTCCATTCCGAGCGCACCGGCGCGGAGGTGCGCGCCAGAGGTCACAGGATGCACGGCATCCAGAGCTGGGTCGGCCTGCCGCAGGCCGACGAGGAGACCGCGCCGTCGTTCCAGAACGTGCCGGCCCGCGACCTGCCTTCGCTCGCGCGCGACGGAGTCGAGCTTCGTCTCGTCGCCGGGCGCGCCTTCGGGCTTTCGGCGCCGGTCAAGACGTTCTCGCCGATCTTCTATGCGGACGCGAAGCTCTCGGGCGGCAGCAGGCTGCGCATGACCGACGAGCATGAGGAGCGCGCCGTTCTGGTCGTCGAGGGTTCGGTCGACATCAACGGCGCGCGCCACGGCAACGGCGCGATGGTGCTGCTGGACAAGGACGAGCATGCGGTGCTGTCGGCTGAGGCGCCTGCGCGCGCGATGCTGCTCGGCGGCGCGCCGCTGGATGGGCCGCGTCACGTCTGGTGGAATTTCGTCGCGAGCTCGCGCGAGCGCCTCGAGAAAGCCAAGGAGGACTGGGCCGCGATGCGCTTCGGCACCATCCCCGGCGACGACAAGGAGTTCATCCCGCTGCCGCCTGAGCGCCCCTCACCCGTGCCGCAGTTTCAATGAGAGAATGACCAGCGACAGTGCGCAGGAAACGCCGTTCGCCGCGATCAGCGGAGCGTCGCGCAGGATGATCCCGTAGACGAACCAGAGGAAAGTCCCCAATGCCAGGACGGCGATCCAGCCCATCGACACATCCGCGGTGGACCGCGTCGTCCACGCCTTATAGACCTGCGGCACGAGGGCGAACGTCGTGCAGAACGCCGCAGTGAACCCTATGAAGGCCGTGATCGTCATCGTTCGTCATCCATGCCTTGGTTTTGGTCCCAGGATGATTCCCGAGGGCACGAACGTCACGGCATTCGATGCGATCAACGGAATGTCGCCCAGCGTCAGCCCATAGACGAGCCACAAAAGAATGCCCGTCACATAGGTGACGAACATGCCCAGCGAAATGTCGCTGGTCGAGCGCGTGCGCCAGGTGCGGATCACCTGCGGCAGGAAAGCGATGGTGGTGAGCACCGCGGCAACCATCCCCGTGAGCATGACAAGCGACATCGCTCCCCTTTCGGTCTGAGCCTGGACGAACTCACCCTTCGACAGGCTCAGGGTGAGGGGTGGTGCAAGGTTGCACACTGCATCAGTCCCTCATGCTGAACTTGTCGAAGCATGAGGGTAGCGGAGTTGTTGCCACGCGCTCTATCATGTGCATAGCAAAATCGGAGAGCGAAGATGAAATACAAGCAGCTAGGCCATACCGGCATGTTCGTGTCGGAGATCTGCCTCGGCACCATGACGTTCGGCGGCGCCGGCTACTTCAAGATCGTCGGCGAGACAGGCCAGAAGGATGCAACGGGCATCGTCGCGCGGGCGATCGAGGCAGGCGTGAATTTCATCGACACCGCCGATGTCTATTCGCAGGGCATGTCCGAGCAGATCACGGGTCAGGCGCTCAAGGACATCGGCGTCAGGCGCTCCGATGTCGTCATCGCAACCAAGTGCTACGGCCGCATGGGGCCGGGGCCGAACGACATCGGCGCCTCGCGCGGCCATATCATGGATTCGGTGTCGCGCAGCCTGGAGCGGCTTCAGACGGACCACATCGACCTTTATCAGATCCACGCCACCGACAGCGTGACATCGGTCGAGGAGACGATGCGCGCGCTCGACGATCTCGTCCGGCAGGGCATGGTGCGCTATGCGGGCGTCTCCAACTGGCAGGCGTGGAAGATCATGAAGGCGCAGGGTGCTGCGCATCACCGCGGCTGGGCGCGGTTCGAGACGCTGCAGGCCTACTACTCCATTGCCGGCCGCGACCTGGAGCGCGAGATCGTGCCGCTGCTCGACGACCAGAAGATGGGCCTGATGGTGTGGAGCCCGCTCGCCGGCGGCCTGCTCTCGGGCAAGTTCGGCCCGGGCAGCAACGGGCCGGAAGGCGCACGCCGCGCCGCCTTCGATTTCCCGCCGGTCGACAAGGACCGCGCCTGGAAATGCATCGACGCGATGCGCGAGGTCGCGGGCGCGCACGGCGTTTCGGTCGCGCGCGTGGCGCTCGCCTATGTGCTCGCCAAGCCCTTCGTGATGTCGGTCATCATCGGCGCCAAGACGATGGAGCAGCTCGACGACAATCTCGACGCCGTGAAGCTGGCGCTCTCCGCCGATGAGATGAACAAGCTCGACGAGGTGAGCGCCCTGCCCGGCGAATATCCCGGCTGGATGCTCGCCCGCCAGGGCGCCGAGCGCGTGCCGAAGCCGAAATGACCATCTACGACGTCTATATCGGGGAGCTGGGCGCGGACGGCGCGCTCGACTGGGGCGGAACGCATTCGGGCAACATCCCGAAGCGAACAAGCCCCTTCTTTCCGAGGTATGGCGCCACCGAAGATCCCTACGGCGTCGCGGTGGGATGGATCAAGTCCGGAAGGCTGAAAGGCAAGAAAGTCGACTGGGGGTCCTGGGCGGCCGAGGTCGGGACCGATGACATCTTCGACTTCCTGCACGCGGTCTATGGCGGGGTGCCTTCGGAGCTGCAGGCCTTCATCGGCGGCTTGGCGCCGCGCCGCTATGCGCTCGTCGCCTGCGAGACATGAAAGCCGTGCTATAGTCGCTTTCCACAACGGCTGGAGGGGAAATCATGGACGGCATCTATACGGTCATCCGCATCATCTTGAACGTCATGGGCGTGCTCATGTTCCTGTCGGGCGTGCTTTGGGCGCTGCAGGGCGCGGGCATCGTGATGTGGCCGGCGAACAGCTTCATGCTCAAGGACCCGCATTGGATCTTCAACGGCATCCTGATGGCGAATTTCGGCCTGTTGCAGATCTACGTCGCGCGCTCGCGGTAGAGATAAAACGGATGGGTCATGCTTCGAGGCATCGCTTCGCGATGCACCTCAGCATGACGCGCTTGTTTGTTGCAGTGGGCACGTCACCCTGAGGCGCGACCCCGGCCTTGTGCCGGGGGAAGCCTCGAAGGGCGGCGTGCCGCTAGGCTTTGAGGAACTTCACGAAGACCAGCTCCGGGTCGCCGGGGTCTAGGTTCAGGATCGTGCCGCTCGGCTCGTAGCCGCGCCGCGCGAGCAGCGCGCGCATCGCCGCGTTCGACTCGTTGGTCGAGGTGAACAGCCGGTCGCCGCGGCGTGCGCGCTCGATGGTCTCCAGGATCGCGTCGCCCACGCCCATGCGGCGCTCGGCTTCGGCGACATGGACGAGCTCGACGAAATCGCGCGCGAAGAAGTTCGTCGTCAGCACGCCGTATCCCGCCACGCCGCCCGCGCGCTCGACGACCCAGCAATGCCGCGCGGCGATGGCCGCGTCGACGAGCTCGCGGCGGTGCAGATTGCCCGCGACGTCGGGGTCGCACTGCGCAATCGCGCGCCGGTCGCGCGTCGCGGCCAGTCTCACCTGTATGTCGCGCCTGGTCATGGACAACAGACTAGCCATCCGGGCCTTTACAAATACTGCCACTCAGAAAACGCGTTTGCGCGCGATTGGATCAATTCCCCTTAACCACGATATCGTCATGGATCGATCGGGGAGGGCGTGCCAGGATCGCGCGGCAGGCTCCCGGGAAGCGCGACATGGGCATTCGTCTCAATTTCATCAACCAGTCCAACGACGCGAACAACTCGCAGATCGTGATCTTCCAGCAAGACCCCGCGAGCGACACGGGCACTCCCGCCGCCCCATGGAAGGTCATCCCGAACTGCGCGCCCGGCGACAGTCATTCTTTCATTTTTCCCAAGACCTTGGGTCCGACGATCTGGATCGGGGTAGCTCCGCAAGCCACCGGGGGAAGGCCGCCGCCGCCTGCGATCGTATCGTCGATCAACACCCAGCTTTCGCTGCTCAACGTCGCCAGCGCCGACATCGTAATGGAAGGCGGCGGACCGGGTGCCAACGCCCAGCCGTTCACGTTCAGCCTCGCCAACGTCGTGACGGCCTAGAGGAAATTGTATTCCTTGAACAGCGGCGCCATGTCGCCTTTCCACTCCCCGTGGAAACGCCGCAGCAGCTCCTCGGCGCGGGTGTAGCCGCGATCCACGAGCTCGCGCAGCGGATGGAGGAAGCCGTCTTCGGTCATGCCGGCCGAGTCCTGCGCCGCGCGGCGGCTGAGGCCGGCGGACGAGATGTCCAGCATGCGCTTGGCGAGCGCGCCTACGGTCGTCTTGCGGAACGGCGTCTGGAAGCCCAGCACCGGCACGGCGCTGCGCATCGCCTGGCGCTCCTCCGCGCTCCAATCCTTGACGAGATCCCACGCCGCATCGAGCGCTGCCTGGTCGTAGTAGATGCCCACCCAGAGCGCGGGCAATCCGCAGATGCGCCGCCAGCTTCCGCCGTCGGCGCCGCGCATCTCGAGGAACTTCTTGAGCCGCACCTCGGGGAAGATCGTGGTGAGATGATCGGCCCAATCGGCCATGGTCGGCTCGATGTCCTTCACCTCGGGGATCTTGTGCGCGAGGAAGTCGCGGAAGCTCTTGCCCGCGACGTCGATGTACTTGCCGTCGCGGTAGACGAAGTACATCGGCACGTCGAGCGCGTAGTCGACATAGCGCTCGAACGACATGCCGTCCTCGAACACCCAGGGCAGCATCCCGGCGCGGTCGTTGTCGACGTCGGTCCAAACCTGGCTGCGATAGGAGAGAAAGCCGCTCGGCTTGCCCTCGCGGAACGGCGAATTGGCGAACAGGGCGGTTGCGACCGGCTGCAGCGCCAGCCCGACGCGGAACTTCTTGACCATGTCGGCTTCCGACGAGAAGTCGAGGTTCACCTGCACCGTGCAGGTGCGGAACATCATCTCGTGGCCGTAGCCGCCGACCATCGGCATGTAGCGCCGCATGATCTTGTAGCGGCCCTTGGGCATCTGGTGCGTCTCGTCCATCGACCAGTTGGGCGCGAAGCCCAGACCGATCACCCCCGCGCCGATGTCGCCCGCCACCTCGCGCACCTGCTCGAGATGGGTGTTCACCTCGGCGCAGGTCTCGTGCACCGATTTGAGCGGCGCGCCGGACAGCTCGAACTGGCCGCCGGGCTCCAGGCTCAGCGATGCGCCGTTCTGGTTGAGGCCGATGATGTTCTCGCCTTCGTTGACGTCCTCCCAGCCGAAGCGGCGCATGCCTTCGAGCAGGACGCGGATGCCCGGCTTGCCTTCAAAGGCGAGCGGCTTGTGGGTGCGCAGGTCGTAGACGAATTTCTCGTGCTCGGTGCCGATGCGCCATTGCTCCTTCGGCTTGGAGCCTTCGGAGAGATGCTGCACCAGATCGTCGCGCGAGTTTATCGGCCCGCCGGCGGATTGCGGTATCGACATTGCGAAGCGCCTCTCCTTGGAGCTGGCAGACGGCCCCTCCCGGGGTGAATTTTGAACCGCCTGTTCAGCCGTCGGTTATGTAATGCCCGCGCCCGTTTCCGGCAAGGACGCGACTTTGTGATCGCGGGCGGACAGCCGCCGGATGGCGCGCCTCCCAGGCCCGCGCTATACTTTGCGAAGCACAATTGACGGAGGACGATATGCAGTTTCTGCACACCCGCGTCGCGCTTGCAGCTTTGACCTGCGCCCTGGCGCTGGGCGGAACCGGAGCTTGCCTGGCCGACACGCCAGCGAAGATCGACCACAACCGCTTGACACCCATGCCGGAATACCCGAATGCCGCTCAGGATCAAGGCGAGCAAGGCGATGTGCTTTTGACCATCCAGGTCGCGACCAACGGACGGCCGGAACGGATCCGCGTGCAGCAGTCAAGCGGCTTTGAGGACCTCGACACCGCTGCGGTCGATGCCGCCGCGAACTGGCACTATGTGCCAGCCATGGCCGGCGGCGACACGGAGACGAGCTGGACCAAGGTCCGCGTCCGCTATCAGTTGCCGCAGGCTGCGCCGGCCAACAGGAGCCAGTGACAGGGCTAGAGGGCTAAAGGGGGCATCCATGCGTATTGGCGCAGCGTGCGTTATCGTCCTGGCGCTGGGCGCGATGTCGCCCGGCCTTGCCGACACGATGGCGAAGATCGACCATGCCTATCCCGCCCCGCCGCCGGTCTATCCGGACGCGGCCCAGGACAGGGGCGAGCAAGGCGACGTGCTCGTCGAAGTCCAGGTGGGCGCGAACGGCAGGCCGCGCAAGATCAGGCTGAAGCAGTCCAGCGGCTTCGACGACCTCGACGCCGCGGCGATCGAAGCGGCGGCCAATTGGCACTACATCCCCGCCATCGTCGACGGCGACGCGTCCACGAGCTGGATGACGGTCAAGCTCCACTACGGGCCGCCGCCGCCCGCGCCGCCGCCTGCCGCTGCTCCGGTGGGGAAATAGCTAGCCGCTCTCTCCCACGAGCGCCTGCCAGATCGCGAGCGCCGCGAGCGCGGCCGTGTCGGCGCGCAGGATGCGTTCGCCCAGCGTGACGGGCACGACCTGAGGGAGCGCGCGCAGCCGGCCGCGCTCCGCGGGATCGAAGCCGCCCTCGGGGCCCGTGAAGATCGCCCATGGCCCCGGTGCGGCATCGCGCAGCGCCTGCGCGATGGTGGGTGCGTCGCCGGCTTCGTCGCAGAACAGGATCTTGCGCTCCACGGGCCACCCGCCAAGCAGGCGTTCGAACTCGACAAGCTCGCGCACCTCGGGCACGTCGGTGCGGCCGGACTGCTCGGCCGCCTCGATCGCATTGGCGCGCATGCGCTCGTGATTGACCCGCCGCGCGATGGTGCGGCGGGTGAGCACCGGCTGCAGCACCCGCGCGCCGAGCTCGGTCGCCTTCTGCACGACATAATCGGCCGGAATCTTCTTGACCGGCGCGAAGACGAGCCAGACGTCCGGCACGCCGCGCTGCGCAGCCGTGAGCGCCTCGCATTCGAGCACGCAGGCGCGCTTCTTCACCTCCACGATCCGCGCCCGCCATTCCCCGTCGCGTCCGTTGAACAGCGAGAGCCCGTCGCCCGCCTTCGCGCGCATCACGTTGAGGAGATAGTGCGCCTGCCCCTCGTCCAGCTCGACGCGCAGGCCTTCGCCCAGCGTGGCCGGGACATGGAGGCGCACGCCTCCACCGCAATAGGTCAGATCGTCACTCAATCGTCATGGCCCGGCTTGCGGCCTTCGCTGAAGCTTCGGCGTGCCAAGTTAACTTGCTTGCCACGCCGAAGCGAAGCGTAGGCGGGTCCGGGCCATCCATTTTTCCCGGAAAACAAATTGGATGGCCCGCATTCGCGGGCCATGACAGTATTGGGGAAGATGACGATTGATCAACCGGCCTCCAAACCTGCCGACGCCATGACCCACGACTGGGTCGCGCGGTTGCCGGTACGCGTCCAGCCTTATCTCAGGCTCATGCGGCTGGACCGGCCGATCGGGACGTGGCTGCTGTTCTGGCCCTGCGCGCTGGGTCTGCTGCTCGGCGCGACCGAGGGCGACAGGCCGTTCGAGGGCTGGCGCGACCTGTGGCTCATGGTGCTCTTCGGCATCGGCAGCGTGGTGATGCGCGGCGCGGGCTGCACCTATAACGACATCGTCGACCGCGACATCGACGCCAAGGTCGCGCGCACGCGCGGACGGCCGATCCCCTCGGGCGCGGTGAGCGTGCGCGAAGCGTGGCTGTTCCTGGTCGCACAATGCCTCGTGGGCCTCGTGGTCCTGGTACAGCTCAATCTCTTCGCCATCGAGCTCGGCGCGGCATCGCTGATCCTGGTCGCGGCCTATCCCTTCATGAAGCGCATCACGTGGTGGCCGCAGGCATGGCTGGGCCTGACGTTCAATTGGGGCGCGCTCTTGGGCTTCGCGGCCGAGACGGGCATGATCGACGCCGCCGACGCGATGCTCTATGCGGGGCTGTTCTTCTGGACGCTCGGCTACGACACGATCTACGCCCATCAGGACAAGGACGACGACGCGCTGATCGGCGTGAAGTCGACCGCGCTTCTGCTGGGTGAGCGTTCGCGCAGCTGGATCCTGGGTTTCTACGCCACCGCGTTCACGCTCGTGCTCGCCGCGGGCTTCACCGAGCATGCCGGCTGGCCGTTCGTGGTCGCGATGCTTGCCGTGGGCGGCCACCTGCTCTGGCAGGTCCACACGCTCGACATCGCGCGCCCGGAGCGCTGTCTCAAGCTTTTCCGCGCAAACCGCGACACCGGCGCCCTGATGGCCCTGGCTTTCCTGCTGGCAGGATGGTTTTCCTAGCGGCAGCGTTCCGTCCGGGCTCGCGCCGCGTTATATTCGGATCATGAACGTCGAGCGCTTCGATCCGACGACCTGCTTCACGCCCGAGGAGATGGCGGCGGTGCGCGCGCGGTCGGACGTCACGGGCCTCCTCTGCGTCGTCCATGGCTGGGTCGTGATCGGCTGCGCGATGGCGCTCTATGCGCTTCTGCCCAATCCGCTGACGTTCCTGATCGCGGTGATCATCATCGGCAGCCGCCAGCTGGGCCTCGCCATCCTGATGCACGACGCGGCGCATGGCGTGTTGATGCGCACGCATTGGCTGAACGAATGGGTGAGCCAGTGGTTCTGCGCCTATCCCGTCGGCGCCGACACGATCTCCTATCGCCACTATCACCTGAAGCACCACCGCTCGACGCAGCAGCCGGACGATCCCGATCTCGGCCTCTCGGCGCCGTTCCCGATCACGCGCGCAAGCTATCGCCGCAAGTTCATCCGCGACATCACCGGCCAGACCGGCTTCAAGCAGCGCAAGTTCCAGTTCCAGCGCGCCTGGGGCGAGAAGGGCCTGAGCTTCGCGCAGCATGTCTCCAGCTTCTGGAACAAGCTGGGCGGCGTGCTGACGACGAACCTCATCCTGCTGGCGATCCTCACCGCGCTCGGCAAGCCGCACTACTATCTGATGTTCTGGCTGCTCCCGAACATGACGTGGCAGATGGTCATCACCCGCATCCGCAACATCGCCGAGCATGCCGTGGTGCCCGACAACAACGACGTGTTCCGCAACGCGCGCACGACCTATGCCTCATGGTGGGTGCGCGCGCTGATCGCGCCTTATTGGGTCAACTATCACGTCGACCACCACTTGCTGTTCTACGTGCCCTGCTACAACCTGCCGCGGCTGCACGGCATGCTGCTCGCCAAGGGTTTCGGCGAACGCATGGAGATCCGCGCGAACTACCGCGACGTCCTCACCCAGGCGATGTCGAAGCCGGAACCTCAGCCGGCTTGACGCGCGCACCGCCGCGCAGGAACGACGCCACCAGCAAGAGCGCCATCAATCCCAGAAGCGTGCGGAACAGGAACACGAAATGGGTGAAGAGCGCGCTGTGCGGATTGTTGGTGAGCGCGCCGATATGCCAGTCATAGACCTCCGGCGCGTCGAGCAGCAACGAACCCGCGATCTGGTCGAGGGTGAAGAGCTCGACGTCGTTCATGCCGATCCCGGCATTGGGCTTGGCCTGGAACATCTGCCCGTCGGGCACCGCGCGCGCGAAGCTGAGCGAGATGCCGGCGAAGGCCAGCACCAGGAACACCATGCCCGCGAACAGGATGATGCGCCCCGCGGCGATCTGGTATTGCGACGACTGCGCTTCCTCGCGGAGCGCGCTGAGCACGGACTCGCGCGACTCGTCGGAGAGGCCGGCACGGTCGGCGAGGTGACGCGCCAGACGCTTCTCGTCGACCTGGCCGCCGTCGCGCATCGCGGGCAGCATCAGGATCAGTCCCGCCGCGAGCACGGTGAGCGCGTTCGCCAGCAGCACCAGCGCGAAGAACACCCAATAGCCGGAAGAATTCACGCCCGCGCCGAACTGGCCGGGCAGCACGCGCGCCAGCCACGGATGCTCGCTCGTCATCGAGGTGACGAGCATCAGGAACATCACGGTGTTGACCGCGACAAAGACGAGGAGAAGCTGTATCCCCGTGAAACGCCTGGACATGCCCCACCCCACCGCTTTCTTGCGGCCAGTATAGGACGGAATATGGCCGGATTGCATCTGCGGACTGCGCCACCCTCATGCTTCGACAGGCTCAGCATGAGGGACTGCGGCAATGCGCCGATTGGCTCAGACCCTCACCCTGAGCCTGTCGAAGGGTGAGAGCCGTGGATCCCCGAACCTTCATCCTCGCGAACACCGCGCTCACGGCACCTCCGCTGGTGCCGGAGATCAGGCTTCATCTCGCCACCGAGGTCGTGCCCCTGTGGCGCAAGACCGAGGAGGAGCTCGAGGCCGAGGGCGTGCCGCCGCCCTATTGGGCCTTCGCCTGGGCGGGCGGCCAAGCGCTGGCGCGGTACGTGCTCGACAACCCTGCGATCGTGCGCGGCAAGAGCGTGCTCGATTTCGGCTCAGGCTCCGGCCTCGTGGCCATCGCGGCGAAGAAAGCGGGTGCCGCGCGCGTGCTCGCCGCCGACATCGACGCGTTCGCGCACGCCGCGATCGCGCTCAATGCGCAGGCCAACGATGCCGCGATCGAGGTCACGCGCGACGACGTGATCGGACGCGCAGATGCGTGGCCCGTGATCCTGATCGGCGACATGTGCTATGAGCGCCCGCTCGCGGAGCGCCTGCTCGCCTGGCTGCGCACGCAGGGCGCGCTCGTGCTGCTCGGCGATCCCGGCCGTTCCTATTTCCCGAAATCCGGCGTCGAGAAGCTCGCGACCTTCCGCGTCCAGACCACGCGCGAGCTCGAAGACCGCGAGATCCGCGAGACAAGCGTGTATCGGCTGACAAGATTTCAGGACGAAGAGGCCCTATAGTGCAAGCGCGGATCTGCGGTGTGCTGGGAAGGATCGGACATGAATTCGTCGGCAATTCGAGCGGCGCTGCTCCTCGCTGCGCTGGTGTTTTCGGCGGCGGGCTTCGCGCCGGGCGAAGCTTCGGCCTACACGCTGAAGACGCTCTATTCGTTCTGTCCGGCGGGCGGGAGGTGCAAGGACGGCGAAGGCCCCGGACCGCTGGTGTCCGACGCGTCCGGCAATCTGTTCGGCACGGCTGTTCAAGGCGGCAAGTACGGCGTCAGCGGGGTGGTGTTCGAGCTGGTCCCCAACGCCGACAAGAGCGCTTGGACCTATGTGGTGCTCCACTTGTTCTGCCCCGCGCGCGGCTGTCCGGACGGGAAGGGCCCGGTCGGCAAATTGGTGGTCGACACGCAAGGCAATCTGTACGGGGTGACGACCGCTGGCGGATCCGGTCACGGCACGGCGTTCAAGCTGAGCCCGGGGTCGCCGTGGCAGCTCACGACCATACACAGCTTCTGCGGGCGCGCCCTTTGTGCCGATGGCGGGGTGCCGGATGCGGGCCTGACTTATGTCGGAGCGGCGTCCGGAGCGCTCTATGACGGCACTTCGCCGCTCTACGGCACGACGCTGGAAGGCGGCAACAGCAGAGGGGAAGGCACGATCTTCAAGCTGATCCCCAAACAGGGAGGATTCGTCGAGCGCGTCATCTACAAATTCTGCTCGCTGGCGAACTGTGCGGACGGATATCTTCCGACCGCATCGTTGCTCGCGGATACGAGCGGCAATCTCTACGGCACGACGAGCGCGGGCGGCACGTCCAACCGCGGAACCGCGTTCGAGTTGAGCCGGGTCACGAAGAAGCAATGGAGCGAGACCGTGCTCTACAGCTTCTGTGGGCAGGACAACTGCATCGACGGCGCGGTCCCGCAGGGTGATTTGCTGATGGACTCGTCGGGCAACCTGTTCGGCACGACGGGGGATGGCGGCTCCGGCGCCAGTTGTCCCAGTGATGAGGGCTGCGGCACCGCCTTCAAGATCGTGCCGAACGGCGCGGCCTCGACGGAGAGCGTGCTCTATAGTTTCTGTTCCGCGAGCGGCTGCACCGATGGGAACGTGCCTTTTTCCACCGGCTTCGTCATGGACGGGTCCGGCAATCTGTTCAGCACCACGGCTTTTGGCGGTGGCAACGGCGGCGGCAACAGCGGCGGCACGATCTATCAGCTGAACGGCACCACCCAGCAGGTGCTCTATGCGTTCTGCGCGCAGAGCGGATGCACCGACGGCTCGGCACCGGCCGGCAGCCTGATCCGCGACGGCTCCGGCAACCTCTTCGGCGTCACTCAGCAGGGCGGAAGCGGCGAGGGCGCGAACGGCGGCGCCGGAACCGTGTTCGAATTGAGCCCCTGAATGCGGACGCGCGCCATTCCTCTTGCGATGCTCGCAGCCGCGCTGTGCGCGGCCGCATCGCCGGCTGGCGCGAAGCTGCATACGCTCTATTCCTTCTGCGCGCAGAGCGGTTGCGCCGACGGGCGGGAGCCTTCCGCCGGACTGGTGGCCGACGCGGTGGGCAATCTCTACGGCACGACGCTGTTCGGCGGCGATGCGGGCGTGGGCGTCGTGTTCGAGCTGGTGCACAAAGGCCAGAAGTATCGCTACAGGCGGCTCTACAGCTTCTGCGCGCAATCGGGCTGCGCCGACGGCAGCGACGCGGAAGCGGGCCTGATCGTCGACACGGCGGGCAATCTCTACGGTACGACGATGGCGGGCGGGCCGAACGACGGCGGCGTCGTCTACGAGCTCAAGCGGAAGCACGGCACGTGGACCTACAGCGTGCTCTACGCGTTCTGTGCGCTCTCGGACTGCACCGACGGCCGCGAGCCGCAGGCAGGGCTTTCCTATGCGGGAAAAGAGTCCGGCCTCGCCTATGACGGCAGTTCGGCGCTCTACGGCACCGCGTCGCAGGCGGGGGCGAACAAGCAGGGCACAGCCTTCGCGCTCACGCCCGGCGCGCCGCTGTGGAGCGAGCAGGTGCTCTATGCCTTCTGTGCCCAGCCGGGATGCGCGGACGGCGCCGGTCCGACGGCACCGCTCACCGTCGACGGTTCGGGGCATCTGTTCGGCACGACCTATTTCGGCGGCGGCGCGAATATGGGGACGCTATTCGAGATCGCGGGGACGGCGGAGACGGTCCTGCACAGCTTTTGCAGCAGCGCGAACTGTTCCGACGGCGCGTTCCCGGAAGCCGGCGTGCATCTCGACGGCGCGGGCAACCTCTACGGCACAACCTTCGGCGGCGGCAGGAAGAGCAAACACTGCGACGATATCGGCGTCGCCGGCTGCGGTACGGTGTACGCGTTCTCGTCCACGCAGAACGCGCTCTACGATTTCTGCATCAAGAAGAATTGCGGCGATGGCGGCTATCCGCTTGCCGGCGTGATCTTGGATGCGTCCTCGAAGCTGTGGGGCGCGACGCTCTATGGCGGTGGCCACGGCGATGTGCCCGGCGCGGGCACGCTCTTCACCTTCGACGGCGGCGAGCGGGTGCTCTACCGCTTCTGCGCCAAGGCCGATTGCGCCGACGGCCAGGGCCCGGAGGGCGACCTGCTGATCGACGGCGCAGGCGGCATTTTCGGCACGACCCTGTTCGCGGGCGCGAACGGCAGCGGCGGCACGGTCTTCGAGCTGACTCCCGACTGAAACCGGCTTGACCTTTGGCGCGATTTCAAGTTCCATGAGAACAAAGAGGGAACTTGACCATGCCCGCCGACGGATATCTCGACTACATCGAACTGCCCGGCGCCGACATCCCGGCGACCAAGAGGTTCTACGGCTCGGTCTTCGGCTGGAGCTTCGTCGATTACGGTCCGGACTATGTCGCCTTCGACAGCGCCGGACGCCAGGGCGGCTTCAACGCCGAGCGCAAGGTCGTGGCGCAGGGCGGGCCGCTCATCGTGCTCTATGCCGCCGACCTGGACGGGATGGAGGCCAAGGTGCGCGCCGCCGGCGCGGAGATCCTTTCGCGCGAGAGCTTTGAGGGCGGCCGCCGCTTCCACTTCCGCGATCCGAACGGCAACGAGATCGCGGTGTGGACGAAGGCGGGCTGACCCGCGAGGCCCGACGCAACGCCTCGGCCCATCGCTGGACGTTTTTCGGCCTCGTCTGGATGTTCAACGCGATAGTCGTCGTCGTGGGGGAAATGCCGATCTCAACGTACGCGTTCTCGCCGCGCCGGCGCGTGTTCAACGGGAAGAACCATCCCGATTTTTTTTGACGAGGCAACCGGGAACGTGGGGTTACCGTTCGACCAGTTCGCGGACTACCGCCCGACGTTCCTTGATGTGGCGCACATGATGCACAATCTGGTGCCGTGATGGCGGGCGCCGGGAAGATCGTCGGTTAGGCCGAGCGCGGAGAGCGTTTTTGCGCCCTCCGCGCCGAGTTGCGTTTCAAACCGGCTATTTCTTGATCGAGTACACCGCGCCGCAACAACCGGAGCCCGGACCGGCGTAGGTTGTGCCAACCAAACTTGTCCCATCCGGGCTGAGGAGCAGTCCGGTAAAGGGAAGCCACCCGTCATCGGTGAGGGGACCACCGAACCTGTGCAGAACCGTGTACGTTCCGTCCGGCGTCATCTGCCACACCGTACCGCAACCGTAGGGGTCGTTGCAGAGCGCGTTTCCGCCCCACTTCGTCGTGCCGTAAAGATTGCCCACGCCGTCGATATACAGCGGCCGACCGGCTACGCCACCATCTTGATCTCTCTCGTGCACACTCTCATCGACCCCCGTGAACGTGTGCAGAATCGAGTAGGTTCCATCCGTTGCGATCTTGAAAATGATTCCGCAACCGGGGCCAACAGGGTTGGGGGCTCCGCATAACGTGTTACCGCCCACGGTCGTCGTACCATACAGATTGCCTGCTGCGTCGAGAACAGGAGGCGCGGTCGGAGCGTTACCGTCCGCCCCTTCGGCGAAAACGTGCAAGACGGTTTCTATGCCGGTCGTCGGGTCGATCTTGTAGACGGTGCCGTAGTTTCCGCCGCCGCATCCTATGGTCGTGCCGTAGAGATACCCGGCTTGGTCTTGTGTCAGACCGCTGTAAGCCTGACAGCCATCGCCAGCACCTTTGAACGCGTAGAGCACGGTATGCTTGCCATGTGGGGTGACTTTGAAAACCGTTCCGCATCCTCCCATACCACAAGCAGCATTGCTGCCCTTAGGAGGTTTGATGCCGCCATATTCCGTCGTGCCGTAAAAATTGCCGTCATGGCCGAGGATGATCCCAGACTCAGGGAAGAGGCCGTTCGGCGATTTCAAGGCGCGCCCCTTGGGCGCGGGGAAAGAATAGAGAATGGTTTCTTGGCCGTCGGGTGTCAGCTTGAAAATAGTTCCGATATTCCACCCCTTCGTCCCACCACTCCCAGTCGCGCCGAAAATGGTCCCATTCTTCGTGACCACGATGCCGCTGGGAAACGCTCCGTCGGTGGGAGCACCTTTGAAGGAATATAGAACGGTTTTTGTCCCATCGGGCGCCAGCTTGTAGATGACGCCGCAGCCGGTGGGACAATTGACCGACACGATTCCACCACCGTCCAAACCGTAGAGATTTCCGGCAGCGTCGAAGGCCGAATTCGTCGGACCCGCGCCGTCCGTGAAGGCGTACAAAATGGTGTCAGACCCACCGCTGGCGGTGGCACCATTTGGCAAAAACAGGAGCGAGAGCGCGAGAGCGCATCCCGCCAAACATTTCCTTGCATTGTAAAGCATGAGTTCCTCCTGGCGGAGAGCGCCACGCGCCCCCGCGTTTGATCCAAGTTGCCCCAAGGATGCCTTTTGGAAGCTCTACCTACAAGTGTTAAAAACAATAAGTCTCGTTTAGGTTGTGTTTGGCGAATATCTCGACTACATCGAACTGCCCGGCGCCGAGCGCAAGGTCGTGCCGCCAGGCCGCCCGCTCGTCGTGCTCTATGCCGCCGATCTGGACGGGATTGGCGGCCGCCGCTTCCACGTCCGCGACCCGAACGGCAACGAGATCGCGGTGTGGCCGAAAGCGGGCTGACCCGCGAGGCCTGCACAAAACTGTGATCGATCAAGGGATTGCCGCGCCCCCTTCCGGCGCTAGCCAGTTGGCGATGCCGTCAGGCCATGCAATGGTTGACCCGCAGAATCCCCGGATCGACGGGGAAAGAGGGGGAATCCATGGCCGGTATTCCGGAAGATCCAGTCGCCGAACAGCACGACCTCAAGCGCGCGCTCGGCCCGGTGCATCTGATCGCGCTGGGCATCGGCGCCATCATCGGCGCGGGCATCTTCGTGCTGACCGGCCATGCGGCGGCGAGCTATGCCGGACCCGGCGTTGTGATCTCCTTCGCCATCGCAGGCACCGGCTGCCTCTTCGCGGGCCTCTGCTACGCCGAATACGCCGCGATGATCCCGGTCGCGGGCAGCGCCTACACCTACACCTACGCCACGATGGGCCGGCTCTGGGCCTGGATCATCGGCTGGAACCTGGTGCTCGAATACCTCGCCGCCGGATCGACGGTGGCGGTCGGCTGGTCGGGCTATTTCAGCGACCTGATGGCCAAACAGCTCGGCATGCCGATCCCCGCCCAGTTCGACGGCGCACCGTTCAAGCTCGAGGGCTTCCACCATCTCGTGGCGACGGGGACCTATTTCAACCTTCCCGCCGTGGCCCTGGTGGCGCTGGTCACCTTCGTGCTGATCGTCGGCGTGAACATGAGCGCGAACTTCAACAACCTCATGGTCGGCATCAAGCTCGCCATCGTGATGGTCGTGATCTTCGTCGGCTTCAGCCACATCGTGCCCGCCAACCACGAGCCCTTCATCCCGCAGAACACCGGCACCTTCGGCCAGTTCGGCTGGACCGGCATATTCCGCGCCACGGGCGTGATCTTCTTCGCCTATATCGGCTTCGATGCGGTCAGCGTCGCGGCGCAGGAGGCGAAAAACCCGCAACGCGACATCCCGCTCGGCATCCTGGGGTCGCTGGCGATCTGCACCGTGCTCTACATGCTGATGTCGTGGGTGGTGACCGGCATCGCGCCGTACCAGTCGCTCAACGTCGCCCATCCGGTCAGCCAGGCGGTCGACGCGATCGCCGACACGCGCTGGCTGACGCCTTACGTCAATGCCGGCGCGGTCGTCGGCTTGGCCTCGGTCGTGCTGGTGCTGCTGCTCGGACAGTCGCGCATCTTCTACGCGATGTCCAAGGACGGGATGATCTCCAGGATATTCAGCGACATCCATCCGCGCTTCAAGACTCCGTGGCGCGGCTCGCTGATCACCGGCGCGTGCTGCGCGCTGGGCGCGGGCGTGCTGCCGCTCGACATCCTGGGCGAGCTCGTCTCCATCGGCACGCTGCTCGCCTTCGTCATCGTCTGCATCGGCGTGATGGTGCTGCGCGTCCGGCGGCCCAACGTCAAGCGCCCGTTCCGCGCGCCGCTCGTCTGGTTCGTGGGGCCCGCCGGCATCGGCATGTGCGCCTTCATGATGGCGTTCCTGCCGCTCGACACCTGGCTCAGGCTCGCGGGCTGGACGGTGATCGGCCTGATCATCTACGCCGCCTACAGCGTGCGCCACGCCAAGCCGCCGCGCTTCAAGCTCGAGGACGCGCCTTGAGATGAGCGACGCAGCACTCCAGGAGCCGAACCCGCTTCTCGTCGAGAACAACGATCTCAAACGTTCGCTCGGGCCGGTCAGCCTGATCATGATGGGCATCGGCGCGATCATCGGCGCCGGCATATTCGTCATCGCGGGAACCGCCGCGGCGGAGCACGCCGGCCCCGCGGTCATCATCTCGTTCGTCATCGCGGGGTTCGGCTGCCTGTTCGCCGGGCTTTGCTATGCCGAGTTCGCCTCGCTGATCCCGGAATCCGGCAGCGCCTACACCTATGCCTACGCCACGATGGGCCGCTTCATGGCGTGGTTCATCGGCTGGAACATGGTGCTGGAATACATGGTCTCGTCGTCCACCGTCTCGGTGGGCTGGTCGGGCTATCTGGTGAGCTTCCTGCAGAATCTCGGCTACAACTTCCCCGCCGCCTACGCCAACGCGCCGGTCGCCGGCACCGGCTTCCACGATCTCCACCTGACCGGCGCGATCATCAATCTTCCCGCGGTCCTGCTGATCGTCTTCCTGACCGTGTTCCTGGTCGTGGGCGTGAGCGAGTCCGCGCGCTTCAACGCGCTGATGGTGATGATCAAGACGGGCATCGTGATTCTCGTCATCCTGTTCGGCCTTCCGCATGTGCACACAGCCAATTTGACGCCTTTCATTCCGCCAAATGCCGGCACGTTCGGAAAGTTCGGCGTCACCGGCATCCTCGCCGCGTCCGGCCTGATCTTCTTCGCCTATATCGGCTTCGAGGCAGTGTCGGTGGCGGCGCAGGAATCGAAGAATCCCAAGCGCGATCTGCCGATCGGCATCCTGGGCTCGCTCGCCATCTGCACCGTGCTCTATATGGGCATGGCGCTCGTCCTGACCGGCATCACCGACTGGCGCACGCTCGACGTGCCAAACCCTGTCTCGTTCGCGCTGGGCAAGATCCCGTCGCTGAGCTGGATGGTCCTGCCGATCAACATCGGTGCGATGGTGGGCCTCGCCTCGGTCGTCTTCATCGGTCTCTACGGCCAGTCGCGCATCTTCTACTGCATGGCGCGCGACGGCTTTCTGCCGCCGGCGTTCTCGGCCGTGCACAAGCGCTTCCGGACGCCCCATCGCGGCACGATCATCGTGGGCTTCTTCGCCGCCCTCGCCGCCGCGATCCTGCCGCTCGACATCCTGGCCGATCTCGTTTCCATCGGCACGTTGCTCGCGTTCGTGGCGGTCTGCGGAGGCATCCTCATCCTGCGGCGCACCGCACCCCTGGCCAAGCGCCCGTTCAAGACACCCTTCGTGTGGTTCGTGGCGCCCGCGGGCATCGCCACCTGCGGACTGATGATGTTCAGCCTGTCGGACGGAACCTGGGTGCGGCTGGTGCTGTGGACCGCGATCGGCATCGTGATCTATTTCGCCTATGGCGTCTGGCATGCGGCACCGTCGAAGTGGAAGGTCAAGAACGAAAGCTGATGCTTCGAGGCTCCCCCAGCTTTCGCTGGGGTCGCACCTCAGCATCGCGCTATAATTCGCCATGAGCTACCGCTCCCTTCGCGATTTCATCGCCAAGCTCGAATCCGCGGGCGAGCTGGTGCGTGTTCGCGAGCCCGTCTCGACGGTGCTCGAGATGACCGAGATCCAGACGCGGCTCATCGCGCGCGAAGGCCCCGCGGTGATCTTCGAGAAGCCGGTGAAGGCCGACGGCACGCCGTCGGATATCCCGGTGCTCGTCAACCTCTTCGGCACGGTCAAACGCGTGGCGATGGGCGTGACGATGGGCGGCGTCGAGCGCACCACCGCAGCGTCGCTGCGCGAGGTGGGCGAGCTGCTCGCGACCCTGCGCCAGCCCGAGCCGCCGCGCAGCTTCGGCGAGGCGCTCGACCTGCTTCCGCTCGCCAAGACGGTGATGGCGATGAAGCCGAAGACCGTCTCGCGCGCGCCTTGCCAGGAGGTCGTGCTCAAAGGCGCCGACATCGACCTCTCGCGCTTGCCGATCCAGACCTGCTGGCCGGGCGAGCCCGCGCCGCTCATCACCTGGCCGCTGGTCGTGACCAAGGGCCCGTCGGACAGCCGCGAGGACAATTACAATCTCGGCATCTACCGCATGCAGGTGCTGAACCGCCATCAAACTATAATGCGATGGCTCCGCCATCGCGGCGGCGCGCAGCACCACGCGCGCTGGGCCAAGGAGAAGGCCGCGCCGCTTCCCGCGGCGATCGTGCTCGGCGCCGATCCGGGCACGATCCTGGCCGCGGTGACGCCGATCCCCGACACGCTGTCGGAGTACCAGTTCGCGGGCCTGCTGCGCGGCAACCGCGTCGAGCTCGCCGATTGCGTGAGCCAGCCCCTCAAAGTCCCCGCCGAGGCCGAGATCGTGATCGAGGGCGAGGTCTCGCTCACCGACTACCGCGACGAGGGGCCTTACGGCGACCACACCGGCTACTACAATTCCGTCGAGCAGTTCCCGGTCTTCACCGCGACCGCGATCACGATGCGCGCCAAGCCGATCTATCTGTCGACCTATACGGGGCGTCCGCCCGACGAGCCTTCGGTGCTCGGCGAGGCGCTCAACGAGGTCTTCGTGCCTTTGTTGAAGCAGCAATTCCCCGAGATCGTGGATTTCTGGCTGCCGCCCGAAGGTTGCTCCTACCGCATCGCCGTGGTGGCGATGAAGAAGGCCTATCCCGGCCACGCCAAGCGCGTGATGATGGCGGTGTGGTCGTACCTGCGCCAGTTCATGTACACCAAATGGGTGATCGTGGTGGACGACGACGTCGACGCACGGAGCTGGAAGGACGTCATGTGGGCGATCTCCACCCGCATGGATCCGGCGCGCGACATCACAATCATCGAGAACACGCCGATCGACTATCTCGACTTCGCCTCGCCCGAGAGCGGGCTCGGCTCCAAGATCGGGCTCGACGCGACCAACAAGCTTGCGCCCGAGACCAGGCGCGAATGGGGCCGCCTCATCCGCATGGACGAGGACGTGATACGCACCGTCACCGAAAAGTGGCCGCGGCTGGGCCTTCCCGGCGACGGCAAGCCCGTCTGGCGCGGCTGACGCTGCGGCGCGCCGCGGTTACAAAGGCCTCGCGCACGCGGTAAGATCGCGCGGTTCGAGGGGGAAATCTTCAATGGGCAAGTCCGTTCTTGCGCTCGCGCTGCTGTCGTCATGCTGGATCGGACAGGCGCTCGCCGAAGAGAGCTGTCCGACGCTGACCATCGTGACCAGCGTCGACATGAAGATCGGCGGCAGTGGCCGCGTGTTCGTGCCGGCAGAGATCAACGGCACGCCGGAATACATGCTGGTCGACACCGGCGGCCTGATGAACGAACTGACGCCGGCGGCGGCGGATTCGCTGAAGCTGACGCGGCGCCAAAGCGATCTGTCGCTCATCGCCGTCACGGGCAAGACGACGCAGACTTCCGTCAGCGCGTCCTTCGCCATGGGCAAGCTGCGCGCCGGCGCGATGGACTTCATGGTCTCGCCGGCCGAGATGGATCTGGAACACGATCTTCCCGGCGCGGGCGGCATCATCGCGCCGAACCTGCAGATGAGCTACGACGTGGATTTCGATTTCGCCGGCAAGAAACTCAACCTGCTCTCCCAGGAGCATTGCGACGGCAGGGTCGTCTATTGGCGGGCGGACGTCGTGGCGGCGATGCCGTTCCGGATGAGAGACTTCCACATCCTGGTGCCGGTCCAGCTCGACGGCCACGAATACCAGGCCACGCTCGACACCGGCGCGGACGCGACCACGCTCAACCTGGACCGCGCGCGGAACGATTTCGCGCTCAAGCCCGGCGATGCCGACACGCCGAAGGCCGGCACGCTGAACGCCGACGCCGGCGCAGATGTCTACACGCACCGCTTCCAGTCCCTGGCGTTGGAGGGCATCGCCATCTCCAATCCGCTGATCCACCTTCTTCCGGACCTGGTCGCCAGGAAACTCATGCACCCCGACAATACGATCGCGAACGAAACGATCCGCGTGGGCCCGAAAAAAAGCGAGATCGGCCTGCCCGACATGATCCTGGGCATGGACATCCTGCACCGGCTTCATCTCTACGTCGCCTACAAGGAGAAGAAGCTCTACATCACGCCGGCCACGCCTCCGGCCGCCCCGGCCCCGGTCCACTGAGCGCGTCAAGACTTGCCTTCGGGGGATGAGCGGTCCAAATACCGCCCATGACCAGACCCAATTCGCAAGACATCCTGGCGCGCGTGCTCGAAGGCGCCAAGGCGGCGGGCGCCGACGCGGCGGACGCGCTTTTCGTGGAGAGCATCGCCGCCAGCGTCGCCTACCGGCTCGGCAAGCTCGAGGAAGTGGAGCGCGCGGAATCGTCCGATCTGGGCCTTCGCGTCTTCGTCGGCCAGCGCGTCGCGTTCATCTCCTCGACCGATTTCGCTTCGGACACGCTCGACGCGCTGCCCGGACGCGCGGTGGCGATGGCCAGGCTCGCGCCGGAGGACAAATATGCCGGCCTCGCGCCCAAGGACCGTCTGGCGCGCGACATCCCCGATCTGGATCTCGATGATGCTCAGGAACCCGCCGCGGAAACGCTGATCGAGAGAGCGCGCGCCGTCGAGGCCGCGGCTCTCGATGTGAAGGGCGTGACCAATTCCGAGGGCGGCGGCGCGAGTTTCCACCGCACCGGCGTGGCGCTCGCCACCAGCGAAGGCTTCTTCGGCCGCTATGCCGGCACCAGCCACGGCATCGGTGTCGCCGTGCTCGCCGGCGAAGGCACGGGCATGCAGATGGATCACGACAGCGCCAACGCGCGTCACGCGTCCGATCTGGAAAAACCGGAGACCGTAGGCAAGCGCGCCGGCGAGCGCGCAGTCAAAAAGCTCGATCCGAAGAAGATCAAGTCGCAGCGCCTGTCCGTCGTCTACGATCCGCGCATGGCGAACGGGCTGATCGGCCATTTCGCGGGCGCGATCTCAGGCAGCTCCATCGCGCGCGGCGTCAGCTTCCTCAAAGAGTCGATGGGCAAGGACGTCTTCGCCAAGGGCATCAACGTGATCGACGATCCGCATCGCCTGCGCGGCCAGCGCTCCAAGCCGTTCGACGGCGAAGGCGTCGCCAATGCGCGCCGCGCCCTGATCGAGGACGGACGGCTCACGACATGGCTGCTCGACTGCGCGAGCGCCAGGCAGCTCGGCCTTGCCACCACCGGACACGCCGCGCGCGGCACGGGCGGCCCGCCCTCGCCTTCCACGACCAATCTCTACATGGAAGCGGGCAGCCTTTCGCCCGAGGCGCTGATCGCCGACATCCGCGAGGGCCTCTACGTCACCGAGCTGATGGGCATGGGCGTCAACATGGTCACCGGCGACTACAGCCGCGGCGCCTCGGGCTTCTGGATCGAGAACGGCAGGGTCGCCTACCCCGTCGCCGAGGTCACCATCGCGGGCAATCTGAAGGAGATGTTCGCGAACCTCACGCCTGCGAACGATCTCGAATTCCGCCACGGCACCAACGCGCCGACCCTGCGCGTCGAGGGCATGACCGTTGCCGGCGCCTGACGCCAAGGCCGATCTCGATCTGTTGAGCGTCGCCGTGCGCGAGGCGGGCGGCATCGCGCGCGGCTTCTTTGGCGGCAGCTACAAGCGTTGGAGCAAGGCGCAGGGAAGCCCGGTGACCGAGGCCGACCTCGCCGTCGACGCATTCCTGAAAGAGCGCCTGTGCGCCCAGCGCCCGGACTATGGCTGGCTGTCGGAAGAGAGCGAGGACGATGCCGAGCGCCTTGCGCGCCGCACCGTCTTCATCGTCGATCCCATCGACGGCACGGTCGCGTTCCTGAAAGGCAAGCCGCATTTCACCATCTGCGCGGCGGTCGTCGAGGATGGACGCCCGGTCGCGGGCGTCGTCTACAATCCCATCAGCGAAGAATTCTTCGCCGCGCGCATAGGCCACGGGGCGACCTGCAACGGCGCCGCGATCCACGTCAGCACCCGTAGCCGGCTCGAAGGCTGCCGCATGCTGGGCGACAAGCAGATGCTCGCGCACGCGGCCTGGGAGACGCCGCCGAACCGGCCCTGGCCGGCGATGGAGATCGAGACGCGCAGCTCCATCGCCTATCGCATGGCGCTGGTCGCGAACGGCAGCTTCGATTGCATGATGGCGCTCTCGGCAAAGCGCGACTGGGACCTCGCGGCGGCGGATATCGTGCTCAGCGAGGCTGGCGGGCGCACCACCGCGCATGACGGCAGCACCTTCGTCTATAACCGCCCGGCGGCGCTGCAGGTTTCGGCGATCGCTGCGGGCCCCGATCTTTACCCAAAACTTCTCGAACGCGTGTCACACATAGATTTGCGACGATAGGACGGCGACGATGCCCGATCATTCCCCCCATCAGCTTCTGCATCTGGTCTTCGGCGGCGAGCTGACCAGTACCGGCGGCACCGAATTCAAGGACCTTGCGAAACTCGACATCGTGGGCATGTACCCGGACTACGCCTCGGCGCTGAAGGCCTGGCGCGGCAAGGCGCAATCGACGGTCGACAACGCCCAGATGCGCTATTTCGTCGTCCATATTCACCGCCTGATGGAGCCCGAGGACTAGCCGCCTCGCGATACCCCCGTCCCCGTGCTACACGACACTCCGATGACGACCAGCCCGGCCCGCACAGGTGCGATCGTGAAGCGGCTGTTCCGCGACTATGTCGCGGGGCAATGGCCGGTGCTCGCGGGCGCCGTCGCCTGCATGGCGGTCACCGCGGCGGCGACGAGCGCGATCCCGCTCCTCATCAAGCTCACGACGGAGTACCTGTTCGAGGCGAAGCGCGCCGACATGCTGCTGCCCATCACCTTCGGCGTGCTGGCGCTGATGCTCGTGCGCGCGGCGAGCTGGTTCGGCCAGAAGGTGCTGCTCGACACCGTCGGCGAGCGCGTCATCGCGGGCGCCCAGCGCGACATGTTCGACGCGCTGATGGCGCGCGACCTCGCCTCGCTCAATTCGGTGCATTCGGGCCAGTACGTCTCGAGCTTCCTGTTCGACGCCAACCTGATGCGCGACGCGGTGGCGCAAGGCGTCTCTGCCGTGGCGCTGCAGGCGCTGCTCCTGATCGCGCTGCTGGCGGTGATGCTCTATCAGGACTGGCAGCTCACCGTCGCCTCGATCCTGGCGCTGCCGCTCGCCGCCTGGGCGATGGAGCGCATCGCAAGCTCGATGCGCCGCGCCACCAAGCGCAGCATGGAGCAGACCGGCGACCTCACCATCGCGCTCTCCGAGTTCCTGGACGGGCGGCGCATCGTCAAGGCTTACGGCCTGGAAGCGCACGCCTCGGAACGGGCGCATGCGCGCATCGCGAGCCGCCTCAAGACGCTGCTCAAGGTGATCCGCCGCCGCGCCGCCGCGGTGCCCACGACCGACGTCTTCGTCGGTGCAGTTCTCGCGGTGACGATCTTCGTCGCCGGCTACCAGACGCTGCACGGCCAGCTCGACATCAACCGCTTCGCCGCCTTCATCGCGGCGATGCTCCTGGCGCTCGATCCGGTGCGCAACATCAGCCAGTTCTGGCCGCTGCTCTCCAGCGGCACGGCCGCGGCGGCGCGCGTCTTCGCGGTCGTCGACGTGAAGCCCGGCATCGGCGACCGCCCGGGCGCCGCCGTGCTCGCGGCGAAAGGCGCGGTCAAGTTCCACGACGTGCGTTTCGCCTATCCGCAGGATACGTCGGCGCCCGCGATCTCGGACGTCAGCCTCGACATCGCGCCGGGGCAGAAGGTGGCGCTCGTCGGCCCCTCTGGCGCGGGCAAGTCGACGGTCTTCAATCTCCTCTTGCGCTTCTACGAGACCGATGCCGGCCGCATCGAGGTCGACGGGCGCGACGTCCGCGACATCACGCTCGCCTCGCTGCGCGGCAACATCGCGCTGGTGACGCAGGACCCGATCCTGTTCGACGAGAGCATCGCCGACAACATCGCGCTCGGCCGCCTCGGCGCGACGCGGGCGGAGATCGAAGAAGCCGCGCGCGACGCCGCGGCACACGAATTCATCGCGGAGCTTCCTTCCGGCTACGACACGCGCGTCGGCGAAGGCGGATTGAAGCTCTCCGGCGGCCAGCGCCAGCGCATCGCCATCGCGCGCGCGATGCTGCGCAACGCGCCGATCCTGCTGCTCGACGAGGCGACGAGCGCGCTCGACACCGAAAGCGAGCGCCAGGTGCAGGAGGCGCTGGCGCGGCTGATGAGGAACCGCACCACCATCGTCATCGCGCATCGCCTGTCCACCGTGCTCGACGCCGACCGCATCTACGTGCTCGACCGCGGGCGCGTCGCCGAATCCGGCACGCATGCCGAGCTGCTCGCGCGCGGCGGGCTTTATGCGCGGCTCTACAGCCAGGATCTCAACGACGGCGCCGCGGCGCCCGCAGCGCTCACGGGTTGAGGATGACGCGGGGGCCGCTCGGATATCGTACCTATCGCGCCTTCACCATCGCGCTCGCGCCCATGGCTCCGCTGCTGCTGCGCCGCCGCGCCCGCCGCGACAAGGAAGACGTCGCGCGCGCAAACGAGCGGCTGGGCCGCGACCTGCCGCCGCGTCCCGCGGGCCAGCTCATCTGGGTGCACGGCGCGAGCGTCGGCGAATGCATAGCCGCGCTTCCCCTGATCGATGCATTGCTCGAAGATCCGGCCCGCAACGTGCTCGTCACCAGCGGCACGGTGACCTCCGCCAAGATGATGAGCGAGCGGCTGCCCAAACGCGCCCTGCATCAGTTCGTGCCGCTCGACCTGCCCGCGGCGACCGCGCGCTTCCTGGACCATTGGCGGCCCGACGCCGGGCTGTTCGTGGATTCCGACATCTGGCCGAACCTCGTCTTCGGCGCGAAGGCGCGCGGCATCAAGCTCGCGCTCGTCAACGCGCGGATGTCGGAGCGCTCCTTCGCCGGCTGGAGCTGGGCGCGCAAGACGGCGGCGGCGCTGCTCTCCGCCTTCGACCTGTGCCTCGCGCAGGACGACGAGATCGCGCGCCGCTTCCGTGCGCTCGGCGCACGCGACGTGCGCGCGATCGGGAGCCTGAAAGCCGATGCCCCGCCGCTGCCTGCCGATTCGGACCAGCTCCAGACGCTTCGCGCGGCGATCAACGGCCGGCCGATCCTGCTCGCGGCCCAGACTCATCCCGGCGAGGACGAGACCATCCTGCCCGCGAGCGACGTCCTGCGCCGCGCGATCCCCGATCTTCTCACCATCCTCGTCCCGCGCCATGTCGAGCGCGGGCCCGAGATCGCGATGCTGTGCGCGACGCGCGCGGCCAGGCGGCGCGCGCTCGGCGAGCTGCCCGATGCGGACACGCTCGTCTACGTCGCCGACACGATGGGCGAGCTCGGGCTGTTCTACCGGCTCGCGAGCTTCGCTTTCGTCGGCGGCAGCCTGATCCGCCACGGCGGACAGAACCCGCTCGAGCCCGCGCGTCTCGACTGCGCCGTGCTCGCCGGTCCGCACACCTTCAACTTCACCAGCGCCTACGAGGCGATCTTCCGCGCGCAAGGCGCAGGCCTCGTCCATTCCAGCGGCGAGATCGCCGAGATCGCGCGCCGTCTTCTGGACGACAAGGAAGAGGCGCGACGCCTCAGCCAGGCCGCCGCCGCCGCCGCGGATACGCTGGGCGGCGCGGTCGGCAAGACCGTCACGGCCATCGAACAACTGCTCGCGTCCGATGCGCGCGCCTGAGTTCTGGGACCGCGACGACTGGCGCACGCGGCTGCTGGCGCCGCTGAGCTGGGCCTACGGCACCAGCGTGGCGTGGAAAGAGGCGCATACCAAACCCTACCGTTCCGCGGCCGCGGTGATCTGCGTCGGCAATATCAGCGTCGGCGGCACCGGCAAGACACCCGTCGCCATCGAGATCGCGCACAGGCTGCAGGCACGCGGACGCCGTCCCGTGTTCCTGTCGCGCGGCTATGGCGGCCGGTTGCGCGGCCCCGTCGAAGTGCATGAAGCGAACTCCGCCGCCGATGTCGGCGACGAGCCGCTTCTGCTGCGCCACACCGCTCCCGTCGTCGTCGCGCGCGACCGGGCGGAAGGCGCGCGCTTCGCCGAGCAGCTCGGCGACACCATCGTGATGGATGACGGGCATCAGAACTTCGCGCTCCGGAAGGACCTCGCGCTCGTCGTCGTGGACGGCGAGACCGGCTTCGGCAACGGCCGCGTCGTGCCGGCGGGGCCGCTGCGCGAACCGGTCAGCCAAGGCCTCCACCGCGCCGACGCGGTGATCGTGACCGGCGACGGCGACGTGCCGCTGGCGGGCTTCAAGGGCGCGGTCCTGCGCTCGCATCTCATTCAGCAGGGCGGCAGCATCGCCGGGCGCCGCGTCGTGGCATTCGCCGGCATCGGCCGGCCGGACAAGTTCTTCCACGCGCTGGAGCATCAGGGCGCCGAGATCGCGGCCTCGATGCGCTATGCCGATCACCACACCTATACCCAGGCCGAGATCGCCCGGCTCAAATCCAAGGCGCGCGCGCTCGACGCGCTGCTGGTTACAACGGAGAAAGATTTTGTCCGCCTGACCGAGGCCGAGCGCGACGGAATCCTGCCTTTGCCGGTGCGCGCCGCCTTCGACGCGACCGAGGCGCTGGACGCCTTGCTTGACAGACTGCCCCGCGAACCTATAGCGCGCGCTCCAGAATGACCGACAGCGAAGCGCCCCAAAGACTGCCGCTCGGAGACGTCCTGCGCTATGGCGCGGAGGCGGCGCCGTTCTATCTGTTCATGGGAATCTTCCGGCTGCTCGGGATCGACGCCGCGTCGGCGTTCGGCGGCTTCATCGGCCGCCACGTCTTCTACCGCGTGACGCCCGTGATCGACCGCGCGCGCGACAATCTCAAAGCCGCCTTTCCGCAGATGGGACATGACGAGCGCGAGGCGATCATCCGCGAGATGTGCGACAATCTCGGCCGCACGGTCGCGGAATACCCCCATCTCGACAAGCTCACGCTCACAGGCCCCGATCCCAGGCTCCAGATCACCGGCACCGAGCATGCCGAGGCCGCGATCGCCGCGGGCAAGGGGCTGATGTTCATCTCCGGCCATTTCGCCAATTGGGAGGCGATGCCGGTGACCGCGACCGCGCTGGGTTACGAGGGCGGGCTGGTCTACCGGCCGCCGAACAATCCTTACGTCGACCGTTACATCTCGCGCATGCGCGCCAGTGCCGGTCCCAAGGTCCAGATCAGCAAGGGTGCGCAGGGGACGCGCAAGATCTTCACGCTGCTGCGCCGCGGGCTGGCGATACTCATGCTCGTCGACCAGAAGACCGAGCAGGGCGTGGCCGCGCCCTTCTTCGGCCGCGACGCGATGACGACGCCGGCGCCCGCGGCGCTCGCGCTCAAGCTCGGCTCGGCGCTGCTGCCGACCTCGAACGAGCGGCTCAAGGGCGCGCGCTTCCGCCTGCGCATCCGCGCGCCGATCGAATTCGTGCCCAGCGGCGACCACGACGCCGACATCGCGGCCCTCACCGCCAGGATCAACGCCGCGATCGAGGAATGCGTGCGCGAGCGCCCCTCGCAATGGCTCTGGATCCACCGCCGCTGGACCACGCCGCGCGATGCGATCAAGAACTTGAAGAAGGGGTAGCCCTCTTGTCATTCCCAGCGAGCAGCGACGCGCTAGCGTCGATGTGAGGGAAGGGAACCCAGGGGACTGGGCTCCATGCTTGATCCCCTGGGTTCCCTTCCCTCGCAGCGCTTCGCGCTGCTCGCCGGGAATGACAACAGAGCTTCATTTCTTCTTCTTCGCCACGTTCCTTGCCACCGCCGCCTTGACCAGCGCCTTGAACGCGGCGGCGTCGACCTTCTCGCCTTCGCGGATGTCGATCGCGCGGCGCATGTTGCCTTCCAGGCTGGAATTGAAGAGGCGTTTCGGGTCGGCCAAGCTCGCCCCGTTGGCGAAGGTGAGCTTCACGACGGCCTTGTAGCTCTCGCCGGTGCAGATGATCCCGTCATGCTCCCACACCGGGACCCCGCGCCACTTCCACGTCTCGACGACCTTGGGATCGGCCTGCCCGATGAGCGCCCGCATGCGGGCGAGCGTCTCGCCCCGCCAGTCGCCGAGCTCCGCGATCCTCGCATCGATCAGCTTGGAGGGATCGCCCGCCGCGCTCTTCGCCTGTTTCACGGGCTAGCCCTTCTCCGGCATCGGCGTCACGGTCGAGCGCGAGGGATCCAGACGCATCTGGAACCAGTTCATCGCCCAGTGCAGATGCGGCCCCGTCGCGCGCCCCTTCATGCCTACGAGCCCGATGACGTCGCCGCGCTTGACCGTATCGCCCAGCTTCACCTTGAGCGCGTCCTGATGGATGTAGGTCGTCGACACGCCGTGGCCGTGGTCGAGCAGGATCGTGCCGCCGGTGAGATAGAAATCCGGCTCCGCCAGCGACACGATGCCGTCGGCCGGCGCGTGGATCGGCGTGCCTTTGGGGGCTGCGATATCGACGCCGAAATGCGGCGCCATCGCCTTGCCGTTGTCGATGCGCTGGCTGCCGAACGTGCCGCTCATGATCCCCTTGGCCGGCCAGTCGAACGGAGCCGCGAACGCCGTCGCATCGGTATCGCGCTTGCGCGCTTGGCCCACCAGCGCGTTCTCGCGCGCGATGCGCTCCAGAACCTCCTTCGGCGGCGTGACGAATTTCTCCGGCAGGCCGTTGATCTTCTGAATGTCGTATTTGCGCACGATGGGGACGATCTCGCGCAAGGGCGCGCGATCCGGCGAATACACCGCCTCGACGCGCGTGGCCTTGGTCTGATCGTAGGCAAGCCCGAAGGCGAAGAGCCCTTCCGCCGACACGCGCACGGCGGCGCCGTCGACGGTGATGCGCGCGCCCGGCGCCTTTCCGATCACCAGGCTCCCCTGCTCCAACGGCCCGGTCAGGGTCAGCGCGTCCGCGTCGGCGGCGAACCCGCTCGTCGCGATGAAAGCACCGGCCGTGCCGAGGAACGTCCGGCGGCGGATCATTTGGGCGTCTGGCCCTTCTCCTGGAAGCGCTTGAGCGCCAGCGCGGGCGTCGCATAGGCCTCCTGGAGGTCGACGTTCCAATAGCGCAGCGCCTCGAGCGGGATATGCATGCCGCTCATCGCGCAGACGACATAGGAGCCCGGCCTGACGACGCGATACTCGCCATCGAGATATTCGAGTACGGCCTGCCCCTCGGGCCTGAGATCGCGGTCCATCTTGTTCATGGGCGCAGTGTAGAGAATTCGTATAGTGTTGGGTAGCGTTTCGCGGGGGAGTTAACGCGATGAAATGGACGGCATTGGCGCTGGCTTTGGCGGCCACGCCCATCTTCGCGGCGCCTGCCGCGGCACAAGTCAACACGGTCAGGGGCATGGCCAACTCCCTGCACGGAAACGACGACAGGGCCGGTTGCGAAAACCGGGAATATTCCCTCGAGCGGCGCACGAGCCGCTGCGACGAAGCCGTCAAGGAGGGCCATTTCGGATTCGTGCTGCGGCTTGCCTGGCTGCAGGGCATTGCAGGCCAATACGACGCGGCTCTGGCCTCGGTCGCCCGATATACCGATCGTCTTGCGGACATCCCGACCACCTACGCATCGACCAATTCGAAGGGCTGGATCGTCGCGCTGGAACTGCGTAGCGAGATCTACGCGCAAATGGGCAGGTTCGAAGACGCCCGCCGCGACGGCGACGAGATCGCCGGCATCAGCGTCGACGGTGCGGACGCCGACAACAGCCGATGCTGGCTGCGCGCCGTCGCCGGCAAGGAATTGGAGCAGGCTCTCGACTTCTGCAACAAGGCGGTCGCGCGCAAGCCCGAGATCGGCGCCTATCTCGATTCCCGCGGCCTCGTCTACTTCAAGATGGGCCGCTTCCAGGACGCGCTGAACGACTACAACGCGGCGATCGACAAGAACAGCGACGCCAACGCGTCGCGCTACGCGCGCGGGGTCGTGAAGCTCAGGCTGGGCGACAAGGACGGCGGGCAGAAGGACATCGACGACGCCAAGGAACGCGACGTCATCGTCCCCCAGGAAATGGCGCGGCGTGGGGTGACGCCTTAGGCGGGACGGCAACGCCTGCCGATGAGATTGGGAAGGGACAGCCTCCAAGCAAGGGACGTCATCACCCGGTCGCGCTTTTTTGCGCGATCCGGGTGATCCAATTTTGCGCTGGTTGCCAAATTGGATCGCCCGGACCCTTACGGGCCGGGCGATGACGACATGGGTTTGGAAAGTCCGGAACGCTAGAACAGATCGCCCTGACCGGCGGTCGTTTTGCCGCGCGCTTTGGATTTCGGCGCCGAACCCGCCGCCACCGCTCCCACTTCGCCGTCCGCGAAAGTCAGCGACAGCGCCTCGCCGCTTACCACCTGCTCCGCGCGGCGCTTGATCGTGCCGTCGGTGCCGCGCACCAGCGCGAAGCCGCGCTCCAGGGCGCCGCGATAACTCACGCCGTCGAGCACGCGGGCGAGCGCGTCGAGATGACGCCGCGCCGCGCCCAAACGCGAGGCCTGGGCACGCTCCAGGCGGCGGCCGAGCATGCCGGTGCGCTCGCCGCAGACGCCGAGATGGGTGCGGATGGGCTTGGGACGCAGCAACGTCGCCGCTTCGGCGAACGCCCAGCGATGTTTCTGCAGGTTGCCCAGCAGGGCCTTTGGCAGGCGCTCCGCTGCGCTGTCGAAGCGCTGGCGCGGCTGGGCGAAAAGCTGGTCGGCACGCGGCAGCACACGCGCGAGCTGGGCAAGATGGCGCTTGCGGTCCTCCATGCCCTTCGAGAAGCAGCGCAGCATGCGGCGCTGGAATTCCATCGTCTGCGAGAGGAGCTCGCTGCGCACCGGCACCGCCATCTCGGCGGCGGCGGTGGGCGTCGGCGCGCGGCGGTCGGAGGCGAAATCGATGAGCGTCGTGTCGGTCTCGTGACCGACGGCCGAGATCAGCGGGATCGCGCTCGCGGCCGCGGCGCGCACCACGGCCTCCTCGTTGAACGCCATCAGGTCCTCGATCGAGCCGCCGCCGCGCGCCACGATGAGGACGTCGGGGCGGTCCCGGGTGAATGCGTTGAAACCCGCGATGGCCGCCGCGATCTCCGCCGCCGCCTTCTCGCCCTGCACCGCCACGGGCCACAGGAGCACGCGGCGCGGGAAGCGGTCGTTCAGCCGGTGCATGATGTCGCGGAGGACGGCGCCGGTCGGCGAGGTGATGACGCCGACGATCTCGGGCAAGAAGGGCAGCGCCCTCCTGCGCGCGGCGTCGAACAGGCCCTCGGCGGCGAGCTTCTTCTTGCGCTCCTCCAGCATCGCCATCAGCGCGCCGCGGCCGGCGAGCTCGAGCTGCTCGACGATGATCTGGTAGCGCGACGAGCCGGGATAGGTCGTGATCTTGCCCGTGGCGACGACCTCGAGCCCGGCCTCGGGCTTGACGCGCATCAGCCGCACGGTCGGCTTCCAGATGATCGCGTTCAGGACTGCCTTGTCGTCCTTGAGGTCGAAATAGACATGGCCGGAGGTCGCGAATTTCAGCCCCGAGATCTCGCCGCGCACGCGCACGAAGGGGAAGCGGTCCTCGACCGTGCGTTTCAGGGCGCCGGCGATCTCGCTGACGCTGTATTCGGGAAGGTTGGGTTTGGGCGCGGCTTCGGACATGGTTCGCCCATGATATAGGATTCGTCCCATGAACGTCCTTCTCATCGGCTCCGGCGGGCGCGAGCACGCGCTGGCCTGGGCGCTGGCGGCGAGCCCGCTGCTGACCAGGCTCTATTGCGCGCCGGGCAATCCGGGGATCGCCACGGTCGCCGAATGCGTGCCCATCGCGGCGATGGATTTCGATCCTCTGGTCGCGTTCGCGCGCGAGAAGGCCATCGATTTCGTGGTCGTGGGGCCGGAGCAGCCGCTGGTCGCGGGGCTCTGGGACAGGTTCGAGGCCGCAGGCATCAAGGCGCTGGGCCCGAGCATGGCGGGCGCGGTGCTCGAAGGCTCCAAGGGCTTCGTGAAGGACCTCTGCGCCGCGAACGGCGTCCCCACCGCCGCCTACCGCCGCTTCCGAGAGCCGGGTCCGGCGAAGGACTTCGCGCGCACGCTGGGCCTGCCGGTGGTGATCAAGGCGGACGGGCTCGCGGCCGGCAAGGGCGTCATCATACCCGAGACCGAAGCCGACATGGTGAAGGCCGTCGATTTCATGTTCGAGGGCGGTTTCGGCGCGTCGGGTGCCGAGGTCGTCGTCGAGGAATTCATGGACGGCGAGGAAGCGAGCTTCTTCGTGCTCAGCGACGGCGAGAACGTGCTGCCGCTCGTGGGCGCACAGGACCACAAGCGCGTCTTCGACGGAGACAAGGGGCCGAACACGGGCGGCATGGGCGCCTATTCGCCCGCGCCGGTGTTCGACGACGCGGTGGCGCGCAGGACGATGGACAGGATCATCCGCCCCACCATTGCCGCGATGGCCGCGCGCGGAACGCCTTACATGGGCGTGCTGTTCGCGGGGCTGATGATCAAGGACGGCGAGCCCAGGCTGATCGAATACAATTGCCGCTTCGGCGATCCCGAATGCCAGGTGCTGATGACGCGGCTGAAGAGCGACCTGCTCACCGCGCTGATCGCCGCGCGCGACGGCCAGCTCGCCCATCTCGACCTGCGCTGGAGCGCCGACGCCGCGCTGACCGTGGTGATGGCGGCGAAGGGCTATCCGGGAGACTACGCGAAGGGCAGCGCGATCCGCGGGATCGAGTCGGCCGAGACGGTCGAGGGCGTCAAGGTCTTCCACGCCGGCACCGCGCTGAAGGACGGCCACCTCATCGCCAATGGCGGCCGCGTGCTGAACGTGACCGCGTCCGCGCCGACGATCGCGCAGGCGCAGAAACGCGCGTATCAGGCGGTCGACAAGATCGACTGGCCGGAGGGCTTCTGCCGCAGGGATATCGGCTGGCGGGCGGTGGGGCGCTAACCCCAACTGTCATCCCGGCCGAGTGCAGCACGCTCTATTTCGCATCAAACTCGGTTGTCATCCCCGGCCGAGCACCGCGAAGCGGCGCGAGGGGAAGGGGACCCAGGCGTCTAAACATCTATAGCCTCAACAGGTCGCACGCGAATTTCAACACTGGACTCGCTTGACGGCCTGGGTCCCCTTCCCTCGCAACGCATGTTTCACATGCGTTGCTCGCCGGGGATGACAGTAGTGTCTGGCTGGATAAATGCGGCGCCAATTCGAACTAGCGACGTCACTTTTCTGCTGTCAGAAAACGCCCCAAGCAATGAGCCCCAACCCAATCAGAACGACGACTCCGTTAACGATACTACCCACCGGTCCGGAAAAGATGGCAGCTCGATTGTTGGGGCTTGTTCCGTAACCCGTACCAAACGCCCAAACGCATATTGCGAATCCGACGACGGCCAGAATCATAGCTCACGCCCCCGTCCGCTCCCTGATCATCGCCATCTGTTTGACGATCGCTTCCGCCTGCCTGATCGAGGCGGCGTCTATGAGCACGCCGTTCAGCGCCACCGCGCCCAGGCCTTTCGCCTGCGCGTCCTTCATCGCGGCGAGGATGGCTTGCGCGCGTTCGACTTCTCTCGCGGGTGGGGTGAAGATCTCGTTGGCCAGCGCGACCTGGCTTGGGTGGATCGCCCATTTGCCTTCGCAGCCCAGGATCGCGGTGCGCATCGCCTGGGCGCGGAAGCCGTCCGCGTCGCCGTAGTCGCCGAACGGCCCGTCGATTGCCATCAGCCCGTGCGCGCGCGCCGCCTGCACCATCTTGAACAGCGGATAATGCCACAGGTCGTTCCAATGCCGCGCGCGCTCGCCCGGGCCGTCGGTCAGCATCACGTAATCCGAATTGCCGCCGCCGATATTGGTCGTGCGCATGCGCTGCGAGGCGGCGTAGTCGGCCGAGCCGAAATGCAGGCTCTCAAGCCGCTTCGACGCGCCCGCGATCTCGTCGATATTGGTAAGGCCGAGCACCGTCTCGATGATGACCTCGAGCCCGATGCGTTTGCGGCGTCCGGCGAAATCGCCCGCCTGCGTGATCAGCATGTCGACGGCATAGACGTCGGAGGCGCAGCCGACCTTGGGGATCATGATCGCGTCGAGTCGCTCGCCGCCCTTCTCGACCAGCGCGATCACGTCGCGATAGCAGAAATTCGTGTCGAGGCCGTTGATGCGCACGGTGACGGTCTTGTTGCCCCAATCGACGTCGTTCAAAGCCGCCACGATATTGCAGCGCGCCGCGTCCTTGTCGGACGGCGCGACCGCGTCTTCGAGGTCGAGGCAGACGACGTCGGCCGCACTCTTCGCCGCCTTCTCGAACAGCGCGGGGCGCGATCCCGGCACGAACAGCTTGGAGCGGTACAGGCGCACCGGGGCGTTGGAATCTATGGTCGTGAAGCTCATCTATTTATAGCCTTGAATTAATTCGTCATGGCCGCCCTTGAGGCGGCCATCCAGAGTCGTTTTCGCTCGCGCCGATACGCTGTCGCTATCGGCCTCGCTTGCTGGGTGGCCGGGGTCGTAGCGACAGCGTCACGACGCCCGGCCATGACGCCAGTGTAGCAAAACAAAATCAATTTGACTTCACCGTACGCTTGGCCAGCGGATGCGCGGCTTCCATCACCTGTGTCAACCTCTCGCTCGCGACATGGGTATAGATCTGCGTCGTGGCGATGTCGGCATGGCCGAGCATCGTCTGCACGCTGCGCAGATCGGCGCCGCCCTCGACCAGGTGCGTCGCAAACGCGTGGCGCAGGACGTGGGGCGAGAGCTTATCGGGGTCGATGTTCGCGCGCAGCGCCAGCTCCTTGAGCATCTGGTGGCAGCGTCCGCGCGTCAGATGCCCCTCCGCCGCGCGCGACGGGAAGAGATGCCGCTCCGCCGCGCGTCCGCGCGTGGCTTCGGGCAGGAACGCATCGCGCACGGCGAGATACGCATCTATCGCCGCGCGCGCCGATGGTCCGAGCGGCGCCAGGCGCTCCTTGTTGCCCTTGCCGCGCACGAGCAGGAAGCCATTCTTCCCACGTACAGCCGCGAGCGGAAGCTCCACCAGCTCGCTCACCCGCAAGCCCGCCGCGTAGAGCATCTCGACAATGCACACGAGGCGCAGGCCTTCGGCGCTGTCCTTCGCGCGCGCGGTCTCGATCAATGCCTCGACATCGTCGCGCGACAAGACCTTGGGCAGCGGACGGGTACGCTTCGGCGCGTCGATGGCCGAGGTCGGATCGTCCTTGCGCATCCCCTCCGCGTAGAGGAAGCCGAAGAATTGCCGAAGCGACGACAATTTTCGCGCCTGCGACGACGCCGACAGGCCGGATGACGCGAGCGAGGCAAGGTATCGCTTCACCTCTTCGCGGCCGCAGCGCTTCAAGTCGTTCTTGACGGAGAAATCGAGAAGATCGCGCCGATAGGCGGAGATAGTGTTGCGGCTGGCGCCGCGCTCGGCGCTCATCATGTCGAGGAAGGCCTCGATCAGGGTCTCGCGCGTCACGACGTGCCCGGGCGGTACAGAAGCAGTGCGTGGACCGCGAGCGCGCGGGCGGAATCCTTCAAGCCCATGTCCTGAAGCGCGCGTAGGAACTCGACCGTCACGTCGGGCGCGAGATCGCGCGGACCGCTGGGGCCGATGAACTCCAGCATGCGCAGCAATGCCTCGCCCTTGCGCTCGGGCGCGGATGCCGCGGCGAGGATCGTGCGCATGGCAGCATCGTCCGGACGGCGTCCGGGCCAGCGGCGCCCTTCGACCGCCGACGCGGCCCCTTTGGCATCGGGCGGCATGGCGCGGCCGAGGACGTCGTAGACGCCCAGCACCAGCGCGTCGAACCCGCGGCTCGGATCTTGGGCCTTGTCGACCCCGGTCGCGGTCACGGCGATGGAGCTTAGATCGCTCGGCGCCACGTCCTGGTTCCCGACCAGCGCCACCACCGCGCGCGCCGTATCGCCCTCACCCAGCCAGTGCCGCGCGGCCTCGTGCTTGCCCGCCATGAGCAGTGCCCAACCGATCAGCGGCCGCTTGTCGGGCGACACCGTGTTGGGATCGACCTTCTCCACGGCGTCGGTCTGAAGATGCGCGGATATCTCGAACATCGCGGCCTTGTCGCCGATAAGCAACGCCTGATGCACGAGCTCGGCTTTCACGGCGGGCCGCGATTCCAGCAACGCCGCTCGGCGCAGCGTCGCCTGCGCCAGAAGGAACGGCATCTTGCCCACATTGGCCTGCGCGCCGGGCGCGATGGTCTGTGCGTCGAGCACGGCTTTGAGTTCCGCCGTCGTGGCGGCGCCCGTCTTGACCACGCGCTCGGCTGCGGCGAGACGATCGGCGGGCGGCGCGTGCGGATCGCGCAGCACGAGCAGGCTCGCGCCCACGCCCAGATGCTTGGCGACGTCGGCGGGAATGGGAAGCCCTGCCTTGCGCAGCAGGAAGAGATGCAGCGCGGTGGGCTTGGGCATCGCGGGCGGCGGCTTCTTGGCCTTGGTCAGGACGTCGTCTACGAGGACGTTGTAGGCGGGATCGCTCAAGCCCTTGGCATCGAGGATGCCGCGCGTGAGGTCCGCGGTCGCCGTGTCGCCGGCCTGGGCCGCGCAATAGGCGCGCAGCTCCAGCCAGAACTGGCTGTCCTGGTTCATGCGCGCCGCCGTCGCATCGCCGCAGGCATCGGCCGCGCGCCCGGCGCTGAGGACCGCATTGGCCTGCACCTGCGCGAAATCGCTATCGCCTCTGACCGAGGCGGACGCCGCGAGCGCGCCCGCCTCGTCGGTCAGCCCGGCATCCAGAAGCTTCTCGATACGGATGGTGACGATCGCGCGCTTGATCGCGCCGGCCGGCGCATCCGCCTTGGTCAGGATCAGCCGCCGCGACAGGGACTTGACCGCGCTGTCGGGCGAGGCGAGCGGGATGTGCGGCAGCAACGTCTCGATGTCGGCCCGGCCGGAGCCGGTCCAGATATTCTGGTCCATCCCGCCATTGCTTGGGTCCAGCAGCCCCTCCGCCGGCCCCTCGACGGTGCCCAGCGTCTCGACCTGGACCGTGGGCTTGGGCGGCTCGGGCAGCGGCAAAGGCTGGGCCTCGGGGGCCGCCGCCTTGCTGCCAGGCGCGGCCTCGGGGACATCGGATTTGAGGCCGCTGGTGTCGACGTCCCGGCCGCCGTCGCTGGTCGCGGGCGGTTGGTCCGGCTGGGGCGCGGGCGGCTCATTGGGCGCCTCCACGGGCGGCAGCGGCTGGCCCAGGGTGCGCGGCGGCGCTGTCGCCTGGTCCGAATCACCCGTCTGCGCCCGCGCGCCCAGCGCGACCAGAGCCGCGGCAAGGACGGCGAGGCTAATGCGGGAGATGGTCATCCGGCACGACCTGCTCGTAGTGCCGGGTGGGCGGATGGACCCGGCCACCATAGATCCCCAGGCCGATCGCGCCGAACACGATTGCGCCCGCGATGACGATCCCGAGCCACGCTCCCCAGCCCATGCCTTCCCGTCCCATGCTCTGCCTTGTTCGCATATGTCGATGCTGCCCCCCGTTTGTGGCGGAAATGGACAAAAACTCAAGGGCCCGCTAAGCGGAAAGCGCGATGACGGGACTGATCCGCACGGTGGCGCTGGTGGGCATGATGGGGTCCGGGAAAAGCTCCGTCGGCCGCAGGCTCGCGGCCCGGCTCGGCGTGCCCTTCAAGGACGCCGACAGCGAGATCGAGCAGGCCGCGGGATGTCCGATTCCCGAGATCTTCGACCGCTTCGGCGAAGGTGCCTTCCGCGACGGCGAGCGCAAGGTGATCGCGCGCCTCCTGGGCGAGGCGCCGCATGTGCTGGCGACGGGCGGCGGCGCGTTCGTGGACGCCGCGACGCGCGAGCGGTTGAAGGAGAGCGCGGTGACGGTGTGGATCAAGGCGCCGGTGGATGTGCTGCTGGCGCGGGTCAAGCGGCGCGACAACCGCCCTCTCCTGCGCGGCGACGATCCGCGTGGGGTCCTGGAGCGGCTGCTCGCCGAGCGCACGCCGATCTATCAGCTCGCCGACGTCACGGTGGAGAGCGACGACGGTCCACATTCGCAAGCCGTCGATCAGATCGTGACGGCGCTGAAGGCGCGCGAGGTCCTGTGAACGAGATCGTCAAAGTCGGCCTTGGCGCGCGCAGCTACGACATCCATGTCGGGCGCGGGTTGTTGGCGCAGGCAGGCGCGCTGCTGAAGCCGTTTGCGCGCGGGCCCGTGCCGGTGGTGACGGATGAGAACGTCGCGCGCATTCATCTGGCAGCGCTGTCGAATTCGGGGTTGGACGTGAGACCCGTCGTGCTCGCGCCCGGCGAAGGGACGAAGAGCTTCGCAGGGCTCGAGAAGCTCAGCGGCGAATTGCTGCGCAGCGGCGTCGATCGCGGCGGCTTGATCGTGGCGCTCGGCGGCGGCGTGATCGGCGACCTGACGGGATTCGCCGCGGGCATCCTCAAGCGCGGCATCGCCTTCGCGCAGATCCCGACGACCTTGCTGGCGCAGGTGGATTCCTCCGTCGGCGGCAAGACCGCGATCAACACGCAGGAAGGCAAGAACCTCGTCGGGCTGTTCCACCAGCCGCGCATCGTCATCGCCGATATCGACGTGCTTTCCACATTGCCGAAGCGCGAGCTGCTCTGCGGCTATGCCGAGGTGGTGAAATACGGCGCGCTCGGCGACCGCGCGTTCTTCGAATGGCTGGAGGCGAATGGCGCCAAGGCGCTCGCCGGCGATGCCGGCGCGATGGTGCAAGCGGTCACCCATTCTTGTCGCATGAAGGCGGCGATCGTCGAGCGCGACGAGCGCGAGACGGGCGAGCGCGCGCTGCTCAATCTCGGCCACACCTTCGGCCATGCGCTCGAAGCAGCGACCGGCTTCTCGGACCGGCTGCTGCACGGCGAAGGCGTCGCCATCGGCATGGCGCTGGCGTTCCGGCTGTCGGTGCGCCTGGGCCTGTGCCCCGGCCAGGATGCGCAACGCTTCGCGCGGCATCTCGCGGCGACCGGCCTGCCCTCCTCCATCGCGGACATCCCAGGCGAGCGCCCCGCCGCCGACGCGCTGATCGCGCACATGGCGCATGACAAGAAAGCCAAGGACGGCCGCCTGCGCTTCATCCTCGTCCGCGCGATCGGCGAGGCGTTCGAAACGGACGCCGTGCCGGTGGAGGCGTTGCGGGAGGTGCTCTCTTAATCCTCCCCCGTCCTTACGGGGGAGGTGGCGCGAAGCGCCGGAGGGGGACGTCCCCCATAGGCGCTAACTTAGAACAAATTCAGACGGGTTTGACCGAGCGGAGCGCCATGCTTCGAGGCCCGCCTTCGGCGG